>Ga0065721_10048732_pt1 | contig 105932 bp, 95 predicted proteins | sample Mesricmetagenome_FD_59108 | JGI IMG/M metagenome (GOLD analysis project Ga0065721, IMG submission 59108) | Mesophilic microbial community from rice straw/compost enrichment Sample: eDNA_1 v2 (version 2) | ecosystem: Engineered > Solid waste > Grass > Composting > Bioreactor | place: USA...
ACGATGATGAATTTCTCGCGAACGCAGCGCTGCTTGCAGCAGTTTATCGTCGAGTATTTCGGTGAAGCGGATGTTCCGCCTTGCGGCAAATGCAGCAGCTGTCTCGATAAGAGTGAGTTAATCGACCGCACGGACGATGCACTCAAAGCATTATCCTGTGTTGCGCGTTTGAAGGGAAAGTTCGGGGTCACGACGGCGGCGAAGGTGCTGAAGGGCTCGCGTGACAAGCGCGTTCTCGAATGGGGACTTGACCGTCTATCCACCTACGGGCTGTTCTCACGCTGGCCGGAGAAAGAAATTTCGGATTGGCTGTACTGGCTCGTTGCTGAAGGGTATTTGGTCATGAGCGATGGACAATATCCAACGGTATCACTTGCGTCAGGTTCACTGCCAGTGCTTGAGGGACGGGAACGGGTGCAGCAGCGGAAGCGGACGACCGTAAGGCAAGCTTCGTCCCAAGCAGCAAGCTCACCGCTCTTCGACGCGCTGCGGGAATGGCGGCGAACGGCGGCGGCACGCGAGAAGGTTCCGCCGTTTATGCTGTTCTTCGACGCAACGCTGCGTGAGCTGGCTGATGCGGCGCCGACGACGCGTGAGGAGCTGTTGTCCGTCAAAGGGATTGGCGCAGCGAAGGCGGACAAGTATGGCGATGATATCCTCTCGATTATCGCATCCTTCGTAACAGCTGATGATTCTGCAGCAGCGGTATCGACATCTGCATCAGTTCGTGCTGATTCGGCGTCCCATCGTGATTTTGGCACAAATGCGAAGAAGGAATCGAGCAGGAAAGCGGCGGTTAGCAGCAGCGCTGCAGATGCCGATGGAGCAAGTCATGTCCAGTCGCTCGAACAGTTTGAAGCAGGCTTGACGGTGAAGGACATTGCCGCGGCAAGGGATTTAAGCGAAGTGACGATCGAAGGGCATTTGATTCGATGCGCATTAGAAGGTTTGCCAGTCGATTGGGAGAGAATGCTGCCAGCCGAATATGAGACTCAGATAATGCGTGCAGTCGAGCTGGTTGGCGGCGATAAACTGAAGCCGATCAAAGAAGCGCTGCCTGCAGAAATCACCTATTTCATGATCAAAGCTGCGCTCGCGAAGCGGAGTCTCCAATAAAACGGCAATATCGTGACAATGCAGGATGTACTTTGAGTAATGGCGCATCTTTTAGTATACTAGAGAAGATACAAGGACAACGCTTTCTAATTCTGCTTACTGGTAGTAGAAGCGAAGAAGAAAGTAAAGTACTTTAGGAGGAATTCACTTGTTGAACGTTATGATTTGGCTGCATGTAATCGGCGCAGCGGGCATGGGCATTTTCTTGTTAATGCCAGTACTTGTAGGACAAGCAACGAAGCTGACAGGCGCAGGCCAAGAAGGTTTGGCAGCAGGCCTGTACACGGCCAACCGCATTGCTCAGTATGCACTCATCGTGCAGCTGCTCACGGGCGGATACCTGATGTCGCAAGGCGAATACACGACGCTGTGGATGATCATTATCACCCTTATTTTCGTAGCGATCGGCGCACTTTCCGGCATTATGGGCAAACCGCTGAAGCAGATCGGCACATCGATTCGCGAAGGAAAAAGCGCAACGGCGCATATCGCCAAGACGCGCGTTCTGAGCATCATCGTTCTAGTACTTTATGCTGTAATCATGTATTTAATGGCCAATCCTTTAACACCGTAATGAGAAGAAGCCGGCTTTTTTGAACAACCTCTAGAAAGTAAAGCTATCATGGGAGGTAATTCTGCATGACGCAAGCATCACCCGATTTGATTACATTCGGCGAATCGATGGCCTTGTTCATGCCGCCGGAACACCGGGCGCTCGAGCGTGCATCCACGCTCGAGCAGGGGTTCGGCGGAGCAGAGAGCAATGTGGCAGTAGGGGCTGCGCGTCTAGGCGTGTCAGTAGGCTGGTTCGGGACACTCGGTAACGATCCGTTCGGCCACATGATTGTGAAAGCGCTTCGCGGCGAAGGCGTGGACGTCTCGCGCGTCAAGCTAAGCAGCGAGGCACCGACCGGTCTTATGTTCCGTGAGACGGTGGCAGGCCGGCTGGCCGTACATTACTATCGGAAGCATTCAGCAGCAAGCCGTATGCAGCCTGAAGATTTAGATGAAGCGTACATACGGGGAAGCAAACTGCTCCACGTGACCGGCATTTCTATGGCGATCAGCGAGAGCAGCAGACGAACGGTTGAGCGGGCGGTCGACATCGCGCTTGATGCCGGCGTACCGGTTAGCTTCGATCCGAACCTGCGTTTGAAGCTATGGTCGATTGAGGAGGCGCGCGATGCGCTGCTGCCGATTGCGGCGAAAGCGGACTACTTCCTGCCGGGATGGGATGAGCTTCAACTATTGTATGAAACGAGCGATTGGGAACGAGTTGCCGAACGGTTGGCGGCGCTTCGTGCGATTTCAATCGTGAAGAGCAAGGGCGATCAGACCGTAATTCTAGCCAATGGCTCGATGGAACAAGTTCCTTTCTACCCGGCTGACAACGTTGTCGATACGGTTGGAGCAGGCGACGGCTTCTGTGCCGGCTTCCTGTCTGGCATCGTGAAAGGCATGACACCGGTTGAAGCGGTGAAGCTCGCAAGCGTAACAGGCTCATTGGCTGTTCAGATGCGCGGCGACTGGGAAGCACTCCCGACATGGGCGGTTGCCTCCTCTCGTCTCGATGGACAAGCCTGGGTTGAGCGATAGAATGATAGGCTCTCGTCTACTGTTGAACAACATGGACGGAGCCTTTTTTAGTGCCAATCCAAGCTTCTGTATTTGCTCAGCTATAGCTCACTGCGCTATGATGTACGGTAGGTTGTTAGAGATACGGGAGGAATGAATCGTGACGAATAGATCGCGAGAGTCGGCAGTGCAAGCCGCGATGACCGCGAAGCGCAAAGGGGAGCACATCCGCATTTGCCTTCAGGAGGATGTAGAAGGGGAAGGGATTTCGTCAGGCTTCGAACGGTATGTATTCGAGCATAACGCGCTGCCCGAATTACGGTTTGATTCCATATCGCTGGAGGCATCGTTTCTTGGCCGCAAGCTGCGCGCACCCCTGCTTGTTAGCTCGATGACGGGCGGTACGGAAGAGGCATCAGCGATCAACGTTCGGCTTGCGGAAGCAGCAGAAGCGAGAGGCTGGGCCATTGGCCTTGGTTCTATGCGTGCAGCAATCGAAAACGAGGAACTGGCCGCATCTTTTCGCGTACGACATGCAGCGCCTACAGCACCGGTTATCGCTAATCTGGGAGCGGTACAGCTCGCATTAGGTTATGGCATCGATCAATGCCGCCGTGCAGTGGAGCTGGCGGAGGCCGATGCGCTGGTCCTTCATTTGAACGGCATGCAGGAGCTGTTTCAGCCTGAAGGCGATACGGATTTCAGCGGACTGCTGCAGCGCATAAACGACGTATGCAGGAAGCTGGACACGCCTGTAGGCATCAAAGAGGTAGGCTGGGGAATCGATGGGCGGACGGCCAAACAGCTGCATGATGCAGGAATTGCCTTCATCGATGTTGCGGGAGCAGGCGGAACATCGTGGAGTCAGGTAGAGAAATTCCGTACATTAGACCCGATGCGCCGTGCGGCGGCGGAAGCTTTCGCGGATTGGGGCATCCCAACGGCTGATTGCATTAGCGATGTAAGAAGACATTTGCCCTATGAAGCAGTTGTTATCGGCAGCGGCGGACTGAAGAATGGCGTTGATGCAGCCAAAGCGATCGCGCTGGGGGCGAACATGGTAGGCTTCGGGCGAACCCTTCTTCCTTATGCGGCTCAAGCCGGCAATGCGGAGCTGCTGCTTCAGCAGTTTGCACAGATCGAATTCGAGCTAAGGGCTGCGATGTTCGGGATTGGCGCCGCCTCGATTCGGGATCTCGCGATGACCGATCGCTTGCGTACGAAGATAGGAACCGCGCAATGAGCAAGTATACTATCGTCGTAGCAGGCAGCATGAATATGGACGTCGTCAGCCGCGTTGTTCGGTTTCCGCGTCCAGGCGAGACGGTTCATGGCAGTGAAGTCCAGTACATGCCGGGCGGCAAAGGCGCGAACCAAGCTGTTGCTGCAGCGCAAGCAGGGGCCTCAACCAAGATGATTGGCGCAGTGGGAACGGATGGCTTCGGCAGCCAGCTGATCCAAGCTATCGAGGAGAAAGGTGCGGTCGCAGCTGACGTTAGCGTGATCGAAGGGGCATCGGGCATTGCACTTATCACGGTAAGCGAGTCGGGAGAGAACCAGATCGTACTATGCGCCGGTGCGAATGGTAAAGTGGATGGGGCAGAGATCGAAGCATTGGAGCGGCTATTAGAAGAAGCTGGAGCGGTTTTGCTGCAAAATGAAATCCCATGGTCGGCTAACACATCATTCATGCGTTGTGCTGCTGCTTCGGCGGTACCTGTTATTTATAATCCAGCACCAGCGGCGAAGCTGGATGCTGCCATTCTGCCGCTCATTCATACCATTGTACTCAATGAGACAGAGACAGAAGTGATAACCGGCATTGCACCGATGGATGATGCGAGTCTCGAGTCAGCAGCTGCATGGTTTCTAAGCGAAGGAGTCCAAGCTGTCATTATTACGCTAGGTGAGGATGGATGCTTCTATCAGGATGCGGATGGGGGGAGCTGCCGTCTGTCGTCTCGGCCAGTGCAGCCGGTCGATACGACAGCGGCGGGAGATACGTTCATTGGCGCCTATGCGGCAGTCCGTTATGGCGGCATTGCGGAGGATGCTTCACCACAGGCGGCACTGCGTTACGCGACAGCTGCAGCAGCACTTTCTGTGACGAAGCTAGGTGCGCAAGCATCGATTCCGGCAAGGGCTGACGTGCTTGCCTTTATGTCAGAAGACGATGTTTAATGATTGGCTTCAAGCGGCTGTTCAAAAAGGTTCGATCGCGAGGCTGAACGCACGTTTCAAGATTGCGGCTCGCCAGTCGAGCTTCCGATGATAAGCTCATTGGGGAGCACCTTGCGTCTTGGCTGTACTTCAGCTCTGCCCTCGATTCGCTCGATCAGCATCGTAATGCCAAGCTCGCCAAACTGGTAGGCAGGCTGAACCGCCGTTGTGAACAGCGGAGCAATTAGGTCGCTATAGCCGAGCGAATCGAAGGTGACGATGGACATTTGCCCCGGCGTATCGATGCCGCGGCGGCGGAATGCTTGCAGCAGCCCAAGCGCGAGCAGGTTGTTGCCGGCTAGAATAGCAGTTGGCGTCGGACTTAAGGCGAGCAGACGCTCCACCGCTTGCTCCATATCCTGCAGCCGGTAACCGGTCTGGAAGACAAGCTGCTCATCGTACAGCAGGCCATTGGCTTCGAGCGCTTCACGGTATCCGTCATGACGTTCGCGTGCGGTGGATACATCGAAAGTACCGCCGACTAGCGCGATAACTCGATGACCGAGCCCGGCGAGATGATCGATCAGCTTACGCGCGCCACCGACGCTGTCACCTAAGACGGCGTCACACGCAATACCCGGCACATCGCGGTCAATGGCGACGAACGGCGTTCCATGCCGCATGAGCGCTTCCAGCTGCTCCTTTGAATTGTCGCTTGCAGGTGTGAGCAGGACACCATCCACGCGAGTTGACAGTATGGTTTCAATGTATTCCTTTTCTTTGACCAAATCCTCATCACTGTTGCCGAGCAGCAATTTGTAGCCATGTGCCCGTGCAGCATCTTCTGCTCCCCGTGCAAGCGTCGTATAGAACGGGTTGGTAATGTCCGTTACGAGCAGCGAGACGATATTGGTTTTCTGCAGGACGAGTGAGCGGGCCATAGCATTCGGCACATAATTCATTTCTTCCATCACATGGCGGACTTTTGCTCTCGTCTTATCGCTGATTCGTCCGGTATTATTAATAACGCGAGACACTGTCATTGCCGATACATTCGCTTGCTTCGCGATATCGTAAATCGTAACCATACACTTAATCCAGCCTTCCCTATGAACCGTTATGTAGGAGATGTATAAGAAGTCGTTCACATGAACGATTATTGGTACAATCTATGACTCCATCGTACTCAATTTATGGATGGACAGCAACAGTAAGCGGCGGATTGCCACCGTATACGTAACGAAGGCTATCAAGCGAAGAGCTTGATAGCCTTCGTTGTCATTCTGAGAAACGTGTATCCTCTTTGCCCCTCTGGCCCAATATAAAGTACAATAAACCTGTAAGAAGGATGGGCGATTCATGAATGAATGGTATGAGCGGAGCTTCGGTGACGATTATATGGTTGTATACAGGCATAGGAATTGGGAGCGGGCGATAGAGGAAGTCCGTCTCATGATGAGGTGGCTGGAGCTGCCTCAGGGCTCCTCACTGCTGGATGTTGGCTGCGGGATGGGCCGGCATGCCGTAGCACTCGCTGAGATGGGGTATCAGGTAAGCGGAGTCGATCTGTCGGAGCCGCTGTTGGAAGAAGCTCGTATACATGATGTGAATGGTCATGTACGCTGGGAGCATGGCGATATGCGGAAGCTGCCTTTTCCAGACAGCCGCTTCGATGCGACGTTAAACTTGTTCACTTCGTTTGGTTATTTCGACGAGCTGGACAATCGGCGCGTTCTGCATGAGCTGAGGCGCGTACTGCGGCCTGACGGGTGCTTTGTAATTGATTTCCTGAATGCGAGTGAGATCTATCGTAAGCTTGTGCCGTTGTCGGAGCATGTGGATGAGCAGACGGGCTGGACGATACGCGAGCAGCGCCGAATCGAATCCGGGGCGGTATGCAAGACAATAACGATTGTGACGAAATCAGGGAAAGAGCGTCACTATGACGAATGTGTGAAGCTGTATGGATTGGATTGGTTTGAAGAAGCGCTTTCGGAGGCTGGCATGCGTATTACAAGGATAGCTGGCGGCTATGACGGCGCGAGCTTTAACGGGTCCGAGTCGAAACGGCTTATTATAAGTGGGAGAGCAGAGTAACCATGAACAATGAACATCATTCAGAGGCTAATGCATTAGCAAATACGAATCAATTGGATAATGGCTGGATACAAGTGAAGGTTCCGCTGCCTTTTTCGCTGAAATATGTGAATGCTTATTTGATACCGGAGCAAGGCGGCAGCGGCTATAACGTTATCGATCCCGGGCTTCATACGCCTGAAGCGCTGGCAGCTTGGGAGGCCGTGCTGGAGAAGCTGGGACTTACGTTCCCCGATATTACACGTATTGTATTGACGCATCAGCATCCTGATCACTACGGTCTGGCGGGGGTGTTCCAGCAGCGCTCTGGTGCGCCTGTATGGATAAGCCGAGCATCGCAGCGGTATGCGGAGCGGATGTGGGGACCTGACCGCGAACTAGCCGGAGAGCTGATTGAACTGTTCCGGCAGCATGGCATGCCGAATGAACTGCGCCAAGGAATCAAAGACAATTTGGAAAGCTTCGTTCAGATGGTTACTCCTTACCCAGCAGTGACTTATATGGAGGCGGGTCAGCCATTCCGATTCGGCGGAATCGATTGGACTACAATCGAAGGCAACGGTCATGCAGAGGGTCAAATCTTGTTCTATGATGAAGCTAGCGGAATCATCATATGCGGGGATCAAGTCATGCCCGACATTACGCCCAATGTGAGCGTCGTACCGGGTGAATTAGAGGATCCACTGGAAGCCTTCTTAGACAGTTTGCAACAGCTCAGCAAGCTTAAGGTATCGCTCGCACTGCCGGGTCATCGGGAGCCGTTTGCCGATTTCGCCGGACGCTGCGAAGGGTTAATTGCGCATCATGCCCGTCGTCTGGACAAAATGGTACTGCTGCTGCAGGAGCAGCCGGGAGCGGAGGCGACAGGGTTCGCAATGTGCGAGCTGTTGTTCGGAGGACGTATTACGCTTAATATGCACAACCTGCGATTCGCAATGGCGGAGACGCTTGCTCACCTTGTTCGTCTGGAGAAGCAAGGAAGAGTGGAGCTGATGGAGCGGAACGGGCAATACTTCTATCATGCGATTGGATAAAACGAAACGTCCGGTCCTCATCATGAGATGAGCGGCCGGACGTTTATTTGTTTTGTCGTAATAAGCAGTTTATATGGTCGTTCACAAGGCTTAAAAATGTTGATTGCGCTCTGAATAATAATGGAACGCTTTCGTCAACAGGTCAGCCAACTGCAAGCTTTGCTCCTCTCCGAGATGCTCGGCTAACCCGCCAAGCGACTCCTTGAACCGTTCGTTAGCCTCTTGGGCAATCTGCAGCCCTTTCGGTGTCAGCATAAGATCATATGCCCGTTTATCCTCAGGATCGACTTTACGTTCGACAAGCTTATCCTCAATTAAAGATTTCATCAGCTGCGTAACAGAAGGCGGAGTAACCATCAGCCGTTTGCTGATTTCCGACAGCTTCATCCCATGGCGTCCATTTCTTGTCGCTTCCATGATACAGAATAGTACGCGGATTTCGCTCCTCTTATATCCTCTCACGGGCCGTTCGCGCCATTCGGCTTTGGAGAAGCGTAAAAAAGCGTCATGCAGCTGTTGAATCAAATCATTCTTATCCATAGATTCTCCTGTCTAATCTGGCAAATGTATATTGTTAATCATACCTGAAATGTACCCTTTTGTTCATAATTAATATAGGAAGATCGGTAACTAAATTAATGGTATTTATACTTTTATGGCTGCAATTGGGGCAGCTCACATTAACATGGGTATGATGAGGACGGAATATGCCGGACTAGTCCATTGCGCTGTTTCTTCAGGATATGGTTTTTTATGTTTCATGTATGGAAGTAGACGAGCATAAAATATAGCAATTATCCGCTGGCGTGTCCCGAATGACGAGCCTGAGCTGGAGCAGCTGATCCAGCGCGGGCATCTCGGGCGGAGCGCTGTCGTTCGATTCGGATGCACAACAGGCTGTGCATAGGAGCGATGTGATTCTCATAGCGGCAAGCACCCGTCGATGATGGAGTCAAGCCTAATTGTATTCACTGCAGGAGGCCAAATGACAACGTATTGTGTTACAGGTGGAGCGGGATTCATTGGCTCCCATGTGTGCGAGCGGCTGCTTAGCCAAGGTCATCGCGTCGTATGTATTGATAATTTCAATGATGTCTATGATTACAGAATAAAGATGAATAACGTGCTGAAGAGTACGCATACAGCTGCACCGTTTCCTTTGTTAGATAAAGCTTCCGATTTGCAGAAGCTGTCTAGTCTTGTGAATGACAGCCGTTATAGGCTCGTTGTCGCAGATATCCGCGATCTGGCGGCAATTGACGCTGTATTCGCCGGCGAGCAGATCGATGTCGTGATCCATCTAGCGGCGATGGCGGGCGTAAGGCCGTCCATTGAAAATCCGCTGCTGTATGAAGAAGTGAACGTGAAGGGCACGATGCATATGCTCGAAGCGATGCGCAAGCATGGCGTACGCAAATGGTTATGTGCTTCAAGCTCGTCCGTATACGGCAATCAGACGAAGCTTCCTTTCTCCGAGCAGGATGTGGTAGATCGAATGATCTCGCCATATGCAGCCACGAAGAAATCCTGCGAGGTGATGGGCCATACGTATTACCATCTGTTCGGAATCGATACGATCATGCTGCGCTTCTTCACGGTGTACGGTGAGCGTCAACGTCCTGATCTTGCCATTCACAAGTTTATGAGAATGCTGGACAACGGCGAAGAGCTGACCCTGTACGGCGATGGATCGTCGAGACGGGATTATACGCATATTGATGATATTGTCCAAGGCTTGTTAGGTGCGCTTCAATATATCGAGAAGGAAGAGCGAGTATATGAGATCGTTAACCTCGGAACGCATCATACCGTCACGCTAATCGAGCTCGTACAGACGCTGGAGCGACATGCAGACTGTGCCGCGAGCATTCGATGGCTGCCGGATCAGCCTGGCGATGTGGATCGGACTTACGCGGATATAAGCAAAGCGAGCCGCTTATTCGGCTATGACCCAACAACTGATTTTGATGAAGGTATTGCAAGATTCGTGACTTGGTACAGGGGTGAACGCAAATGGTGAAGCTGTCAATTGTAGCGCCAATTTATAATGAAGAAGAGAATATTCGTCTGCTGCATGAGGCGATAACGAATGCCGTGAAGGAACGAGTGGAGAGCTATGAGATCGTACTCGTCAATGACGGCAGCAAGGATCGGAGCGCCAGCATTCTGAATGAGCTTGCAGCGGAGGACACGACTGTTCAAGTCATTCATTTTGTCTCCAACTGCGGACAGACCGCTGCGATCTATGCAGGCCTCAAGCATGCGAGAGGCGAGCTTATTGCGCTCATTGATGCGGATCTGCAGACGGACCCACGCGATATTTTTAAGCTGATGCCATACATCCCGCAGATGGATTTCGTAAACGGCAAGCGAGTCAAACGACAAGATACGCTGGTGAAGAAGGTATCCTCCCGCGTCGGCAACGGCGTGCGCAACTGGCTGACGGGCGATCAGATTTACGATACAGGCTGCCCGATGAAGCTGATGAAGCGTGAGGTCGCAGAGAGCTATTATCTGTATGAGGGGATGCATCGCTTCCTGCCAACGCTGGCCAAGATTAACGGCTTCAAGGTCATTGAGGTCGCGGTCTCGCATCGAGAACGGCAGCATGGCGTGTCCAAATACGGCGTCTTCAATCGCGCATTCGTCGGCTTGATGGATGCGATCGTCATTGGCTGGCTTAGAAAACGGGTTATCCGATACCAAGTCAGAGGCCAGTAGATGCGCAGCTATTTATTCGGCAGTCTGTCGTGGAGCGAGATATGCTGGGTCGTGTTCGGGCTTTCCGGACAAATTATGTTCTCGCTGCGCTTCGTAACCCAGTGGCTGGCCAGCGAGAAGGCGAAGCAAACGGTCATCCCGTTGTCATTCTGGGTGTACAGCATACTGGGCAGCGCCATATTGTCCGCTTATGCGCTTTATCGGAAGGACCCTGTTTTCCTGCTAGGGCAGCTTCCAAGCGTATTCGTATACTTCCGCAATATTATGATTAACCGGAAGGCAGCTAGAAAAGCAGTCGCTGATGCGGTGCTGAACCAGCATGTTCAGAACAACAATGTTCGGTCCATCGATTCGTGAAATGGAAGAAGGCTGTCATACAGCAGGTTAGGGCAATAACCTGCTGTATGACAGCCTTTTCTTATACATAGATCATTCCGGTTGGTCATTCTCGTGGTCGGCTTGCATCCGATGTGCGATTCGGCTTGCTGCTGCGGCGGCGATCGCGCCGACGAGGTCATCTAGATACGTGTGCACGTCACGCCCATTCTTGTTGTTCAGCCGCTTGATGACGCCGGGCTTCAGCTTATCGATATAGCCGAAGTTGGTCAGACCGATGCTGCCATACACGTTCACGATCGATAAGGCGAGCACTTCATCGCAGCCGTACAGCGGCTCATCATGGAACAGCATGTCCTGCAGCGGAGGCAGCAGCAATCGTTGTTCAGCCAGCATATCGAGCTGAATGCCTGTCAGTACCGCATTGTGTACCTCACGCTTGGACAATACCGCCTCAACGTGCTCGATGCAAGCTTCCTCTGTCAGCTCAGGGTAGTAGTCCTTCTGCAGGAAGTAAGCGAGCTCTGCAATCTCTTGAATGGAGACGCCTCGCTTCGTCAGCCACTGCCTTGTCGCATCGGCAACTGCTCGGCTGTTAAGTCTGTAAGGCTCCGGATTGGACATCGTGCATAGCCTCCTTGCGTGATAGATGAATGGGGCTTCGAACGCCTCTGGGGCCAATACGAAACTTTGTCCAATGCAGTGGACAAAACTGGTCTAAAAAAGCAGAGGGCTCGTATACATAGTACTACAAACCGAGCCAATGAACCAATTACGCCGTGGCGCGGCGCGAATAGGATGGGAGGAAGAAACGGATATGAATCGTAATCGTTGGATTCGCCGGGCAGCATGGACAGGGGTTATTGCACTGCCGCTATTGACAGCTGGCTGCGGAATTTTCTCGCAAAACGCAGCGAAGGAAATCGATCCTCCGCCTGTCGAAACACAGAATGAGCCAAGCGGCAGCCTGCAGCAAAATGGAACAAGCAGTGAAACAGGAGCCAGCATGGATCTGCAGACAGGTGAGACACAAATGACCGTTTATTTGCGGGACTCGCATGGTTATTTGGCGCCAGTTACCCTTCGGACAACGTTAGGAGACAAGGAGCAGCTCGGACAGAAGGCGCTTGAGATGATGACGGATGGCGGAGCGTACGCGGATCAGCTGCCAGAAGGATTTACGGGAATTATTCCAAAAGGGACTTCCGTTATTAAGTATACGGAATCGAAGGATACGAAGCTGGCAACGGTCGACTTCTCCAAGTCGTTCACCGATTATAATGCAGCCGAGGAACGGAAGATTGTAGAGGCGATCGCATGGACGCTGACGGGTCTGCCGGATGTGTCTGGCGTTGAACTGATGCTGGAAGGAACGAAGCTGACAGAAATGCCAGAGCGGTCCTACCCGCTGGATCGTCCGCTGGATCGTTCGGTTGGCATTAACCTTGAAGCAGCCGACGGCGTCGACTATGGCCAATCGGTCCCAGTAACGCTCTACTTCTCTTCGGAAACGCAGGATGGCGATATGTACTACGTTCCGGTCACGCGCCTCATCAACCGGACAGATGATCTGCTGAAGGCTTCGATTGATCAGCTTATCGCCGGTCCGCTTGGTCAAAGTCAGTTGATCGGCGTTATGACGCCGGATGTTCAGGTGAAGAGCGTCGTGCCGTCTGACGATATGATTACCGTCAATCTGCAGGATGAGCAGTACATGGAAGGCATGGTTGAACCGGACGAGATGCTGCAAGCGATCATTCTATCCGTAACGGAGAATGCGAATGCGAGCGCATCGAAGGTGCAGATTACGTTGAACGGCGAAACGAATCTGCTGACAGAGCCAGTCACTCGTCCTTCGTTCGTCAATGCGCTTAAATCTTAATCGAATGTGATCACAAGATGGCTTTCAGGACATGTTCCTGCGAAGCCATCTTGTTGTGTTTTGAGGCATTATGGCTCAAGGTCGATTTTATGTGGTGCGTCTGGTAAAATGGGGAAGGTAAACTCGAAGAAGAAAGCAAATGGCTAAGCATATGCTTACGAAGCAAGCAATTTGCTTGCCAGCAGTAAACTCGAAGAAGAAAGCAAATTGCTAAGCATATGCTTACGAAGCAAGCAATTTGCTTGCCAGCAGTAAACTCGAAGAAGAAAGCAAATTGCTTTTAGGAGGACAAGCATGAGATCGGATGGGCGTCAACAAAATCAACTACGTCCTGTTGTCATCACAACAGGCGTGAACAAATATGCTGAAGGATCGGTTGAAATTTCGTTCGGCGATACGAAGGTCATTTGTACGGCAACCGTGGAGGAGCGGGTTCCGCCTTTCATGAAAGGACAGGGCAAGGGCTGGGTTACGGCGGAATATTCGATGCTGCCTCGCGCGACGCAGACCCGCAATCAACGTGAGGCTGCGAAGGGTAAGCTGGGCGGCCGCACGATGGAAATTCAACGGCTGATCGGCCGCGCGCTGCGCTCCGTTGTTGATCTGCAGGCGCTCGGCGAGCGGACGATAACGCTGGACTGCGACGTTATTCAAGCGGATGGCGGTACGCGGACGACTTCGATTACCGGCGCTTTCATCGCAATGGCGTTCGCCATTCATAAACTGTCGGAGAAGCACAGCTTCAGCCGTTACCCGATTACGGACTACTTGGCTTCCGTCAGCGTAGGCGTTATTAATGAAACGCCGCTGCTCGATCTGAATTATGATGAGGATTCGAAGGCCAAGGTGGATATGAATGTCGTCATGACCGGTGCCGGTCAATTCGTTGAGGTGCAGGGCACGGGTGAAGAATCGCCATTCTCAAGGCAGGAGCTTAATGATCTGCTTGCTTTGGCGGAGTCTGGGATCGCCGAGCTGATTAACAAGCAGCGCGAAGCGCTTGGAGAGATCGGCGCCAGGATCGGAGGCAAAGCATGAGATTTGCAGGTGGACAAGTCGTTGTCGTCGCAACAGGCAACGCAGGTAAGGTAAAGGAGTTCGCTCATGCATTCGCTCAGCTGGGTTTAGAAGTACGCAGCCTGCGTGACTATGAAGGTCTGCCAGACGTAATCGAGGACGGCGATACGTTTCAAGCCAATGCCCGCAAGAAAGCGAAGATAATAGGCGATGCGTTGAAGCTTCCAGTATTAGCTGACGATTCCGGTCTGTGCGTGGATGCATTGGACGGCGCGCCAGGTGTCTATTCCGCCCGTTACGCAGGTGAAGAAGCGACCGATGCGGATAACAACGCGAAGCTGCTTCGGGAGTTGTCCCGCCTTGCAGGCGCGCTTGGCGATGTGCCTGCTGCGGAGGCGCATGGGGTGAACCTATTCGGAGGTGCTCAGTTCCGCTGCGCACTTGCGCTGTATGATCCGGCCGACGGCTCCTTCGTTGATGCGGAAGGCGCGGTAGAGGGACGCATTCTGTCGAGTCCAAGAGGCGCGGGCGGCTTCGGCTATGATCCGTTATTCTGGCTGCCAGAGCTTGGCCGATCCATGGCCGAGCTGTCGACCGAGGAGAAGCAGGCGATCAGTCACCGCGGCGCAGCGCTGCGCGAGCTGCTGTCGAAGCTCCATTAGTTGATTCTGCCCTTCAGTTTGAGTTGGACATCAAGAAGGCTGCTCGATGAAGTCACGAAAACCACGTGACGGATATCGAGCAGCCTTTTTTGCCTAAAACCTAGCTATGAGCATTAACCTATCGAGACTTTATATTCGCGCAGCCACAGATCAGTCTGCCACAGGTAGGCAAACAGCTGCGGGCCGCTCATCAACTGGCCGAACCAAGGAATGTTGGAGCTTGCATCGGTTGAAGCGGCGATCTCCCGTACTTTCGCAACATTAATGAGCGGCAGCAGCGGCGAGCTTGGATCGTCGAGCACTTCCAGCAGCTTGCTGCGTACGGCATCCAGATAGTTCGGATTGTGTGTCTTCGGATAGGGACTTTTCTTACGCCATAATACGTCATCCGGCAGAACGCCCGTCAGCGATTTGCGCAGGATGCCTTTCTCGCGGCTGCCCGCTGTCTTCGTTTCCCACGGAATGTTGAATACGTAGTCGACGAGACGATGGTCGCAATAAGGGACGCGGACCTCCAGACCAACCGCCATGCTCATCCGGTCCTTCCGATCGAGCAGCGTCGGCATGAAGCGCGTAATATTGAGATAAGACATGATGCGCATGCGCTGGGCAACGGTATCTTCGCCTTCCAGATGAGGCACCTCCGCAAGCGCATCGGCATAGCGGTCGGCTAAGTACTGCTGCGGCTTTAGCCAGTCAGCTATTTCTGGATTGAGCAGATCGGTGCGCATGCCGGCAGCAAGCGACCAGGGGAACGTATTGGCGTTCAGCGCCTCTTCACGGTGAAACCAAGGATACCCTCCGAAAATTTCGTCGGCCGCCTCGCCCGATAGGGCAACTGTCGCGCCTTTCTTGATCTCGCGGCAGAAGAGAAGCAGCGATGCATCTACGTCCGCCATGCCCGGCAAATCGCGTGCGAGCGTGGCCGCGCGAAGCGCTTCGACCAAATCAGGCGTATCGAATTGAACGTTATGATGAATGGTGCCAAGGTGCTCGCTCATCCGTTTAATCCAAGGGGCATCCGCATTCGGCTGGAATGCATGGGCCTTGAAATGTTTATCGTTATCGACATAGTCTACCGAATACGTATGGATGTTGCCTTGCCCTGTGCCTTGATAATAACGTACGGCCAGCGACGTAAGCGCGCTTGAGTCGAGTCCGCCCGACAGCAGGGTGCATACCGGCACATCGGAGATGAGCTGGCGTTCAACCGTATCCTGCAGCAGCTCCCCTACACGTGCTGCTGTAGCATCTACATCGTCCGTATGCGGACGGCTTTCCAGCTTCCAGTAGGTGTGAATCGCATTGCCTTCACGCCGTACCGTCATACATTGGCCAGGGCGCAGCTCGCGCAGCTGCTTATAAACGCCTTGCCCCGGTGTACGCGCCGGTCCCACAATGAAAATTTCGGCCAAACCTTCAGCCCCGATCCGCGCAGGCACTTCGTCATGCGCAAGAATCGCTTTGGGCTCAGAGCCGAACATGAACTTGCCTTCTCCTTCACTATAGAAGAGCGGCTTGACGCCAAGACGGTCGCGCGCAAGGAACAGATGCTGCTCCGCGGAATCCCAGATCGCGAACGCGAATATGCCGTTGAAACGTTCAATGCATGCTTTGCCCCATTCCATATAGGAAACTAGCAGCACTTCCGTATCGCAGTTCGTCGTAAACGTTCTTCCTTTGCTCTCCAGAACCGCCCGCAATTCAAGCGCGTTGTACAGCTCCCCGTTATAAACGACCACGCACGTCCGCTCGCCCTCATGGCGAATCATCGGCTGCGCACCGTTCTCCGGGTCAATGACGGACAGCCTGCGATGCCCGAGGCCGCAATGGGATGAAATCCATGTACCCGCTGCATCCGGACCTCGAGGGGCCAATGTTTCCGTCATCCGTTCGAGCTGTTCGCTGAATTGCGTCAGATCACGGCTCCAATCAATCCAACCGGTAATACCACACATACTAACTCATCCCTCTCTCCAGGATGTTATCTGCTGTTGCTCGCGGGTCCGCATCCTGCGGTTCAACTGGCGCGAGGGCCGGGGGAACGGCAGTTGTCTATTTTGTCGAGATAATACCAGTTATATGCGGAAATATAGGATAAAATGTCTGTCCATAGGGGGAACCTATTGAAGAGTGTCCGTTATCCGACCGATGAAGGGAGTCGTTCTTGATGTCACATAACAACCATAACCATGCCAATCACAGCCATAATCAGCGTCATGACCACCATTCGAATCATGACCCTTATGCAGGTGATGCTGGCGAGCGCCGGACCTATTATGTATCTGTAGGAGCAGGACAAGTGCTCGAGGACCCGCATGCCGCGACCTATGAGCTTGTCATAGAAGCGACAGCGGATGAGGTGAACAAGCTGAAGGAGCTGTTCGGCGAATACTCGAGCATGGACGAAGCGGAAGCGTTCCATTTTACTCGCCATCCGTATGAGACGAATGACGATCGTGCGTTGAGCGGGGGGACCAATGCGATCATTAATCAAATTTACAATCTGCTGCATGAGCTGGGGACGGTAGAAACGCGGCAGTTTATCGAAGACAACCATTTGGTCAATTGATGAAAATGCAGCGTAAAGGCTGCCATCCACATACTCAGCGTCTGCTGATTACGGATGGCAGCCTTTGTTGTGCTTATGAGGATCTACTTTAATACGAGCCCGATTCCTTTATCCCGTGCAAGCTCAACAGTATAGGCGGCTACGGCAATATCGAAGATAGCCATGCCCATCGGGCTGAACAAGAGTGCGCCTTTCCTCGGCATGGACAGCAGCTTGTCGCCAAATACAGCCTCCGAGAGGGCGATTGTCCGATTTTTCTCCAAGCCCGTTGTAAGATGCAGCTGCTCGATATCGGTATTCTCGCGGCAAATTTCGTCCCAATCATCGACGACGATTGTATCGATGGAGGCGAGTACGGAGGGCTGATAGTCCCGCAGGGATACGTGCAGCAGCAAGCTTCCGGAAGGAGGAGGGACATCAATATAGCGGCTGCCGGATACGGTGCACGTTACCATAATGTCCGATCCGCAGTAAGCTTCTTCCCAGCTCGCAGCGACCGCTCCAACGCTGCCTGCAATCGACGCTGCTTGCTGCGCCCGATCGGGTGATAGATCGTAAGCTGTCAGCTTCCCAAGCCGCGAGCCAAGAATGACCGTCAGCATTCGAGCATGCCATTGTCCGATCGGCCCGCAGCCAATGAGTCCGACGTTGAACGGTCGGTCATGATGCTGGCTCGGCAGCTCCAGCCATCTTCTGAGCATAACTGCGCTGACGGCGGCTGTCCGCATGATGCTGAGCAATGGAGTATTGATGAGTGCCATAGGCTGTCCGGTTGCCGCATCATTGAGTACGACTACGCTGTGCGCGCGCGGAATGCCGAAGGACGGATTGGCCGGGAAACTGGCAATCCACTTGATGCCGGCTGTGTCGAAGCTGCCGCCGATATAAGCAGGCATCGCAATGATTCGGTTTGCGGGGTTCTTGAAACGCAGATAAGGCTTAAGCGGCTGGACGTAGTCGCCGGCAGACATGCTGGCAAGTGCCTGGGTTACGGTGTTCGCAAGGCTGCTCCAATCCGCACCGATTGTAAGGAGATCCGCTTCATTCAAATACAGCATATTAGCGCTCAGCCGCCAATGCTGCAGCCGCTTCTTCACCGAAGCAGCGCGTTACCCATTCGTCGCTGTAGACCGTATCCAAATAGCGGTCGCCGCGGTCAGCAAGGATGATGACGACATTGGAGCCGGGCGGCAGCTGATGAAGTCTTCTTCCAAGCGCAGTTACGACGCCTCCAGCGGAACCGCCGACCATAATCGATTCCTTGCGAAGCAGCCGTCTGCAGCCTCTGACGCAATCCAGATCGCTGACCGTCTCGTGCCCGCTGGCAAGTCCTGGTGCGAACAGCGGCGGTACAATCCCTGCGCCAAGCCCTGGCAGCCGTCTGCTTCCAGGACCGCCGAATATTACGCTGCCCGCTGCATCGACGCCAATAACGGCAGTAGCTAGTCCGTTATTGCGAACGTAATCAGCGCAGCCGCGCAGGCTGCCGCAGCTGCTTACGCCAACGAGCAGCATGTCGATCTGGCCGATGGCAGCTGCGATCTCTGGCATCGTGGTGTCGCGATGAGCAGCAGCATTGTATTCATTGCCGTATTGGTTGGTCCAGAACGCGTCTCCGATCTGCTGCACGAGTTCGTTTACACGCGCGATGCGGGCAGGGAGGAATTCGCCAGTCGCCGGATCCGGCTCGGTAACATAGTTGATCTCTGCGCCATAGGAACGGATAATGCGCAGGTTCGTTTCCGCCGTACGCGGGTCGACAACACAGATGAAGCGCAGGCCAAGAATACGGCATATCATCGCAAGCGCTATGGCCATATTGCCGGAGCTTGATTCTATAATGGTCGTATTCGGTCCTACCCGGCCAGCGTCGATTGCTTCACGTATCATTCGCAGCGCAGGTCGGTCCTTCGCGCTTCCTCCGGGGTTATACATTTCGAGCTTGGCATAAATATTGACGTGCGCATCCGGGTACAGGCGGCGCAGCGGCACGAGCGGTGTTCCGCCAATAAGATGGAGGATGCCCGTATCCAGCTGTTCTAATTGGAATCGTTCAGACGATGCCATTTCTTCTGCTTCACACTCCCTTGGGGCAGTTCACTTTCACTTGAGGCCAAGATCATTTCAATTCTTGGCAGCATGCCGCCTCGAATCATGTCTCCAATCTCTGGTACTTTCCGTTCAAGCTCTTCTTCTATTAATTGTGCAGCTTCAGGAGTGGCATCAGGACCGTGCAAATAAACGACGAGCCGATTGCCATCCGACGCAGCTCTCGCCTGGATGCGGGCAGCATGTGCGAAGACTGCGGCTTCAATATCGTGAATGCTAATTTTCTCGCCATGCTTCAGCTCAGGTCCGATCCTTCTCACGATGGCTTCGAACGTTGCTTGCGCCCCATCCTTACCGCCGCTCTTGAAGCCTCTGACAACATCGCCAGTTGCGAACCGAATAGCAGGAAAGGCCGAGCGCATTGTGGAGGTCAGCACAAGCGCTCCTTCGCCTGGTGCGAGGGAGTCATACAGCCCTAACGCAGCCGGTTCCGCGATTTCGGCGTGAATGCCATCCACCAGCCGGTAGCACCCGGCTTCATGATCGAACCAAGCGATCGTACCTACCTCGATCGATCCATACGTATCGATCACATCCGTCTCCGATAGACCGAAGCAAGCCGCCATTGCGCTTCGCCACTCCGGCGATGCAGGCTCGCCAACCGTCACGATGCAGCGGATGCCGAGCGCTGCCGGATTGTCCAGCGCGCAGACGAGGCGGTCAAGCAAGGAAGGCATCGTATAGAGCAAGTCGGGACGAACAGCCTTGAGCCGATCAACATGCACAGCCAGCGGCTCGTTGTAAGCGACGGCTTCCGCTTTCCAGCCAAGCGTGCGAAACACATCAAGCGCTGTTGCGGCTGCATGCCCTGTGCCCATATCGGCAAGCGCCCGCTGGATTGGCCGATTGCCGGCTAATTGCGCGAAGAGGCGGACCTTGACTTGCAAATAGCGGCGTTCATCCGCATGGGAATATTGGATCGCTTTTCGAGCGCCGCCGCTTGTTCCCGATGTGCGATAAACGAAGTGATCGTCTAGTGCTGGAGCGCTGTAGTAATGCTTTTCTAACAGCTCTGCTGTCATATAAGGCGGATCTCCGGCAGCTGCTGCACCATTGCGATCGTATTGCAATAGATTGGCATACCAAGGAAATTGGCGCGCGTAATAAGCGGCCAGCCTTTTCAAATGTCGATTTTTCAAGCACATTCCTCCCCGATTCGATATCTTATGCCAGTCCGATTGGACCTGCATGGGTTGGCGCACACGATGGGACCACCTATATGACATATGCTGTAGAAACCATCCCTTTCGCGGAGGCGAGCTATGATCATGGTGAAATTCGACCATAACAAAATGAGAAAGACGCACATCCTGCTCGGCGATCCACATGTAAGGGCAGCGATTCCGAAGACGGTATTGATGTCGGCCTCCAGCTTGAAGCGGATGCTTGAAACGTACGGTACTGTCTATGTGAAACCTAATGTCGGAGCATTAGGCGTTGGCGTTATGCGAGTTCGAAGGCTGTCTGCGAATAAGTATGAATGGCGGTATAAGCTGCAGCGCAAGCAGGTTACCTCGATAAGTCAGTTGACATCCTTGATTCAATCGTATAAAAAATCGGGGAGTTACCTCGTTCAGCGCGGAATCAATCTGATGAAGTATCGAGGACGCAGATTCGACCTGCGCGTTGTGACGCAGCGCAGAAATCCGCATGAGGCTTGGCGCGTCACAGGTGTTCTCGCACGTGTTGCAGCGCCAGGGAGAATTGTAACGAACGGAAGCCAAGGGGCCTCGATTCACCCCGTTCAGCAAGTGTTCGGAGCGAATATGTCTGCAGAACAGACCGCAAGGCTTAGAGGTTCGGTCGACAATCTCGCACTGCGGATCGCTAGGCGCTATGCCCTTACCTATGCCCAATGCATTGAGCTGGGATTGGATGTTGCTGTGGACGACAAGCGCCGGATTTGGCTGCTTGAAGTAAATACAAGACCGCAGATTAAGCCTTTCACGCGGCTGAAGGATCTATCGATGTATCGCTCGATTATGGCCTATCGGGGCAAGAACAAGGGTCATTGAGGCAAAATATCGAAGTAGAGGAGCGCTCATATCGGTTAGGAATTGTGTCCTAGGATATTGGCGCTCTTCTGCTGCATAACTTACAATATTGAGATAACGGCATGTGATCCGTAAGGAGGAGAAGCGGATGGGGAATATCGTCATACGCGATGCGAATATCGTAACGATGAATGCGACGGGAGAAGTCATTCGTGGGGAAGTAAGGATAACGGATGACCGGATCGTTGGGATAGGCGACGCGGATGAGCATTTTGTACCCGACGAGGTTGTGGAGGCGAGAGGGCGTGTATTGCTGCCCGGCTTTATTCAGACGCATGTCCATTTGTGCCAAACGCTGTTTCGCAGCAGAGCCGACGATATGGAGCTGTTGGATTGGCTTCGGACACGAATTTGGCCGCTTGAGGCTGCGCATGACGACGAATCGGTATACATTTCAGCGATGCTCGGCATTGGAGAATTGATACAAAGCGGGACGACGACGCTGCTGGACATGGAGACGGTTAATCATACGGACGCTGCATTCCGGGCGATGGCGCAAAGCGGTATTCGAGCGATTAGCGGCAAGGTGATGATGGACCGAACAGGTGAAGATATACCGGCCGCGCTGCAAGAGGATACGGAACGTTCGCTGGCAGACAGTGTGGCACTTCTGGAGAAATGGCACGGTTATGATGGCGGACGGCTGCAGTATGCTTTTTGTCCCCGATTTGTCGTATCCTGTACCGAACGGCTGTTAGTTGCAGTACGCGACTTGGCCGAGCAGCATAAGGTGCTTATACATACCCATGCCTCTGAGAATAGGGGCGAAATCGAGCTCGTCGAGCGGGAGACGGGGATGCGGAACATCGTTTACTTGGATCACCTCGGCCTGGCTTCTCCCAGACTTGTATTGGCTCATTCGATCTGGCTGGACGATGAGGAGCATGCCATCATCCGGCGGACGGGGACGAAAGTTACGCATTGTCCAGGCTCGAACCTGAAGCTTGCTTCCGGCATTGCCGCTGTTCCTGCGCTTCTTACAGGCGGCGTGCAGGTAGGCCTTGGCGCAGACGGCGCTCCGTGCAATAACAATCTGGATATGTTTCAGGAGATGCGGCTAACAGCTATGATTCATAAAGTTCAACATGGGCCGACCTCGATGGATGCAAGGACGGTGCTTCGAATGGCTACGATTGGCGGGGCTGAAGTGCTTGGACTGGAGCGGGAAATCGGCTCGATCGAGGTCGGCAAGAAGGCGGATCTCGTGCTGCTCGATTTAAACAAATTTCATGCTTTTCCTTCTTATGAAGCGGATCTGTATTCGAGAATTGTTTATGCGGCTGGGCGAGGCGACGTCGATTCGGTATGGATCGATGGGCGTGTCGTTATGCGAGGAAGAGTGATGACGACCATAGATGAGGCGGCAGTTCTGAATGAGTCAGATGCTGCAATAAGCCGATTGCTAGGCCGAATGGTATAAAATGAAGCTGTCCCGTCGATTGCTCGGCGGGCAGCCTACTCACACATTTTGCTAAAAAATCGTGAAAAGGGATTGCGCAGTCGAGTTCGGCTATGCTATGATAAAAGCCTCGTGTCCCGGTAGCTCAGCTGGATAGAGCAACGGCCTTCTAAGCCGTCGGTCGGGGGTTCGAATCCCTTCCGGGACGTTCTTCTTAGAATGTCTAGTGTCCGTTCGACACTTTATAAAACGTCTGATACCTTAATTATTAAGGGTATCGGACGTTTTTTTCGTTTAAAGAAATTGAAAAACGGAAAGTACTGCAAGAGTACACTTTTGGCAGGGGCGACCGACTAATGCTAGCGTTTCGTGTGTTTCACCGCACGGCATGGTATAATGGACCAAAGTTTGGCGGAACCGACCCGTCGATCGGCTTCCCCATTGCAAGGCGGTGCTATCATTACGAATAATCAAGAACCACAGGAAGGCAATCGAGATAACGTTTATTTGTTTCCGAGCATGCTTGATCACTATCAGATCCAATTGACGCGCATGCTGGAGGCGGAGCAATACAGCGAGGCTAAGAAGCTCATTCGATTTCTGCTCCAGTGCAGAGGAGAAGACGAACGAAACTACGAGGAATGGGGCAAATTGCTCTCGTGGCTGGAAGTCGCTTTTCCGGAGTCAACGGATGAACGCGCTGAAGAGGAAGAGGACGAGGAAGCGATGCGCCGCAGCGTGCTGAAGCCCGGCGAGCAGGATGAGTCTTACGTGAAGCAGGTGCTGCACATTATTCAGCATCATCCGATGCCTGACCAGCAGATACTTGCGCTTGAACGCGCTGCCCATCTGGACCATCCGGATGTCGACCCTGCGATAATGGAATGGCTGGCAACCGAAACTGTCCACCCTGCTGTTCAGTTTAAAGCGCTGCAATGCCTGAAACGTCATGGCGCGTCGGGGATGCTTACGTTGAATCGGATGGACGAGCGGATCGAGCTTGATATCGAGAGCACGCCGCTGTCCTTGGAAGAATTTCCCGATCCTGTGATGCAAGCGCTTGAGCGGGTGGAGACAGCCGTGGAAGTGGACGATCCGACGCTTCCTCATTTTGCACGCGAATTATGGAAAGACTTGCTTCAATATTTATACGGCACTTCGTCATATCGTCGAATGCTGGAGGATGAAACCTATAATATTGACTGCTGGGCTGCGGCATTGCATCTTACGCTGCTGCTGACTGTATATGGCAAAGCCGATGATGACGCGACACGTGAAGCCTATGGCATTTCGGAGCCGATGCGCTTCAGCTATGAGCAGGCGTGCCGTGCGCTTCGTCAAGTAATTGGATATGGTCCATTTGGGGGCAGTAACGAGTCTTGATAATTAACCGGATGTTGATTATAATAGAATGGTTTATTAAACGTGAGATTTTCGCATTGAATGCGTAATGTTGGAGGGGACTGCAAGCCATGACAGCTACTTGGGAAAAAATAGACACGAATCTGGTTTCGCTCAGCGTTGAGGTTGAAGCGGAACGAGTTAATGAAGCGCTAGATAAAGCGTTCAAGAAAGTGGTACAGAAAGTAAACGTTCCAGGCTTCCGTAAAGGCAAAGTGCCGCGCGCGATGTTCGAGAAACGTTTCGGCGTTGAATCGCTGTACCAAGACGCAGTAGACATCCTGCTGCAAGATGTATATCCACAAGCCATTCAAGAGACGGGCATCATTCCAGTTGACCGTCCAGACATCGATGTTGTGCAATTCGCGAAAGGCCAATCGTTCAAATTCACTGCGAAGGTAACGGTTAAGCCGGAAGTGAAGCTTGGCGAATACAAAGGCCTCGAAGTGCCAGCAGCAGAAGCTGCAGTTACCGAAGAGGAAATCGGCGAAGAGCTGAACCGTCTGCAGCAGCGTCATGCTGAGCTGAACGTTGTTGACGAAGGTACGGTAGAGAACGGCGATATCGCTGTTATCGACTTTGACGGTTATGTTGATGGCGTTCCATTCGAAGGCGGCAAGAGCGAGCGTTATTCGCTTGAGATCGGCTCCGGCACGTTCATTCCTGGCTTCGAAGAGCAAGTTATCGGCATGGGTACGGGCGACTTCAAGGACGTAGAAGTTACGTTCCCAGAGAGCTACCATGCGGACAACCTGGCTGGCAAAGCTGCGGTATTCAAAGTGAAGCTGCACGAGATCAAACGCAAGAGTCTGCCAGCGCTTGACGATGAGTTCGCGAAGGACGTTTCCGAATTCGACACGCTCGCTGAGTTCAAGCAAGACCTCGAAGGCAAGCTGAAAGAGCGCAAAGTGAAAGAAGCAGAAAGCGCTCGTGAAGCAGCTGTTGTAGAGAAAGCAGCAGAAGCGGCTGAAGTGGTTATCCCTGAAGCAATGATCGGTACGGAAACGGACTACATGCTGAAGGACTTCGAGAACCGTCTGCGCATGCAAGGCATGAACCTTGAGCTGTACTACCAATTCTCCGGCCAGAACGAAGCAATGCTGCGCGAGCAAATGAAGGGCGATGCTGAGAAGCGCGTTCGCAACAACCTCGTGCTTGAAGCAATCGCGAAGGCAGAGAACATCGAAGTTTCGGAAGAAGAAGTTAGTGCAGAGCTCGAGACGCTTGCTAAAGCGTACAACCGTCCAGCGGAAGAGCTGCGTGAGATCTTTACGCGCAACGGCAACCTGGACAACCTGAAGGATGATATCGCAGTTCGCAATACCGTTAAATTCCTTCTTGAAAACAGCAAAGAAGCAGTTAACGCTTAAGGCATATTTCGCCTACAGCGTCTCATAAGAGAGTAAGGCACGTTCTCGAAACGTGCCTTATTTTTCCACTAGAATACTTACAATGTCTTCAACCGAATACAATGGTTTGATGATACATACATATCGCTGCAACTTATTGCAGCTCCAGCGCGTAACATATTGGGGGACCATCCCCGTACATATCGGCAGTGCCACGTCGTATACTGTACTATCGACTGTTACTTCAAAAATGACAGCCGCGCAGCGACGTGATAATATAAGGAAGTAACCATTCCGCCTAAAGAAAGAAGGTTGGTCGCATGAATTTAGTACCGATCGTAGTCGAACAGACGAATCGTGGAGAACGTTCTTACGATATTTATTCAAGGCTGTTAAAGGACAGGATCATTTTTCTCGGCAGCGCAATAGATGATGATGTTGCTAACTCCGTAATTGCTCAGCTGCTATTCCTGGCGGCCGACGATCCCGAGAAGGACATTCATCTGTATATTAACTCGCCGGGCGGTTCAGTCACCGCTGGTATGGGTATATTTGATACAATGCAGTTCATTAAGCCTGATGTCTCGACGATCTGCGTCGGCATGGCAGCGAGCATGGGCTCGCTTCTGCTTACAGCAGGCGCCAAAGGCAAGCGCTTCGCGCTGCCGAACAGTGAAGTCATGATTCATCAGCCGCTTGGCGGCGTTCGCGGTCAAGCTTCGGACATTAAGATTCATGCTGATTGGATCATTAAGACGAAGCAGAAGCTGAATCAGATTTATGTAGAGCGTACAGGTCAGCCTTATGAGAAGATCGAACGCGATACCGATCGTGACAATTTCTTGTCAGCCGAAGAGGCAGTGGCGTACGGTTTGATTGACAAGGTGGTAACGTCACTATAGAAAGGGTGATTCTATGTTTAAATTCAACGACGAGAAGGGCCAGTTGAAATGCTCGTTCTGCGGCAAATCGCAGGAGCAGGTTCGGAAGCTTGTCGCCGGTCCCGGCGTTTATATATGCGACGAATGCATCGAGCTGTGCACGGAAATCGTAGAAGAGGAGCTCGGCCATGAGGAAGAGCTGGATCTGAAAGATATTCCGAAGCCCAAAGACATCCGTGCTATTCTTGACTCGTATGTCATTGGTCAAGAGAGTGCGAAGAAGTCGCTTGCCGTAGCGGTATATAACCACTACAAGCGGATTAACTCGCAGAACAAGCTGGAAGATGTAGAGCTGCAGAAGAGTAACATTCTTCTCGTAGGTCCTACGGGCTCTGGTAAGACGCTGCTCGCACAGACGATGGCGAAGATTCTGAACGTACCGTTCGCGATTGCGGATGCAACGTCGCTGACGGAAGCCGGCTATGTCGGCGAGGACGTTGAGAATATTTTGCTCAAGCTGATTCAAGCGGCTGATTACGATGTAGAGAAGGCTGAACGCGGCATTATCTACATCGACGAGATTGACAAAGTAGCTCGTAAATCCGAGAATCCATCGATTACGCGAGACGTATCGGGCGAAGGCGTTCAGCAGGCGCTGCTGAAGATCCTCGAAGGTACGGTTGCTTCTGTACCGCCGCAAGGCGGCCGTAAGCATCCGCATCAAGAGTTTATTCAGATCGATACGACGAACATTTTGTTCATTTGCGGCGGTGCGTTCGACGGTCTGGAGCAGCTGATCAAACGGAGAATCGGCAAGAAAGTAATCGGCTTTAATGCAGCTGGCGACAGCAGCAAAGAATTGAAGCCGGGTGAATACTTGTCGATGGTATTGCCAGAAGACCTGCTCAAATTCGGTCTGATCCCCGAATTCGTTGGTCGTCTGCCGGTCATCTCCTCGCTGGAGCCGCTCGATGAGGAGACGCTTGTTCGTATTCTCTCCGAACCGAAGAATGCGCTCGTCAAGCAGTATCAGAAGCTTCTTGAGATGGACAATGTGAAGCTTGAGTTCGAGAAGGGCGCATTGGAAGCTATTGCGCGCGAAGCGATCAAGCGGAACACTGGCGCACGCGGTCTTCGTGCTATTATCGAGGGCATTATGCTTGAGGTTATGTACGAAGTGCCATCCCGCGATGACGTAAGCAGCTGCCTCATTACGGAGCAGGTTGTAAACGAGAAGATTATGCCGGAATTGACGCCTAAGAAGGGCAAGAAGAAAGAAGAGAGCGCCTAATCGATAGGCGATCCATATATTACCGTCGGAGTTTCCACCCGTTATGCGGCTTTTTGGGCTGTCTGACGGGTGGACTTTGACGTTCATGGGAGAGAAGGGCTCATGTACTTACGCAAGGATACGGTGCCGGTTAAGGTTGGTCCATTGACGATTGGCGGCAGCGATGAAGTCATCATTCAGAGTATGTGTACGACGAAGACAGCAGACGTGGAAGCGACAGTTGCAGAAATTTTGCGTCTAGAAGAAGCGGGCTGCCAGATCGTTCGCGTCACAGTGAACAACAAGGAAGCGGCGGATGCGATCAAAGAAATTAAGAAGCGGATTCATATTCCGCTCGTCGCGGACATCCACTTCGACTACCGTCTCGCCTTGCTTGCGATCGAGAATGGCATTGATAAAGTAAGGATCAATCCGGGGAATATCGGTCGCCGCGAGAAGGTTGAAGCGGTCGTTAAAGCTTGTAAAGAGAAAGGGATTCCGATTCGAATTGGCGTTAACGCCGGCTCGCTCGAGAATCACCTTCTAGAGAAATATGGTTATCCGACGCCGGAAGCGATGGTAGAGAGCGCATTGTTCCATATCGGCATCCTCGAAGAGCTTGATTTCCACGATATTATCGTATCGCTGAAGGCCTCCGATGTACCGATGGCGATTGCTGCTTACTCGATGGCAGCGGAGAAGATCAAATATCCGCTTCACCTCGGCATTACAGAAGCTGGTACGCTGCACACCGGTACGATTAAGAGCTCCGCAGGCATTGGCGCATTGCTCGCAATGGGTATCGGCAACACTGTGCGTATTAGTCTGAGCGCGGATCCGGTTGAAGAGGTGAAGGTTGCACGCGAGCTGCTGAAGACGTTTGGTCTTATCACGAATGCTGCAACACTCGTATCTTGCCCGACATGCGGTCGTCTCGATATCGACCTGTTCACGATTGCGAACGAGGTTGAGGATTATATCTCTAAGATCAAAGTGCCAATCAAAGTATCCGTGCTTGGCTGTGCCGTTAATGGTCCTGGCGAAGCGCGTGAGGCTGATATCGGCATCGCAGGCGCACGAGGCGAAGGGATGCTGTTCCGCTATGGCGAGATGATTCGTAAGGTGCCAGAAGCTGACCTGCTCTCGGAGCTCAAGAAAGAAATCGACGAGATCGTGCGTGTATTCGAAGCGACTGGCGAAATACCAGGCCGCAAGCAGCACGCGCCGGTTAAATAGGAATAAGAAGTGTACTTCATCGAATAAGTGAATCGCTTCCCCTCCGTATATTCATACACCCGCAGGGAATACTGTCAAGTATTAGACCTGTGGGTGTTTTTTGTATTGGCAAAGTGCCAACCATTTGCTTGCAGGCCGCAATATCGAATGGAAAGCAAATTAGGAGGCAGAGTGACTTTGAGTGTGCAGCGAGACTTCTGCTGTCAGGCTCGAAGATCCTTATGTCAGGAGGGGATTTGTAATGACTTTAAGCTTTGTGTTAATGATGATTCAGGTGTTTTTTGCTGTCGTTATCGGTCTATACTTTTGGAATTTGCTTCGTAATCAGAAGACGAGCCGCTCGGCAGTGGACCGTGAATCTCGCAAGGAGATGGACAAGCTCCGCAAGCTGCGCTCCATCTCGCTAACGAAGCCGTTGGCAGAGAAGACGAGACCGCAGGCCATGCAGGACATTGTCGGTCAGGTTGACGGGCTTAAAGCGCTGAAAGCAGCGCTGTGCAGCGCGAATCCGCAGCACGTCATCATTTACGGTCCTCCTGGCGTCGGCAAGACCGCGGCTGCGCGCGTCGTGCTGGAGGAAGCGAAGAAAAACCCGACATCGCCGTTTCTGCCGGAAGCGAAGTTTACCGAGATCGACGCTACGACGGCTCGATTCGATGAACGCGGAATCGCCGATCCGCTCATCGGCTCCGTGCATGATCCGATTTACCAAGGCGCAGGCGCAATGGGTGTCGCAGGCATTCCGCAGCCGAAACCAGGCGCAGTTACGAAAGCGCATGGCGGTCTATTGTTTATTGACGAGATTGGGGAATTGCATCCCATCCAGTTGAATAAATTATTAAAAGTTCTTGAGGATCGCAAAGTATTTCTAGAGAGTGCCTATTACAACTCCGAAGATGCAAACATTCCTATGTATGTGCATGACGTGTTCCAGAATGGGCTGCCAGCGGACTTCCGACTAGTAGGCGCAACAACACGTTCTCCACAGGAACTGCCGGCAGCGCTTCGCTCACGGTGCATGGAAGTATACTTCCGGCCGCTGCTCGCGAGTGAGATTGCTCAAATTGCAACCAACGCGGTCAAAAAAATCGGCTTCGAGCCGTCGCCTGAAGCTATTGAGGTTGTTACCCGTTATGCAACGAACGGCCGCGAAGCGGTCAATGTTATTCAGCTTGCCGCAGGGCTTGCTCTTTCTGAGAAACGGAGTGAACTGATCGCTGCCGACATCGAATGGGTTGTGAATAGCAGTCAGATTCCGCCTAGACCCGATCGCAAGGTGCCAGCAGAGCCGCAGGTTGGCTTTGTAAACGGACTTGCCGTCTATGGACCTAACATGGGCACGCTGCTCGAAATCGAAGTGAGTGCTATTCCAGTCCGTTCGGGTAAAGGCACATTTACAATTACGGGTGTGGTGGATGAAGAGGAGCTTGGCGGCGGCTCGCGTACGCTGCGCCGCAAGAGCATGGCCAAAGGATCGGTAGAGAACGTTCTGACTGTGCTGCGCCGCTATGGACTTCGCCCGCATGACTATGACCTGCATATTAACTTCCCGGGTGGAACGCCAATTGACGGGCCATCCGCAGGTATCGCGATGGCGACGGCGATCGCTTCCGCGATCAAAGGTGAGCCGGTGGACAATAAGCTTGCGATGACCGGCGAGGTCGGTATTCATGGCAACGTGAAGCCAGTCGGCGGCGTACTGGCGAAGGTCGAGGCTGCCTTCCAAGCAGGGGCCGAGCGGGTGATCATTCCTCGCGAGAACTGGCAGGCGATTTTTGATGGACTCGAAGGGGTACATATTACGCCGGTTGATCGTGTGGATGAAGTGTTTGCGATCGTGTTTCCGCAGTCGGAGGAGAAATTCCAGATGGTCGATTCGGCCGCCGCGCAGGATCGTTTTATCGCGCCAACGGTGCCGTATTTGCAGGCAGATTCGGCGGAGTGATAAAATGGATTAGACATCACTATTGGAGGTGCTGGAATGGGGCCTGGAAAATCGAAAGGACGCAGGCTGCCCCTGCTTCCGCTTAGGGGACTGCTCGTATATCCCAGCATGGTACTCCACCTAGACGTGGGAAGGGAAAAATCGGTTCGGGCGCTTGAACGCGCGATGGTCGAAGACCATATGATTCTGTTATGTTCCCAATCAGAAGTTAACATTGAGGAGCCTACGCAGGAAGATATATACCGAATCGGTACAGTTGCGCGCGTCAGACAGATGCTGAAGCTGCCGAATGGGACGATTCGCGTGCTCGTTGAAGGTGTCGTTCGGGCAGAGGTGTTGGACTATTTGTCGAACGAAGAGTTCTACGAGGTTATGGTGAAGGAGCTTCCGGAGCAGGAGACGGATGACTCCGAGACAGATGCGCTTATGCGAACGGTGCTGACGCAGTTCGAGAATTATATCAATCTGTCGAAGAAAGTGACGCCGGAGACGCTTGCAGCCGTCTCTGACATCGATGAGCCGGGAAGGCTGGCGGACGTCATTACGAGTCACCTATCGCTCAAAATCCGCGACAAGCAGGACATTCTGGAGACGATCGACGTCCGCCAGCGGCTGGAGAAGCTGCTCGACATTCTGCATAACGAGCGCGAAGTGCTCGAGCTGGAGCGGAAGATTAATCAGCGCGTCAAGAAGCAGATGGAGAAGACGCAGAAGGAATATTATCTCCGCGAGCAGATGAAGGCGATTCAGAAGGAGCTTGGCGACAAGGAAGGACGCGCCGGCGAAGTCGAAGAGCTGCGCAGTCAGCTTGAGGAAGCGGGCCTGCCGGATAAAGTCAAGGAGAAGGTCGAGAAAGAAATTGATCGACTGGAGAAAATGCCGTCCACCTCTGCTGAGGGGGGCGTCATCCGCAATTATATCGATTGGTTGTTGTCATTGCCTTGGCACAAAGGGAAGGACGACCGGATAGAGCTCGATCTCGACAAAGCAGAAGCTATCCTTAACGAGGATCATTACGGTTTGGATAAGCCGAAGGAACGGGTACTCGAATATTTGGCGGTGCAGAAGCTCGTACAGAAGCTGAAGGGGCCGATTTTATGTCTCGTTGGACCTCCTGGCGTCGGCAAAACCTCGATTGCACGTTCTATCGCGAAGTCGCTTGACCGCAAATTCGTCCGTATCTCGCTAGGCGGCGTGCGTGACGAAGCTGAAATTCGCGGCCACCGCCGCACCTATGTTGGCGCTATGCCAGGCCGCATCATGCAAGGAATGAAGACAGCAGGTACGATGAATCCCGTGTTCCTGCTCGATGAGATCGACAAGATGGCGATGGATTTCCGGGGAGACCCGGCTTCCGCTTTGCTCGAAGTGCTCGATCCAGAGCAAAACTCGACGTTCAGCGATCATTTCATCGAGGTGCCTTATGATCTGTCCAACGTTATGTTCGTAACGACGGCGAACTCGCTGCATAATGTGCCGCGGCCGCTGCTCGACCGGATGGAAGTGCTCTACATTCCGGGTTACACGGAGATGGAGAAGCAGCAAATTGCTGAGCGCTACCTGCTGCCGAAACAGAAGCGCGAGCATGGGCTGGACAATGAACAGCTTGTCGTCGAGAACGAGGCGCTGCAAGGCATCATACGCGAATATACGCGCGAATCCGGTGTTCGTAACCTGGAGCAGCAGCTGGCAGCGCTGTGCCGCAAGGCAGCGAAGCAGCTTGTATCCAAGGATCATGAGGGTCCGATTACGGTCGATCTCGCAAAAGTGAAAGACTGGCTCGGCCCATCGAAGTTCCGCTATGGACTCGCCGAGCAGGAAGATCAGGTCGGTGCTGTAACCGGACTTGCATGGACCGAGGTTGGCGGCGATACGCTCGTCATCGAAGTGACGGTGCTGCCAGGAAGCGGCAAGCTGACGCTGACAGGTAAGCTTGGCGACGTCATGAAGGAATCTGCGCAGGCGGCATTCAGCTATACGCGCAGCAGAGCGGCTGCGCTTAAAATCGAGCCGGATTTCCACGAGAAGAACGATATTCATATCCATATTCCAGAAGGGGCCATTCCGAAGGATGGACCATCTGCAGGCATTACGATGGCAACAGCACTTATCAGCGCACTGACGAACCGTCCAGTATCGCGTGAAGTCGCTATGACAGGAGAGATTACGCTGCGCGGCAGAGTGCTTCCGATTGGCGGGCTGAAAGAGAAATCGCTCGCGGCCCATCGGGCAGGCATTCGCAAGGTGCTGCTTCCTAAGGATAACGAGCGGGATCTCATCGACGTGCCGGAGAGCATCCGCGAGGAGATGACCTTCGTGCCAGTGGGCCATATGGACGAGGTGCTGAAGCACGCGCTGCTGCCAGCAGACGATGCTGAAGCCGGCGCTTCAGCACAAGAACAGAAAGCAGGGACAACCGTTACATGAAAATCACATCAGCAGAATTCGTAATAAGTGCAGTAAGACCGGATCAATATCCGACTGACGCCTTGCCAGAGATTGCTCTGGCAGGGCGTTCGAATGTCGGTAAATCGTCACTCATTAATCGAATGATTAACCGCAAGAACCTCGCTCGGACAAGCTCCCAGCCAGGCAAGACGCAGCAGCTGAACTATTATCGTATCAATGATCAAGTTTATTTCATCGACTTTCCCGGCTATGGCTATGCCAAGGTATCGAAGACCGAGCGCGAAGCTTGGGGCCGAATGATCGAACGGTATCTCAAAGATCGCGAAGAGCTGAAGCTCGTTCTTCTTATTGTTGATATACGCCATGCACCGTCCAAGGACGATTGTTTGATGTACAGCTGGCTTAAGCATTTTGACATTCCAACCTGTATCGTTGTGACGAAGTCGGACAAAATTCCGAAGAGTCAATGGGACAAGCAGATTAAGCTCGTCAAACAGACGTTGGAGGCCGACCCGCGCGATACGATTATCCGCTATTCCTCCGAGACGGGCGAAGGCCGTGATCAGCTGTGGGGTTATATCATGCAGACAATCAGCTCGGATCAAGAAGAAAGTTAAGCAGCGATCGATCAACGGCATTATGCTATGAATCCATCTTATGGCCATGGTTATCCATGGTCTTTTTCTCATGCGATGTTCATTTTCCACAGCTGGATAATCTATGCGAATAATGGAAGTTTCAACTGACTACACTAGAGACAGAAGTTGTTTCAAACATTTTTCATATTTGAAGAAGGAAGTACGTTCGAACTATGCTATAATGTTCGTGACCGATTGGATACAGACTCGAACAGAAGGGAGGCAGGCTCGCATGCATATCATTGTTGTCGGCTTAAATTATCGCACGGCGCCTGTTGAGGTGAGGGAACGATTCACGTTCGCCGAACAAGACATGCCCGAAGCATTACGGCAGCTTAAGCAGACTAAGAGCATCTTAGAAGGTGTCATCGTCGCGACCTGCAACCGAACGGAATTGTACGCGGTCGTCGATCGGCATCATCTATGCGGTCATTATATTCGCAGCTTTATGGAGAAGTGGTTCGGACTGCCTAGACAGCAGTTCACGAATCATCTATATATGTACGAGGATGATCAGGCTATCGAGCATCTGTTCCGCGTTACGAGCGGCTTAGACTCGATGGTCATCGGCGAGACACAGATTCTGGGTCAAGTGAAAGATGCGTTTCTGACTGCGCAGAAACAGAAGGCGACAGGAACGTTATTCAATATGCTGTTCAAGCAGGCCATTACGATGGCCAAACGCGCGCATTCCGAGACATCGATCGGCGAAGCGGCTGTATCAGTCAGCTATGCGGCAGTTGAGCTTGGCAAGCGTATATTCGGCAATTTCGGCAAGAAGACCGTCATGATTATTGGCGCGGGCAAAATGAGCGAGCTCACAGGCAAGCACCTTTCTTCCAATGGCGCAGAGCGCGTCATCGTGGCGAATCGTACGCTCGAACGGGCGGCGGAACTGGCGGACAAGCTTGGCGGCACACCATGTACGATGGAAGATGCCGTTGCTCGTCTGCATGAAGCGGATGTCGTTATTAGCTCGACCGGAGCGAGCAAGTATGTGCTGCTGCGCGAGCAGGTTGCGGCTGCGATGCAGCGACGCAAATCTCGTCCATTATTTATGATTGATATCGCGATGCCGCGGGATCTCGATCCGGCTATCGCTGCAGTAGATAATGTTTTCCTTTACAATATTGATGATCTTGAAGGTATCGTAGGAAGCAATCTTGAGCAGCGTCGCAGAGAATCATTGAAGATCGAAGCGATGATTGCAATTGAGCTTGAATCTTTCCGCAGCTGGTATAAGACGCTGGGCGTCATCCCTCTTATTCGTGCATTGCAGACGAAAGCCGAGACGATTCATTCGGAAACGATGGACAGCTTGACGAAGAAGCTACCTGAACTTGATGAACACGAGATGAAGGTCATTCGCAAGCTGACGAAGAGCATCGTCAATCAAATGATGAGTGATCCTATACTTCGTATTAAAGAAATGGCTGGCGAGAAGCATGCCGGTGAAGCGATGGATATGTTCGTCAAACTGTTCGCGCTGGAGCATTCGATCGAGAATGACCGCGAGTCCGCTCAAGCGGCATCGAAACCTAAGCAAGCAACAGAGCCGCAGGCTGCTGCCGAGTCAGCATCCGTTCCGATGCCGGCGGGCATAGCTGCTGCAACGCCGTGAGAAGCCGCCGCTTGAATGTGGCGGTTTTTTCTTTGTTGCTGTGACAGTGAAGGGGGGCTGTTTATGATAACAACTCATTGGTTTTATGATGCCATGCTATACGTATACGCCCTGACCTTGCTGTTTTACTTCTCTGACTTCGTAGATTCGAATCAGAGCGCTAGACGGATTGGTACAGGGCTGCTTATGTTTGTATGGGCACTGCAAACGGGATATTTGATCTACCGTATGATGTCGCATCTTGACATTGGCTATATTTCGGGGTTTGAGTATTGGTTTGCTGTTTCATGGCTGTTAGTGACGATATCGCTTGTCATCAGCCAGTTTTTCCGAATTGAGTATCTGGTCTTTATCGTTAATTTAATCGGATTCGCCGTACTGGCGGCGCTGCTGCTCGTCAATCCGAAGCCGGCGCAAACCATTGAGCCTTATGAAGCAGCGCGCAATTTGCTTATTCTGCACATTAGCCTGATGATTTGCGCGTTTGCTGTGCTGACCATATCGGCTGTATTCTCCGGCATGTACTTGTTCCTCCATCGCAAGCTGAAGAAGAAGAGCTGGACGATGCCGATGAAGCGGCTGCCGAGTCTTGAGGTTATCGAGAAATACGCCTTCCGTTTCGTATCTGCTGGCGTGCCGCTGCTCGCTATCGCGTTGTCGCTTGCAATTGTATCGATAGCGATCGAGGGGCAGTGGATCTATTTGGCGGATTTGAAGGTTATTATTTCGCTTACGGCGCTCGTTCTGTACGTATCGAATTTCATTCGCCGCAGAACACATAGTCAAGTCGGCTACATGGCTGCAAGGTATAATTTGCTTGCATTTGGTATTATGATTCTTAATGTGCTGGTTAACCCGATTTCAAGCTTCCATTGAAACATTCATATAAGGAGGTTGATCCTACGATGACGGAAGGCGCATTGTATCCTATCATGCTTCGTCTGGCTGGCAGGCGATGCGTTGTCATCGGAGGCGGCAGGGTGGCTGAACGAAAAGTGGCTGCCCTGCTGGAAGCCGGGGCTGATCATATAGACGTAATAGCGGAGCGAGTGACAGATACGCTGGTTGAGCTCGAGCAATCACTCCTTATCCGAATTACCCAGCGGCCATATGAGGCAGAGGATATTCGGCAGGCTTCGCTCGTCTTTGCCGCTACTAGCGATTCGGCGCTTAATGCTCGGATCGTCAGAGAGGCTGATTCGCAAGGCATATGGGCGAACTCAGCAAGCGAAGGCAGCGAAGGGTCATTTGTAACGCCTGCGGTTGTTCGCAGAGGCGATCTACTCATTGGCGTCACAACGAATGGAGCAAGCCCATCGCTGGCTGCCAGAATCAAGCTTGAGCTGGAGCAGCGGTATGGTGCTGAATACGCGGCACGGCTGCGGTCACTACGCTTGCTTCGAGATCGGTTGCTGACTTCAGGTTACGGCATTAGATCTGAGACGGATCAATTGGCGGCGAAGCAGCATCTTCTTCGGGCAGCGGCTGCGGATGCGACTGGCTGGCAGGAGCTGGCTCGTGTGCGAGACGATGCGGCTAGTACAGATATCGATGTGGCTGCAGCGGTAGATTGTTGGATCGATCGGTTGAGTAAGTAAATGGCTTGGCGTATGCTTATACGAAGTGAGCAATTTGCTATCAGATGGCAGAATCGAGAAAGAAAAAGATATTGCTTGTAGGAGGAGAAGCCTGTGACTAAAGAGACTCAAACGCCGGAGGGCAGCACACGCGTTATTCGAGTAGGAACTAGACAAAGTGCGCTTGCATTAACACAGACTGGTCAAGTGATTGATCAGCTTAAGGAGCTTAGCGAGCAGCATGGTTTGCCCTATACATTTGAGGTTGTCAAAATCGTAACAAAAGGCGACCGGATACTCGATGTTACACTGTCTAAGGTAGGCGGCAAAGGGCTGTTCGTCAAAGAGATCGAGCAGGCGCTTATCGACGGCGAGATTGATATGGCCGTTCACAGCATGAAGGACATGCCATTCGAGCTGCCGGAAGGTTTAATGAATGGTGCTGTTCCGAAGCGAGTCGACCCGCGTGATGTGTTGATCACTTCAACTGGCGGCGGTCTCGAGACGCTTCCCAAAGGCGCGAAGATTGGAACGAGCAGCTTGCGCCGTGCCAGCCAGCTGAAGAGCTATCGGCCGGATATTGAGCTTGAGTCGATCCGCGGCAATATCGATTCTCGTATTCGCAAGCTGGAGACGGAACAATTCGATGCGATTGTGCTCGCTGCCGCAGGCTTACAGCGAATGGGCTGGGAGTCTCGTATTCACGAACGGCTGCCAATCGATATTTGTGTTCCTGCCGTTGGGCAAGGTGCGCTGGGCATCGAATGCCGTGAATCAGACACAGAGGTTCGCGAGCTTCTGTCGCTGTTGAACGATCCGGTGTCGGAGCTGGCTGTTCGTGCAGAGCGCAGCTTCCTTGGCGCTCTGAACGGAGGCTGCCAAATTCCGATTGGCGCACATGCAGTCGTAACGCTGCCGGAAGGTGCGGGAGAGAAATCAGTTGAAGGCGCAGTTATCGAGCTGGTCGGCATTGTTGGATCGCCAGATGGTGCGATTTTGCTGAAGGAAATAGGCAAAGATTCGAATCCTGAGGCGCTTGGCTTGTCTGTTGCAGATAAGTTAATTGCATCGGGTGCGGATGAAATTCTGGCGCAAGTAAGGGGCTGATGAGCGATGAAGGGGAAAGTATATCTGGTAGGTGCAGGTCCAGGCGATCCAAAGTTAATTACGGTTCGCGGACTAGAATGTATTAAACGCGCGGATGTCATTGTATATGACCGACTTGCCAGCCCGCGGCTTCTTGCACATATGAAGCCAGGAGCAGAGCGTGTGTATGTCGGTAAACGTCCAGATCGCCACACGATGAAGCAGGAAGAAATCAATCAGCTTCTCGTCGATCTCGCACTTGAAGGCAAGACGGTTACTCGCTTGAAGGGTGGCGACCCTACGATCTTCGGACGTGTCGGGGAAGAGGCGGAGCTGCTTGTTCAGAACGATGTTGAATTCGAAATTGTACCAGGCATTACGTCGGCGATTGCAGTACCTGCTTATGCAGGCATTCCAGTTACGCACCGGGATATGGCTTCCTCGCTGTCAATTGTAACCGGGCATGAAAGTCCAGAAAAGCTGGATCAATCGATTCATTGGGACAAAGTTACAAATGCGACAGGTACGCTTATTTTCCTTATGGGCGTTGCCAAGATTGGGTATATCAGCGAACAGCTGATGTTACATGGCAAAGCGCCGACCACGCCTGTTGCCCTCGTTCGATGGGGCACTCGTGTTGAGCAAGAGACGCTGACCGGTACGCTTGCGGACATCGCAGCTAAGGTTGAAGCAGCGGGCTTCAAGCCGCCCGCTGTTATCGTTGTTGGCGACGTTGTGAGGCAGCGCGACATGCTCCGCTGGTTCGACAAGAAGCCGTTGTTCGGTACACGCGTCCTCGTTACGCGTGCCCGCGCTCAGGCAAGCGAGCTCATCCAAAAGATCGAAGAGCTGGGCGGAGAACCATGTGAATATCCCGTCATCGAGACGCGCGATGTTACCGAAGCTGCACAAACACAAGCGATTGAACGAGCTTTGGACGAAGCTGAATCATTCGACTGGCTGATGTTTACGAGTGTGAACGGCGTCGAATCGTTCTTCCGCTGGCTGCGGCGGTACGGAACAGACATTCGTCGTTTCGGCCGTGCACGAATTGCAGCTGTTGGACCTAAGACTGCTGAGGCGCTGCTGGAGCGAGGATTAACGGTAGAAGAGCTGCCCGGCAAGTATATGCAGGAAGGCCTGCTGGAGCAGCTTAGCGGTGAGGTTCAGCCCGGTCAACGCGCGCTGCTGGCACGAGGCGATCTCGCGCGCAAGGTGCTGCCAAGCGAGCTTAGAGCGTTAGGTGTTGATGCAGTCGAGCTTGACGTATATGAAACAGTAATTGCCGATCGTCAGGATGAGCTGGCGCTTGAACAGCTGCGTGACGGAGACGTTCATGTCGTGACGTTCACCAGCTCATCGACGGTTACGAACTTGATGACGCTGCTGAAGGCCAATGGCGTCGAAGACCCGGTGGCACTGCTGAAGCAGACCCAAATCGCAAGCATCGGTCCGATTACAACACAAGCTGTAAAAGCGGCTGGCCTAGAAGTTGCAATTGAGCCGGAAGAGGCGACGATCGAAGCACTGGTTGCTGCAATCGTGGCCAAACGATTAGCTGACCGCACGAACGCCAACGGCGTGAATGTTATATAAGTTGTCCTTGGGATAAAATAATTTACGTTTCAGCCCTTTTTGTTTCGTTATATAAAACTCGAACGAAAGCTGTGACCCACGGGGTCCGCGGCTCTCAGCAAGCAGTACCTTACTTAAACAAACATCAGTCTATCCCACCGCCAACTTTCGGGTTCCCGGGGCTCTCTAACCTCGGGACCTCCCTAGCAGGGAGGATTCAGGTGGATAGAACTCCCTCAGGAGGTTTCCCGCATGAGTTTTCCAACGATTAGACATCGCCGCCTGCGCGGATCTGCCGCATTGCGCAGCATGGTGCGCGAGACGGTGCTGACCGTTAATGATTTTATATATCCGGTATATGTTGTACATGGTACGAACATCAAAGAAGAGATTCGCTCGATGCCAGGCGTTTATCATTTCTCGCTTGATCGGCTGGAAGCAGAGATTCGCGAAATCACAGCTCTGGGCATTCCATCGATTATGCTGTTTGGCATTCCCGCTACGAAGGACGCGGTTGGTTCGTCCGCATACGATCCGAACGAAATCGTACAGCAGGCGACACGCCTAATCAAGCAATGGGCACCAGAGCTTGTTGTCATTGCGGATACTTGCTTGTGCCAGTATACGGATCATGGCCATTGCGGCATTGTTCATGAGCATAACGGGACGGCGGATGTCAATAACGACGAGTCGCTGCCGCTGCTGGTGAAGACAGCTGTGTCGCAGGCGGAGGCAGGCGCAGATATTATCGCTCCTTCGAATATGATGGACGGATTCGTGACGGCAATTCGCGAGGGGCTCGACGCAGCGGGCTACACGAATGTGCCAATCATGTCGTACTCTGTCAAATATGCATCCGCATATTACGGCCCATTCCGCGAAGCAGCGCATTCCGCACCGCAGTTCGGCGATCGCAAAACGTATCAAATGGATCCAGCGAATGCACGCGAAGCACTCCGTGAAGCGGAAACGGATGTGCTGGAAGGCGCTGACTTCTTGATGGTGAAGCCGGCACTGGCCTATCTCGATATTATTCGTACATTGAAGGACCAGTTCGATCTGCCGCTCGTTGCCTACAACGTCAGCGGCGAATATGCAATGGTCAAAGCAGCAGCAGCAAATGGCTGGATTGACGAGCAGAAGATCGTATTGGAAACGCTCATCGGCATGAAGCGTGCCGGTGCTGATCTTATTATTTCGTACCATGCCAAAGATGCAGCACACTGGTTAAACGGATAATAGGAACACAATAGCTTGTTACAGGATGTATAGAGAGAAGGAGACGGAAACGATGAGCGAAACATTCGACCGGAACCGCCAGCGCCGCGATGAGCGGTCCAAAGCGGCATTCGAGCTAGCGAAGCAGTATATCCCAGGCGGCGTTAACAGCCCAGTACGCGCGTTCAAATCAGTTGGCTTGACGCCAGCTTATATCGAGCGCGGCAGCGGTTCTCGCATCTACGACATCGACGGCAACAGCTACATCGACTATGTAGCGTCGTGGGGACCGCTTATTATGGGCCATTCTCATCCAGAGGTTGTCGAAGCGATCAAGAAGACGGCCGAGAATGGGACAAGCTTCGGTGCTCCGACGGAGATCGAGACTCTGATGGCGCAGCTCGTCTGCGAGCGTGTGCCATCTGCCGATATCGTTCGGATGGTTAACTCCGGAACAGAAGCAACGATGAGCGCATTGCGCTTGGCACGCGGTTATACGAAGCGAAGCAAGATTTTGAAATTCGAAGGCTCCTACCACGGACATGCGGACAGCCTGCTGATCAAAGCTGGCTCTGGCGTCGCAACGCTTGGTCTGCCAGACAGCCCTGGCGTGCCGGAGAGCGTGGCTTCGCATACGATTACAGTGCCGTACAACGATATCGAATCGGTTAAGCTCGCTTTCGAGAAGTTCGGCGAGCAGATCGCTTGTGTCATCGTCGAGCCGATTGCCGGCAATATGGGGGTCGTTCCGCCGCTGCCTGGCTTCCTGCAAGGATTGCGTGACGTGACGACGCAATATGGCAGTCTTCTTATCTTCGATGAGGTGATGACAGGCTTCCGCGTTAACTATCACTGCGCGCAGGGCTTGTACGGCATTACACCAGACTTAACATGCCTTGGCAAAGTCATTGGTGGCGGTCTTCCAGTCGGCGCATATGCAGGCAGACGTGATCTGATGGAGCAAATGGCACCAGCAGGCCCGATCTATCAAGCTGGTACGCTGTCCGGCAACCCGCTGGCCATGGCGGCAGGCTACACGACGCTGAAGCTGATGACGCCAGAGCGATATGAGCTTCTGGAGCGCCTCTCGACGCGTCTGCAGCTTGGCTTCGAGGCTAATGCGGCGAAGAACGGCGTTGCGATGACGATCAATCGCGTTGGATCGATGGTATGCCCATTCTTCACGGAGAATCATGTTATCAACTTCGAGACAGCCAAAACGTCAAATCTTGATCAATTCCGCGCCTATTTCGGCTCCATGCTGAATCTTGGCGTCAACGTAGCTCCATCTCAGTTCGAGGGCATGTTCGTATCCGGCGTACACACGGAAGAGGATATTGACCTGACGATTGCAGCGAACGACGAAGCGCTGTCGCGTCTGTAATAGCTGCCGATGCAGAGCGGAAGCAGCATAGGCTTTAACTGGCAGACAGGAGCGCGACGTGAAGGACGCATGCTGGTGCTCCTGCCGCAAGGATTAACGGCTGCTGGAAGCGAAACGACTGCTGCGCAATGGCCATCCGCAGATTCTAAATCGCACGCAGTGAAACAGTGGCTTATAGCCGCTGGTTGGTTTCCGACGAAATGGATCAATTTGCTTTTCTCGGTAGGCGGAATACGGATGGACCACGATCGTATTGTGCTGGATGCCTTCATCCCGGCTGATCCGTCGAAGGATCCCGTCTATAAACTAGCGGCGAGCGCTCTTAACGATAGCAGCAGCAGATTGATGGCCGAGCCGCTGTACGAGGACGATTATGTTCTTGTCATGAACAAACCGGCAGGCATGCCTGTCCATGCTTCCAAACCAGGAGAACGAGGTACGCTGGATGAAGCAGCGGCACTCCATCTGCTGAAGCGTGGCGACCCGCTGCCCGTCCGCCACATTCATCGGCTCGACAACGAAACGTCGGGTCCGGTGCTGTATAGCACAAATGACCTTGCGCAGCAGCGGCTGGACGAAGCGATGCGCAATAAGGCGATCGATCGGCGGTACGTCGCCTTCGTGCATGGAAGGCTGGCTCGCCGTTCGGGTACCATCGATGCGCCGATAGGCCGCGACCGTCATCATTCCGTGAGGCGTCGTGCCGGTGCGGGCGGTGATCCGGCGGTGACGCACTATGAGGTGCTGGAGCAGTATAACAGCGCCGCGCTTGTCAGCGTACGGCTGGAGACAGGACGGACGCATCAAATTCGCGTGCATATGAGCCATATCGGCCATCCGCTCGTTGGCGACAGTCTATACGGCGGCAGCACACGGCTGCTTGCGCATCAGGCGCTGCACGGCGAACGATTGCTCTATACCCATCCGCTGTATGGAGGGCAGGTAGAGGTTGCCGCTCCGTATCCTGACTGGTTCGAGCCGCTGAGACGGGCTTTAACTTCAACTTAAAACGATGAACCGCGAACAAGATGTCCACCTTGTTCGCGGTTTTTTTGTTATAGGCGGGCTTAAAGGTCTAATCTTCGCTATCGTTCGTGCGATGGAATACGAATTTCATAGTCATGCGCTATACGGCGCGGCCATATGATAGTTATTGAATGAGAAGATTGCCCAAGCTTGCAAGGCGGAAGGGAGGACTGAAGCGTGCCGGATCAAACGAGCGGTTTGCGCTTTGATGTGTACGAACGCGTCCATTTGCCGGATGATGTTGCTGCTATTGAGGAGCTGGAGGAAATCGAGCTAGTTCCTCGCATTCAAGTCGTCCAGCAAGGAGAACAGGCATTATTGAAGGGGCAGCTGCTGCTGACAGGTGTATATCGTTCGCATCATGATTTGCAGCAGCCGCAGTCGCTAGAGCACTGGATTCCGGTAGAAATTACGCTGCCGATGAATCGGGTGAACAGTCTGGATGAAATATCGGTCGAGATCGATCATTTCGATGTCGATTTGCTGTCATCGCGGACGCTGAACATTACAGGCATTCTATCGCTTCATGGCATTGCAGTCGAACATCGAGAGGAAGCGGATAACGTCTGGGAAGAGGAAGAGCCGATTACGGTCGTTCACCGGCGCGAGGAGTCTAAGCCAGTTGAGCCGTCGTTTCAATCGAGCTTTTACGACAACCCTGAAACGGCAAGGGAAAATGACTACGGACAGGCTCGATTCCAAGAGGAAGAAGAGCTGGAGCAGCTTGAGCCAGAGCAGTCCGTACAGCAGCCAACCTTCTCCGTTCCATGGGGGCAGCCGCAGCCCTTCGTGCGCAATGAGGCTGCAGTGCCGCAGCAGCAGCCTGAGCCGGAACCTGAGCCCTACAAGCCTGTAATCAGCTGGTCTGCTTTTGCATCGCAGGCTCCGGTGGAGCAGGCGCCTGAACAGCCGATATTCAATTCAGCTTATGGCAGGCCGGATGAGCCGTGGTCGTTTCCTGCGAACAACGAAGCGCCAGAGCTGAACCCTTTCGCTGCAGAGACAAACCGGAATACGGCCGAATCGTTCGGCGATATTTCACCTTCCTCGCGACAAGAAGCAGTGGTGGAGGCGGCGAATAGCAGCGCGGAAGCTGACAGCCTCTTTACGCAGGCATCAGTCGTAGAAGAGCAGCAAGAAGAGCAGATCAATCCGTCATCCGCTGAGTTTGCGGAACAGCGCCAGAACACGCCAGCGTTATCCGATCAAGCTCAGCAGGAGCAGAATGCTAATGAAGCGCCGCGTCTTGAAGAGGCTGATGTGGGACGCAAAGAGCCGAAGGTCGCTTTTGGCCGGAAGAAGGTTGAAGAAGCAGAGCCTGCCAAAGAGCCCGTCGGCTTACGTACCCTGCTGCAGTCATCGCGGCGCGAGCAGGAGAATCGTGAAGCAGCGGAGAATAGCTCAGCAGCTGACGCCAAAGAGAAATCAAGAGTGACGACGGGCGATGAGATTGAATGGAAAACGCTGTTCCTAGGCAAGCTTGCCGACGAGCAGTCGTTCCGTAAAGTTCGGATGTGCATCGTGCAGAAGGAAGAAACACTGGATGATATTGCAGTTCGGTATGGAAAAAATTCGAGGGAGCTTTCCCTCTACAACCGACTGCAGGACCAGTCGATATCAGAGGGGCAAGTCATTTACATTCCTTGATTGCCGTAACAATGAACAAGGCGCTGCCGTTACCCGATCGGGGATTGGCAGCGCCTTGCGCGTTAGTTCAACGATGATGATGATGTGTCATCTTGACCGTATTTATTTGCTGCACGATCGCAAGCCGACGCTTCTTCAGCTCGGACAGCTTACTGCGAATCGCTTCGAGCTGTTCCCGATCCATTGCTTGGGTGCGAATTTCTTCAAGCAGCCGGAGCATCGCTTGATTCACCTCATTGAATTGTCCCCACAGCCGTTGATTCTCTTGCTCGTTATACAGCTCCTGCAAGTAATCATCCTTATGGGACAGCGTTTCAATAATGTGCTGCTGCCAGTCTGTATCCCCGATCTGAAGAGCATAGTTATACAGATCCAGCTGGTCATTGATCCAAACTTCGATCCGATTGGTTATGTTCGTGTTCATCAGGCATCACCCATCTTGTTTGTTTTCTATTTACCTAGTATTATACTCGGGATTAAAGGAATGGCAATAGCGCAAATGACAGAATGGTCAGAAAATAAAGATAACAATGTCCATATCCGTAGAAAGGCTGACATGGAGGCTTGACGGGACAACTCCCGCAACGATACAATGACGGTGTATCTTACATTTATATGCGTAAGGGGAAATTAGTATGACGACGGGTGTTCTTAACTAATAATTGGATAAATCTGTTTCTGTCCAGCATGACAGCTTTTTTTAAAACTTTCGGTATTGAAGGTTTTATTTGAGCTGCAAGCTGCGGGAATGGATCCAATGAGTTAAGAACATGCGACGATAATTCCGCCTGAACGCGTTTATACCCGTTCGGTCCAATTCGCCGTGCTCTTGCAGCACGGCTTTTTTGTTGGCCGAATGGAGGATACGCCTTTGCAGGGATGGGACGTTTATCGCGTTCTGTCCCTGTTTTTTTGTGTCCATTATCGGATAGAGAGGAAGATGGGACGAATGATTAATGAATCTGCAAAACGAATGCTAGAGCTGGATAAAATGTTGTCTATGGCAGCCGAGTATACGGTATCACCTGCAGGTCGCAGACTTGCGGAGCGTCATAAGCCGAGTACGGATGAACGGCAAGTGCGCGCATGGCTGGAAGAGACAGAGGAGGCTGCGAAGCTGCTCCGAGCAGGTGCAAGCATCCCTTTATCTGCGATGGAAGGCATCGATGAGATCGTTGCGCTGCTAGGCAAAGGCAGGGTGTATGCGCCGTCTGAGCTGTACCAGCTAAACCTATGGTTGACGTCGATCGCGCAGATGAGGCGTTATATGGACAGCAAGCGAGAGACTGCGCCGCGTATTGCGTCGTATGCCGATTCGATGAACGATTGCCCAGAGCTGCGGCAGGAGCTTAACCGTTGTCTTCGCGGCAGCAGTCTGGCAGATGAAGCGAGTCCGGAGCTAGGGCGCATCCGTCGGCAGTTATATGCGCTCGAGGGCAAGATCGAGAAGAAGCTGGAGCAGACGATGGTGAAGTACAAAAGCGCTCTTCAGGAAACGATCATTAGCAAGAGGCGAGGCCATTACGTGATTGCCGTGAAACGGGATTTCCGCAAGCAGGTGCCAGGGACGGTATGGGATGAGTCCTCAAGCGGTCAGACCTTGTTTGTTGAGCCTGCCGATATTGCAGTGCTGCAGCAGGAGTGGGACAGCTGGAAGGCAGATGAAGAGTGCGAGTGCTACGCGATTCAGGCACGGCTGTCTGCGATGGCAGAGACGCGGACGTCGGAGCTTGAATGGAACGTCGAAGCGATGGCCGCATTTGATTTCATTACCGCTCGCGGCAAAATGTCCCGGTCGTACGATGGCGTTCGCCCAGCCATGAGCAGCAAGCCCATTGTAAAGCTCGTTCAAGCGAGACATCCGTTAATTGCTGCGGACAAATGCATTCCACTGAATGCGGAAATCGGCGCGGAGTGGCGGCAATTGATTATTACCGGACCGAATACCGGCGGTAAGACGGTTGCACTGAAGACGTTTGGTTTGCTTGTGCTGCTGCATCAATGCGGTTTTTTGATTCCGGCAGATGCCGGAAGTGAGCTTGGCATTTTTCATAAGGTGATGGCGGATCTAGGGGATGGGCAAAGCCTTGAGCAATCGCTAAGCACGTTCTCCTCGCATATGATGAACGTAGCATCGATGGTCCGTGAGGCGAACAATCGATCGCTGCTGCTGCTTGATGAATTGGCGGCGGGCACCGATCCCGGCGAAGGGATCGCGCTGTCGGTTGCTGTACTCGAGCATCTGCTGGAGATGCAGGCACGTGTGGTGGCGACGACACATTTTAACGAAATCAAACGATTCGCCTCTCATACGTCTGGCTGCATGAACGCCAGCATGACCTTCGATCCGGAGACGCTCCGTCCGCTGCATCGGCTCGTAATTGGAGAGGCAGGTGAAAGCCGTGCGTTCGCCGTAGCCCGCAGATTCGGCCTGATGGAACGGATTGTCGCTCGCGCAGAGCTGCTTGTTTCGCAGAGTGGTCAACCGCAGCATTTGCAGATGCCGGCCGTTTCAATGGAGAAACCCAATAAGGGTGCGGGGACTGGGAAGAAAAAGCAGCTAACGCCGATGGAATCGAACCCTAAGAAGGATGAAGAGAGACAACCGAAAGAGCCGCACCGTGTTGGAGACTGCGTATGGATTCATCCGCTCCAACGAACCGGTATCGTATACCGTGAGGCGGACGAACGAGGCAGCGTGATTGTTCAGGTAGAGGGACGCAAGCTGACTTTCAATCAAAAGCGTCTTGCTCGTTATATCGATCGCAGCAAGCTTTACCCGGGACAGGATTATGACATGGACATCGTGTTTGAATCGAAGGAGAATCGAAAGAAACGTCATATGATGGCCCGCAAATTTGTTCAAGACGTGACGATTGTAACGAAGCCGGAGGAGGGGCAATAGCCTTCTGACATTGACTTGTATCGTTAAGAGAAGTATTATTACGATATATGCACAATTTGACGACAGGAATCGAATATTTCGGCCTGCGCAGATTTCGCGAATTATATTAGCAACAACAAGGAAAGGGAAGCGCCGTATTCGTGCCTTCAGAGAGCGGAGCCGTTACGCTGAGAGGAACCGCAGGAATGTCGATGCCGCGTGTCGCCCTGGAGTTGCCTGGACTGAACGCTGCCGCTTCAATATGCAGCTGATAGGTCTGGCCGGACACAGCCGTTATCTGTTTGAGTGCCATGCGTTGTGAGTGATTCACGCACAGACTGCATGGAATGAAGGTGGTACCACGGAAGCTAGAACCTTTCGTCCTTTGCGGCGGAAGGTTTTTTTTATTTCTCTAATAGGCGATGGAGGTAGTGAACATGTCTGACAATCAAGCAACGACCGCGATGCCAACGACATATGATCCGAAGAGCGCGGAAGCCAAATGGTATGACTATTGGATGAAAGGCGGTTATTTCGAAGCGGGCAAGCGTCCTGATGCGCCGAAATATACGATCGTAATTCCGCCTCCGAACGTAACAGGCATGCTGCATATTGGCCATGCGCTGGATTTTACGCTTCAAGATATTATGACGCGCGCGAAGCGGATGCAAGGTTATGATGCGCTCTGGCTGCCTGGCAGCGACCATGCCGGCATCGCTACGCAGACGAAGGTTGAGCAGAAGCTGCGCGAGCAAGGTCTGTCCCGCTATGATCTCGGCCGCGAGAAGTTTCTCGAGAAAGTATGGGAATGGAAAGATACGTATAATAATACGATTCGCGAGCAGTGGGCGAAGATGGGCTTCGGTCTTGACTACTCCCGCGAACGCTTCACGCTGGATGAAGGCTTGTCCCAAGCTGTTCGTCAAGTATTCGTCCGTCTCTATGAGAAGGGCTTGATCTACCGCGGCAAGAAAATTATCAACTGGGACCCTGCCGCACGTACGGCGTTGTCCGACATTGAGGTTGAATATAAAGAAGTAACAGGCGCACTGTACCACCTGCAATACCCGCTCGCTGATGGCAGCGGACATATTGTCGTTGCAACGACGCGTCCAGAGACGATGCTTGGCGATACGGCAGTTGCTGTTCATCCAGAGGATGAGCGCTATAAGCACCTGATCGGTCAGAACCTCGTGCTGCCGATTATCGGACGCGAAATTCCGATTGTCGGCGACGAGTATGTAGAGAAGGACTTCGGCTCCGGCGCGGTGAAGATTACGCCAGCCCACGACCCGAACGACTTCGAGGTTGGCCTGCGTCACAATCTCCCGCAAATTACGGTTATGGATGAGAGCGGCAAGATGAATGAGCATGCGGGTCCTTATCAGGGGCTGGACCGTGCAGAGTGCCGTAAAGCGATCGTGAAGGATATGCAGGAGCAGGGAATCTGTATCCGCATCGAAGAGCATGTGCATCAGGTGGGCCACTCCGAGCGCAGCGGCGCTGTCGTTGAGCCGTACCTGTCGACGCAGTGGTTCGTATCGATGAAGCCGCTGGCTGATCGTGCGATCGAAGCACAGAAGAGCGGCAGCGGTGTTAACTTCGTACCTGACCGGTTCGAGCGTACGTACCTGCAATGGATCGAGAACGTTCGTGACTGGTGTATTTCGCGTCAGCTGTGGTGGGGACATCGTATCCCAGCATGGTACAACACGGAGACAGGCGAAACGTTCGTTGGCGTGGAAGCTCCAGAAGGCGCTGACAACGAAGGCTCGCCATGGAAGCAGGATGAGGACGTACTCGATACATGGTTCAGTTCCGCACTGTGGCCGTTCTCAACGCTCGGCTGGCCGGATGAGAGCCATGAAGATTTCAAACGCTTCTATCCGACGGACCTGCTTGTAACCGGCTACGATATTATTTACTTCTGGGTTGCGCGAATGATCTTCACAGCCCTTGAGTTTACCGATCAAATTCCGTTCAAAGACGTGCTCATGCACGGCCTCGTTCGTGATGAGAACAACCAGAAGATGTCCAAGTCGCTGGGTAACGGTGTTGACCCGCTTGATGTTATTGAGAAGTATGGTGCTGATGCTATGCGCTTCATGCTCTCGACGAACAACACGCCAGGCCAAGACCTTCGCTTCCGTTGGGAGAAGGTTGAACAAGCGCGCAACTTCGCCAATAAGATCTGGAACGCTTCGCGCTTTGCTCTCATGAATCTGGAAGGCGTTACGGCTGCGGATATCGACATTACCGTTCCGCTCGGTACAGCTGACCGCTGGATTCTGCATCGTCTGAACGAAACTTGCCGGGATGTTACGCGTCTTATTGACAGCTATGACTTCGGTGAAACGGGACGTCTGCTCTATAACTTCATCTGGGATGACCTGTGCGACTGGTATATCGAGTTCGCGAAGCTGAACCTGTACGGCAGTGATCCGGCTGCGAAGAAAGCAACGCAATCGGTACTCGCATACGTGCTCGATCGTACGCAGCGTTTGATCCATCCATTCATGCCGTTTATTAGTGAAGAGATTTGGCAACACTTGCCGCATGAAGGTGAGACGATCACGCTTGCGGCATGGCCAACGTTTGATCCAGCACTGGAATCGCCGGAAGCGGTTCGTGAGATGGAGCTGCTCATGGATATGATCCGTGCGGTTCGCAATATCCGTGCGGAAGTGAATGTACCGATGAGCAAGAAGGTCGAGCTGCTGATCAAGCCATCCAGCGATGCGGAGCTCGCAATCGTGAATCGCAACCGCGAGTTCATTGAGCGCTTCTGCGGCACGTCCAAGCTGGATGCAGGTCTTGCGATCGAGACGCCAGACAAAGCGATGTCGGCTGTTGTAACGGGCGCTGAGCTGCTTCTTCCGCTTGCGGGCTTGATTGATATTGCCCAGGAAATAACACGTCTTGAGAAAGAGCTGAAGACGCTGAACGGTGAGGTTGAGCGCATCGAGAAGAAGCTTGGTAACGAAGGCTTCGTTTCGAAAGCACCAGCGAAGGTTATTGAAGAAGAGAAAGCAAAGATGGCTGACTATGCAAACAAACGCGATAAAGTCATTGCCCGTATTGCTGAACTTCGTGCTTAAGGTGCTATAAGTGGTCTTAGTGTGTGGCCTCTAAAGAAAGGTAGTGGAACAGATGACTGAACAACGCATAGATGCGGGTGCGGCGGCTAACGCCGCTCCGCTCTCTACATATGAAGAGGCGGCGGGCTGGATCAACGGCCTAATTCCTTTCGGCGTCCGGCCCGGCTTAGAAAGGATGCAGCTGCTCATGGAGCGGCTCGGCAATCCGGAGCGGAGACTGCGTTTCATCCATGTTGCAGGCACGAATGGCAAAGGCTCGACATGTGCTTATTTGACGTCGGTTCTGCTGAAGAGCGGATATGATGTAGGTACGTTCACATCGCCTTACATTACGAAGTTTACGAACCGGTTCCAATATAATGGACAGGACATTCCGGAGCAAACGCTGCTGGACCTGTCTAACATGCTAAAGCCGCATGTTGAAGAAATCGCTGCGACGGAACTGGGCTCGCCAACGATGTTCGAGGTGTCAACGGCAATTGCCATCTTGTACTTTGCCAAAGTGACGTTCCCTGACTATGTTGTATGGGAGACTGGCCTTGGCGGCCGTATGGACGTAACCAATATCGTGTCTCCAGCTATTTCCGTCATTACGAATGTCGGTCACGACCATATGGACATTCTCGGCGATACGATCGAGAAGATCGCTTGGGAGAAGGCGGGCATTATTAAGCCAGGCGTTCCTATTGTGAGTACGGCGACTCAGCCAGAGGTTATCGCGATTCTGAAGGAGAAAGCTGCGCAGACGAAAAGCACACTGTACTTGCTTGGCGAGCAGTTCCATTATGAATCGATCGAGGTGCAGGAGGATCAGCAGTCGTTCCGATTCCGCGGGCCGTTCCGCTCGATCGATGCGCTCACGATTTCGCTTAATGGTCCTCATCAGGCTGCGAATGCTGCCTTGACGGTAATGACGCTTGAAGTGCTGCGTCAATACAATGCGCTTCTCGTTGATGATGACCAATTGAATGACGGACTTCGCACTGCAGCATGGCCTGGCCGATTGGAGATGGTGTCACGAGAGCCGCGTATCCTGCTCGACGGCGCCCACAATCCAGAAGGCGCGGCGACATTAGCCGCTGCTCTGAAGTCCACTTATACGTATAATCGGGCACATGTCATGATGGGAATGCTCGAGAATAAGAATCACACGGAGACTCTTAAGCATATACTGCCAATAGCGGATTCACTGATCGTGACCGAACCTGATTTTCGCAAGAAGATGAGTGCGGAGTCGTTCGCGTCAATCGTTCGGGAAATAGCGGCAGAAACAGGCTCCTCGGTTAATCTCATCGTAGAGCCGGATTGGCGTGCGGCGCTCGATAAGCTGAAGCAGCTAATCGCTGAAGGTGATCTTGGCGTCGTGACCGGTACGCTGTACCTGATCTCTGACGTGCGCGCTCGACTGCTTCATATTACGGATTCTGAAAAAGGTTGGTGAACCGTCTTTGAATACGGCTGAACATGTGCATTTTATCGGCATCGGCGGTTACGGGATGAGCGCAATCGCGCGAGTCATGTTAGAAATGGGCTACAAGGTAACGGGGTCTGATGTTGTCAAAGCGGAGTTGGCCGAGAAGCTGGCGCAGAAAGGCGCCGGCATCTACATCGGTCATGAAGCGGATAACGTGAAGGGCGCCGACCTTGTCGTGTACTCTACAGCACTTCCGAAGGATAATGTCGAGCGACAAGCAGCAGAAGCGCTAAACATTCCGATTCTTCACCGCGCTCAGATGCTTGCAAGACTGATGAATGCGGGCAAAGGTGTGGCAGTTGCTGGCGCACATGGCAAGACAACAACATCCTCGATGATTGCGCTTGTCATGGAAACTTGCGGGATCGATCCAACCTTCATTATTGGAGGCGAGATTGTCAACGTTGGAACGAATGCCAAGGCAGGTAAAGGCGAATACGTTGTAGCGGAAGCAGACGAAAGTGATGGTTCGTTCCTGCAGTATCACCCTGCAATGGCGATTGTAACGAACATCGAGCCGGATCATCTTGAAAACTATGACGGCGATTTCAATAAATTGAAGAGCGCTTATGTGCAGTTCCTTCAGCAAGTGAAGCCGGACGGCAAAGCGATTGTTTGCATCGATGATACAAACCTGCAAGAGCTGCTGCCGCAAGTGAACAGCGGCTCGCTGCGGGCTGACCAAGTCATCACGTACGGTATTGATTGCGAAGCGCAGTATCGTGCAATGGATATTGAGCTTGGCGACCGTAAGGTAACGTTCAAGCTGCAGCACAACGGCGCAGAGCTTGGCCAGGTCGAGCTGTCGGTACCAGGACGTCACAACGTCTACAATGCAATGGCAACGATTATAACGTGCTTGGAGGCAGGCCTGCCATTCGCGAAGGTTGCGGAAGCGATTAAGCAGTTCCGCGGTGCGAAGCGTCGTTTCCACGTGCTTGGCGAGAAGAACGATATTCTCGTCATCGACGATTATGCACATCATCCTACGGAGATTCAAGCAACGATCAGCGCTGCGAAGGCAACAGGCAAGCGTATTGTAGCGGTATTCCAGCCGCAGCGCTATACGCGTACCTATTTCCTGCTGGAGCAGTTCAGCTGCGCATTCGGAGAAGCGGATGAAGTCATTATTACCGACATCTACTCTCCGGCCGGCGAGCAGCAGATCGAAGGCGTCAGCTCCCGCAGACTTGTGGAATTGATTATTCAGAACAGCAACACGAACACGCATTATGTTCCGACGAAGGAAGAAGTGCTGGAGCAGTTGAAAGGCTCGATGAAGCCTGGCGATCTGATCATTACGATGGGAGCAGGCGACATATGGAAGGTTGCGGCGGCGCTTGCTGATAGTTTATAGCAATTGAAGCTCATATAAGAAGCTGCAGCCAAAGTTGAATGGACTTTGGCTGCAGCTTTTTTTTGATGCAATCCGAAGGGAACACGAAGGGCTATTGTTATTTCATACATCTTGACACGGGTAATCGACTATTTCTTTACAAACATTGCATGAAAACATTATGTAACACTTAACAATTCATACAAAAATGACGATAAGATAATAGAAAATTCAGAAGGGAAGGGTTATTAGAGATGAAAAAAAGTTTATCGCTATTCTTGGTAATAAGTTTGTTACTCATGCTTGTCCCGGCTTATGCTTCTGCTGCTGCAGCACCCGTAACGGTCACGTACGACGGTAAAGCAGTCAAGTTTACGCAGCCGCCTGCACGCAATTCGAATTTGACTTTTGTCGAAGCGAAGCCGCTTGCCGCTCAGCTTGGAGCGACTTATACATTCGATTCGAAGACGAAGTCGGCAACGATCAAGAAAGGATCAACTTCGATCAAGCTGACGTTGGATAGCAAAGCCGCATACGTGAATGGCGTGAAACAGCTGTTAGCCGCTGCTCCATACAGTGTAAAGGGCTATGTTATCGTTCCGGCTGAATTCGTTGTGAAGAAATTCGGCGGATCAGTCGCATGGGATGGCAAGAGCAAGCTGAGCATTACTTCACCGGCTGCAGTTGAAGCGCTGAGCAAGCAGAAGGCTGTCAGTGTCGTTAATGGGTATTTCGCCGCTCTCTCCAAGCTGGATGTCAAGGGTGTCAAATCCGCATGGCTGCCAACAAGCTGGGACGAGGAAGATGAAGAAGATTTGCTGCAAGTGGATGGAGAGGCTGTCATCTTCACTGTTAAATCTGCGAAAGTAACCAGCTTTACGAGCACGAAAGCAACGATTAAAGCTGAAGTTCATATCGATTATCCAAGTCCTTACCAGATTGATGAAATTTATTCGATCACTTATAAGCTGGTGAAGAATTCGGCTGGCGCATGGAAGATCGATCAGGAGAACTTGGAAGACTATAATTATGATCTCCCTAACAAATCTGTGAAGACAACGGAAGCTTTCTCATCCAGCGTTGAAGATGCCGTTACGCAATTGATCGACAATCTGAATGCGGAAGATTTGCTTGCCGTTCAAGATATGTTCACGGAAGATTCGATGAGTGCCGAGATGATGCTCGATTTCTGGGCGAATGATTTTGATGAATATGATACACGTTACGAGCTGGCTGACCTATTAATTATTGAAGCGGATGAAGCAAAAGGTACGGCGTCTGTCTATGCAGCTTTGGATGCTGAGGACGAAGAAGCCGCTTATCCGTATGATGTTGTATTATTCCTAGTGCGCGATGAAGCAAACAGCTGGAAGATCCAAGAGGTTACGGAGCTGTAATCGTACGATTGTATCGTATAGATTGAGCAGCAAACCAGGCTTTACCCCATAAGACGTATGTGGAAATGGACGATGACCTTCAGGTCAGAGATCCATTCTGCATGCGTCTTTTTCTATTTAGTGTCAAAATTGCCATTGGAAAGTCATAATATTGCCTATCTCATAACGTCATTTCACGATAACTTCTTGTAGTGAATGTCAGAACAGCGGGTGAACCATTAGCCGTTGTCGCTGAACCGTAGGATGAGAGGGGGGGGAGCGGACACTTCACAAGCGTTCGATCGCTATGATCGATAACGTTTTCGTTAGATGCGTATGCTTCCGAAGCAAGTTTATTGCTTACAAGGAAGCAGCTCGAAGAAGCTGCAATAAACAAAGCGTATGCTTCCGAAGCAAGTTTATTGCTTACAAGGAAGCAGCTCGAAGAAGCTGCAATAAACTTTTAGGAGGAAACGAAAATGGAATTCATTCGAAAACAATTATGGTTAGTGCTGGCGTTCATGGGACTATGCGGGTTTGCTTTCGTATGGCTGGTCATCCCGCGTGAGCCGGAGATTGAAAATATATGGCATTTGACGGCGAAGCTGGTGAGCTATTTGTTTATTATCGGAGCAATCTCCTTCTTCCCGAACAAATGGAAGTATGCGCATCTGCTGGTGTATGTGCCATTCCTTATTTTCCTAGGTTACTTAATTCCTAGAGTCAGCTTCTTTGGGGTAACGGGCAACGTCATTGTAACGAATTTTGAGACGGTTGGAGAATGGTACACCCTGCTCTACCTGCTGGTCGTTCAAATGATTAACTTTACGGTTTCATTCGCGTATCGGATGGGCGGAGGAACGCCAGGCAGAACGATGAAAATATCGCTGCTCGCAACCGTCACTTTGTTCTCCGGCTTCCTCGACATCGCGTTCTATACGATCAATCCAGTCGAAGTTCCAGAAGGCGGCCTGATCTATGCGCATCATATTACCGTAATCGTTGGTCATGCGCTTTCCTACAATGAAACGATTGTATTCGCCCTTTGCCATATTCCTTTATTCCTGTTTGTACTGTGGATGCCGCTGGATCATTGGTTTGCTCGCATTTCCGAGCGGGTGCAGAGCAGACATCAACAGAAGCAGAAGTCGGTTCCGACGCTGGTGTCCTAGGCGGTGGTTTGGAAACAGATGGAAGCGGCAGGCGGGAGCAAGCGTCCTCGCTCCGTAATCGGGAAATTGCTGGCGCAAATCCGTAAACCTGGAATTGCGAGCTTCCTGAGGAATCTAGGCGTTACCTTTATTTTCAAAGCGTTATCGCTGCTCTTGACGTTAGTTGTCTATGTCCTATGCGTACGTGAGCTTGGGGTTATCACTTGGGGGCAAATCGCGCTGATCGGCAGCGTCTCCAGCATCGTGTTAATTCCGATGACATTTGGGCTGTATAACGGAGTCGTCAAGTATGTGCCTGTGTCTAACGAAGAGGAGCGTCGGGAGCTGATTGGTACGGCGCTGGCGGCTACCGTGGTTCTATCCTCTATCGTTGCAGCTTTGCTTGTTGTGTCCGGGCATGTCATAGAGCGGCTGTTCGGGTTCTCTTCCGCTTCTTGGATAGGTGCGGTAGCGCTCGCAATGAGCATCAACTTATACATATTAACCGAATCCTTCTTGCGCGGGCAGCAGCAGTTTTTCCGTTTGGGCGTCTATAAACTGATCGGTTCATTGTTATTTCTAGCCGGAGCGCTCACGGGTCTATATTTGCTAGGTGTCCAATCTTTGCTCAGCTATTTGATCCCGCTTATTATCCAGAATTTATTCTTCTTCGTCATCACGCTGTGCCGAATGAATGTAAGGCAGCTGCGTTTTACGTGGAAGGCGCTGAACCAATTGTTCTCCTTCGGCTTCTTCATCATGCTGTCCTGGCTTGTTTCTACGCTGCTGTTTACAAGCGACCTGCTGCTCATGGCAAGATTCGGGTCCGACTATGAGCTCGGCGTCTATTCCGTTTATCAGAATACGATCAGAGGGCTGTTCACCATCCTGTTCCAAGACGTGTTCGCTGTTGTGTTCCTCCCGATGATGGCAGGGTTAAACAAGCGCTATGCAGATCGGATGATTGTCAAATATTCGGTCCTGATCTATGCGGCCTTATGGTGTGCTACTGCTATCATTACAGCCATTCTTGTGAAGCTTTATGGCAATTTTCCGCTTGAATGGACGTATGTCGGGCTCACTTCAGCAGGCATTGCCATGAACATGATCTATCTACTATTCACTACGGTCATTTCACTGGACGGGGTTCGGGCGGCAAGATTAGCTCTGGCTGCGCTGATCGTGCCGATTCCTATCCTATTGCCTGTGCAATATTTGATGGTTAAGCACTGGGGGATGCTCGGCGGCATGACCTCCGTCATTGGATTGAACGCAGGTTTAATCCTAGTGTTTAGAATGACGATTCGGCTCTTTTATCCATTACAGCCAGCGCCAGAGAAAGGAGTGTTGTCCAATTGATCCAGTACAGCGTTGTGATTCCTACCTACAACAACAAATTGCTGCTTAACAATACGTTGGAATCGCTTAACGATCAGTTTGGTTTCGAGAAAGGCGGATATGAGGTTGTCGTCGTGGATGACGGCGGGACCGATCATACGCTGCGTGAAATCGAAGGGACACCGAGAACATACGCGTTCCAATATATATATTTGGAGCGGTCTGAGAGCTCTTGCCGTTCAAAAGTTCGCAATACGGGCTGGCGTCAGGCCAGAGGGAAATATATCATTTTTCTCGATTCCGATATGATCGTCCCTAGAACTTATCTCCAGGAGCTAAATCGGTATTTGGTTCAAAATGATGACATGCTCATTATTTCGTACCGCTATATGCTCAAAGATCCGGTATCGCTGGAAGAAGTCAAATCAGGTCGCGTGTTCGACACCAACTATACCGCACTGGAATTTATGGAGGCTCGTCATTACGACAGCCAGCTTCATTCGTTTAATATCGCAGCTTTAGCCCATCCTTGGCACTGTGTTTATTCGTGCAACATGGCGCTCTCCAAGAAGAGGCTGGAGCAGATCGGCGGCTTCGACGAAGGCTACAAAGGCTGGGGCATGGAGGATACCGATATCGGCTACAGGTGCTATAAGCTGGGCATACCGATCGTCTTGCATCTTGGCATGGAGGCGCTGCACCAATATCATGGCGAGGCGTTCGGCGATTTGAGGAGCATGGAGAAGATGCGCGAGTGGGACCAAAATATCGTACGGATGTTCAGCATCCATCCTTCACTTAAACACGAGCTGCCCCGCTGGCGCATCAACCTGGCTTATTTTACTAGAAGAGTTCCCCAGATGCTGATGCGCAGAGAGCGCAATCGCAAGGAGTATTATTTGACTGTACGGCATGAAGCGCAGATTCCGTGGATGAAGGAGCAGATCGCCGCATTGTCCGCCCAGCGGGGCGATTTAATTATTGTGCACGATGAGGTGGAATCGAGAGAGCTGCACCTCTGGATACAACTGCTAGGGTTCACGCCAAGCGAGGTTCGTTACTTCCCGAAATCGTATGTATTTGCAGAAGCGGACATTCGAAAGTTTTTCAAACAAGTATTTTCCTGGAAAAGAATGTTTGTGCTCGTCTATCGATGCATACGTCTTAGTGGCAGCAAATTGGCGCAATCCTTCCACAAGTCAAGTCCGAAGCCATCGAGGAGCAGCGAGGTGCCTCGTTGAATGCTGGCATGTTCATGAACAGCGAGGAGGCGGGATAGAGGATGGAACTAGGGAAAGAGACCATCCAGTTGGATAAACGGTTTGATTTGCTAGAGACGATAGGTTTATTGTTCCGGCTGCTCCGGCCGCGGCAGTGGAGCAAAAATTTACTCGTATTCGGAGCTTTGGCTTTTTCGGTTGACAAAATGAATTTGGCCGGCATGAAGGCGAGCTTGATGGCGTTTGTGTTATTCTGCAGCGTTTCGGGCTGTGTCTATATTCTCAACGATTACGTGGACAGGGAAGCGGATCGGCTGCATCCGGACAAAAAAAGGCGGCCTCTGGCCTCCGGCAGACTGAATCCGGCCTTAGCGTTAATTGTCGGCGGCGTTCTGCTCGTCTGCTCGCTTGTCGTAGGATTTTATCAGAACCTATTGTTTGGTCTGCTGCTGCTTTCGTACTTCACGATGAACGTCTCGTATTCGCTGAAGCTGAAGCACTTCGTCATTCTAGACATTATGATCATAGCGAGCGGATTCGGAATGAGAGCAATCGGAGGCGGCCTCGTACTGAAAACCGGCTTCACTTCGTGGTTTCTGCTGTGCGTATTCTTCTTGTCGCTGTTTCTTGCGATCGGCAAACGCAGACATGAGCTGATTTTTCTCGAAAATAACAAGGGGTCGCATCGCAAAGTGCTCTTGAACTATTCGGAGCCGCTGTTGAATCAGCTGTCCGGCGTTGTGACGACGATGACGATCATGTGCTTCTCGCTGTATACGTTTATGTCAAGCCAGTCCATCTACTTGATGTGGACGATCCCCTGCGTTATCTATGGGATGTTCCGTTATCTTTATTTGATCCATGTATTAGGCAAGGGAGGCAAGCCGGAAACGCTGCTGTTCGAGGATAAAGGGATATTGTCCTGCGTTGTCGTGTTCGGCATTGCCGTTGTGCTTATTCTAAATTTACAACTATAGGGGGAAGGGCCAATGTATTTTGTTGCGCCTTTCGTCGCTTGGCTGATCGCGGGGATGATGAAATATATGATCAATCATTTCCGATATGGCAATGCACGGGAGAGAGTCGGCAATGGCGGGTTTCCTAGCAATCACACGACGATTGTGACGACAACGACGATGATGATCGGATGGAAGGAGGGCTTCTCTAGTCCAATATTTGGACTGGGCATAGCCGTCACCTTTATTGTCATTATTGATGCGATGGGGCTCAGGCGCTATGTGGGACTGCATGCTCGGCATATTAACGAGTTGAGGCCAGATGGCTCTAAGCTTAGAGAGAGTGTAGGGCATAACGCAGTTGAAGTAGGCGGGGGACTTGTCCTCGGGACGCTGCTTGGCTGGGCATTGAGTTATGCAGCTGCTCATTGACGAAAGTCACAAATAATTGACTGCGCGGCGGAACGATGATGTTCCGCGTCTGCGCAGTCTTCTTTCTGCTGCGCGATGTTTGCTGGCCGTTAATACTCGTCATAAATCTCGCAGGCAGTTCATAGATTACTAGTAAAGGCTTGATTGACAAGCTTCCGAAGCTGCAGACCCAAATGCAGTTAGCGAAGGAGAGAGGCATATATGAAACGAGACACGCGATTAACTTTTCGATTTGACGGAACTTCTCCGACCGAACCGGCAAGGCAGCCTGATCCGCAGCCAATTCAAGACGATATACAGGCGCTGGAGGAGCTAATTCGACACGGGAGCAGCAGCGCTCGAACGGCAGCAGAAACGAAGCAGGCTGCGGACAAGCCCGTTGAAAGGAATGCAGATCAAGTTCCTAATCGGCCAAGCGTATGGCATTTTCCAGAGCCGATTCATAAATCGAAACAAAATCATGTCGAAACCGAACGAAAATCGTCTCCTGCTGCGAAAACTATCGAAGCGGAGGCCGAAAACGATGAGATAAGCTCGCTGGATCTGATTGCGTCTAACCAGCCGCTGCCGCCGGTAATCGAGCAGACCCAGCCGGTTGTTGTTATCGCTCCTCCTGCAGAGCATGCGCAAACGCAGCCGATTCACGCCTATGATTGGGGAATCGCTGAGGAAGGCTTAGACAGCAGGTCGGATAAAGGAACGGCCGGATTCCGATATGCGGATATTAATCATATTCGAAGCGCGAGAGGACCGTCTTGGCTTAAAGTTTTTGCTTCAGTCGCAGGCGCTATTGCGACTGGCGCTTTGTTCGGATATATGGCGCTCGCATTGTTCGCAGGAGAGGGTCCATGGGCAGGCGGTAGCGGTGAGAAGACGCCAACCGGAGCCGAACAGACAACCATTACGCTTCCTGGCGCATCTGGCAGTGAGACAGATCCGCAGAGTGTCACGAGCGGGGTTGTACCTGGAACGAGCACGGACGCTTCAACCACGGGACCGGATCCAGCTGTATCGCCAGACAACCCGTCCGACGCATCCGCTGCAGCTGTGCAGATCGATGTGCCGGGCCAGACCTATCAGGCTCTCCAATATGGCGTATTCAGCTCGGCGGAAGGTGCAGATGCAGCCGTCGCCGAGCTGCAGAATAAAGGATTGGCTGCTTACCGATGGGATACCGATGCAGATTACCGCGTGTACGTCGGCATCTCGAATGATCGAGAAGGCGCGGCAGCTTTAAGTGAACAGCTTGGCGGTCTCGAAGTGTATGTGAAGGCAATCGAGCTCCCAGCTATCGAATCGATGACGTTCAACGGTGATGCTGAGCTGCTGAAGCAGTATTGGAAGCAAACCAGCGAGGTAATTGCCGTACTAGACCGGCTGACGCTTGATCAGCTTAGACAGAATAAGCTCGAACCGTTCAGCACTGCCGTATCCGCTGCTTGGAAGAAGATGCATGAACAATGGCTTGCCACATCTTCAGCTGTAACGGCCAAGCTGAGCGGCGATGAGGCGATTGCAGCAGCCAGCCGTTTGTCCCAATCTATTAACACAGCTGCCGTATCACTGGAGCAGTATGATAAGAAGCCTTCCGCTGCTTATTTGTGGAACGTACAGTCGGCGCTGATGGGTGCTATTTTCGCTGAAAAAGGATGGCTGGATTCGAACGCTGGATTGTAAACCAATCCGTTAAGTCTTATAATGTCCATAGGTGTCATTTCATGGCGAGAGGCGTTGTAGGATGAAGAAGAATGGCTGGACCCTCCTTCTTTTTGTCGTGCTCGGATTGATGACGGGCGCACTCATTACGAAATGGTTAAAGCAAGTGTCGGCGCTGTCTTTTCTGACCGATACAACAACGATCAAGTGGTCGCCAGACGCAGATTTGTATGTGCTCAGTTATGACCTGACGATGCGGCTTGAGCTGAGCCTGCTTAGCATTTTGTGTCTTGTTTTGGCGATTTGGCTGTTTAGGAAGTTATAGAACGGGTTAACGAATAAACGTTAAGTGTTACTTGGTAAGGGTAGAGAGGAAGTGCCATAACGGTGGCAGCATTCGGTAAGGAGTTACAATCGAATAAGTTATGTCAGCTTGTGCTGGCATCTTCATCTCCGCGCCGGCAGGAACTGGTCGCATCTCTCGACCTGTCCTTGCCGGTTCGTATTTTATCGACGGATGCGGATGAATCCATTGAACCATCATGGTCGCCCGCCGAGGTCGTTGAGAAGCTTGCGCAGCGCAAGGCAGCAGCGGCAGCGGCGCAGTTAGCCGCTGAAGGATCGGACAAGCCTTCGCTCGTTATTGGTGCAGACACAATTGTCGTATTAGATGGGGAAGTGCTTGGCAAGCCAGTCGACCAGCAGGATGCGGTTGCTGCTCTGACGCGTCTGCAGGGGCGAAGCCACGATGTGTACACAGGGGTTGCTTGCATTGACGCACAGGACGGAACAACCGTTGTTCGGCATCGCCGCACACAAGTGTGGATGAAGCCGTTGTCCCAAGAGCGTGTCGAGCGATATGTCGCAACTGGCGAGCCGATGGATAAGGCCGGAAGCTATGGCATTCAAGGACTTGGATCAACGATTGTGGAACGGATTGACGGCTGTTATTTCAACGTGGTCGGACTGCCGTTGTCGCTCCTGGCAGACATGCTGGAGCCATTCGGCGTCAATGTTTATTGATGGATACGAAGAAGGGCTGATGCTGGCCCATAATGAACATAGGCTTGTCAATGCTGCTTGGGAGGATCGGAACATGGAAGCGAAGGTTCAATTACTGCGCGATGTTCCCCTTGAAGAACGACCTAGAGAACGCATGATGGCACATGGGGCTGAAGCGCTTAGTCACGCGGAACTGCTGGCGATTTTGCTGCGGACCGGTACAAGTCAGGAATCGGTTATGGAGCTTGCCAACAATATTCTGAAGAAATGCGGCGGACTTCGATATTTGGTGGATGCCAGCTTGGAGCAGCTGATGAGCGTCCGGGGAGTTGGACCTGCTAAGGCTCTTCAACTGAAAGCAGGGATCGAGCTTGGCAGACGAATGGCGGCCGCAAGGTTCGGCGATCGTCCTGTCATAAAGCGGCCAGCAGATGCATCGGACCTCATTATGGAAGAGCTTCGTTATCAAACGGTCGAGCACTTTATGTGTTTATTTCTGAATACGAAGAACCAGGTTGTTGCGCGAGAAACGTTGTCTGTCGGCACGCTTAACGCATCGCTTGTACATCCGCGAGAAGTGTTCCGTGAGGCGATCAAGCGCGGGAGTGCATCGATTATATGCGCGCATAATCACCCGAGCGGAGACCCGACCCCAAGCCCCGAGGATATCGCATTGACGAGGCGCTTGCGTGAAGCTGGAGAGCTCGTTGGAATTGATGTGCTGGACCATCTGATTATCGGAGATGGAAAGTATGTTAGTTTGAAGGAGCGGGGTTTGTTGTAATATAATAATAAGGATTGTCGTATGAAGAGAAGGGAGCTTTACAGTTATGTTTGGTGGATCAAGAGATTTAGGAATTGACCTTGGTACTGCGAATACTTTGGTCTATGCGCGAGGAAAAGGAATAGTCGTCAGGGAGCCGTCGGTGGTGGCCCTGCATACCGATACAAAGTCTATTACTGCAGTTGGTGAGCAAGCTAAGAAAATGATCGGCAGAACGCCTGGCAATATTCGTGCAATCCGTCCGATGAAGGATGGCGTTATTGCTGACTTTGAGACAACTGCTACGATGATCAAGCATTTCATCCGGCAGGCACAGAAGCAGCGTGCGTTGTTCCCGCGCCATCCGAACGTGATGGTATGCGTGCCATCCGGCATTACAGCCGTTGAGAAGCGCGCAGTAGAGGATGCAACCAAGCAGGCAGGCGCTAAGGAGGCCTATACGATTGAAGAGCCGTTCGCGGCAGCAATCGGTGCGGATCTCCCAGTCTGGGAGCCGACTGGCAGCATGGTTGTAGACATCGGCGGCGGCACGACAGAGGTTGCTGTTATTTCGCTGGGCGGTATCGTTACGAGCCGGTCGATTCGAGTTGCTGGCGACGAGATGGACGAAGCGATTATTCAATATATTAAGCGTCAATACAATCTGATGATCGGCGAACGGACAGCTGAGCAGCTGAAGATGGAGATTGGCTCGGCGCTCCCGCTCGAGAAGACGGAAACGATCGAAATTCGTGGACGCGATCTCGTATCGGGTCTGCCGAAGACGCTGCCGATTACATCGGACGAAATGACGGATGCGTTGACGGATACGGTTAATTCCATCGTTGAGGCGGTTAAGATTACACTGGAGAAGTGCCCGCCAGAGTTGTCCGCTGATATTATGGACCGCGGTATCGTCCTGACGGGCGGCGGCGCTCTGCTCCGCAGCCTCGATAAGCTGCTGGCTCGCGAGACGGGGATGCCTGTCATTGTTGCTGAGAATCCGCTCGATTGCGTAGCGATCGGTACGGGCCGCGCGCTTGATAATATTCATCTATTCAAGAACCGGGCGTCGGGCTCCCGTTCGAAGCGTTAAGCGTTCAACCGTCTAGCATGGCTTAGCCTGTGCTAGGCTTCGATATTTCTATTATTCATTTCAAGTTAACTTAATCGGCGGTGATTGGACTGTTTAATCTGATGAGAAACAAGCGGTTGTTCTTCCTCATGATCGGATTGATCCTGTTCATCGCAGTGATCGGGTTCTCATTGCGTGACCGTCAGTTGTCGGCGCCTGAGAAGTTTGTAAATGACTCTGTCGCCTATGTGCAGCAATGGTTGTACAAGCCCGCTGGCTATATAGCGGGCTTCTTTGAGGATATTAGAAACATCCGATCCCTGCAAGAAGAGAATGAACAGCTTCGAACGACTGCCGCTGCTTATGCGAGAGACAAAATCAAGTACAACGTGATTGAGAAGCAGAATGCGCAATTGGAAAAAGATCTTAAGTTTACAGAGCGTCAGCGCAAGCTGAATGATTATGAATATTTGATCGCACAAGTGGTGTCGGTCAGCTCTGATCCTTACAATCCAACGATTAAGATTGACCTTGGCTCTGAGAACGGCATCAAAGAGAATATGGCGGTTGTAACCGTAGACGGCTTGATCGGCATCATATCCAAAGTGTCCGCCTTCTCCTCGAATGTTGAGCCTATTACGTCGCTTGATGAGAAGTCGCCGAACTCGAAGTCTATTTCGGTTACGGTTCTTGGCAGGGAGAATGAATCATTCGGCATTATCGCCACATACGATCAAGAAAATGGACGCTTCGAGATGAGCCGTATTCCGGAGAACGATCCGATGATCGTTGGCGATACTGTTATTACATCGGGGCTTGGCCGCGTATTTCCTCGTGGACTCGTGGTCGGAACGGTTGAGACGACTCCGCAAGCAGGAGACTTCGGCTTAACGAAGGTAGCTTCCGTTAAACCACTGGCTGATTTCAACCGACTGACGGAAGTGTTCGTTGTGAAGATGTCGGACTATGAGGGCGGTACACCATGACGATCGGTCGATTAGGCGTCGTCATGTTTTTGCTTTTTGTAATCGAGAGCACACTGGTGCCATGGTTCATCCCAACCTCGCTAGCCGGACGGCTGTATCCGCATTTCACACTCGTGTTCGTGCTATATGCAGCCATGTATGGTACGAGGCATAAGGCGTTAATGCTTGGCTTATTGTTCGGCCTGCTGCAGGATGTGGTCTTCTATGGCAGTCTGCTTGGTCTTCATACATTCGCTATGGGCCTCATTGGCTATGTAACGGGACTCCTTCTCGAGAAGCGGAAGGTTACGATGATGACCGCATTGTTCACGATCGCGGTTTGCTGCATGCTTTATGAAATTATTATTTTTGCCGTTTATCGTGTGTTCTGGTTTACGCGGGAGTCGCTTGCTTATGCTGTAGTTGATCATATGCTGCTGAGCACCTTCCTTCAGCTAGGCTTTGCATTGGCTGTCTATGTACCGGCACGACGTTGGGTGCAGAGCGCTATTCCTGTACGCCAGCCGGAAAAAGAAGAAGAATAACGGATGCTTGGCAGGATTCGGGGCATGTCGAAAAGAAAAGAAATAGATCATGGGAGGGACGAACGTTGACCGATAAACAACATATTACGATCAAAGGTGTGAAAGATGGTCTCGTGTTCATTCTCGACGATCGCTGCGAATTTTCGGCATTGCTCGACGAGCTGCACTATAAGTTGGAGAAAACACACCAACAGTTGTTAACCGGCCCGCTCATGCATGTCAACGTTAAGCTAGGCAGCCGTGAGACGACGGATGATGAGAAGGAACAAATCAAGTCCGTGCTGAGGCAGCAGGGAAACCTGCTTGTCCAGTCCATCCAGAGCGATTCGGAGCTTCAGTCGCTGATGGGCAGCAATCAGCAGGAGCTTAAGGTAATGTCAGGTATCATTCGATCTGGACAGGTGGTCACGCACGAAGGCAGTCTGCTGCTGCTAGGCGACTTGCATCCTGGCGGTTCGATTGTTTGTACAGGCGATATATATGTGATGGGGACACTTGCAGGTATGGCGCATGCGGGCTCGGAAGGCAGGATGGACGTCATTATTGCAGCGTCGCTGCTCAAACCGACTCAATTGCGAATCGCCGACGTCATAAGCCGTCCGCCGGAAGAATGGCTCACCGGCGATGCTGCGATGGAATATGCTTTCCTCCAGGAAGGCGTTATGCAGGTCGATAAGACGACTCAATTGTTCCGTATGAGAAGAGAACCGCTCGTGTATAAAGGAGTGTAGAGATTATGGGAGATGCGATAGTCGTAACTTCAGGTAAAGGCGGCGTTGGCAAAACGACGACGTCCGCGAATGTAGGAACGGCGCTTGCGCTGCTTGGCAAAAAAGTGTGCATGGTCGATACCGATATCGGTCTTCGCAACTTGGATGTCGTGATGGGACTTGAGAACCGGATCGTATACGATCTTGTTGATGTGGCGGAAGGCCGCTGCCGTCTGCAGCAAGCGCTTGTGAAGGACAAACGGTTCGAAGAGCTGTATATGCTTCCTGCAGCGCAAACCAAAGATAAACATGATGTATCGCCGGAACAAGTTCGCGATATTGTGCTGGAGCTTAAGAAAGAGTTCGATTTCGTCATCATCGATTGCCCTGCTGGCATTGAACAAGGCTTCCGCAATGCGGTAGCCGGCGCTGACCGTGCAATCGTCGTCACAACGCCAGAGAACGCGGCGGTTCGGGATGCTGACCGTGTCATTGGACTGCTGGAGCAATCGCAAATTACGGCTAAGCTGGTCATTAATCGGATTCGGCCTGCCATGCTGAAGACTGGGGATATGCTTGAAATCGATGAGGTTTGCCAAGTGCTTGCGATTGACTTGCTCGGCATCGTGCCCGATGATGAGAAAGTGATCAAGTCTGCGAATGCGGGTGAACCAACGGTTATGGATCCATCCTCGCGTGCAGCGATTGCGTACCGTAACATTGCTCGTCGCATTCTGGGTGATATGGTACCGCTAATGCCGCTAGATGAGAAATCAGCTGGCATGTTCAAGCGTTTCCGCAAGTTTCTGGGAATAGGATGAGCTTGCGGTGATCAATAAACTCAAGAAAATGGACTGGGGCATTATACTGATGCTGCTTGTTTTTATGTGCATCAGTACGCTGATCGTACACAGCGCCACCTCGTATGATCCCAAATATGCCACTTATGATACAAAGACGGTTCTCTTTTATTGCGTTGGAATCAGCGTTGTTTTCATTATTTCGATGATTGACTATCGGCTGCTGCTCAAAGGTTGGCTCATATGGTATGGACTCGGTCTAGTTCTGCTCGTGCTCGTTTTCTTCCTCGGTGCGGAAATTAATGGTGCGCGAGCTTGGTTCCAACTGGGCGGACTGAATTTCCAGCCTGCGGAGATGGTTAAGATCGTCTTGATTATTGGGATTGCGCACCTGATGGGCAGACGCCAAGGGGAGTCGCTGAACTTGACAAGTGATGTGCTGCCGATTGCTGTTTTCTCCATTGTGCCGTTCTTATTGGTCATGATGCAGCCCGACCTGGGTAACGCCATCATCTATATCATTATCGTTCTCGGGATGCTCTGGATCGGTAATGTCAAATATACGCATGTCATGATAGGCGTGACTGCTGTCATAGGCTTCTTGCTCATCTTCGGTACATTGTTTAATACGTATAACGATGAGATTAAGACGTATATGATCGATCATGACAAGCTTCACTGGTATGAGCGGATCAACGGATTTATGAATCCGGGCAATGCCTCAGAGAGAGAAGTGTACCAGGCGACTAAGGCGAAGATTGCAATTGGTTCGGGCGGGCTGTCCGGCGATGGATACATGCAGGGCGATTCTAAGAATAATGCCTTCATCTCGTATCCTTATTCCGATTCCATCTTTGTCGTCGTCGGCGAGGAGTTTGGCTTCCAGGGAGGAGCTGTACTGCTGCTCCTATACTTCTTATTGATCTATCGGATGATCATCATTGCCTTCCAGTGTTATGACAAACGGGGGTCGTTCATGATTATCGGTATTGTTTCGATGTTCGTGTTCCAAATCTTTGAGAACATCGGGATGATGATCGGACTGATGCCAATTACCGGTATTACGCTTCCGTTTGTCAGCTATGGCGGTACATCGCTGCTGCTTAATATGCTTTGTGTCGGACTTGTGCTCAGCATTAAGATGCATCAGGAAAAGTATGAGCTGGACACTTAAATAACGCTAATGAGGGTTAGGGACGACTTTTGATTGCTCAAAGGTCGTCCTTTTTCTATGGATCAATAAGACGCTGCGTGAGCGTTAGGCGAAGGAGAAGGAGAAGATCAAATGAATATCGTAGTGCTGGATGGTTATACGCTTAATCCTGGCGATTTGAGCTGGGCTGCATTCGAAGCATTGGGACAAGTAACCGTATATGACCGAACGGAGCCGTCGCTTGTCGTTGAACGTGCGCAAGAGGCCGATGTTATTCTTACAAACAAGACGCCGCTCAATGCGGATATTATCGCTTCGCTCCCGAAATTGCGATATATCGGTGTATTGGCGACAGGCTGCAATATTATCGATCTGTCGGCCGCTGCTGAGCATGGGATAACGGTAACGAATATTCCGGACTACAGTACGATGTCAGTCGCTCAGCTTGTGTTTGCTTATGTACTGGAGCATTGTCATCATGTACAACGCCATAGCGATGCGGTGAAGGAAGGGCAATGGAGCCGAAGCGAGCATTTCATGTTTGCCAATTACCCGATGGTCGAGCTGGCAGGAAAGTCGATTGGCATTATTGGCTATGGGCAAATTGGCCAGCAGGTCGCACGCATCGCGCTTGCTTTGGGCATGAAGGTGCTCGTAAACAGCAGGACAGAGAAGCAGATTGCTGGTCTTGAATCGGTGACATTCACTTCTCTGGAACAGCTGCTGTCGGCATCAGACTATGTAACGCTGCACTGCCCATTAACCGAGCAAACTCAGCGTCTGATAAACAACGAAACGATTAGCTTAATGAAGCCCAGCGCTTATTTGATTAATACGGCCCGCGGCGGACATATCGCAGAGGAGGAGCTTGCAGCAGCGCTTAATGAGGGGCGTCTTGCAGGGGCTGCTGTTGATGTGCTGTCGGTCGAACCGCCTTCCGCCGGCAATCCGCTTATCGGGGCAAAGAACTGCCTGATCACGCCGCACATTGGCTGGGCTACGTTCGAAGCCAGACAGCGGCTAATGGCGATGGCGGCGAACAATCTGGCTCAGTATCAAGCAGGCAAGCCGATCAATCGTGTCAATGGATAGTTTGAAGTTAGGGGGCAAAAGAAAAAGCCGACCTTGCGGCAGCTGGACTGGTTTCTCAGCTGGTACGAGGTCGGCTTATTTTGTTCACAGGGCTTCGAATTTCATGGAAGAATTTATTTGCAGCTATTTTGCGCCGCATGTGAATCATGCACCGTTCATAGTTGTCCACCCTTATTCATACATATAGGACAAGTGAAGGAGGGCGATAGCGATGAACGAGAGGATTCGAGAGAGGCAGAAGCAGCGAATCCGCCAAATCATAGAGCAGAATCAGCTTCAAATGCAGGTGGATGAACGAATGGAAGGAGTGGAACAAAACGGACAAACCGTGTCTTCAGCTTTCGCAGAGCCCCCGGTTTATCCACCGCTGCCGTCGAAGCAAGCGATACCGCCAGCGAGGCCGCTGATGGAGGAAGGATCGCTTCCGCCGGGCGATGTCGTGAACAGCCGTCCGCCAATGCTGGTTAAACGAGGCGATCCAGTTGTATCCGATGGTCCTTATCCAGTCGAGCAGGATCCGGAGAAGCTGTGGAAATCAAGCTCGGCGCCATGGCTTGGGATGAACCGAACAGGGTCGGACTATGGCACCCTTGCCTCGGAATATCCTCCGATCAGCCCTGGCGATGGCGGCGGATCTCGCTTCTTACGCCAGCTGCGGCTGCAAATTGCTGCGAGTGCGGTACTGTTCGGTGTTATATGGGGGTTGTTCCAGCTAAGTGGCAATATAGCAGAACGAGGCCAGTTGATTGTGACGGCAGCGCTGACGGACGAGTTTGATTTTCAAACCGTGGAAGCGTGGTACGACCGAACATTTGCTGGCTCGCCTGCATTTATTCCGCTGTTCGGCGACAATAAAGGGCAGGCTACAGCTGTAGATGGCGCTCCGCACAGCACTTTGCCGATCGTTTCGCCGCTCCCGAAGTCGACTTTGATCAAATCGTTCGCGGAGTCGCTTGGCGGCATCGAGCTGGCAGGAGATCCGGGCAGCTCCGTCGCAGCGGCTGAAACCGGACAAGTCGTGCTCGTCACGGAGAATGCAGGCAAAGGCCAGACCGTCGTTATTCAGCATGCGGACGGCCGGCAGACGCAGTATGGACAGTTGGCTGCCGCAGACGTCAGCAAGGATGATTGGGTGGAAGCGGGCGATATTATCGGCAAGCTCGCGAATGACAGCGGCAGCGATTCTGGCATTTTGTATTTTGCTGTCAAAGAGAATGGACGTTATGTTGACCCGACCGACGTGATCCCGCTTGATTAAATTTCGCGGCATCGTATGGAGCGTTCATCCGCTCTTCGTTATTGTTATGCTGCTGTCCGCTGCGGCAGGCCGATTCGCAGAGCTTATCACCTTATTCATTCTCGTTTTTGTACATGAGCTGGGGCATGTAGTAGCTGCGCGATCATTCGGCTGGCATATACGAGAGGTGAAGCTGCTTCCATTCGGAGGCGTTGCAGAGACAGAGGAAGCGGGCGGTATGCCAACGCGGGAGGAAGCGATTGTTGCACTCGCGGGACCGCTGCAGAACGTTTGGATGGCGGCGCTGGCTTGGGGCATAGGACAGATGGGAATCGGAGATCCCGCATGGGCGAACGAGCTGGTGGAAGCCAATATGCTCATTGCGCTGTTCAATATGATTCCCATTCATCCGCTGGACGGCGGCAAGCTGTTTCAATGCCTTCTGTGCCGTCTTATGACCTATCACCTAGCGCTCGCGTGGACGATCCGTATCAGTATAGCGCTCAGCCTAATATTGGCCGTTTCGGCATTCATTCAGCAGCTGTGGCACGGCGGCGGCATCCAGCTTAATGTGCTGACGATCGCCATTTTCCTGCTGGCTACGAACTGGACGCAGCGGCGCCATATGCCGTTTCTTTTCATCCGCTTCCTCATGAACCGCGAGCGGTATGCCAGCAAACATATGAACCGCGGCGCCCGCGCAGCGCCAATCATTGTAAGGCCTGAAACAGCGCTGCATGCGGTCCTCAAATATTTTCATCGAGATGCGGTTCATCTCGTCTATGTAACAACAGCGCGAGGTGAGCTGCTGGGTATTTTGCCGGAAAATGAGCTGCTGCACAGTTTTTTTGCGTCGGCCAACCCGAATCGGCCCGTAGCGGAACTGATCATTTAACCGTCCATTCGTTCATGCTATAATCGTCCTGACGTTAACGATTCGGACGGGCAGGTGGCGACAATTGAAGCAATTGCTTATGCATAGCAGCATGGATGGTCTCTATGCAGCGGTGCTCGATAACGGGATTCTGGTCGATTACGCCTCACAGCTTCATGATCCAGAGCAGCCGGGGCGAATGCAGCCTGGAGCGGTACTGGGCAATATTTATAAAGGCAAAGTAATGAATGTGCTGCCTGGCATGCAGGCGGCTTTTCTTGATATCGGCTTGTCCAAAAATGCATTTCTTTATATCGACGATGTGCTGCATCCGAACCTGGAGAAGAGGGAGAAGCAAGCAGCCGACAAGCCGTCCATTCGCGATGTGCTGCGGCCGGGACAAGAGCTGGTCGTGCAAGTTGTAAGAGAGCCCGGCGGCGGGAAGGGTGCGCGTGTCACAACGCATATTTCGCTCCCGGGCCGGTGGCTGGTTTATATGCCAGAGGCGGCATATGTGGGCGTATCCCGCAAAATTGACGACGAGCAGGAACGCGAGCGGCTCCGAATTGCAGGCGAGCGGATTCGGCAGCCTGAAGAAGGCGTCATTATGCGTACAGCAGCAAACGGAGTGCCGGATGAGGCGCTTGCTGATGACGCAGCCATGCTTCGTGAATTGTGGCAGGCGATTGCTGGACAAGCAGTGAACAAGAAAGCGCCAGCGGTGCTCCATCTGGAGGCAGGGCTCGTGCATCGGGTTGTCCGCGATATGCTGGCAGCCGATATTGATGAAGTGCTTGTAAGCGATCAGCAGCTGTATGAGCAGGTATGCTCTCTTGTGAGCACGATGGCGCCAGGCAGAACCAATCTGGTGCGATGCCACGAAACGGAAGGCGATCTATTCGAACAGTTCGGCATCAGCCGTCAGGCGGAGGAGGCGCTCTCCCGCACGATTCAGCTTGCAAGCGGCGGCTATATTGTGTGGGACGAGACAGAAGCGCTGACGGTTATCGATGTGAATACGGGCCGGTTTATCGGCAGCGACAATCTTGAGGAAACGATGTTTCGAACGAATGCGGAAGCAGCCGAGCTTATTGCCAGACTGCTGCGCATCCGAGATACGGGCGGCATCATTATTGTTGATTTCATAGATATGGAGATCGAGGCCAACCGCCAGCGCATCTCGCAGCAGTTGGAGGCGCTGACGCGCATGGACCGCAGCCGCTGCACGGTTGTAGGCTGGACAAGGCTTGGTCTGCTGGAGATCACACGCAAAAAATCACGTCTGAAGTCGCTGCCTTCCGCGATTACAACATGTGGCAGCTGCGGTGGACGTGGACTTTTGTATGAAAAACGTTGAATTCGTCTAATGGGCATGCTATACTAGTCGGGTGTATGTTTTGCATATGCTTGTCATACACAAGGTACCGCTCCGATCAGGTTCAACAAGTGCAGGCGCTCCTGCGCATGCCACCTGCCATCAGGCGAGTCTTCACTAATAAGGAGGTGCACCATCCATGTACGCAATTATTGAAACGGGCGGCAAGCAATACAAAGTTCAAGAGGGCGATGTTCTTTACATCGAGAAACTCGAGGCTGGCGCAGGCGAAAGCATTACTTTCGATCGCGTTCTTGCCGTATCCAAAGGCGACGCACTCGTTGCAGGAACACCGGTTGTAGCCGGAGCATCTGTATCTGCTAAAGTCGAGAAGCAAGGCCGCGGTAAAAAAATCATCGTTTACAAATACAAAGCGAAGAAAAACTACCGTCGTAAACAAGGCCACCGTCAACCGTACACGAAAGTGACGATTGAAAAAATCCAAGCGTAATTGGATTTGATCGATGATTACGGTCACAATCGTGCGGAACGCCACTGACCGTCGTATCGTATCGTTCGAAGTTTCCGGACATGCGCATTACGCGAAGCACGGTCAAGACATTGTCTGTGCGGGCGTTTCTGCAGTTACCGTTGGAACGGTCAATGCGATAGAGGCAGTTGCAGGCGTAACGCTGCCGGCGTCGATGCGGAACGGCTTCGTGAGTTCGGATATCCCGGCTCAGAATGATGCTTCCGCCGATGAACGGGTGCAGCTGTTGCTTGAAGGTATGGCGGTCATGATCGATTCGATACGGCAATCGTACGGGAAGTATGTTGCCATTCAAGAGCAATTCGTACAATAAAGGAGGGAAACCACCATGTTGAAATTGGATCTTCAGTTATTCGCATCCAAGAAGGGCGTAGGCTCGACGAAGAACGGACGCGATAGCCACTCGAAGCGTCTGGGCGCTAAACGTGCAGACGGCCAACAAGTTACTGCGGGCAGCATTCTCTTCCGTCAACGCGGAACGAAAATTCACCCAGGTAACAACGTAGGCATCGGTAAAGACGACACGCTGTTCGCACTGGTCGAAGGCGTCGTTAAATTCGAACGTTGGGGTCGCGATCGCAAGAAAGTTAGCGTATACCCTGTTGCTGAAGCAGCTGCTGTTGCTGCAGCGGTCGAATAATATCGTTTCAACAAGTGCCCGGCCTGAAGTCACAGGCCGGGTTTTTCAGATTTAATAAGCGTAACGTCATCCGTACTTATAATGCATATACCGCTCTACATATAAAGGTGGGTTTATCGCGAATGAATCGGATCGGATCGGCAAAACTTTACGTATCGGCTTCGCTGCTGCTCCCTATCGCTTGTTTATTCATTTGGGACGAGGCGTGGTGGCCGCTATTGACTTTCGTCGCATGGTCCGTGATGGTGCTTGTCGTATGGATTCGACTCGAGCGGAAGGAATATCGCAGGCGTCAGAGCACGATCGAACGCGCGATTCAGACGGCTGCTATTCGTACGCTGAACCATCATCGTCATGATTGGATGAATGAACTGCAGGTGCTGTACGGCTACATTCGAATGAACAAGCAGGAACGAGTTGTTCAATACGTGGAACGAGTTCGTGATCGTATGGCGGTAGAGAGCCGAATTGCAAAGCTGGGCGTACCGGCGCTGGTCATGTATCTGCAATCGTTCCGAACGATGACGAATTCGCTGCAGCTGATCGTGGACATCGATGGCGATCTAGACATCGAAGAGATTCCAATCGATAAAGAGGCTGTTGCGGCCGCACTCATCGATCTTATGAATATTTATCGCAGCGGCGTAAAGCCTAGCTCAGGTGATGCTGCTCCCTTCACGCTGCGGCTGTCGCGCGATGACAAGGCGCTCTATGCTGCCTTGTGCTATGATGGAGAATGGAATGACATCGACAGTTCGATGCACAAAATAAAACAGCGGTTGAAAAACTCGCCGCTGCAGCCAATCGGTTCGGAGCAGTCTCCTGGTGAGCTGCTGCTCAAGGCTGAATTGCGTGGCTGAACGGAGGCCAGAGCAACATGTTTGTAGATAAAACGAAGATTTTTGTAAAAGGCGGAGACGGCGGTAACGGTATCGTATCGTACCGGCGTGAGCTGTATGTTCCGAACGGAGGTCCGGCAGGTGGTGACGGAGGGCGCGGCGGCAACGTTATTTTTCGCGTTGATGAAGGCCTTCGGACACTTGTAGACTTCCGTTACCAGAAGCACTTCAAGGCGAAGCCGGGAGAGCGGGGTAAAGTCAAAGGCATGCATGGTGCGAACGCGGACGATATGATCGTACGAGTTCCGCCAGGAACAGTTGTCGTTGACGACGATACGCAGGAGATTATTGCGGATATGACGCGTCAGGGTCAAGAGGTTATTATCGCGCGCGGCGGACGCGGCGGACGCGGTAATATGCGGTTCGCAACGGCGAACAATCCGGCTCCAGACATTTCTGAGAATGGCGAAGAGGGCGAAGAGCGCTGGGTTGTGCTTGAGCTGAAGGTCATGGCAGACGTTGGCCTCGTCGGATTCCCAAGCGTAGGCAAATCAACGCTGCTGTCTGTCGTATCGGGTGCGAAGCCGAAGATTGGCGCCTATCACTTCACGACGATTACGCCGAATCTGGGCGTCGTTGATGTGGGGGATGGCCGCAACTTCGTAATGGCGGATCTGCCGGGTCTGATCGAAGGCGCAAGTGAAGGCGTTGGTCTAGGTCACGAATTTCTGCGTCACGTCGAGCGGACACGGATCATTATTCATGTCATTGATATGGCTGCGACCGAAGGCCGCGACCCGTTCGACGACTGGATGAAGATCAATGCAGAGCTTCGTCAGTATAATGAGAAGCTTAGCACTCGGCCGCAGATTATTGCCGCGAACAAAATGGACATGCCAGGCGCTGAAGAACAATTGGCATTGTTCAAGGAGCAGCTAGCGGAAGTTCCGGACGGCGATAAGTATGAGATTATGCCAATGTCATCGCTGACGCGTCAAGGCGTTCAAGAGCTGCTGTACCGCGCGGCCGATGTGCTGGAGACGGTGCCGGAGCAGCCGCTGATCGAGGAAGTAAGCGAGCTGGCTGAACGTAAGGTGTACAAGTTCGAGGAACGCGATCAAATCAAATTCCGCGTATTCCGCGAGGACGAGATTTTCGTTGTGGAGAGCGAGGGCATCGAGCGCCTCATGAGACGTACGAACTTGAATTCGTACGATGCAGTCATGCGTTTCGCACGTATTCTTCGCAACCTCGGCGTCGACAAAGAGCTGCGCAAGATCGGCGCTAAGGACGGCGACATTTGCCGCATCGGCCACTACCAATTCGAATTCTTCGAAGGCAGCGACTATGTTTTCTAAGCAAACCAAAAGACGGGGCAACCCGTCTTTTTTATTTTGGAGACTTGTTGTTCGCAACTAAGCTGTAACCCGCAAATGCACCAACAAACCGTACAAACCGTATCTAATCGTATGTCGCATCAATGGGCGGTGACAGTTGGACGCGAACGAACAACAGTGCGAACGATGTACCGTATCTAGACCCATCGAACAAAAGCTTTGCCGCTGGGAGCGGCAAGAGCGGCGGCACGTTCTCAAGTAGTCAAAGCCGCGTCCTTGTGAGGAGTCCAGAGGTAAAGGTTTCCGCAAGGAAACCACATCGGGAGCATAAGCTTACGACCTTTGGGGCCCTCCCTTGCAGGGAGGGTTTGGGTGGTAGAGCACTTCAGTTAAGAAGAATTTATAACTTAAAAAATTATATATCGGGGTCATTAGGGGCCACGCCCCTAATTGCCTATTGCCGTTATACCCAAATTCACGTATAATGTCCGCTATAGGTGTACAGTTGTCTTTTTCAGGAGGACGATGAATGACAGGACGTTATTATGTCGTCAGGGAGGACATATTACCGGAAGCGATCATAAAGACCATACAAGTGAAGGACATGCTGAAGCGGGGCGAAGCGGCTACCGTACACGAGGCTGTGGAGCGGGTAGGGCTCAGCCGAAGCGCATTCTACAAATACAAGGATGGCGTATTTCCGCTGAGTGAGCTGGATCGAGAGCGGATCGTAACGATATCGATGGAATTGGAGCACCGCTCTGGTATTTTGTCGAAGGTGCTTGGCCTTGTTGCTGGAATTGAAGGCAATGTGCTGACGATCAATCAGAGCATTCCTCTTCAAGGGCTTGCCAATGTCGTCATATCGGTTGATACTTCTTATATGACAGAGGAACTAACAGAGATGCTTGAGCGAATTCGCCGATTGGATGGCGTCCGCAAAGCGTCTGTCATCGGGCAAGGATGAGAAGGTTTAGTTGATAAATGATTATATTCTTTTGTGGCATATCAACGGTTGTTGGAGGTAACGCATGAAACCAGTAAAAGTAGGCTTGCTTGGACTCGGAACGGTTGGAACGGGCGTTGTGCGGATCGTAGAGGGACATCAAGAGGATTTGAAGAGCCAAGTAGGCTCGTCGATTGTAATTGAGAAGATTCTTGTACAAAATAAATCGAAGCAGCGTGCGCTGCATATCGATGCGGATAAACTAACGGAAGATCCATGGGACATTATCCGGGATCCGGAGATCGATGTTGTCGTTGAAGTGATGGGCGGCATTGCAGACACGAAGCAGTACATCCTCGAAGCGCTGTCGCGCGGGAAGCATGTCGTAACGGCAAACAAAGATCTGATGGCGCTGCACGGGCCGGAGATTATTGCTGCAGCAAGTGCGAACGAATGCGACGTCCTCTATGAAGCAAGCGTTGCGGGCGGTATCCCGATTATTCGTACGCTGATCGAGGGCTTCTCCTCCGATCGGATCACGAAGATTATGGGGATTGTGAACGGTACGACGAACTACATCCTGACGAAGATGAGCAAGGAAGGCGCTTCTTATGATGAAGTCTTGAAGGAAGCGCAGCAGCTCGGCTATGCGGAAGCGGACCCGACCTCGGATGTAGAAGGACTTGATGCCGCTCGCAAAATGACGATTCTATCGACGCTTGGCTTCCGTGCGAACGTTGCGCTTGAGGATGTCAGCGTCAAAGGAATCTCGTCGGTTAGCCAAGAGGATATCGCCTATGCGAAACGTCTGGGCTATGAGCTCAAGCTGCTCGGCATCGCAGAGCGTCAAGACGACTATATTAGCGTCAGCGTCCAGCCGACGATGGTGAAGCTCAGCCATCCGATCGCATCGGTTAACGGCGTATTTAACGCCGTCTACGTCTATGGCGAAGCGGTAGGCGAGACGATGTTCTACGGTGCAGGCGCAGGTGAACTGCCAACAGCGACTTCTGTTGTTGCCGACTTGGTTGCAGTTGTGAAGAATTTGAAGCTCGGCGTGAACGGCAAGCAGGGCGTTATGGCTTACAAAGAGAAAAAGCTCAAAACCGATGAGCAGATCTCGTCCAAATACTTCCTGCTGCTTCATGTGGATGATCGTGCCGGCGTATTGGCGCGCATCACGCAAGTATTTGCCGAGCATGAGGTAAGCTTGCAATCGGTGCTTCAACAGCCGAATCCGCACAATCCTGAAGCAGAAATTATCGTTATTACTCATGATGCGAATAAAGCTGCAATGAATCAAGTGCTGGGCGCCTTCCAATCGCTCGATGTCATTCGGCAAGTGAAGAGCGTTTACCGCGTCGAAGGCTAGAACGCAGGCGAATTTTACAACCGGGCGTTGCCAATTGGCGGCGTGCCGGTTTTTATATTATGATCCTATGCTGATTGAACAAGCTGAAAAGAGGGGACACATGTACGGACCACGAATTCTCGTTAAAGTTCCGGCAAGCACTGCGAATCTAGGACCGGGCTTTGACACGCTAGGAATGGCGCTATCATTGTTCGAATGGATTGAGATGCAGGCTGCAGATGAAACGACCATAACGGCGTATGGCAAAGGAATGAAGGACATTCCTAGCGATAAATCAAATCTGATCTATAAAGTGGCGCAGCTTGTATTCGAGGAGGCGGGTGTCTCGGTACCTGAGCTGTCGATCTCGCTCTACTGCGAAATCCCACTGACGCGGGGACTTGGAAGCAGCGCATCCGCGATTGTAGGCGCGCTGGTAGCTGCGAATGCGCTGATCGGCTCGCCGCTGAGCGATGATAAACTATTCCAGATCGCGACGAAGCTTGAGGGCCATCCCGATAACGTAGGCGCCTCGATGTTCGGCGGTATCGTCGTCTCTGCATGGGATGGCGAACGCGCGGACCATGTCAGAATTGAGCCGCATCCATCACTCGAGACGCTGGTTGCCATTCCATCGTTCCAGCTGTCGACAGAGAAAGCTCGCCACGCGCTTCCGAAGACGCTTAATATGGCGGATGCCGTATTCAACGTTGGCCGCAGCTCGCTGCTTGTAGCAGCGCTTAGCGCTGGACGGCTTGATCTTATCCGCACAGCGATGCGTGATCGTCTGCATCAGCCATATCGTGCGCAATTGATTCCTGGCATGAGCAGCATTCTGGCGAATGCTGCTAAGCATGGAGCGCTTGGAGCTGCCCTCAGTGGTGCCGGTCCAACGATTATTACGTTCGTCGATGGCAGCAGCAGCGCAAGCAGCAAGGCAGAGCTGGAACGGTTTCTACTGGATACGCTCGCAGCGGAAGGCATTGAAGCTGAGACCATGTGGCTGCCGCCGTATCAGCACGGCGCAGTGTGGACGAAGCTCGATGAGCATGATAAGACGCCGCTGATGGATCTGATTCGAAGCGAGGTGCGTGCATAATGAGAGTGGCCGTATTGCCTCAAGGCTCGACGTCTGATGATGCAGCTCGTTACATTTTGGACAATATCGAAGGTGTAGAATATCATTATCATCGTCTGATTGCTGAAGTGTTCGCAAGCACGGCTGAAGGCCGCTCGGACTACAGTGTCATTCCGATCGAGAATACGATTGACGGCTCTGTAAGTCTGCATACGGACATGCTGATCGATGAGGTGGATCTGCCGATTCAAGCGGAGTGGGTATACCCTTCCATTCAAAATCTGATTGGCCGTATGTCGGAGCTGGATCGCACAGCAGCGGGCGAGCTGGATTACAGCCGTATTGTGAAAGTAATGAGCCACCCCGTAGCAATGGCACAGTGCCGTCAGTTTCTGAAAAGTCATATTCCACACGCAGAGCTTGAGCATGTTGGCAGCACAACGGAAGCGATCCGTATGGTGCGCGACAATCCGGGGCTCGGATGGGCTGCGATCGGTCAGAAGACGGCTGCGCAATATAACGGGCTGGATGTACTGCAAGAGTCTGTGACGGATCATGATAACAACTATACGCGATTCCTCCTGATAGGTCCGAAGCCGCTGGAAGGCAAGAAGTCGGACAAGCATAAGACGACGATTATCGTACAGAGCCAGGAGGATTATCCGGGCGGTCTGCATCAAGTGCTGTCGGCATTGGCTTGGCGGCGGATCAATATGTCGCGGATTGAGTCGCGGCCGACGAAGAAGAAGCTGGGCACTTATTATTTCTTGATCGATATCGATATGTCGCTGGAATCGATTTTGCTGCAATCCGCGATTGCGGAGATTGAGGCGATCGGCTTCCAGGTTCGAGTAATGGGCAGCTATCCGAGCTTTTCATATCAAGCAGCCGCGAATAACAAGTAAGCACTGAACGAAGCTCTTTCGGCATTTTGCCGAAGGAGCTTTTTTTGATTAGCAATCTAGCAGGAAATTCATACAAATTTTTTTTCTAACGGACGGGGACATCGGCATATTACGCGCATAGGATGTAATGATTGGTGGGCGAATGTCTCGCGCCGCTCGCAATATAGACCGTGAATGGAGGTTTGCGGGGAGTGAAAATCCATATTGTCAAAAGTGGCGATACGCTTTTCTGGCTCGCACAAAAATATGGCGTATCCGTTGAAGAAATTTTGAAGCTGAATCCTGGCATTACGAATCCGGACGTCATCGAGGTTGGGAAGAAGGTGAAGATTCCTTCCAACCCGCATGGCGGACATGGCTCGAACGGCTCGCCTGCAGGTGAAGGCATTATGCATCAGCATGTTGTCAAGCAGGGCGATACGTTGTGGAAGCTGTCTAAGGCATGGGGGATCCCGCTGAACGACTTGATTAAGGCGAATCCGCAGTTGAAAAATCCGAATGTTCTGCTGACCGGCGATATTGTGAACATTCCGAAGACGCATACACATGCAGAAAGCATTGTTAACCAAATGAATGCACTTGGATCTTCTGGTTCGCAGTCTAACAGCCATTCTATGAGCCCATCGTCGATTATGAACAGCGTACAGGGCTTGGCAGGCAAAATTCCAACGGGCATGATTCCGGGCAAAAAGAATACGGGCAAGGCTCCGACTGCACCTATTGCGAAGACACCAACGGGTCCGATCGCTGAAGCGGTGCCTGAAGCACCCGTGACGCTGCCTGCTCCTGCCCCTGCGCCCACGCCCGCGCCAACTCCAGTACCAGCACCTATTGTGGTAGAGAAGCCGGTACCGAAGCCGTATCCCGTTCATGTTGAATATCATCAACAGAACGTACAGCTGTTCCAGCAATGCGGCATACCGGCTGTTGAGGCAGGTGCCGTCTACGGTGTGCCTCTTATGCCGGAGCAGGTGTCGCCGGTTCATATCGAGCATCACGGCTACGGCTCGCCGCTAGTGTCGCCAGCGAATGTCGGTCCAGAGCATTACGGCTACGGCTCGCCGCTAGTGTCGCCAGCGGAAATCGGTCCAGAGCATTACGGCTACGGCTCGCCGCAAGTGTCGCCAACGGAAATCGGCCCAGAGCATTACGGCTACGGCTCGCCGCTTGTATCGCCAGCGAATATCGGTCCAGAGCATTACGGCTACGGCTCGCCTCAAGTGTCGCCAGCGGAAATCGGCCCAGAGCATTACGGCTATGGCTCGCCGCTTGTGTCGCCAGCGGAAATCGGCCCAGAGCATTACGGCTACGGCTCGCCGCTTGTATCGCCAGCGAATATCGGCCCAGAGCACTACGGCTATGGCTCGCCTCAAGTGTCGCCGGTGAATATCGGCCCAGAGCTGCATGGTTATGGTTCGCCAGTCGTTTCGCCAGCCAACCTTGACCATTATGGCTATGGCGTGCCTACTGTATCGCCTGCCGGTGCAGGCACAGACTATTATGGCTATGGCTCGCCAAGCGCAGTAGATCCATTCGCAGCTGGCCAATCGGCTTGGCCTTATGGTGCATATCCGACATGGCCGGTACAGCAAGCCGCAGAGGATAAAGATTGTGGCTGCAACAAGCGTGAGGAAGGTGAAGTCGCCGAAGCGGATGGCGAAGAGCAATCCGAAACGGATTCCGTTAAAGTTAACCATACAGTCAACAGCGGTAAAACAGCTAAACGGAATGCACCACGCAAACCGATCAAGAAGGTGTCGGTACGCAGTGTCTCGACACGATCGGCAGAGCGTAAACGCACCAGCAAGCCGTGGATTAACAATTAAGGTAAAGAGGCAGCAATCGTACGCGCAAGCGGCGGTCGCTGCCTCTTTTTGCGCGAGTGTGAATATTTCCCTTGCATTAAGCCACAATAACGGAAAAAAGGGATGTAAGGGGATATTCGCCATGAGGGCATTCAGCCTATGGAAACAGCTCAAACGTAAGCTTCGCCGCAATGGCCGCCCAATGTGGACGTTGGGAAGCATATTGATGATGGTAGTGTTTGGTCTCAATGCAGGCGTGATTCCAGCAGATGCAGCTGATCCGGGTTTATCAACAGGCTCATACAGCGGCAGCATACAGTCTGCCGATCAATGGAAGAAGCTTGAGAAGGCGGTTCTATCCATCAAACAGCCAATGATCGTTCGAATTCACCGCACCTACCTGTGCGGGGAGGAATATCGTTCGTTAGGCATGCTTCCAACAGATCGCGCGCTTAAGGCCGCCAAGCGGCCGACCGTATCCTTCGTTCGCTTGAATGCCCCCTCTGCAGCGATTCCATCGCTTGTATTGGAGGAGCGGGTCAGTGATTTATCAGAAGCATGCAAGCAGCGTGCAGTATTTAGTGTTGATCGTGCAGGCCGGCTGACGTTGTTTGACGGACCTCCTAAGAAAGAAAAGGTGGTTCGTACTTTTTACCAGCTTGATGTTAACTTTATGGAAAGCAGCCTGCCTGAGGAAGAGATCAAACGATTGACGAATGGCATTCGCATTGAGGACAAAGAAACGTACTACAGCGTTCTATCGTCGTTCAGTGATTTTGCGCTCGACGCCTCCCGCGAGACGATGACTCCTTAATGCTGCAAACAGCCCCCTGTCGATATGGCGGAGGGGCTGTTCTTATTTAATGCCAAATCATACAGTGACAAATGTTTACTAGTCCTAATAATGTTCTGCACTTAATGAGAACTGACCTTTATCTTGTGGCTCGGTTGTGGTCGTCCATATGAATTAGACGACCATACAAAGTCCCCATCCCAAACTCGAAGCGTAAGAACATTTGTTCACGCAGTGGCGGCCTCGATGAGCATTACAATTTTTTATATTAAAGACATTTCCCACGCGAAGTGTCCCCCAAGTAGAAACGCGCGTTCTCATTAGGCTGATAGTTTGCTATAATGAGAGGAAGCTTCCGTTAATTGCAGATGCTTAAGGGAGAGGACGAATTTGCGTGTGCTAGGCATAGATCCCGGGATAGCGATTGTGGGATTCGGATTTGTAGATAAGGAAGGACATAAGCTCACGCCTGTGCAATACGGATCGATTGAGACGAAGGCAGGAACGCCGCAGGAGACGCGCCTCATTCAGGTGTATGAATCGGCAGGAGCGCTGATGGACAAATACAAGCCGGACGAAGTTGCGGTAGAGAAGCTGTTTTTTAACCGCAACGTGACGACGGCTTTTGCTGTTGGTCAGGCTCGCGGCGTTATTATATTAGCGGCAGCGCAGCGTGGACTTCCCGTTGCGGAGTATACGCCGCTGCAGGTCAAACAGGCCGTTGTCGGTTATGGCAAGGCAGAGAAGCGGCAAGTGCAGGAGATGGTCCGCATGTTCTTGAAGCTGAGCGCGGTACCGAAGCCTGATGACGTGGCCGATGCGCTTGCTGTAGCTATTTGTCATGCGCATTCCGTCGTGCTGACGAACAAATTGAACGGGGTGCCGAAATTATGATCGATTTTCTTAAGGGACCAGTTGTCCACTGGGATTCAGAGTACGTTGTGCTCGATGTGCGGGATGTCGGCTATCGGGTGTTCACGCCGAATCCGTACGCGTTCGCACGTTCGAGCGAGCCGGTTACCGTGTTCATTCATCATCATGTCCGCGAGGATGCAATTCAGCTGTTTGGTTTTGCATCGCGCGATGAGCAGACCATGTTCCGCAAGCTGCTGGATGTATCGGGCATTGGCCCGCGCGTAGCGCTTGGCGTGCTCGCTGGCAGCAAGCCGGAAGCGATCGTGGCGGCTATTCAGCAGGAGAACATCAACTTCTTGACCAAGCTGCCAGGCATCGGCAAGAAGACCGCGCAGCGCATGATACTCGATTTGAAGGATAAGCTGGGTAATGCGCCGCTTGCGTTCGGTGCGGATGCTTCAGCATGGATCGAGGAGAGCTCGCCAGCTGACCAGAAGGTTGGCGCATGGGCGGAAGCTCGCGAGGCGCTGGAGGCGCTGGGGTATACGGGCGCTGAGCTGAACAAAGCGTTTGAAGGGCTGCGCGAATCGATCAAGCCGGATGAGTCGGTCGATTCACTAATGAAGCGTGCGCTTCAGCAGCTGTTTAAGGGGTAGAGGGAAGCGGAAGGAGGAATGACCCATGGATGATGATCGTATCATATCCGCTAACTTGATGATGGATGAGCAGGCTGTTGAATTAAGTCTTCGTCCCCGCTATTTGGCTGAATATATCGGTCAATCAAGCGTTAAAGAAAATTTGAAGGTATTCATCGAAGCGGCGAAGATGCGCAAAGAAGCGCTTGATCATGTGCTGCTGTATGGTCCGCCAGGTCTTGGCAAAACGACGCTGTCGAACATTATCGCTAACGAGCTTGGCGTTAACTTAAGGACGACATCGGGCCCTGCTATCGAGCGCCCCGGCGATCTCGCCGCGCTGCTGACGAATTTGCAGGAAGGCGACGTCTTGTTCATTGACGAGATTCATCGGCTCAATCGGTCGGTAGAAGAAGTGCTGTATCCGGCGATGGAAGACTTCGCGCTTGATATTATGATTGGCAAAGGGCCAAGCGCTCGGTCGGTCCGGCTCGATCTTCCGCCATTTACGCTGATCGGTGCAACGACAAGAGCTGGCTTGCTGTCGGCACCGCTTCGAGACCGCTTCGGTGTCGTCAGCCGTCTTGAGTTTTATAAGACAGATGAACTCGCATTTATCGTTTCACGCGCCTCCGATATTCTTGGCGTCAGCATCGTTGGAGAAGCGGCGACTGAGATTGCACTGCGCTCGCGTGGTACACCGCGTATTGCCAATCGGCTGCTCAAGCGTGTTCGAGATTTTGCACAGGTGCGTGGAGACGGCATCATAACGCATGATCTTGCTCGTTCCGCATTGGAGCTGCTTCGCGTTGACCCGATGGGGCTTGATGCCATCGACCATAAGATGCTTCGAGCCATGATTGAGGGATTCCGCGGAGGACCTGTGGGACTCGATACGATCGCAGCTACGATCGGTGAAGAGAGTCAGACGATCGAGGATGTTTATGAGCCTTACTTAATGCAGGTCGGCTTGCTGCAGCGAACACCTCGAGGGCGTGTGGTCACGACGCAGGCATATCGCCATCTTGGCATTCCGGTGCCAGGCGATTCTTAATCATAAGAGTTCAAAAAGTTCGGTTTTGCACCGAATGGCAACAGTAGCAATAGGGAAGGAGGCGTTTCACAACGTGTCTGTTAGAAGAACCAAAGTCAGAAATCGGGTATTTGCTGTTATGGTGTCAGCGGCGCTGCTGATGTCCATCTCTGTATGGCAGGATTCTCCTTCATCGGGCGCGGCTGCTCCCAAGCTGGATAACATTCGGGTTGCCTTATTTATTGAAGCGCCAGGCAAATATCGACTGAATACAGCAGCTTCAACCTTCACCTCAACCGGCGGGCTCAAAGTTGGCATTCGTACGACGTCTGCCGTTGAATATTGGCTAACTGCAGGCAAGGATCCTGTACGTTTCGCGATTGACGATTATAAGGTCAAATTGGTAGAAACGACGGATTTCAATACCGCGTTGTCGATCTCGAAGCGGTTGTTGGCGCTGGGCGGCTCGGCAGCGATCACAACGATCTCGAAGAGCGGCAAAAGCTATTATGTCGTTTCAGAGGGCAGTTATAGTACAGCCGCAGATGCGAAGACAGCGATGAATAAGTGGACGAAGGATAGCTCTATCGCATCATTGATGGGATCGCTTAAAGCTTCACTTACTGGACCGCTTCACTTAGAGGGCGGCAGTTATTCGAGCGAGTCTGCTGCACGCAGCGTTGTTCAATTGTTTAGTGCAGCAGGTATCGATGCCTATCCGGCTCTTCGCAAAGCGGGTACATACACGGTAATGGTTGGTGCTGCAGCCGATTCGGCGGCGCTGGCTGCGATTAAGACCGCTGCAAGCAAGGTCGCAGGTGCGCCTACACTTCGTGAAGTAGACATCCAAGCGCCATATTTGCTTCTGCGTGACGACAACACCATCTCTGGCACAGCGAAGCAGACTTATCCATCCTATTCGTTCCCGGCAGGAGGCACGAAGGTATGGGTATCGACAGATGGCAGCACAGGCATTAAGCTGCAGGAACGCGGCGGACGTACTTACCGCGGCTCCATGGAAGTCAGTGCATATAACGGCAAGATGGCTGTCGTCAATGAATTGCCATTCGAGCAGTATTTGTATTCGGTCGTTCCTTCCGAGATGCCTTCATCTTGGGCAAGCGAAGCGCTGAAAGCACAGGCTGTTGCAGCACGTTCCTATGCCCTATATCAAGGGATGGGCTTCGGTATCGCACATGTGAATGACACAGAGCTCAGCCAAGTATACAGCGGCATTAGTACAGAGAAACAATCTACGACAGATGCCGTCAATGCGACGGCAGGTATGGTCGCCATGTATAATGGCAAACCGATTGAAGCGCTGTTTTCTTCCAATGCAGGCGGCCAGACGGCGGACGCGACTGAAATTTGGGGCAATGTGGTGCCATATTTGAGGTCGGTGCCAAGTCCGGATCAGAATGCTGAGAAGGGCCTGATGCAGTGGTATCGGGTTGTTGTTCCTAGCGGCGACGTCGGCTATATCCGTCAAGATCTGCTGGATGACACGGGGCGCAGGAATGCAGCCGGGGCCAAGGTGCTTGTAACGAACACGGATGGCGTGAAGGTTCGTGAGAACCCGGTCATTAATGACTCCATTGCGTTGGTCGATAAGCTGGCGAAAGGCACACAGGTTGTTCTAATCGATCAGTCTATCGAATCGAACAAAATGTCATGGGTACTCGGTCCCTATAAGTCCGATGATCTTCAGAAGTCTTCGGGCTGGACATCGGCGATTCGCACGCTTGAAGCAGATTACGGCGAATCGGGACGCGTCATAGGCATGCGCATCAACGGATCGCCGCTGTCTACCAAATCGCCGGTTAATTATCGGACGCTGATGGGCGGCTTGCCAAGCACGCGCTTCGAGATTGACGAGACGGCGCGCATGGAGATCGCTGGCGCGAATGGCGCCGCGGGCAAACGTCCGGAGCAGTCGGGAACGCTCTATATTGAAGGTGCTAACGGCAAAACAGCTGCATCCTCGAATTACTATGTATTGAGCGGAGACGGCACGATCCGTGCGGCAACCGTAGAGCCCGAGTTCCGTTTTGTCGGATACGGCAACGGACACGGTGTTGGACTATCGCAGTATGGGGCACAGGGGCTGGCACAGCTTGGGTATGACTATGTCTATATCTTGCAATACTACTATAATGGAATTACGATCGAAGGACAGTAACGGACAAGCTGTTAATTGATCAGTTAGGACGGAAATCATGAACGTAGATTTATTTGATTTTGAGCTGCCGGAAGAGCTTATTGCACAGACACCTCTAGCAGAGCGAACCGGCTCCCGCCTTTTAACGCTTAATAAGCAAACAGGTGAGGTCGGTCACGGCACTTTCCTTGATATGGAGCAGATGCTAAGCGAAGGCGATCTGTTAATTCTTAACGATACACGCGTGCTGCCTGCCCGGTTAATGGGTGTGAAGCAGGATACAGGCGCTAAGGTAGAGCTGTTGCTGCTGAAGGCGCTTGGCGATAATCGGTGGGAAACGCTTGCGAAGCCCGCGAAGCGGATGAAGACAGGCACGGTGCTTGCATTCGGCAGCGCAGCGGATGGCAGCCCGTTATTAACGGCTGTTGTAGAAGAAGAAGGCGACCATGGCGCCCGTATTGTACGCTTCGAATACGAGGGCATCTTCAATGAACTGCTCGACCGATTAGGCGAGATGCCCCTGCCTCCTTATATTAAGGAGAAGCTGGAGGACCGCGAGAGGTACCAGACGGTATATGCGAAGCATGAGGGTTCTGCCGCTGCGCCAACGGCGGGGCTTCATTTTACACAGGAAATGCTCACGCGTTTGAAGAACAAAGGGGTTCGGATCGGTTACATTACGCTGCACGTTGGCCTAGGTACATTCCGCCCGATGAGTGTAGATACGGTCGAAGAGCATGTGATGCACAGCGAGTATTATGAATTGTCAGCGGAAACGGCGCAGCAATTGAATGAAACCAAAGCAAACGGTGGACGTATTGTAGCTGTAGGCACAACATCTGCCCGTACGCTTGAGAGTGTTGCACAGCGGTTTGAGGGCGGGGAAGTGCAGGCTTGCAGCGGCTGGACGGACATCTTCATCTTCCCGGGCTATACGTTTAGGCTGGTAGATGCGCTGCTTACGAATTTTCACCTGCCGAAGTCAACGCTCGTCATGTTGGTTAGTGCGATAGCAGGCCGAGAGCACATTATGGAAGCTTACCGCCAAGCGGTAGAGCAGCGTTATCGGTTCTTTAGTTTCGGCGACGCTATGTTTATTTATTAAGTGAAAAGAACGACTAACATACATTAGTAGATACGGAAGAGGGACATTCGTGGCAGCAGTTAAATACGAATTAATTAAAGTTTGTAAGCAGTCAGGCGCACGCTTAGGGCGTGTGCATACACCGCATGGGGTGATCGAGACACCGACCTTTATGCCTGTTGGTACGCAGGCGACGGTGAAGACGATGAGCCCGGAAGAATTGAAATCGATGGATGCGCAGATCATTCTGAGCAACACGTACCATCTGTTCATTCGTCCTGGCCATGAAATCGTTCGTCAAGCAGGCGGTCTGCATAAGTTTATGAATTGGGATCGTCCGATTCTGACGGATAGCGGCGGCTTCCAGGTGTTCAGCTTAGCGAATATGCGTAAGATTACCGAGGAGGGAGTTACCTTCCGTTCACATTTGAACGGGGACAAGCTGTTCATCTCTCCTGAGGTCGCAATGGAAATCCAGAACGCGCTAGGACCTGACATTATGATGGCGTTCGACGAATGTCCGCCATATCCAGCCGATTATGAATATGTGAAGAACTCGCTGGAACGGACAACGCGCTGGGCAGAGCGCTGCTTGAAGGCACATGCTCGTCCGCACGACCAAGCGCTGTTCGCCATTATTCAAGGCGGCATGTACGCGGATCTGCGCAAGCAAAGCGCGGAGCAATTGACCGCTATGGATTTCCCGGGTTATGCTATTGGTGGTTTAAGCGTAGGTGAATCCAAGCCTCTTATGTATGAGATGCTGGACGTTACCGTACCGCTTATGCCGGCTAATAAACCGCGTTACCTTATGGGCGTTGGGTCGCCTGATGCATTGATTGAAGGCTCAATCCGCGGCGTCGACATGTTCGACTGCGTACTGCCAACTCGTATCGCACGGAATGGTACAACCATGACAAGCGAAGGTCGTCTTGTTATTCGCAATGCGAAGTTCCAGAATGATTTTGGCCCGCTTGATCCGAACTGCGATTGTTACACTTGCCGTAATTATTCTCGCGCGTACATCCGTCATCTAATCAAGGCCGACGAAACGTTCGGTATTCGATTGACGACGTACCATAACTTGCATTTCCTGATTCAGCTCATGAAGGATGTACGACAAGCGATTATGGAGGACCGGCTGCTTGACTTCCGGGACGAATTTTTCGCGAAGTATGGTCTCAATGACAATGAAAGAGGATTTTAACAAAAGGAGGAATTCGAATGTATCTAGCAGCAGAAACTGCCTCTGGCTCGGGCGGCGGCATTTGGGGGCTTGTACTCCCATTCGTTCTCATGTTTGCGGTATTTTATTTCTTATTACTGAGACCGCAGCAGCGCAAGACGAAAACTCGTAATTTGATGATGAGCCAGCTGAAGAAGGGCGACAAGATCGCTACGATCGGCGGTTTGCACGGTACAATTGTTGAGCTGAACAGCGATACGGTTGTTCTGCGCGTCAACGATACGGTCAAGCTTACGTTCGAACGCAGCGCGATCAGCAGCGTTCTGACGAGCGCGCCGGCTCCGTCGGAGAAGCTGGAGAAAGCGGAGAAATCCGAGTAGTCCATAGGAACTAGAAAAGGTTGAGCAGATTATTCTGCTCAACCTTTTTTATTTCATTTCTTCACGTGCACGTGCGAACAAGCGGCCGGGAAGTTGTTCAGGCAGACGAAGCAAGTTCATATTCGCCAGCTTGATGCCAATCACAGAAGCGAATGTTGCGAGCACTAGTCCTCCGCACATATCTATTAGCCAGTGAATGCCCAGATAGAAGATGGAGAAGATTGTAATCGCCGCGCAAGTGCAGACTAGAACGGCCCATCTCTTATTGCCGGACTTTACAGCCATAATCGCAAGCGTTGTGGAGATCGAGGTATGAAGACTAGGGAAGCAGTTATTTAGTCCTGACAGCGGACGATACTCGGTCTCGAATTTCGGGAATGCTTCCAGCATCAGAAACTTTACATTTGGGTCGTAAGACCAGACTTCATTAATCGGGAAGAATAGGTAGAACGGAATAGCGACGAAATAATTAATCATAATGGCATAGCAGGTTGCGTAGTACATTTGTTTCGATTTGCTTCGATACGAATAGAGCATGATTGACGATACAAGGAGTGCCTGCAGAAAAACAACATATATGAAAACTAATCCGGTCGTTAACGTAGAATTTTCAAAGGTATGCTGCAGCTTGGCAACGAAGTTTCCTTCGATCGCTTGGAAATAGGGTGTGAAATTGAAAGAGAAATCTAAGTTCTGCTCGACACGCATTTCGTTCTTGTTTAAGAATAGAATGGCTAGTACGGCAACGAAATGAATGAAATGCTTCGGTGATAAAACTAAATGTTTCAAAAAATCTAACGCAGCAGCAAACGGATTACCGGCTACGCCGTATGTAAGAAGCGCGGTGACGACCAGCACAGTATATAACGTTACGCTCCCCATATTGTCAAACAAAACCATGCGTGATCCCCCTATTGACATAATGCAGCAGCTCACGTCCAAAGTGCATGCATTAGTATAACACAAAACTGGGGGAACATCACAAACATGAGTTATTTCTTCATGTTGACGCCAATCATACCACCAATTGCAGAGGCTGGAAGGACAACAGCAAGCAGATTCCAAGTATGTGAGGAGAAGCCGGCATTGATCGACAGGAAGCCGATCAGAATGATGATGAGCGCATAGAGAATGCCAAGTCCACCGCCGTAATACCAGCCTTTGCGGCCAGAACGTTTACCGGAAACGAAACCGCCGGCTAAGGATGAGCAGCCGTGTAAAGTCAATGCATACATCGGGAGCGATGTTTCCTGCATGCTGCTGAATTTTAGAATAAGCGATAGCAGCAAGGCGCCAGCCCCAAGCCAGATACAAGCTGTGACTGCACCGCCAAGCATAGGTGAAGAGACGCTGACCTTGGATACATTTTTGATCGGATTCACGAGTGATGTACCCCCTTTAACAAATTTAGGAGATGAACAGTTCGTACGAATGATGACTTACTTTCACTGTATGGTTCTGTCCAGCCATTTAGTACAAGCGATTGCCTTACCTGCCATATATTCGAATAGTGACGCAAGCATGACGGTTTAAGGTGCAGGTGAGAATACTTCTACAAGTCGGATAATGCGTACAGCGAAGAGGAGGGCGTTAAGTGTGGAGGCGGCAGAATTCGGGAGCTTATTCCTTCGAACGGTTCTGATTTACTTCGTTGTTTTTATTGTCATGCGTCTAATGGGCAAACGTGAAATCGGCAAAATGTCGGTACTGGATCTCGTCATTTCCTTCATGATTGCCGAGATTGCTGTCATCGTCATTGAGGATACGAAGCGTTCCATGTGGCATGGCGTATTTCCGATGGCGCTGCTTATGCTGCTGCAAATTGCCATCTCTTACGTCACGATGAAGAATCGCAAGCTGCGTCTGGTGTTTGATGGCAAGCCCAGCATTATTGTTCAGAATGGGGAGCTGGACCGTCATGTGATGCACAGGGGGCGGTATAACCTGGATGATTTGATGCTCCAGCTTCGGGAGAACGGGATCAGCTCCGTAAGCGAAGTTGAATTCGCCATCTTGGAGACGAGCGGCAAGCTGTCCGTTATTAAGAAAGAACATCATCCAGCTACCGCGGTTAAGGAGGCTAAGAATCCGATTTTTCCGCAGCGTTATCGGTTTGAGATGCTGCCAGTTCCGCTCATCATGGACGGCAAGGTGCAGGATGATAACTTGGAAAAAATGGAGAAGACACGTTTTTGGCTCAAAAATGAACTACAGCAGCATGGCGTTACCGACTTCAAGGATGTATTCTTCTGTACGATCGATCACCGCGGAAGATGGTATGTCGATAAGAAGCGAAGCCGGTAAACCGCTGATTATTTGAATAAACGGCCTATGATAGGCAGCCGCATTGCGTCATATCGATCGACAATGCCGGTTAGCAGCATGATGATGAGATAAAGCAGGACGCCGCCTGCGGATGCGAGCATGAGATTGAGCGCTTCGTGCGGCAGCCAAGCGCCTTTCATCAGCCAGAGCGAGAAGGCGCTCATGATCGTCATCGCCGTACCGACTTTTACAAAATCCAGTAATTTGATCCGATAACCAACGAAGCGGGCGACACTCCAACCATGCAGTGCGGTGACGATCACTATGTTCAGACAGATTGCAATAGCAGCGCCGTAGATACCTAGCTCGGGTTTCGAGGCTAGTTGAATAATTAGGACCAGCTTAATGCCAGCGCCGATAAATGTATTCAGAAGCGCTGTCCCAGGCTTCTCCAAAGCTTGTAGAGCGGCCTGCAGTGGCCCTTGCAAATAAATAAACATGCCAAAAGGTGCGATTAGCTGCAGCAGTGGGGCGATATCGGCATGATTATAGATCAGACGACATAACGGTTCGGCGAAGAGGGTCATAACAACTACGAATGGCGCGCCTGTCACGAGCGACAGACGCAGCGATTGATGCATTCGACGGTGGATGAGGTCTCGATCTCCGCGGGCGGCTGCTTCCGCCAAAGTCGGTATTAACGATACCGACAGCGAGTAGGTCAGAGCAGTGGGCAGCAGCACAAGCGGAACAACCATCCCTTGCAGGGCGCCATATTGCGAGGTTGCCACGCCAATGGCGATGCCCGCTGCAGCAAGACTTCGATTCGTAAATATCGTCTCCAGCAAGTAAGACAGTGATCCGACCATCCGGCTGCCCGTTACGGGGATAGACAGATGAAGCAGGCGGCGGAGAGCGCGCGGCTCTTCGGGACGGCTTTTGAATAAGGTAGGAACTGACTTCTCAGGCTCCGGATCAAGCGTAACCGTCTGATGTCTGCGGTCTTTGTAATAATGGTAAAGAGTAACACCAAGCCCAGCAATTTCACCTGCGACAGTACCTAACATGGCCCCAGCGGCCGCCCATTGTAATCCGTATGGCAGCAGCGCAGCAGCAAGCATGAGCTGAAAGATGATGCGGATAATGGTTTCCGTCACTTGTGAGGCTGCGGTTGGAATCATGTTATGTTTACCTTGGAAGTAGGCACGATAAACCGATGAAACGCCTATTATTGTAACAAGCGGCGTCATACATAGAAACGTTTGATACACCCTGGCATCGGGCAAAATATGTGAGGATATCATAGGGGCGAACAAAACGAGCAGCGCCGTCATCGCTAAAGACAGCGTTACAGTAAATGCCATAGCGGTACGGAAAATCGTCTTGACTCGTTTCGTATCACCAAGGGATTCGGCTTCGGCAATCCATTTGGCCACAGCTAGAGGGATGCCCCCAATAACAATCGTCAGCATGACCGATAGGAAAGGGTAGCCAAGCTGGTAAATGCCGACCCCTTCCGCTCCCATAATGCGCGGCAGGACGATACGGGGAACGAATCCGAGCAGTCGATTGATTACGCCTGCCAGCAGCAAAATCAAAGCGCCTTTGATGAACGATTGTTTCGTCACATGCTTCCCTCTTTTCACGAAATAGGACTTCGCCCTAGTGGAACAAGCTCATATTCATCCTTATGCAGACAACGATTATCGCATGTCCAAACAATCAGGTTCGAACCGTCTAACTATTGCTCTGAACTCGAATGGCTTCGTATGAGGCAGAAGGTTTCTCAAATTTGCCAGCAGGATAATTTGCAGTTGAAGGCGAATACAAAGGTGTTGCCCAACAATGGAATGAGGAATAAAGGCAATGGAGAGGAAGAGCGGGCGATGACGGAAGATGAATTCGATGAAATGGTACTGACGCTGTGTGAGAGCAAAGCTGCTGAATTTCGGCTGATCGGCTATGAGCACGTTGAAGCAGAGGAAGTTTGGGCATGTGTCAGCAGCAAGTATAGTAAGAGTGGCGTTCCAGCATTGCATACCGTTGTGAACGACATTTTGTCGCTTAAGGCGACGGCATTCATGAATCAGATGACGTTGAACGCTTACCGAGGCAGCCGTTTCTGATACAGAAACGGTCTTTTTTTGACTGCTTTTTACCTCCTCGGTATAATAGGACTATTGTGAATATAAGGGGGATCATTCGTCTATGAAAGGCAGCAGCAGGTTAGTAGCCTTCCTGGGTATTATCGTCATTATGGCCGGCGTTTTCGCTTGGACAACCCCAGGGCTGGTCAAAGACATCAAGTTAGGATTGGACTTGAAAGGCGGATTCGAGGTTTTATATGAAGCATCACCACTCGAAGGCGGCGAGGCGGTTACGTCTGAGTCTTTGAGACGGACGGCTAACAGCCTCGAAGACCGAATCAACTCCACAGGCATCCAAGAGCCTGAGATTACGACAGAAGGCAGTAACCGCATTCGCGTGAAGCTGGCTGGCGTAACGAATGAGGACGAAGTACGTAACATGCTCAAGAAGCCTGTCAACCTCACATTCCGTAATCCGCAAGGCGAGATCGTACTGACGGGCACGGATTTCGTACAGAATGGCGCGGAGGTTGTACGTGACGAGCTTGGCAGCCCAATGATTACGATCAAGCTGAAGGATGCAAAGAAGTTTGAGGACGTTACGTCCAAGCTGATTGGCCAGAAGATGTCGATCTACCTGGACGAAGAGATGCTGTCCGATCCGATGGTTAATTACGCCATTCCTGGCGGCAGTGCTCAAATTAGCGGTAATTATACAATGGAAGAAGCGAAGAAGCTGAGAGATACGATCAACCTTGGCGCACTTCCGCTCAAACTGACGGAGAAGTATACCCAAAGCGTAGGCGCTAAGCTCGGTGAGCAATCGCTTCATCAGACGGTCGAGGCAGGTATTATCGGTTCTGCTATCGTTCTCGTATTCCTGATCATTCTGTTCCGCATACCAGGCGTCGTAGCAGGTATTACAGTTATTTCGTACGTTTGGCTGCTGCTTCTCGTATTCAAGCTGATGAATGCAACGCTGACTCTACCGGGTATCGCGGCATTCGTGCTTGGTGTCGGTATGGCGGTTGATGCGAACATCATTATGTACGAACGGATCAAGGAAGAAATCCGCAGTGGCAAAAGCTTGCTCTCCTCGCTGAAAGCAGGCTCGAAGAACTCGCTGCGTACGATAATGGACGCGAACATCACGAATATCATCGCAAGTGTCGTGCTGTATGTTATCGGCAACGGCGCGATTCGCGGTTTCGCGCTCACAATGATTTTCAGTATTCTGGTAAGTATCGTGACGAACATCTTCTTTAGCCGTTTCCTCATTCACTTGCTTATTCGCAGCAATGTGTTCAAGAAACCAAGCTATTACGGTGTGAAGGAGGAAGAAATCCGTGCACTATAACGACAGGTTTCATACCAAGATTCGGTTTGACTTCATCAAGCATCAGAAAAAGTTCTTCGGTGCGTCGATCGCACTCGTTATCATCGGGATTCTGTCCCTGCTCTTCTTCCAGATGAACTTCGGTGTCGACTTTAAAGCCGGTACGAATATGGATATTGAGCTTGGCAAAACGATTACCCAAGACGAAGCCAAAGCCGAGATGGCCGCGCTTGGCTATAATGACGTTGAAACGACGGTTGGCGGTTCGAACAACTCGCGTCTTTCTGTTCGTTTCGATGATGTGCTGGAGCAAGCGAAGGTTACTGAGGTTTTGACTGGCTTGAAAGCGAAGTATGGCGATCAAGTATCGGCAGAGACGAACGTCGTGTCCCCGGACATGGCGCGCGAGCTAGGTAAGAAAACGATCTACGCCATCATTATCTCCAGCATCGCGATCATGCTTTACGTGATGATTCGCTTTGAATGGCGGTTTGCGCTGGCAGCGAATATTTCGATTCTGTATGACGCATTCGTCGTTATTGCGTTGTTCTCGATTTTCCAACTGGAAGTTAACCTTCCGTTTATTGCGGCGGTTCTGACGACGATCGGTTATTCGATCAACGATAAGATCGTTATCTTTGACCGAATTCGTGAGAACCTGCGTTTCAGTAAGCAAAAAAATAAAGAGCAGCTCGCCGAGCTTGTTAATGCGAGCTTGTGGCAGACGATGGCGCGTAACGTCTATACGGTTCTTACCGTATTGATCGTGGCTGCCTGCCTCTACCTGTTCGGAAGCGAGTCGATCAAGCTGTTCGCACTAGCGAAGCTGATCGGTCTAGCGAGCGGCGCTTATTCGTCTGTTTGCATCGCCAGTCCGTTGTGGCTGATGCTTCACGGCGATGGCAAGAAGCAGCGCAAAACAGTCAAGACGCCAGCTGCATCATAAGAGGGGATTTACATGAGCGCTAATCAATTATCGGACAAGCGATTCTCTGCTATGCGTGCAGGGATATGGGGTAATGGAGCATTGGCGCTTGGGAAGGCAGCTGCAGCGCTGTTATCAGGCAGCACTGCACTCATGGCGGATTCGATTCGATCGATCGCCAATGGCGCTGAATCGTTGGCTTACAGCTTTCACATTGATGAGCGCACAACAACCCGAAGGAAACACCAAGAGGGCAGCGGAGCGGCTGCAATCATCATTGTGTCTGCGATGACGCTACTCCTTGGCGTCGAGATCGGACTTGAAGCCTTTCGCAGCTGGTCATCGGAATCGTCCTCTGTACCGAATTGGACCGCAGCTTTATTTGCTCTAATTGCGCTCGTCTTGAAGGAATGGCTGGTTCCTGCTGTATGCAAACCGCTGTTGGATCGACTTGCATCGCTTATAACGGCAGCTGGCGCAGGGTGTGCTGCAATAGGTGATTATGCGAACCTGCCTGCACTCGAAGCGGCCGATCCAATCGCCGCCATGTCCGTTGCCCTGATTGTTGTGTACAAGGGATATAATTGTTTGCTTCAGCTCACGACGAATCGACGCAGTGCGCCGCTTGGTCTTGAGGAGCAAGATTCAGCCATTATGGAAGTTGTTCAGCGTGTCGAAGGCGTTGTTACGGTTGAGTCGCTGCGCGCACGGGAGCAAGGGCATTATATTGTTGTTCATATCGTTATCAGCGTCAATCCGCGCATTACGGTGCTTGAAGGCAATGAAATCGCAAAGCTGATTAAAGACCTGATTATGAAAAGATTTATTCACGTAACGGAAGTTACCGTCTACGTTGAACCCTATGATCCTGGTTATCCGTACAAATCCAACCACGATCCGAATCAAGACCATATGCCGACGCTGCTGCAATAGCAGCGTCTTTGCATGTGTTGAACATTTATAGTGTTTATGCTCGAACAGAAGTTGTACCCAAAGGGGTACACGACTCTCAGCACGCAGTACCTGATCTACGCCTCTGTCCCGCCATCATCCCCTTCCGGGGGTCCTCCCTAGCAGGGAGGATTTAGGTGGGTAGAGCAAATGGTTTTAATGTTTTATAAAAGATAAATATATTTTCATAAAAAATTCGGGGTCAAAAGGGGCGGAAGCCCCTATTTCACGCAAGGAGGCGAGCACCGATGATTCCATCCAAAACACGGTGGTCGGAACCGGAATGGACAGAAGACCGCGAGCAGGCTGCCAGCAGCTTATCGAGGCTGCTCAGCATTCCTCCGATCGTTGCCCGTTTGCTCGTAGGACGAGGCATCGAGACGGCGGAGGAAGCAAAAGCTTTTCTCCAGGGCGGCGCAGAGCTGCTGCATGATCCGTATGAACTTCATGGCATGCATGCTGCTGTTGAACGGATCCGCCAGGCGATCTCAAGCGGAGAACGAATCCGCATTTACGGTGACTACGATGCTGACGGGGTATCCAGCACGTCGCTTATGATACATTTGCTTCAACGACTCGGCGCTAATTTCGATTATTACATCCCGCATCGGACTCGCGAGGGCTATGGGATGAACAACGGAGCGATAGATCTTGCAGTCGAGGCAGGGGTAAAGCTGTTCATCACAGTCGATACTGGAATTAGTGCGGTTGAAGAGGTTGCTTACGCGAATAGCCGTGGCATCGATGTCGTTGTAACGGATCACCATGAGCCACCAGATATTTTGCCTGATGCTTATGCCATTATTAATCCGAAACAAGAAGCATGCACCTATCCTTATTCCTCGCTTGCAGGAGTAGGCGTTGCATTCAAGCTTGCAACAGCGCTGCTCGGCGAACCGCCAATCGATTTGACAGATATCGTTGCGCTTGGAACAATTGCGGATGTCATGCCGCTGACGGGCGAGAACCGTATACTCGTGAAGCTGGGGCTGGAAACAATGGCTGCCAACACCCGTCCTGGGTTTCGCTCATTAGCCGAAATCGCTGGCTTCGATATTCACAAAGTAACGTCGACGAACGTCGCTTTTGCAATGGCGCCGCGCATTAACGCAAGTGGGCGGCTTGATCATGCGAATGGCGCTGTGGAGCTGTTAACGGCATCGGATCGGGAATCTGCCGATGTGATGGCTGCACGGCTTGATACGCTTAATCGAGAGCGTCAGGGCATTGTTGAAGTCATCGTAGAGCAGGCGAAGCAGCAGTGGGCTGACAAGTGCCAAGCAGCGGCAGAAGCTAATTTGCCGGAGCCGTCTGTCATTGTTGTTGCAGGCGAAGGCTGGAATGCTGGCGTTATTGGGATCGTCGCATCCAAGCTGCTCGATAAGCATTATAAGCCGACTGTCGTACTAGGCATCGATCCAGAGACCGGCATGTGCAAGGGCTCGGCTCGCTCGATAGATGGGTTCGATCTTCACGCGGCACTGAATGAGTGCGCAGAGCTGTTCGACCATTTCGGCGGTCATCAGGCTGCTGCAGGGATGAGTCTTCATCGCGATCGGCTTGAAGCGTTCGAAGCGAGCTTGAACCAATCGGCGAATGCATGGCTAACGTCAGACGATTGGATTCCGAAAACAGCAGTCGATATTTGTTGCGCTGCATCGGACATTTCATTGGAGACGATCGATCAGCTAGGCTTGTTAGAGCCTTTCGGAGCGGGTAATCCAGCTCCGCGGTTTCTGTTGGCGTCGCAGCCGATTACAGACAAGCGCACGATGGGCAAGGATCATCGGCATCTCCGGCTGACGATTGGCAGCGGGATGAAGCTTGAAGCCGTTGGTTTCGGGTTCGGCGAGCTTGCAGAGCGTATGGCGCACGGTGCGTTCATTGACCTTGTAGGCGAGCTTGCAGTGAATGAGTGGAACGGTAATCGAAAGCCGCAGCTGTTCATACAAGATTTGCGAGTGGAGAAGGTTCAGCTGTTTGATTGGCGGGATGAACGGGAGCCATATGCAGCGTTGCGGCGTCTGCTCGAGACCGCGAGCCGAAGCGGCAGACGGACGATTGTATTAACAAGTGAGGATGCAGTTCGTGAAACAGCGGCTGCGTGTGCGCGGACCGATGCCGTATCTGAGCATTATTATATTGGTCATTATGAAGATACGCTGTCAGATACACACCCCTTTGTTGAAGCAATTGTATACGGACTGCCGCCTTCTGCAGACGCGCTGAAGGTGATGATTGCTGACAAGCTCGGTAAACTGCAGTCGGTTCATCTGCTATATGCGAAGCACCAGAATGGCAGGGGCGATCGAACAGGAAAGCCAAGCTTCCCTGAACGGAAAGATTTCGGAGCGGCATATCAGCTTCTTAGAAGGCTGGGCGAAGCGCCGGAACGCGGATTGAACGAGCGGATCGCGCAGCAGATTGGCTGGCCGCCTTCTGCTGTATCGATGATGCTGGATGTGTTCGAGGAGCTGGCGTTTATTACTCGCAGTTCAGGTGTCGTAACCGTTGCAGAGGCGCCTTCCAAGACAGATCTGTCCACCTCGCAAGCTTACATGAAGGCGAAGCGTCAAATTGAGAATAATGGCATTTTATTTGAATCCATCGAGCAATTGTACCATTTTATTACGAGAGGAAGTTAAGCTTCAATGAATTTCAAAGATTACATCCGTGTCATCCACGACTACCCACAGCCGGGAATCCGCTTCAAAGATATTACGACCTTGCTTCAGAACGGCCCTGCCTACCGTGCTGCGATTGAGGCAATGAAGGCTGCGGTTGAGCATCTGGAGATTGACGTAGTCGCCGGTCCTGAAGCTCGCGGCTTCGTCATTGGCGCTCCGCTGGCCATCTCGCTTGGCGTTGGTTTCGTGCCTGTCCGTAAGCCAGGCAAGCTGCCGTTTACGACTGTGCAAGCAAGCTATGACCTGGAATATGGCACAGACAGCCTTGCTATTCATACCGATGCAATCAAACCAGGTCAGCGTGTTCTAATTGCGGACGACCTGCTCGCGACAGGCGGTACAATTGCAACGACGATCAATCTGATCCGCCAGCTTGGCGGCGAAGTCATTGGCGCATCGTTCCTTATTGAGCTTGGCTACCTGCCAGGGCGTGAGAAGCTTGGCAGCGGGATCGAGGTTCATTCGTTAATTACGTACTAATAGCTGTTGAGCAGCGTATGCTTACATGAACAGTTAAATTTGATTATTTCCAGACACGTCCGTTAAGGGCGTGTTTGCTATATTCGGGTATATTGGCTGCCGTGCTTGCATCGATAGCCAAAGAGTTGACGCCGCGTTGGTTTAACAGGCATAATAGCAATAATCCAATATGAATGAATCGTGTACGATTGATAGTTTGATTAGGGCAAACGGGGGAGTCGACTCGTTTCGGAAAGGGACGTTGCATGGGCATAGAGCAGTTACTTGAAAAAGCATCGGCCTACATGAAGGAACAGGATTTGCAGCATGTACGCGAAGCTTATGCTTTTGCGGAGCAGGCGCATTACGGCCAAGTTCGTAAATCGGGTGAGCCGTACATCCTGCATCCAGTTGCAGTAGCCGAAATTCTTGTCGACATGCAGATGGATGTAATGTCGATTATTGCGGCACTTCTGCATGATGTTGTCGAAGATACGACCGTAGAATTAAGCGCCGTACGCGCGCGGTTCGGCGATACATGTGCGATGCTGGTTGATGGCCTGACGAAGCTAGAGAAAATTCAGTTCCGGTCGAAGGAAGAGCAGCAGAACGAGAACTATCGCAAAATGTTCGTTGCAATGGCACAGGACATTCGTGTTATTCTCATTAAGCTCGCCGACCGGCTCCATAATATGCGTACGCTGAAGTTTCAATCGGAAGAAGCGCAGCGCCGCATTGCCTATGAGACACTCGAGATTTTTTGTCCCATTGCGCATCGGCTCGGTATTAGTGCAATCAAGTGGGAGATGGAGGATATTGCCCTTCGTTACTTGAATCCGCAGCAGTATTATCGGATCGCCAACCTGATGAAGAAGAAACGGACCGAGCGTGAGCGGTACATCGCGGACGTTATTGCAAGAATATTTGAAAAGATGGAGGAAATGGGCATTGAAGGGGACATTTCCGGCCGTCCGAAGCATATTTACAGCATTTATAAGAAAATGACGATCAAGAACAAGCAGTTCAACGAGATTTACGATCTGCTTGCGATTCGTATAATTGTCGACAATATTAAAGATTGCTACGCGACCCTTGGCATTATTCATACGCTGTGGAGACCGATGCCAGGACGCTTCAAGGACTATATTGCAATGCCGAAGACGAACATGTACCAGTCACTCCATACGACGGTCATTGGACCGAACGGGGAACCGACCGAGGTGCAAATTCGGACATGGGACATGCACCGGACGAGCGAATATGGCGTTGCTGCGCATTGGGCCTATAAAGAAGGCAGCCCGCATGTTGTAGCGGGCGGCAATTTTGAAGATAAAATGTCCTGGTTCCGCGAAATAGTAGAGCTTCAGCAGGATGCGAAGGATGCGTCGGAATTTGTCGAATCGTTGAAGATGGACTTTTTCTCCGATCTTGTGTTTGTATTTTCGCCGAAAGGTGAGGTGTTCGAGCTTCCGGCAGGCTCCGTGCCGCTGGACTTTGCCTACCGCGTTCATACGGAAGTCGGCAACCGCACCATTGGAGCGAAGGTAAATGGCCGCATCGTTCCGCTTGACCATAAGCTGAAGACAGGCGATATCGTTGAGATTCTGACTTCGAAGCATTCATACGGTCCATCGCAGGACTGGGTGAAGATCGCACAGTCCTCGCATGCGCGCAGCAAGATCAAGCAATGGTTCAAGAAGGAGAAGCGGGACGAGAATGTCGCGAAGGGACGCGAGCTGCTCGAACGTGAGATTAAGCGTCTTGGACTGGAAGCATCGGTATGGCTGACGGATGACAAGCTGCAGGAAGTAGCGACCAAATTCACTTTCAACGATGTTGAAGATATGCTATCCGCTATCGGCTTTAACGGCATTACAGCGGCCCAAGTATGCTCGAAGCTTACAGAGAAGCTCCGTAAGGAGGCAGAGGAAGCAAGCCTTATCGAGCTTTCGAACGAGCCGCATGAGATGAAGTCGCCCGGAGCGAAACGCAATCGTCCGAATTATGGTGTTACCGTCAAAGGAATTGATAATCTTCTTGTTCGTTTCGCACGCTGCTGCAATCCGGTGCCAGGCGACGAGATTATCGGCTACATTACACGTGGCCGCGGCGTATCTGTGCATCGGCTGGACTGCACGAACATTCCAGCAGCAGGCGAGGGCGAAGAAGCAGATCGCGTCATAGAGGTGGAGTGGGAAGAATCGGTTGAGGCGAATTACAGCGTCGATATCGAAATTACCGGTCATGACCGCAGGGGCGTTCTGAACGAAGTGCTGCAGGCTGTGTCCGAGAGCAAGACGAATATTTCGGCAGTAACGAGCCGAGCGGTGAAGAATAAGATGGCGATGATCCATATGACGATCCTTATTCGCAACGTTCAGCATTTGGAATCCGTCGTAGAGAAGATCAAGCGAGTCAAAGATATTTATTCCGTCCAACGGATTATGCAATAGCACATTACACGACTGCCTGCCCATCTCGGGCAGGCGGTTTTGAATTGAGGGCAGAGACAGATGAGAGTTGTATTACAACGCTGCAAGAAGGCATCCGTAGAAGTAGACGGCGTAACCGTGGGGGCGATCGATCACGGTCTCGTGCTGCTCGTTGGTGTTACGCACGACGATACAGAGAAAGACGCCAAGTGGCTAGCGGACAAAATAGCAGGCTTGCGCATATTTGAAGACGACGCTGGCAAAATGAATTTATCAATCCAAGATGTCGGCGGGGCCGTTCTGTCGATCTCGCAGTTTACGCTGTATGGCGACTGCCGCAATGGCAAACGCCCGAATTTCATGGGGGCAGCTCGTCCAGAGCCTGCTGAAGCGCTGTATAATCGATTTAATGAGCTGCTGCGCGACGCAGGGCTTCGTGTCGAAACGGGTCGATTCGGGGCGATGATGGACGTAGCGCTCATCAATTGGGGACCCGTTACGCTTATTTTGGACAGTCCAAGTAGTGCAGCTTCTACCGGGGTTAAATAAGCAGCGCCGTCGTCTTTAAGCGCCGAGACGGTTACTTTGCCCGAATTCGGAAACAATACGGATAGCGGAAATGCCGTTGTGGAGCGGCAGACGACTGACCGTAAAGGAGCTGGATTCGAGTGCATCAATCGCGTAAGGAGCAAAGCGTACAGAGGGCCAATCGCCGTCTTCTGTTCACGGATCGGAAGGAAGCGATGCTGCTGGACGAGTGGGAGGACGATATGGAGGCTGCGGCGGAGTGGGCGCACGGTACAATGCCCGCAAGAAGGCATAATCAGGAGCACACGTAAACGCTTTATTTTTTGTAATCTGATTGTAATGGGAGTATCATCTTTCCTTAACATGGTCGGTCTATACTAGAACTCGACCCCCTTTTTTATAATATACTTTGGATAACCTGCGGTGAATGCTGCAGGTTTTTTTCTGTCTACTTCAGATTAATTTGTACAGCATCAATAGATCTGATTTGACGGAACCCGCCGCTGATTCAGCTAGCAATTCGGAGAAGCAGATCGGTTCTGCGCCTGAATTGTTTGAAGATGCGTTTGATTTCTAGACAGCGGCTTGACTTCGGATTCGTTGGCGAGTAAAATTTAAAAGAATAAGTAATGATTCGATGATGGGACCAAGTACCCGCGTACACGTACACAGAGAGAGACGCCAAGGCTGCAAGCGTCTTTATGGTGGCGAGGCGAATGACTTCCCTGAGAACGAACGGTGAACACAAGCATGGCGCTCAGCTGCTAGCAGCTGAGAGTTGGTGCAGCTGTCATTAGCCGCTTCGCGTGTGACGGGCGTTAACCGGTATGAGCGATTCTTCGATCGTAGACCAGAATTACTGCATGGTCTATTGTGAGGAGACTCGGAATGTGGGTGGCACCACGGGAGAACAATGATAATCTCTCGTCCCTGATTGACCGAATGATTCGGCAGTCGGGGGCGGGAGTTTTTTTATTGTGCAGCAGCTTGCCGGCTGACCGGTCTTGAAGTAATGAATATGGATATCGATTAATGAAGTAAGCAATTTGCTTAGCGTATGCTTTCGATGTAAGCAAATTGCGCAAGATGCAATATCGAAGAAGTAAGCAATTTGCTTAGCGTATGCTTTCGATGTAAGCAAATTGCGCAAGATGCAATATCGAAGAAGTAAGCAATTTGCTTTTAGGGGGATTCACATGGCATTCCAGAAACCGCCGGGTACGCAGGACTTTCTGCCG
>Ga0065721_10003813_pt1 | contig 105758 bp, 73 predicted proteins | sample Mesricmetagenome_FD_59108 | JGI IMG/M metagenome (GOLD analysis project Ga0065721, IMG submission 59108) | Mesophilic microbial community from rice straw/compost enrichment Sample: eDNA_1 v2 (version 2) | ecosystem: Engineered > Solid waste > Grass > Composting > Bioreactor | place: USA...
CGCGCGGTGTTGCTGCGCGGCTCGAACACCGCCGTGAGCAGCGCTCCCGGGTGGCGGTTGCGCAGGCTCGTGAGCGTCTCGGCGATCGCGGTCGGATGATGACCGAAATCCTCGATCACCGTGAGGTCCGCGCGCTCGACGAGTTTTTCCTGACGCCGCTTCACGCCGCGGAAACGCGTCAACGGTTCGAGCGAAAGGCGGTCGCGGCCACCGAGCGCGAGCGCGGCGGCGGTCGCGGCCATCGCGGCGTTGCGGGCGTTGAAGACGCCGGGCAAGGACCAGAAAACATCGCCCCACTTCTCGCCGCCCCACACGAGGGAAAAGGTCACCCCGCCCGGCCCTTCGGCAAAGTTCGTAATACGAACATCGTTGCCCTCGCCGAGGCCCACGCGCGTGACGCGCGTCCACGGCAACGGTCCGAGCGCGCGGAGGTTTTCGTCGTCGCCGTTCATCACCACGTGTCCGCTGCCCGGCACGATGCGCGTGAGATGCGAGAAGGTGCGCTGCACGTCGGCGAGATCGCGGAAGATGTCGGCGTGGTCGAACTCGAGATTGTTGAGCACCGCGACATACGGCGCGTAGTGGATGAACTTCGAGCGCTTGTCGAAGAAGGCGCTGTCGTATTCGTCGCCCTCGATGACGAAGGGGTCGGACGCGGTGCCGAGGTGGTTGCCCGTCGGAGGGTCGTGCGGCACGCCGCCGATGAGGAAGCCGGGATCGCGTCCGTTTTCGCGCAGGAGAAACGCGGTGAGCGCGGTCGTCGTGGTCTTCCCGTGCGTGCCGCAGACAACGATGTTTTTGCGCGTCGAGAGAATCGTCTCGTGGAGCAGCGCGGGCAGCGAGGTGAAGCGCAGCGCGCGCGCGTCGAGCAGCCACTCGACCTCGGGATTTCCGCGCGACATCGCGTTGCCGATGACGACGAGATCGGGCGCGAGTTTTTCGAGGCGGGCGGCGTCGTAGCCCTCGTGCAGCGCGATGCCCGAATCGGCGAGCACGGTGCTCATCGGCGGATACACGCCGGCGTCGGCGCCGAGCACCTCGTGTCCGGCGGCGCGCGCAAGCAACGCCGCGTTGCCCATCGCCGTTCCGCAGATGCCCATGAAGTAGATCTTCATTTTGGTCCCGGTTGGTCCGGAGTTATCCTACCGACTAGAAACCGTCCGTTATTGAAACCGATTCGAGCTCCCGATCGGTCGGACGAGCTCCGGCTCCCCCGGTTGGGGGCATGAAGAAAGGACGGCAAGGGATGGGCGAGAGCGGCGCATGTCCCGGCATGGTCATCGGCCCCCTTCGCGCATGGCAATCTCCACCTGATCAACGCGCTTCCTCGCCGCGCATCGCCGGGGCGGCTTTGCGCCGGAAAGCATCCCCGCCGACTCACGGAAGCAACCGAGCCGCACCGCCACGAAACGGTTTCGCACCGCGGTCGTTGAGGACGCCGCGGGACCGGCGAAGAAGCGCAGGTGTTTGCTGCCCTCCCTCCGCGCCGCAACGTGGACCGCCTTGGTCAAGCTCGCAGTCCGGCCCGATGGTCCGCTCCACTCTTTGAACATTCGCCCTTCCGGGCCGCGCAGCCAGGCGCGCCGCTCAGATCGAAAAATCGAGGCGGCCGCTGATCTCGTGCAACCCGCACTCGCGCTTCAACCCGCCGAAGCGAGTTTGCTCTTCCGTCATCCCCGGCTGGAGCGGCGCGCTGCTGTGCCAGTCGCCGACGGAGACGTAGCCGCTCTCCCAAAGCGGGTGATACGGCAACCCGTGCTCGGTGAGATAGCGATGCACCGTGCGGTTGTCCCAATCGAGAATCGGATGGATCTTCGTGATCTTGTTTTGCGCCTGCACGAAACCCAGTTTCTCGCGCGTCGACGCCTGCACGCGACGCAGACCGGCCAACCAGGCGGTAGCGCCAAGTTCGCGCACCGCGCGCTCCATCGGCTCGACCTTGTTCTCGAAATTGTAGGCCTTGAGACCGTCGAGCCCCTGCTCCCATCGCTTCCCCTCCAGCGCCTCCTGCTGCGCGGCGCTCCGGAGCGGCCGATAGGTTTTCAGGTTGAGCTTCAAGCGCTTGGTCAACTCGTCCGCGAAACGATAGGTCTCGGGGAAAAGATAACCGGTGTCGATGAACACCACCGGAATGTCCGGACGCACCCGTGTCGCAAGATGCAACATGACCGCGGCCTGAATGCCGAAGCTGGTCGAGAGGATCAACTTGTCCCCAAATTCCTCCACCGCCCACCGCACACGATCCTCCGCGGAAAAGGCGGCAAGATCCGGAGTGGCGACGGCGGGCGAACTGCTCATGGCGCCAAATCCTTAGTGAATTGGGCTGAAAAGTAAAGAAAAGCGGCTAATTCTACGCCTATCCCGGCATCCGGAATCCTACGGTGAAGAGCGTCGATCCGCCGGCTGCCGTGCCGCGGCGGCCCGGCGATCCTGCCAACGATAAAGACTGGCGCGGTTTATCCCCAACAAGCGTGCCGCGCGAGACATGTTTCCCTCGGCGACGGCGATGGCGCGGGCGATGAGGATGTCCTCCGCCTCGGCGAGATTGAGCGGCAAATCCGCCAAAAACTTCCGCCCAAGCCCGCCCGCGCCGACCGCCGGGGCGGTTCCGGGATCCGTCACGCCGCCCCCTCCCGCACCGGGCGCGAAAACGATGTGCTCCGCGCCGAGTTCATCCCCGCCCGCGTAGATGATGGCCCGTTCGATCGTGTTCTTCAGTTCGCGGATGTTCCCGGGATAGTCGTGCGCGAGAAGGCGCTGCAACGCGTCGGGACGCAGGCTCGGAACCGGACTTTTCAGCTCGGCCGCGATGTTGCGCACGAAGTGCCTGGCCAGCGCGGGCACGTCCTCCAGCCGATCGCGCAGCGGCGGCACCGCGATGTGATAATGCATCAACCGATAGTAGAGATCCTGCCGAAACCGGCCTTCGGCGACGAGCGCGGGCAGCGCGGCGTGGGTGGCGGCGATGACGCGCGCGTTCATCTGACGCGGCGAAAGCGCCCCCAGCGGGAGATACGCGCCGTCTTCCAGCACGCGTAGGAGTCGCGCCTGCAAGGACGGCGTCAGATCTCCGATCTCGTCGAAAAACAAGGTGCCGCCCTCGGCGAGTTCGCAGTAGCCCCGGCGCTCCAGGGCGGCGCCCGGCCCCGCCCCGCGCACTTGTCCGAAAAGAAGCGCCTCGGCCTGCTCCGCCGGCAGCGTCGCGCAATCCACGCGAACAAAGGGCGCCGTGGCCTGCGCCCCGCCGTAGTGGATGGCGCGCGCCACGAGTTCCTTGCCCGTGCCGCTTTCACCGGTGAGCAGCACCGTGGTGCGCGCCGCGCCCTGCACCGCGCGCACCTCACGCAACATCTGGCCGAACCGCGCGCTCCGCCCGACAAGTCCGGCGAGCGCCCACTGGCGCGACTCCGCCTCGGTCAACAGCGAGAGCTGGGCGTCCGCGCGCGCCAACGCCGTCTCCGCCGCCTCGCGCCGCGCCGCCTCGGCGCGCAGCTCCGCGTTCGCGCGTTCGAGCGCGGCGCCGCGCGCGGCGAGCTCCGCCGTCCGTTCCGCGACACGCCGCTCCAAGGTCTCGTTGGCCCGTTGCAACAGCTCCGCCGCACGTCGCAGCCACGCGGGATCGTCCGCCCGAAATCTCTGCCCCGGCGCGAACGCAAAACGCCAGACCCGCCCCGCGACCGGCATGTCGTGCTCGAAACGCCAAGCGGGCTTCGAGATCCCGCCGCCGTTTCCCCCGGCGCAAAAAGGCGGCATCGTGTCGTCGTCGAGATCGCGAATCTCGACGCGCAAGCCGCGGCCCGTCAGCGGGGCGAATATCCGCTCGACCAGACTCTGCACGCGAAACACCGCGAGCACCCAGCCCCGGACCCGCTCCATCGCCCGCTCCGTCTCCGGCGCGCGCACCGCCATCACCACCAAAAAACCGAGCCTCGCCTCCCCGGGTTGCGCGAGGCGAAGCGGCGAGGTCGCAAGCGCCCGCCCCGTGGCCGCGGCCCGCCCCAACGTCTCGCGTCGTCCGGGATCGGAACGCAGGTCGAAGCCCAGCACCGAGGCGTTGTCCGGCGCGGGCTCCGCGTAACAAACCGGCCAATACTCCTCCCGTTCCCCCGCGCGCACGAGCTCCCCCCGCGCACCGATCTCGCGAAACTCGAAACCGGCCACCCCGTCCGCCCTCGCCGCCGCCTCGCAGGCGTCTCGCTCCGCGCCGGGCACGCGCCGGATCCACTCGAGCGCGTGCAACTCCGGCAAACGGGCGAGCGCCCCTTCGACGAAACGGGCGAAATCGGCCCGCGAAAGATCCGGCTTCAACTCGAAAAGGGCCCGCACCGCGTGCTGGATCTCAAGCGCCCTCAACAGCGATACGCGCAACTCCTCCAACCGTTCCAGCGCCTCCTGCCGCGCGCCGGCCTCGGCCGCCTCGCCAGAAAACGGACTCGTGGACGAGGCGGAGGACGAAACGGAAGGCGCGAGGGAAACGACGGGCATGGCGGACGATCGCCCGTCTAAAGCAACTTGCCTGCCAGTGCGTCGCCGAATGCGACAACCGTCCCGTCGCCCCCTCCCCGCCTTCCGCTACCGGCCCGCGTCCCCGCCCGGACGCAAGAGCCGGTCGCGGGGCGGTCACTTGAGGTTCAAGTTTACGCGGGTGCCCGTCGGTGAAACGGGGCCGAGAAAGACGCGATCGCCCGGCACCTGCCCCTGCTCGAGCAACCAGGTCCTGATCGCCTGCGCGCGAGCCTCGCCAAGGGCCATGAGCTCCGCATCCGGAATCTGGATACGACCGGCGAGCCGGGTCTCGACCTCCGCCAGCGTGATCGCCGAACCGGCCGTTTCGCCGGCGGCGCCCTCCGCGTCGGGTTCGGCCGCGGAGGGCGCGTCCGCCATCGTCCCGGACTTCGCCGGAGCCGGGGGCGAGTAGCGGCGCAAACGGCCGACCTCGGTGTTCTTCGCCCGCCGCTCCGAAGAGGATGCGTGGCCGGCGGGATCGGAGAAATCCGGCACCGCGACCGTCGTTCCGAGCTCTTCCGAAAGAATGGCCGGGGCGGACTCGCCCGGCGCCGGCGGGAACGCCTCGGCGTAGAGCTTGGCCAACATGCCGGCGCGAAGCGCGGCCGGGACATCCATCTCCTCGGGAGGCGGCGTGTTCGGGTCGATCAGGCGACGCGCCTCCCAAGCGGCCGCGCGGATCTGCTGCTCGAGCCGGGCCCGTCGCAACGCCGCCAGATCCGCGACGGGATCGTAGACGCCGACGATGTCGAGGCTGAGCGCGGGACGGGCGTTGAGCGCCTTCGCCACGGTCTCCAGTTTTTTCACGTCCGCCTCGTCGAGCGCCGACGAACCGGCGTCGAAATCCTGCCATCCAAGCTCGTCGCCCCCGCCGCCGAAGGCCGCGCCGAGCAGAGAGAAGGGCGAGGTCGCCGCCTTGGTGAGAACGTTCACCACCACCTGCACGACCACGCGGCCGACCTTGAACTCGGGATCGTCGAGGCTGCCCTTCACCGGCACGGGCAGCGAGATCTTGCCGTTCACGTCGCGCAGAAGCGCCAGCGCCAGGCCGACCGGGAGCTTGGTCGCGTCGGGGCTGTTGGTCTTCTCCCCGAGGAAAAACTGGTCGAGGACGATGAGGTTGTCCGCGTCGATCTTCCGGTCGTTCAGCTTCGCCGTGATCGCGACGTTGAGGTTGCCGCGCGCGAGTTCGCGCCCGGCGTATTTGCCGATGTAGGGACCGGCGCCGGGCTGCAGATCGATGTTCTTGAAATCCACCTTCAGGTCCACGAAGGCCGGTTTTCCGAGGGGGTTGAGCTTGCCGGTGATCGACACCGGCGCGACGCCGTCCACCTTGCCGCGCAGATCGACGTCGGCGCGACCGAGCGCCGCGGAGGAGAGGCCGGTGACCGTGCCCGTGAGATCGACGATGCCGCCGCGCGCCGCGGGCTTCACCGAGCGGTCCTCGAAACGGAAGGCCGCGCGGTCGAGGGCGAACTTGCCGATCGAGATGTCCACCGGCGGCAGCTCCGCCGCCGACGCGGAAGGCGCGGCCTTGTTCTTGTCCGCCGCCGCGGGAGCCGGCGCGTCCGAAACGGCGGCCACCTGCGCGATGCTCAAGGTGCCGTCGGCCTCGACGCGCACCGCGCCGCTCGGCTCGACGAAACGGATCTCGTCGGCGTGGAAGGCGAGCGGCTCGCTCGTGGCCTTGATGCCCGTGATGGAGAAGTCGGTCCACTTCACGAAATCCTGCGCGAGCTTGCCGTCGACCGTGTGCAAACCGGCGATGCCGAAATCGCCCGCGAAGGCGGCCACGCCGTCGCGCAGCGTCGCGCGGCCTTCCGTGCGGATCACGCCGCCGGCGAGGCGGATGTTGAGGAAGGGTTCGACGTAGGGGCTGGCGTTGGCGAAGGTCACGCCCTCGACCGCGACGTCGAGTTCGGCGGCCGGCGGCAGCGCGGCGACGGTGCCGTTCACCGCAAGGCGGCCCTCCTGCGGCAGCGTCACCTCGAGCGCGAGCGGCAGGGCCTTCGCGAGATCGGAGGAATCGATGTCGCGCAAAGAGAAGGTCACGTTCTCGATCCGGTGCTCCGCGCGGCGCGGCGTCGTGAGATCGACCACCTCCACCTGCACGCCCGAGACGGACAACTCGCCGAGCGTCACCGTCGGCAGTTTCGCCGGCGCGGGCGTGGACGACGGGGAAACGACGGCGGGCGTCGCCGACGCGGCGGACTCGGGCAGCTTGGGCGTGACGAGCCGCAGCAGGTCGATGCCCTCCGTGTCGCGGACCGCCTTCACCTGCACACCCTCGACGGCGACCTTCCCGATCGCGGCCTTGAGCGCGACCGAATCCGCCGAGAGACCGGTGACCGCGAGCCGCTTCAGCGCGAAAGCGTCCTCGGTGTTGCCCGGCGCGCCGAAGCGCACGTCGCGCAGCGTGAAGGCGCCGTCGGCGAGCGTGAGCGCGGGCTCCGCGCCGTGGAGTTCGAAGGTGTATTTGCCCGAGACGTCGACGAAGGCCGAGCGCAGCTCGCCCTCGACGAACTGGTGGTAATACGGCGAGAGCCGCGCGATATCGATGCCCTCAAGGACGAGTTCGCCCTGCGACTTCACCGGATCGGCGGAAACGGTGCCCTTCCACGCGAAGCGTTCGCCCGCGGCCGTCACGGCCTCGAACTGATAGGGCGAGTTCGGATCGCCGACGGTGCGGAATTTCGAAAGCGTGAAAGTCAGCGGCCCCGCCACGGTGGAGAAGGGACGGTCCAGGCTCTCGTCGGAAAACGACACCTGCGCGTCGGTCACGGCGAGGCGGCCGATCGCCAAAGCCGGCGGCTTCGCGTCCGGGTCCTTCGGGGCGGCGGGCGACGGCGCCTCGGGATCGGGCGCGGTGAGCCTGGCGACGATGTCGTTGAAATTGAGCGAGCCGTCCTTGGCCTTCGCCACACGGGCGCGGAAGCCGTCGAGCTCGATCACCTGGAAACCGATTCCACCGGTGAGCAGCGACCACGAGTCGAAGTTGACGTAGAGCCGGCGCCAACCGGTGAATTCGCCCTCCGACGCGTCGGCCTCGGCGATGGAAAAACCCTCGATCGTGGTCGAGAGCACGAGCGGATTGATGCGCACCTTCTCGATCGTGACCGCGCGTCCGAGCCGCTCCGAAAGCTGTTTGGTCGCCTGCGCCCTCACGATCGGCGGAAGCCCGAAGAACCCAAACAGTATCAACAAGACAACTACACCGCCCGCGATCAGCCATCCGCGGAAGCGTTGAACGAAGGGAGGACGGATCCCGCGGGAGGCGCGAAGTTCCTTCAACGACGGCGTTTTTCCGGAGGCGGAGGGCGGACGGTTCATGATGACCGATCGAAGGCGAAAGCGCCGGCGGTCGCAAGCCGCACCGGGGGCACGAATCGTGCGCTAGGCCCGTTCAGGCCGGGTTTTACGCAAACGAGGCGCGTTTTAACCTTACGTTAGCGTATCCAGCAGCGCGTGCAGCTGCGCGGCATGGTCCTTCGTGTCTACGCGCTCCGCCACCGCGAGCACGGTGCCGTCGGGATCGATGACGAAGGCGGCGCGCGCCGGCCCCTCGAAGCTCCGCCCATACATCGACTTCGTCACGATCGCGTCGGCGGCCTTCGCGAAGCGATCCTCCGGATCGCTCGCGAGCGTGTAGGGGATGCCCTTTTTCGCGGCGTATTTCAGGTGCGAGCCGCAGGTGTCGCGCGAGACGGCCACGATGTCGCAACCGCGCACGGCGAACTCCGCGGCGTGCGCCGCGAGCGAGTCGTTCTGCCGGTCGCAGGAGCCGGTGTTGTTCCGCATGTAGACCGACACGATCGTGCGCCGTTTCAGCAGATCGCGGAAAACGACCTCGGAGACGATGCCGTCGCGCACAACCTTGAGCGTGAAGCCTGTCGGCAGTTTTTCGCCGGGCCGGATCATCGCGCCGGACGCTTCAGATGTGCTTCGAGTCGCTCTCGTCCTTCTTCACGTAGCCGGACTCCTGCCGCTGGTGGTTGACGAGATTCTTCTTCAGGTAGGCCTGGTAGACGTCCTCGGCGGTCATGCCGAGGGTTTGCGCCAAGGAGACGAGAAAGTGGAACAGGTCGACAACCTCCACCTTGGCGTTCTGCTCGTCGAATTTCTGGTATTTGGCCCACCACTTCCACGGCACGCTGTCGATCAGCTCGGCCGTTTCCTGCTGCAAGGCGCGGGTGTAGTTGAGGATCCACTTGGCTTTTTCCTCCTCGCTCGAGGGCGGCAGGTTCACGCCGATACGGGCATTGAGCGCGGCTTGCATGCGGAAGATTTCTTCGAGCTTGTCCATGGTTGCGCGGACGCTGCGAGGGCCCGCGCCGCTTGGCAAGCCCCGCTCCGCCGGCCGCTTCGCCACCCGTCGGGGGTTTCCCCTCGCGGGCCGATCCGCCCCGCAGCCGTCCGGGTTGTCGTAAAAATTCACTACAATCAAGGGTTGCGCCGCATTCTGAACGGCCCGATCTTGAAGGCGATTGTCGCCGCGTAAAAGCGCCACGCGCTTCGCCTGCCGACGATCTTTTCGCGCAGCTCCCGCGCCCTTGTGGTGAGCGCGCTTTCAACACCAAACAAAACCCGACATGTCAGATAACAATCCGTCCGACGCATCGCCGACTCCGGCCCCCGTCGAGACCCCCGCCGCGCCCTCCGCCGCCCCCGTCGTCTCACTCGACGGCTTCGGCTCCTCGCGCGGCACCGGGCTGGCCCGCGGCAAACGCCCCGCCCGCCCCGCCAACCAGGCCGCCGCCTCCACCGAGCCCGTGGCCTACCAACCGACCGCCGTCCAGGTGATCGTCGCCAAGACCGAATACGTGAATCCGTTCGCTCCCGCGCCCGAGATCGCGCCCGCCCCGGAGGCCTCCGCCCCCGCCGAAGCCTCCTCGCCCGCCGTCGCGTCCGCTCCGGCCCCCGTGAGCGCCCCGGTCGTCGACACCGCGCCCGCCGCCGCCGCCGAAGCCGCCCCGGCCCCCGCCGAGACGGCCGCCGAGCAAACGGCTCCCGCTCCTGTCGTCGAACCCGCGCCCGCTCCGGCCCCGGCCCCCGCGGCGCCCGCCGCTCCCGAGCCCAAGGCCGAACTCAACATCCTCCCGCCGGCCGCCCCCCGTCCGGTGACGAGCTGGGAATCCCCCGGTGCTTCCGCCACGGCCTCCACGCCGAATGGCGAGCGCCCGGTTTTCCGTCCCGAGCGCAAGCCCGTCGTCGCCCGCGACATCGCCCCGCTCCGCCCGACCGAAGGCCGTTCCGGCGAGCAGCAGCCCCGTCGTGAAGGCCGCGGCCCCCGCGGCCAAGGTCAGGGGCGTCGCGAAGGCGGCCGCCCGGCCTCCTCCGCTCCCGCCGCCGCCAAGCCGGAAAAATCCGGCGGCTTCCTCAGCTGGCTGAAGGGCATCTTCAGCGGCGGTTCCGCGTCGGAGGCGCCCGCTCCCGGCGACGAAATCACGCGCGACGGCCAGGGTCGTCGCGAAGGTGGTCGCCGTCGTCGCGGCCGTGGCCGCGGCGGCCAGGGCGGCCAGGGCGGCCAAGGCGCCGAGAACCGCGGCCCCCGCCCCGAAGGCGAGCAGGGCAACGGCGGCGGTCGTCGCCGTCGGCGTCGCGGCGGTCGCGGCCGCGGCGGTCCCCGCCCCGAGGGTGAATCCCGCTCCTCCGGTCCCGCCGCCTGATCTCGTCGGCCAAAAACCTTGCCAAGGGCTCCCCGGCCCCGCGCATTTTCAAGGCGTCCGCCACTCCGGCGGACGCCTTTTTTTCGCCTCTCCCGGGCTCCTCGCTCCCTTCTCCTCGCTCCCCGCTCCTCATGGCCGACCTCCACGTGCAAGGTGGCAAGCCGCTCTCCGGCACCATCGTCCCCTCGGGCAACAAAAACTCCGTCCTCCCGATCTTCTGCGCCACGTTGCTCACCGACGAGCCCGTCACCCTACGCAACGTCCCCGACATCACCGACCTCAACAAACTGGTCGCTTTCCTCTCCTCCCAGGGCTCGCGCATCGAGTGGGACCGCGCCGCCGGCGTCATGCGCCTCGACCATTCCGGCTTCCGCAGCACGCTCGCCAACGACGAGCTGCCCTCGGACATGCGTTCCACGGTGCTGCTCTTCCCCGCCCTGCTCCACCGCCTGCGTCGCATCACCATCCTCGCCAACGCCAAGGGCTGCTCGCTCGGCGTCCGCGAAATCGATCCACACCTGGAAATCCTCGCCGCGCTCGGCGCCGAGGTCGGCTCGGGCGACCCGCTCGTCATCGCCCTGCCCTCCGGTTTCGTCGGCGCCCGCCACTGGTGCGACTACATGTCCGTCACCGTCACGGAAAACTTCGCCATGGCCGCCGCCCTCGCGAAGGGCGAGTCCGTCCTCATCAACGCCGCCAGCGAGCCCCACGTGCAGGAGCTCTGCGCCGCCCTCGTCGCCATGGGCGCGAAGATCGAGGGCCTCGGCACCTCCATGCTCCGTATCAGCGGAGTCGATACGCTCCACGGGGCCGACATCACCATCGGCACCGACTACCACGAGATCGTCACCTTCCTCGCCCTCGGCGCCATCACCGGCGGCGAGGTCCGCGTCACCAAGGCCCTGCCCCACCACTCCGATCTCATCGTGCGCGCCTTCGCCAAGCTCGGCGTCGTCGTCGAGCACGAGACCGGACCCGACGGCGGCCCCGTCGCCGTCGTCCGCGCCGGCCAGCGCCTCAAGATCGAGGAGCCCTACACGAGCAACCTCCTCCCCAAGATCGAGGCCGCGCCCTGGCCCTACTTTTCCGTCGACCTCCTCCCGCTCATGATCGCGCTCGCCGTGCGCTGCGAGGGCACGATCCATTTCTGGAACAAGGTCTACGAAAACGGATTCTCCTGGATCCCCGAGCTCGCGAAATTCGGCGCCCACGCCGTCGTGAGCGATCCGCACCGCCTCATCGTCTTCGGCAACCGCCCGCTGCGTCCCGCCGTAGTGGATTCGCCCTACATCATCCGCGCCGCCGTCGCCCTCGCGATGGTCGCGGCCTCGATCCCGGGCAAATCCGTCGTGCGCCACGCCGAGATCATCCAGCGCGCCCACCCGCGCTTCGTCGAAAACCTCCGCAGCCTCGGCGCGGAGATGGAGTGGAAGTAATACCGACGGCTGAAAAGAAATGAACTTCCGCGGGCAGGGCGGGACCGCCGGGCCCGCCGCGGTTTACCAGCGCCGACCATTCGCTCGGACGGCCCAGCGGTCCGTCCCTACCAACAGTCCAAAAACGAAACAAAAACGGCCCGCTCGCGCGGGCCGTTTGCTTGTTCGAAGCTCGCGTCCTCGTCGGACGCGGCGCGTCGCTCAGTCCTCCTTGCGCCACTTCGCGAGCCAGTGCTCCAGCTGGCGCCCGGCGGCCTCGCGACCGCCCAGACCGAAGGACAGCGCCACCGCCACCGCGACGGAGCCGAGCGTGAGGCCGAAGGCGAGATTCACGATGCTGTCGCCGATGCCCATCGCGCGCAGGCCGAGCGACAACACGAAGCCCAGCACCGCGATACGCGCGATCGACGCCGGCACGGTCGGTTTGCCGTCCTTGTGCAGGCGCGAGTAGACGACGTTCGCCAGCCACGCGCCCACCGCGATCACGAGCAGCCCGATCACCACCTGGCCGGCGAAGGAGAGCAGACCGCTCAACAGCCCGGACAGACGGTCGAGCCCGAGCGTCTCCACCGCGGACAATCCGGCGCCCAGCAGGATGAAGAACAACACCACCGCGCCGACGCCGCCCGACAGGCCTCGCGAACCGAAGATCTGGCCCGCGCCCGCCTTCTCCGCCCAGCCGTCCACGCCCGCGTTTTTCAAGATGCTCGTCAGCACCCCGGTCACGAAACGGCCGACCACGTAGGCCACGGCCAGGATGATGAGCGCGCCGAGGATGCGCGGCACCGCCGCGAGCATCTCCTGCAGCATCGCGATCGCCGGTTCCGAGATCGCCTTGATCTGCAAGGCGTCCAACGCGGCGATCAGCACCGGCGTCAACACCAGCGCGAACACCACCGTGCCGAGCAGGCCGGAGATTTTCCCGCTCTCGCCCAGCCCCGCCTTGGACGCGAAACGGTCCAGCCCCGAGGCCAGCACTCGCACCGCCGAGGAGACGATTTTCGCCACCACGTAGCCGATCACGCCGATCAAGGCCGCCGCGATCACGTTCGGGATCAGCGCGAGCGTCTTGGTCAACATCGCGCGCACCGGATCCAACACGCCCTCCACGCCGAGAACCGACAAGGCGACCAAGGCCGCGTAAAGGATCACGAAGTAGAACAGGATCGTGGACAAAAAGCCCGAGAGCTGCAGATCGGCGCCGGTGCGCTCGCGCAGGCGTTCATCCAGCCGCGCGCGCGCCAACAAACGAGAAAGTCCCGTGCGCAGCAGGCTAGCGAGCACGAGACCGACCACGACGGCCAACACCGCGCCCAACACACCGGGCAGATGCCGGCCCAAGGTTTCCGAGATCGTTTCTATGAATCGTTGCATGATGGATAGACTCCTTGCGTTAGAGGTTGACGATTCCCCGGGCGACCGACGTCACCCGACGATTGCCGCGGAAGATCGCGAACGTCTTCCGTTTACGGCTTTCCCGGCCGGACACAACCCGCGAATCCGCGCCGCGTCTCCGCTCCGCGCCCGTCCGCCGTCCCGCGCCACCGCGCGCCGCCGCGGTTTTTCGTGCGTTTCTCGCGATTCGTGGTCAACTGCCCCGCGCTTCGACGCCGCATTCCGCCAATGCCCAAGCCCGCCCCCGCCACACCTCCCGCCGACGTCAAGGGACTCAACTACCTGGCCGCCCAGCTCTCCGCGCCCGTCTCCAACGCCGAGGCCGCGCTGCGCCCCCTCTCCTTCGCCGACTTCGCCGGCCAGCCCAAGACCGTCGAGCGCCTCAAGATCATGGTCGGCGCCGCCCGCTCCCGCGGCGAAGCGCTCAACCACATCCTCCTCAGCGGCCCGCCCGGCCTCGGCAAGACCACCCTCTCCCTCATCCTCGGCGCCGAGATGGGCCGCAACGTCCGCATCACCTCCGGCCCCGTCGTCGAAAAAGCCTCCGACCTCGCCGGCCTCCTCACCAGCCTCGAGGAGGGCGACCTCCTCTTCATCGACGAGATCCACCGCATCCCGAAGACCGTCGAGGAATACCTCTACAGCGCGATGGAGGACTTCCGCCTCGACATCATGATCGACCAGGGCCCCAACGCCCGCTCGGTCCGCCTCTCGCTCCCGCGCTTCACCCTCGTCGGCGCCACCACGCGCGCCGGCATGCTCACCGCGCCGCTGCGCTCGCGCTTCACGCTCCAGACGCGTCTCGACTACTACGACGCCGACACGCTCGCCGGCATCGTGCGCCGCTCCTGCGGCCTGCTCGGCGTGCCCATCGAGGACGCCGGCGCGCGCGAGATCGCCGCCCGTTCCCGCGGCACGCCGCGCATCGCGAACAACCTGATCAACTTCGCCCGCGACTACGCCCAACAACGCGGCGACGGACGCATCACGCGCGAGGTCGCCGCCGCCGCGCTCGAGCTCCTCGAAATCGACGCCCGCGGCCTCGACGAGATGGACAAACGCGTCCTGCGCGTCATGGCCGAAAACTACCGCGGCGGCCCCGTCGGCCTCGGCACAGTGGCCATGGCCGTCGGCGAGGAGGCCGACACGCTCGAGGAGGTGCATGAACCCTTCCTCATCCAGGAAGGCTACCTGCAACGCACCCCGCAGGGCCGCGTGCTCACGCCCAAGGGTTACCACGCCGTCGGCCTTAAACCCCTCGGCGGCGACCAGGGTTCCCTGCTCTGAATCCGCCGCGCGAGCGGGTCGCCGGTTCCTCTATCGCGTCCCGCCGAACCCGTCCGTCCGCGCTTCCTCCTGGTTCAGCCTCACCAGCAGAGTGCTCGAACCTCCGTCCGAGAAAGTGAAGGTGTAACGGGCGCGTGCCGCTGCCCCCGCCCGCCTACAACTTCGCCGAGATCCCGCGCGTCTACGCCCGCGACGATCTCTGGCACGAGAAACACCCGCCCACCAATTCCGCCCGCCGCCCCGACCCGGCGGTGGAGCAAGTCTGCCACGAGCGCGAAGACGCCGAGGAAGCCGCGCTCGAAGCCGCCATCGAACACGGCGAAAGTTCCCTCGCGCAAAACCCCGTGACCGCGGCCGTCGCCTTGGCGCAGGTCCACCACACCCACGACGCAGATCCTCGCGACACGCACCCGCACGGCTCGGACCACGACAACGCACACGCCCACGGTATCCACATGCCAGACCAATCCTGGTGGCCGTTCTTCACCGCGATCGCGATCTTCGTCGGCGGCGTCTGCTTCGTGAACGACTGGTTCCCCGGAGCCATCGCCGGCGCCGCCCTGCTCGTGTTCACCGTCGCCGATGAACCACCGTTCTGAAAACTCCGGAGTCGCCCGTCCCGGCAGGTAATCCGTTTTTCGCTCCCATGCCCAAGCACCGCGTCTTCACCTTCCCCTTCGCGAAGGTTTACCCGCTCTACGTCGCGAAAGCGGAGAAGAAGAAGCGCACGCGTGAGGAGGTGGATCGTGTCATCCGCTGGCTCACCGGCTACGACGACGCGGGACTGCACCGGCAGATCGCGGCGGAGGTCGATTTCGAAACCTTCTTCGCCCAAGCCCCGGCGCTGAATCCGAAACGCACGCTCGTCAAAGGCTCCATCTGCGGTGTGCGCATCGAGGAGATCGACGATCCGCTGATGAAGGAGATCCGCATCCTCGACAAACTCGTCGACGACCTCGCCAAAGGCCGCCCGCTCGAGAAAATCCTGCCCGCGTAAAGACCAGGCTTGGTCCGCTGCTCATCGCGGTCGACCGACTTGCACCTCCGCTACCCGACCCGCGCGTGACCTACGGGCGAACTCTTTGTCACGGAGAGCACGACGGATCGGAGCTCGCTCACCGCCATTGGCCTGCTCAGCGACCTCGACAGCTCATCGATATGAATAGTGACGCCCTTGTTTGAGCCTCCGGGCGGACTAGGTGGGAGGCGTTACCCCCCACCCCACATGATATCCCTCCCGCTGCCGTCGCTCCACGGCGTTAATCTCCGGAGCCTCCTTCGTCGTGCCTTCGCGCTTCGCGCCGCCGTTCTCGCCATCTCCCTCGTCGGCATCCTGCCCGCGTTCGCGCGTGCCGAAATGGACGTCATCTCCGTCGTCGACTACGGCGCCGTCGGCAACGGCGTGGCCGATGATTCCACGGCGATCCAAAACGCCATCAACGACGCCGTCCTCTTCCGCAAGAGCGTGTTCCTCCCCGGCGGCACCTACCTCATCAACACACGCATCGACCTTGGTTCAACCACGCTCACCGGCGAAGGCACCACCGTCGAAGGCGGCACCGCACGCTCGCTTCTCAAGGCCGGCACCGCCGGCATGACCATGCTCGCCTGCGGCTCGAAATCGCAGGTGCGCAACATCGGCCTCCAAGGCGCCAATCTCGCCAACATCGGCATCCGACTCGACGGCGTGCGCATCTCGCTCTCCGACATCGAAGTCTTCCGCTGCCGCAAAACCGCCTACCTGCTCCCCTCGACGCAGAACAGCACGCTCACCAACTGCTACAGCACCTACAGCGTCACCGCCTTCACCCTCGCGAACGGCGCCCGAAACAACAATTTCTACAACTGCACCGCGAACAACAAACCGGAGTATTACAACGCGACCGCGATCGGCGTTCCCTACGCCGACACCCGCCTCCTCTACTTCGTGATCGATACCGCCGACCCGGATTACGGCAGCTTCGTCACCTACAAGGGCAACGATCGCAACAACTGGTTCGGCGGCATCTTCGAACGGTCCCCGTGCGCCATCGTGTTCGAGAATCTCAGCGGCTACACCGACAACGAGGCGACGACCAATCAGTTCTACGGCGTCGAACTTTCCAGCAGCATGATCCTCGACACCACCAACTCGCTCACGCCCGGCGTGCTGACGCTCGACTCGTGCTCCGTCGGCTGGAAGGACCAGGACTCCCCGTTCGGCGTCGGCACCACGGGCTTCGTCAAGTTCCAGGGCACCTGCTATTTCACCGGAGGCAACAACCTCGACAACCGGGGCATCACCCAGGCGAGCAACTATCCCGCACAGTTCATCATCGACACGGATTCCGTCCTTCAAGTTTCGGTCTATCGAGGCGGCAACCTGACCACGGACACCGCGACCAAATCCGTGACCATCCACGGTGGCGACGCCACCGTCGGCGCGCGCTTCTCCGCCATCTCGCACGGCAACCTCGTCAATTCCGCGACGGCCCGGCGCGTCGGTCGTCCCGTCGGCTTCAACGCGCTGCTCACCTACACCGTCACCCAGATCACCGGCTCGAATCCCGTGCTCATCATCCTCGAACTCGACCAATCGCCCAACCGCCGCACGATCGCGACGGCGACCGCTCCAGGCACCTACTCCGTGCCCGTCCGCATCGGCGAACATCCTGGCGACACGTTCAGCGTCATCGTCTCCGCCAACAACAACACGTCCTGCACCATCAAAGGCGTTTCGCTCCGCGCGGTCGGAATGCCCTGATCCGGCGCATGGGTGAATACGGGCCACGGAGCCACGCGGCCCGATCCGCTAGATCAGACAGATTCGCTCAGCCGCTCGCCTACGCCCCGCGTCTCTCCCGCCACCACGCGCTCAGCTTCGCCCAGGCGCGGGCGCGGTGGCTCAGGCGGTTCTTCACCTCGTCGCCGAGCTCGGCGTAGCTCTGCGCGTAGCCTTCGGGCACGAAGAGCGGATCGTAGCCGAAACCCGCGCCGCCGCGCGGTTCGTCGAGCAACGTGCCTTTGCATTCGCCTTCGAAAACGTGCTCCTCGCCCGCCTCGTCGATGAGGAGAAGCAGGCAATAAAACTTCGCTCCACGCCTCGCCGCCGGCACGCCACGCATCATCTCGACGAGCTTGCGCAGGTTCGCCGCCGGGTCGCCCTGCGGGCCGGCGAAGTAGGCGCTCTCCACACCGGGACCGCCGTCGAGGTGATCGACGCACACGCCGCTGTCGTCCGCGAGCACGAGGCAGCCCTTCGGCGCCTTCTCCCAGAGGGCGCGCGCCTTCTTCCGCGCGTTGCCCACGAAGGTGCCCGTGTCCTCCTCCACCGGCGGCATGCCGCCGATCGCCTTAGCCGACAAAATCTCCAGCGCCAGCCCGTCGCGCGTCGCGAGCGCGCCCATCTCCGCGACTTTGTGCGCGTTGCCCGAGGCGAGGTAGATCGTGTGCTTCATCATAAAATTCGTCCGCGGGTCAGCGTGTCCGCGCCCAATTGTTCCTCCACGGCATCCACCGCGAAACGCCACTCGACCCGTCCGCCCCAACCCGGTCCCGCCGTCTTCGGCGCGCGATACCAGAAGCCGTAGTCCAGCGCGCCCGCTTTCGCCGCGTCGGCCAGCAGCTCCGCCCCGCCTTCGAGATAGACGCCCGAGATCCGCTCCGCAACGCAACGCCGGGCAAACTCGTCCCACCCCGCCGCGCCGCGCGTCGTCTCCTGCACCCACACGCGCACCCCCGCCGACTCCAGGCGAGAACGCGTCGTCGCGTCCGCCGCCGCGCTCGTCACCACGACGGTCCGCTCTTTCCAGCGATCCGCATACACGCGCGGCCACGTCGACTCCGCGCCCGTCGCGGTCGCGAGCGTGGCGTCGAAAACAAACCTCCACCCGCAATCCTCGCGCTCCGCGCCGTCCGCCTCGCGCCAACGTCGCGTCAGCGCCGGATTGTCCGCGCGCACCGTGCCCGCGCCGACCGCGATCGCCGGAAAGAGCCGCCGCCAGTGATGCACGTTCTCCCGCGCCGCCACGCCGGTGATCCAGCGGTCCGCTCCCACGGGCGGGCGGGAAAACCCGTCGCGCGTCGTCGCGATTTTTCCCGCGATCAAGGGACGCCCGCGCGTGATCCAGTGGTTGAAAATCAGGTTGAGCTCCTCGCACTCCGCCGCGCGCACGCCCGCCACCACCTCGATGCCCGCCGCGCGCAGCACCTCCACGCCGCGCCCCGCGTGCGCCGGATTCGGATCGGTCGCGCCGATCACCACGCGTGAGACGCCCCCGGCCGCCTTGATCGCGTCGCAACACGCGCCCGTGCGCCCCGGCGTCGAACAGGGCTCGAGCGTCACCACCATCGTCGCGCCGGGCCGCGGCGCGCGCCCGAGGTTCGCGAGCGCCGAGCGCTCCGCATGCGGTCCGCCGTCCCGCGCATGCCAGCCTTCCGCCACGACCATGCCGTTCTCGACGATCAGCGCCCCGACCATGGGATTGGGATGCGTCCGCCCCCAGGCGCGCCGCGCGAGCTCCAAGGCCCGCCTCATCAGCTCGTGGTCCGTGTCCATGCTCTCCTGCGTCATCCGCGGCCCCGGGTGTCCGCTATCCCCGCACGAAGGGATTCGTCGCCCGCTCCGTCGCGACGTCGGTCGCCTCGCCGTGTCCGGGGAAAAGCACGGTGTTCTCCGGCAGGGTGTAGATCTGCTCGCGTATCGATTTCTCCAATACCCCCATGCTCCCGCCGGGGAAATCCGTGCGTCCCACGCCTCCTTGAAAGATCGCGTCGCCGGAAAACGCCACTCCCTCGTCCGCGCACCAGAAGAGCACGCTGCCGGGACAGTGGCCGGGCACGTGGCGCACCTCCCACTTCAGCCCGAGCGCGTCGAGCATGTCTCCCTGCTTCACCCAGCGGTCGGCCTTCACCGGCGCCAGGCGGATCCTCCCGGGCAAAAACACCTCCATCACGCCGGGCGTCTCGAGCAGCACCTTGTCGTCGACGTGCGCGCTCACCTTGGCGCCGGATTCTTTCACGACCTCGGCCGCGCCCTGCATGTGGTCCCAGTGGCCGTGCGTGATCCACAGCTCGGTCAACTTCACGCCCTCCTTGGCGAGGACTTGCTCCACCGTTTTCCAAACATCCCCCGGCGCGTCGACGAGCACCGCCTCGCCGCGAGCGGCGTCGGTGAGGAGGTAGGCGTTGGTTTCGATCGGCCCGGCGGGCAGGACATGGATTTTGAGCGGCATGAGGTGGACCAAGCACACGCCAACCCGCCGCGCCGGCAAGCCCGGGGCGCGCTCAAAGCCCGCGCACGCGGGTGCCGTCCTCCACGCGGTCGCCGGGGTAAACCACGACCCGCTCGCCTTCGGCCAGGCCGCCAAGCACCTGCGTTTCCACGCCGTTGCCCCGACCGATCTCCACCGTCCGCAACCGCGCCTTGCCGCCGTCGACCGCGAACACCCTCCACGTCCCGTCCCGCTGGAAGAGCGCTCCCGAGGGGATCTTGAGCACGTCCGCCGACTCCCAGACCACGATGCGCGCCTCGACCCGGTAGGCGTCGCCCAACCCCGCGCGCCGCCCGGGCTCGTCCACGAAATCGGCGATCAGGTTCACCCGCTGTTCCTCGACCCCGAGCGCCGAGATTTTGGTGAACGCGGCCGGCTCGACGAGCCGCACCCGCGCCCGCAGCTCCCCTTCGCCGCCCCAGCGTTCAAGCATGACGGTCGCGCCCGGCTTCACCGCCACGCCGTCGCGCGACAGCACCTCGACCTTGATCTCCAAGTCCGCCGGATCGCCCACCTCGAGCAACTCCGTTCCTCCCTGGACCAGACGCGCGCTTTCCTGAAACACGCGCAAGATCACCCCGTCCACCGGCGAACGCACGACCACGCGCGGCCCGCCTTCCGCGCCGGGCAAACCGCGCCGGAGCGCCGCCCTCGCCTGTTCCAACTCGAAAGCCGCCACCTGCGCCGAAAACGCCGCCGCCCGTTCCTCCTGCGCCGCGGTGGTCGCGCGCACCTCCGCCGTCTCGAGTTCCTGCGACGAGATGAGGTTTCTCTCCGCCAACGCGCGCTGGCGCGCGAGTTCCGCCTCGGCCAGTTTTCGCGAAGCAGCCGCCGCCTCCCGCCGCGCCTCCGCCGCCGCGAGGTTTCCTTCCGCCGCGCCGACCCGCGCCTCGGCCTGGGCCAGCGCGCTCGCGTCGAGCAAATCCGTCCCCGCCGTCTCCAGCTCCGCCAACACCGTCTCGCCCGCGCGCACGACCGCGCCGGGCTTCAACTCGATGCGCCGCAACTGGCCGCCCACCGGACTCGAAACGACGTAGCGGTTGCGCACCCGCGTCTGCCCTTCCTCGTCGATCGTCACACGCAGGGCTCCGCGCGTCGTCGCCGCGATCTCCACCGGGATCGCCCGCGGCCAGAAACCGGCGACGATCAGTAGCGCAAACACCGTCGCCCCCGCATACAACGGCCAACGCCGCTTGCGCGCCCGGGAGTCCGGAGCCCGGAGATCGAAACGCTCCTGCGTTTGTTCGACGGATTGCATGGACGCATTGGCGCTCCGCCCTCGCCTCCCGTCAATCGCGCCCGCAACCGCCGCGATCCCGTCGGCGTCGACGCCTTTCCGCCCGAAAACAAACCGCGTCACCGGCTTCGTTCCGGGCGGGCGGACCGTGCCGGATGCTCGTCCACGGCGTCCAGATCCCGCCGCGAAGGATCCGCCGAGGCGCGTCGGGGATTCGCCAGGCACAAGGCCCAAGCGGCGAAAAAACCCAACCCGGCCCCGCCCTTTTCCTCCGCTTCCGTTTTTCCGTCCGCGAAGGCGATCTCGTGATGCGTGCCGGACTCGTCTCGTCGGGTGGCGGGTGTCATGCCACCAGCATACCACCCGCTGCTGACAACGCTTTGTCAGGAGCGTTTTCGAAATTTCGTTTTCGCCGCCGGCGCTCCGTTCACGTGCCGTTGCAAGGCCCCCTCCGCGAGGCTCCGGACTCGTTTGCGCAGCTCCGACGGCTCCAGCGCCTCCGCTTCACCGCCGAACGAAATCAACCACGTCGCCAACCACTCGTGCGACCAGGTCAGCATCGAATATTCCGCGCCTTCCCCGCGTCTCGCCTCCTCCGCCAACGTCGCGTGGCTTTCGTGGCGCGCGCGCCCGATCGCCCGGTCGGAAAACCAAACCCGGGCGGGATACGCCGGACCGCTGCCGCCGTAGTCGACGATGTGTTTCGCGAGGTCGAAATCCGTCCGCACCGGAAACACCCTCGACGACACCTCGCAGGCCGCGATGCGATCCAGACGAAAGTGACGCAGCGCGTCGCGCAACCGACACCACGCGACGAGATACCAACGCCCTCCGTAGAAGATCACGCCCAGCGGCTCCACCTCGCGCGACCGCTCCTCCGCGTCGTCGCGTCCGCGGTAGCGCATCCGCACGACCTGCCGCCGCGCCACCGCCTCCTGCAAGGGCCGCAGCACCGCGGGCGCCGACCCCGTCCCGGCGCGCTCCGCCTCGCATCCCCCCAGCACCACCGTGGTGCGCGCCGTGCGTTCCACCTGGTCGCGCTGCTCGGGCGGCAACACGGCGCGAAGCTTGTCCAACGCCGAGGCCGACGGCCCGCGAAGCGAGGCGTCGGTGAACTCCCGCACCAGTTCGCCGCCGAGAAACAAGGCCCCCGCCTCCTCGGCCGTCAGCATCACCGGCGGCAGATGGTAGCCCTTCACCAAACTGTAGCCCACGCCGGCCTCGCCGGCGATCGGCACGCCCGCCTCGGCCAGCGCCGCCATGTCGCGATACACCGTGCGAAGCGAGATCTCGAAACGCCGCGCCAGATCCTCCGCGCGCACGAGACGACGGCCCTGCAGGTGCAGCACGATCGCCACGAGACGGTCGGTTCGGTTCATCGTCCCCACTCCAAGCGCGATCCGCGCCGCGGGGTCAATCACGCGCCTTCAACGCCCCCACCAGATCGAGCCGGTCGAGCCTGCGACAGGCCAGCCGGAGCGAACACGCCGTCGCGCCCGCGACCACCAACACCGCGAAGGCGAAGTTCGAGGGGCTCAACACGAGCGGCAGGCGCACCGTCTCCGTGTTCACGCTGCTCAGGATGCCCCGCGCGAAGCCCGCGCCGACCAGCAGCCCGAGCGGCAGGGCCGCGAGCGTGAGGATCACCAGTTCCGCCACGAGCACCCCCGCCACCTCGCCGCGGCCGAAACCGAGCACCCGCAGGGTCGCCAGCTCCCGCTGCCGCTCCGAGAGCGAGATCCGCGCGCTGTTGTAGACGATGCCGAAGGCCACCGTCGTCGCGAAGATCAGGTAGATCGTCTGGATGAGCCCGATGCTCTGCGCCGTGGTTTCGCGAAAGCTGCGGCGCATCGCCTCCTTGATGACCACGCGGGAGGCGGCCGGCGTCTCCTTCACCGCGCGCAAAAACTCGCGCCAGCTCCCCGCCGCCACCGTGACGTGCGCCCCGCTGATCCGGTCCCCCTCGCCCAGCAGGCGATTGAGCGCGGCGAGATCCATGTGTGCGGCGATACCGGCGAAATCCTCCGAATAGCCCGCCACCCGCACCGCCACCTCCGCCCGCTTCCCCTCGAGCACGCGCAACACGAGGCTGTCCCCCGGCGCGACGCCCAGGCCTTCCCCGAGCACTTTCGAGAGCACGATCCCGTGCGCCGGGAGGTGGATGCGGCGGCCCGCGCCGTCGAGCACGCGCTGCAACTCCGCGCCCGCCTCCAGCCCCTGCACGGACAGGCGCCGCGTGCGCGCGCCGGCGCGCAACTCGACCGGCACGCTGCGAAACGGCTCCGCATGGACGACGCCCGGCAGTTGCCTCACGTCGGCGAGCGCCCGCGACGCGACGGCCTCGTTGAAGGCGACGACCGCCGTCTGCCGCTGGATCGCGTCCCACTGGAAATCGAGCACGTGGGCGATGCCGTCGCGAAAGGAATTCGGCACGACGAGAATTCCCGTCGCGAGCGACAAGGCCGCCGTCGTCAGCAAGGCGCGCCACGGCCGGCGAGAGAGATTGCGCAGCGCCATCCGCAACGACACGCCCGCGGCGCGGACCAGGCCCAGCCGCTCGAACGGCGAGGGTTTGAAATCCTCCGGCGGCTCCGGGCGCATCGCCTCCGCCGGCGCCAGCCGCGCCACGCGGCGCACCGCCCCGAGCGCGCCGACCAAGGCCGCGACGGAGCTCACGAGCACGGCCGCCACCAAGGACCCCCAAGCCGGCAAAAACTCGAGGGCCGGAAAGCGGAAAAAGAGATGATACATGCCCACCAGCTTCCGCCCGAGCACCGCGCCGCCCAGCGCGCCCAACACCGTGCCGAGAGCCACGATCACGAGCGCGAACTTGACGAAATGCAGCGCGACCTCGCGGTTGGAGAAGCCGAAGGCCTTCAGGATCGCGATCTGCTCGCGCTGGAGCGTGATCTGCCGGCTCAGCACGGCGTTGGTCATGAACGCGGCCACGCTCAGAAACACCAGGGGGAAGCCGAAGGACATCCCGCGCAGGACGTCGATCTCGTCCGACACGCGCCGGTCGCTCGGATGATCGTCACGTCCGTAGGCGCCCAGCCCGCCCCAGGGGCGAAGCAGTCGGTCGACCTCGGCGATCACCGCGCGCTCGTTGGCTCCCGGCCCCAGCGACAGCGATGCGAGGTTGAACGCGCCCTTCAGGCTGAAGGCCTCGGCGAGCTCGGTCTCCCGCATCCAGAAAACGCCAAAGGTGCGGTTGTCCGGCAGCGCCGCGCCCGCCGGCGCCTCGAAGACATACTCCGGCGACAACACCACGCCCGAGACGCGCAGCTCCACGCGCCGGCCGTTGAGCAAGGCGGCGAGACGCGCGCCGGGCTTCAGGTCGTTCGCCTCCGCGAAGGCCTCGCTCACCGTGACCTCAAGGCGCCCGTCCTCGGAGGGAAGCCGGCCGGCCCGCACGAAAAGCCGCCCGAGCCGGGGCTCGCGGCGGTCGGGCAGCGAATGGATCAGGCCCGTCGCGGGTTCGGGCCGACCGGGCAAATCGAGCGTGACCTGACGCGCGACCCCCGGCTCGACCGCCGTCACCCCGGGAATCGCCGCGAGCTGCTCCGCCACGCCGAGCGGCGCGCGTTTGAGGGAAACGAACACCTGCCCGAGGCGATGCCGCCCGTAGTAACCCTCCCGCGCCGTGTCGAGGGAGCGGATCAAGGAACGCGTCATGATCATCATCGCGAGCCCGCAGGCCATCACGAGCGCCACCGCGATCACCTGCGACTTCAGCGCGCGCACGTCGCGCAGGAGCTTGAGGTCGAGGTGATTCATGACATGCGCGACTCGTGTCCGCCCCGGAGGCCGCCCGCTCGTCCCGTCACCACGCCAGCCCGGCGACGGGGGCGCGTTGTTCGTTCTCATGCACGCGGTCGATGCGACCGTCGGTGAGATGAAGAACCCGGTCCGCCATGTCGGCGATGACCGCGTTGTGCGTGATGATCACCGTCAAGGTGCCGAGCTCGCGGTTGATGCGCTCGATCGCCTCCAGCACCACCATGCCGGTGCGCAAATCGAGCGCGCCGGTGGGTTCGTCGCAGAGCAGCACCTGCGGACGCTTCGCGATGGCCCGGGCGATCGCCACGCGCTGCTGCTCGCCGCCGGAAAGCTGCGCGGGGAAATGGTTCATCCTCTCCTCCAACCCGACCAGGCGCAGCGCCTCCTCCGGCGGCATCGGATCGCGGGCGATCTCGGTGATGAGCGCCACGTTCTCCCGCGCGGTCAGGCTCGGGATGAGGTTGTAGAACTGGAAGACAAATCCGACGACGTCGCGACGGTAGCGGGTGAGTCCGGCCTCGTCCGCGTGGGCGAGATCCCAGCCGCGATAGACCAGGCTGCCGGCGCTCGGCACATCGAGTCCGCCGAGGAGATTGAGCAGGGTGGATTTGCCCGAACCGGAGGCGCCGAGCAGCACGACGAGTTCGCCGGCGCGCAGTTCGAGGTCGACGCCCTTGAGCGCCCGCACGGCGGCCGGGCCGGACCCGTAGGTCTTGCCCAGACCGCGCACATCGAAGACGGGGACCGACGTTTTCACGGACGGGCCCGGGCGCGGATTCCCCCGGCAAATGCGGACAAAGCAGGGATCGGATCCATGTTCATCCGCACGGGCCGCGGGTTACTTTTCGCCCAGCAGCTTCTTCCAGCGGGCGAGCTGCTTCTTGAACTGCGCGGGCCCGGGCATGCCGGTGCCGCGGCGCTTGGCGAGGGCGCGCTTGAGGTCAAAAACCGTCGCCCAGTCGTCGCCGTAGCCCGGGTGGCAGGCCTTCACGTCGGCGGTGGCGAGCTTGTCGAGCGGCTTGCCCTGCTGCTCGGCGAGTTTCACGACCGCGCCGACGGCGTGATGCGCCTCGCGGAAAGGCACGCCGCGCTCGACGAGATAGTCGGCGAGATCGGTCGCGAGCAGAGCCGGATCGGACACGGCGGCGGCGCAACGTTCCTTGTCGACCTTCACGCCCTCGAGCGTGCCGGCGAGCACCTCGGCGCAGATGGCGGTGGTGTCGAAGCTGTCGAAGACCGGCGGTTTGTCCTCCTGGAGGTCGCGGTTGTAGGTCAGCGGCAGGCCCTTCACCATGGTGAGGAGCGCGGAGAGGTTGCCCACGAGACGGCCCGATTTGCCGCGCAGGAGCTCGCAGGAGTCGGGGTTTTTCTTCTGCGGCATGAGCGAGGAACCGGTGCAGAAGGCGTCGGGCAGCTCGACGAACTTGAACTCGGCGCTCGACCAGAGAATGAGGTCCTCGGCGATGCGCGAGACATGCACGCCGAACATCGCGGCGGCGGAGGCGAACTCGAGGAACAGGTCGCGGTCGGCGACGGTGTCCATCGAGTTTTGCGAGACGCGCGGGCGGCCCTTGTCGTCGACGAAACCGAGGGCCTTGGCGGTGAACTCGCGGTCGATCGGAAGCGTGGTGCCGGCGATGGCGCCGGAGCCGAGCGGGCACCAGTTGGCGTGCTTGGCGACGGCGGTGAAGCGGGCGTGGTCGCGCTCGAGCATCTCCAGCCAGGCGAGCAGATGGTGGCCGAGAAGCACGGGCTGGGCGCGCTGGAGGTGGGTGTAGCCGGGAATGAGGACGGCCCCCTCGCGCTCGGCGAGGGCGAGAAGCGCGCGCTGGACGAGGCGCAGACGGGCGAGGATCTGGCCGCAGGCCCACTTGAACCAAAGGCGCATGTCGGTCGCGACCTGGTCGTTGCGCGAACGCGCGGTGTGGAGCTTGGCGGCGGCGGGCACGCGCTTGGTGAGCGCCTGCTCGATGTTCATGTGCACGTCCTCGAGCCGCGTGTCCCAAGCGAACTTGCCCGCCTCGATCTCCTTCAGGATCTCGTCGAGCCCCTTGTGGATGGCGTCGCGCTCTTTTTTCGTGATGAGCCCGACATGGGCGAGCATGGCGGAATGGGCCTTGCTGCCGGCGATGTCGAACGGCGCGAGACGCTTGTCGAAGGACACCGACTCGCTGAAGCGAAGCATGAGGTCGGCGGGGCCGGCGGAAAAGCGGCCGCCCCAGGAGGCTTGGGAGGATTTCGCCATGATGGGAAAAGGGATCGAAACCCGGAGCAGACGAGGACCGCCCCGCCCTCGCAACGCGAAAGGCGGGCAAAGTCGGACGGGCGGAATCCCCCCGACCCTCAGCCCAAGGCGGCGAGCAGGCGTTCCAGCTCGGCGCGCTTGGCCTGCTGGTCAGCGAGCTGCTTGCGCGCGCCTTCGAGCACGGCGGGCGGGGCCTTGCTGACGAAGGCCTCGTTGGCCAGGCGAGCCTCGGTGCCGGCGATGTGTTTCTTCACCTGCTCGAGCTCCTTCGTGAGGCGCGCGCGCTCGGCGGCGGGGTCGACCTTCACGCCGGTGTCGAGGTAGAGCGTGCCGAGCGGCGTGACGATCGCGGGCAGCGCGGGGGCGGCGGTCACGCGGGTGAGCGAGGCCGCGCCGGCGAGGCGGTTGAACTTCGCGGAGGCCGCCTCGAGCGCGGTCCACACGGCGTCGTCGGCGACGACCGAGAAGAGCACGTCGCGCTTCTGGGCGACGGCCTTGTCGGCCTTGAGCTGGCGGGCGAGCGTGACGGTGCTCTTGAGCTTGGCGACGCGGCCGGCGGCGGCCGTATCGATGTGGACACTACGGCCGGCGAGCGCGCCGCGCAGATCCTCGGCGGTGCCGATGCGGGCCTCCTGGATGAACTTCGCGCCGGGCGCGTTGTAGCCGAGCAGCGACCAGAGCTCCTCGGTGATGAAGGGCGCGAAGGGCTCGAAGAGGAGCAGGAACTGGCGGATGACGAGGTCCTGCACGGCGAGCACGTGATCGCGCGCGGCGGGATCGGCGAGGCGGGCCTTCGCGACTTCGACATACCAGTCGCAGAAGTCGGAATAGAAGAAGGTGTAGAGGCCCTGCGTGGCGGCCGCGAATTCGAAGTCGGCGAAGCACTTTTCGAGCAGCGCCTGGACTTCGAGCAACGCGGAGAGCAGCGCGTGGTCGTCGTCGTCGAGCTTGGTCGCGTCGATGCGCGCGAGGATGGCGTCGAGCGTGGAGTTGTCCGCCATCGGGCCGCTCATCTGGCGGAAGCGGCAGGCGTTCCAGAGCTTGTTGCAGAAGCTGCGGCCGCCCTCGATGCGGTCCTCGTCGAACTTCACGTCCTGGCCGAGCGGGGCGATCTGGAGCAGACCGAAGCGCAGGCCGTCGGCGCCGTATTTGGTGATGAGGTCGAGCGGGTCGGGCGAGTTGCCGAGGGTCTTCGACATCTTGCGGCCCTGTTTGTCGCGCACGATGCCGTTGAAATAGACGTGCTTGAACGGGATGCGCTCCTCCAGCGGCGCGCCGGGTTTGGCGAACTCGAGGCCGGCCATGATCATGCGCGCGACCCAGAAGAAGATGATGTCGGCGCCGGTCGCGAGGGTCGTGGTCGGATAGAAGTGCGAGAAGCCGGCCTTGACCTGCTCTTCGGCGTCGGGCCAGCCGAGCGTGGCGAAGGGCCACAGCCAGGACGAAGCCCAGGTATCGAGCACGTCCTCTTCCTGGTCCCAGTTCTCCGGATCGGCGGGGCCTTCGAGCGAAACGTGAATCTTGGACGGATCGCGCAGGTCGGCTTCGGTGAGGTTCTCGCGATCGACGCCCTTGGCATACCAGACCGGGATGCGGTGGCCCCACCAGAGCTGGCGGCTGATGCACCAGTCCTGGATGTTATCGAGCCAGTTGAGGTAAACCTTCGTCCAGCGCTCGGGGTGCATCTGGATGAGGCCGTCGCGCACAACCTGCTTGGCCTCCTCGACGCGCGGGTAGCGCAACCACCACTGCTGGGTGAGGCGGGGTTCGATCGGCACGCCGGCGCGCTGCGAGTAGCCGACGTTGTTCTCGTAGGGTTTGGCCTCGATGAGGTTGCCGCGCTCCTGGAGGATCTCGGCGGCTTTCTTGCGGGCGGCGAAGCGCTCCATGCCGGCGAGCTCGGGGCCGGCGAACTCGTTCATCGTGCCGTCGGCGTTGATGGAATCGATGACGGGCAGGCCGTGGCGCTGGCCGATCTCGAAGTCGACCTTGTCATGCGCGGGCGTGACCTTGAGCGCGCCGGCGGCGAAGGCGGGATCGACGGCCTTGTCGGCGATGATCGGGATCTGCACGCGCTCGCCGAGCGGACGCCAGACCTTCTTGCCCACGAGGTGCTTGTAACGCTCGTCGTCCGGGTGAACGGCCACGGCGACGTCGGCCGCGATGGTCTCGGGGCGGGTCGTTTCGAGAACGATGTGCGTGAGCGGGATCGTGTTGCCCTCGGCATCCTTCGTGGTGGCGGGCTCGACCAACTCGTAACGCAGGCGGTAGATGAAGCCCTTGGTCGGGCGCATCTCGACTTCCTCGTCGGAAAGCGCGGTGAGGGACACCGGGCACCAGTTGACCATGCGTTTGCCGCGGTAGATGTGGCCCTGCTGGAAGAGCTTGATGAAGGCGGTGAGGACGGCGCGGCTGTAGCCGGGGTCCATCGTGAAGTGCGTGCGGTCCCAATCGCAGGAACAGCCGAGTTCGCGGAGCTGCTTGAGGATGTGGTCGCCCTTTTCCTCGCGCCAGGCCCAGACGCGCTTGAGGAACTCCTCGCGGCCGAGGTCGCGGCGTCCCTTGCCCTCGGTTTTTTTGAGGTGCTTCTCGACCATGGTCTGCGTGGCGATGCCGGCGTGGTCGGTGCCGGGGATCCAGCAGGCGGCCTTGCCCTCGAGACGGGCGCGGCGGATGAGCGCGTCTTGGAGGGTGTTGTTGAGCACGTGGCCCATGTGCAGGATGCCGGTGACGTTGGGCGGCGGGATGACGATCGTGTAGTGATCCTGCCCGGGGGCCGGCTTGGGCGCGGCGAAGCACTTGGCGTCCTGCCAGGCGGCATACCACTTGGCTTCAACATCGCGCGGTTCGTAGCTCTTGGAAATCTCGGGCATGGGCGTGGAAAGTTCGGAAACCGCCGAGCCAACCGCGCGCCCGCGGACGAAGCAAGCCCGCGGGCGGGCGGCGCGCTCGCCGGGACATCCGGGCCCGCCCCCGCCCGAAATCAGCCCGCCGAGGCAGGACGCGGCGCGCGAACCCGCTGGCGATTATCCCAACCCGACCGCTGGCACTCGCGTCGGAGCAGAAGCAGGAAGACCAGCGAAAGCGCGTAGAAAAAACCGATCCAGACCGGCAGAAAGCGGTAGCAGAAATCCGTCTCGGGAAAGCGACGGGCGACAAAATCGATGAACGCCCCGCAGGCCACGCCGCTGAACATGACGCCGAGCGAGCGCACGATGGAGTTGGCCGAGCTGTATTGGCCGTAGCGGTCGGAGGGCAGCAGCCGCATGAACATCGGCAACTCCGCCGCCGCGTAGAGCGCCGCGGCCACCGTGCCGACCGAGGAGATGGTGAAATACAGCGTCCGCTCGCCGGCCGGCGTGAAGTCGACGACGAAGGTCAGAAACCACAGGGGCTGCATCGCCACGATGGCGACGCTCGCCACGATGAGCACGCGCAGCGGATGGTGGCGGTCGGCGAGGATGCCCGCCGGATAAAGCATCAGCGTCGAGGCGACGCCGAGCACGCCGGCGAACTTGCCATAGGTGTCGGCATCGAGCCCGAAGGAGCGGCCCATGAAAAACGCGTAGGCGCCCGTGGTCCAGGTGATGGCGACGCAGGTGTTGGCCAGATAGAAATACCAGTAGAAGGGATGTCCGAAACACTCCTTCGCGTAGGTTCGCACCGCCGCGAACAGGCCGGGGCGGCCGTCCTCGTTGGCGGGAGGCGGGGGATATTCGCCCTCCTTCACCTTCCAGCACATGAAGACGAAGGCGAAAAAGTAGAGCAGCGCCGCCCCGAGGAAAATCTGCTCCGCGTGCGTCGTCGCGTATTTGAAGACGAACATGTTGAACAAGGCGCCCGCCGCCGCGCCGACCATGCGGAAGAGCGCCATGAAGCGGGCGAGAAACTCGCGCGGCACGACGTCGTTGAAGAGGTAATAATACACCGACGCCACGAACATGTTGAAGAACTGGAAACACACCATGAACGCGCCCAGCACGCAGAGAACCACGGTGAGACGGGCGCCCTCCCCCGTCCCGAGCAGCCGGTGCAACCAGTCCCCGATCGGCTCCGAGTAGCCGAGCAAGACGAGGAAGAGCACGAGAAAGGGCGTCGCCCCCGCGAGGAAGGGAATGCGTCGTCCCCAGCGACTCCGGTATCGGTCGGAGCGAAAACTCACGACGGGGTTCACCGCGATGTTCATGATCCCCGGGATCGTGGTCACGATCAGACCCACGATGCTGTTCGACGCGCCGAGTCCGTTGAGCTTCACCGGCAACACGGTGGGCACGACGGTCTCCATGATCGTGAAACAAAAGTCCCCCCAGAGCAGCCAGAGGAACATCGCGATCAAACCGCTTCGCGTGTAGGAGAGCGTGCCGACCTTGTAGGGCGCGGGATCGGCGGGCGCGGATGTCGCGGCGTCCGCCGCGTTCGCCGCGGCGAGAGACGGGGCGCCAGGCGGAATCGACTCCGGAAGAGCGGTCGAACTCATGGTCTACGGAGCCAAAACCCGGACGCGGAGGGATCGGTGCGCGGACATGTTGGCCGGGTTAAAAATGGTAACGAAGGTGCCGCCACAGAATCTCGCCCTTGCGGAAGCTCGCGACGTGCGCGTCGACAAACACGACGTTGGCGCGCTCGCCGTGACGGTAGCGAAACTGCGCCTCGTTGATCCCGTCGCCGTCGGAGCCGACCGGAATGGCCTCGTCGGCCCGGCTCGCGGAAAACCACTCGGCAGGCGTGTAGACGCCCGCGATGTCGAAGAGATGGGCGTAGGCGGAGCCGCCGTCGCTTCCGCCGAGCGGGCGCTGAATCCCGTCGCCGACGAGGATCACCTGGGACGGGCGCAGAACGTCGGACGGACGGAGCATCTTCGCGTCGGGATGGGCGCTGTTGGCGGCGCTCATGTCCGGCATCACGGCCATGTTCGCCGAGTAGGTCGGCTGGTTGCCGTCGTCCTCCGGCACGAGCACGCGTCCGGGACATACGACGATCGGGCTGTTGCTGGAGACGTGGAAATCCTGGTCGTTGGTCGAGCCCATGAACGGACGCAGGGCCTGCACCCAGGTGACGCCCTCCGCTTCCCCGCCCCGCGAAGGGCCGCCGTTCACCGAGGGCGGGAGACGGTTGCGCTCCGATGCGTAGAGCTGCACCGCCAGTCCGATCTGGCGAAGGTTGCTCTTGCATCGCGTGTCGCGCGCCGAGGACCTGACTTTTCCGACGACCGGAATGATGATCGCCGCGAGGATGCCGATGATCGCGATCACCGTGAGCAGCTCGATCAGTGTGAAACCGCGGAAGGCGGCCGGGAGACGAGGACGTCCGGATGTTTTCATGGTGGGAGGAGGCCGCGTGCGCGGAGATCAAAAAATCGGACCGGGCCAGACGACGACACCGTCCGGCCAGGGCGTGGCCCCGAGCGGGAAAACCAGCGCGCCGCCGGCCTCCCGGCGAACCGTGGCGCCGTCCGAGCCGCGTTCCTCGAGGAGAAGGTTCGAGATCGGAACGTAGCCGCTCGAGGCGTAGTAGCGGGGCTCGCCAAAGAGGATCGAGTAATCCCAGCCGCGCTCCCGCATCCAGTCGTGCGCCGCGCCGACGAGCCGTCCTGCGTATCCACGTCCCCGATACTCGGGATGGACGCACACCTCCGCGACACCGCCCGCGGCGTGGACGCGATCGCCGGCCAGCACCGTGCGCTCGTGCGCCGCCAGATGGGCGACCAGGCGCCCGTCGCGCTCGTCCCGCGCCAGCCAGCGGTGCGCCGGCATCTCGTTGAAATAACGTCGCCGCCTGAACACGTGGTCCTGCGGCTTGGTGAAGCAGGTGGAAAGGAGTTCGCGCAGCTCCGCGTCGAGCGCGGCGTCCACCTCCGCGTCGGGCAGGTAGCGGATGTCGAGGGTGCCGGTTGTCATGAGGGCGATGAGGTTTGAACGACGTGTGTGGCGGCGGACGGCGGCTCAGTCCTGGATCCGCAGATCGTCGAAGTGAAAGGTGACCGTCTCGGAGCAGTCGCCGCGGGCGTAGAAGATGAGCCCGATGGAGGTGATGTTCTCCAAGTCGATGCCCGGCACGCGGCCCGGCTCGTCCTCGAAGTCGAGTTTCTTGGCGAGCTGGAAGAAGGTGACGAACTCCGTGCCGGTGGAGTGGAGGTCGACGTGGTGGGTTCGCACGACCGTGCCGTCCAGGTCCGAGATACGGAAGGCGACCGCGCCCTGGAGCTTGGACATGTCGACGCTGGACTTGATCTGCACCGCGAGGATCGCGTCGCGCAGATCGAGGGCGCGGCCGTAGTAGTGCGCGATGCCGGCGCCCCAGTCGGAGCTACCAAGGTCGAGCGTGATGTAGGCGCCGTTGGGCTTGGAGGCGGCGGAGCCCTCCGCGGCGGTCACACCGATCTCCTTGTAGGTGCCGAAGGCGGTGTAGCCGTTGGGCAGGCCGACGCGGGGCTTTTGGTTATCGAAGTTGTCGATGAAAAGATTGCCGGCGAAGGCGGCGCCCGCGCCGAGCGCGGTGGCGAGGAAGGATGCGAAGACGGGTGCTTTCATGACGGAAGAGGAAGCCGGAAAAACGGGATCAGACTCGGCGGATGAGCGGAGAGTCGGGGGCGCCGGGGCAGACCGCGTGCCAAGTCGCGGCCTGCGACGCGTTCACTCGGGGTGGGAGGTTTGGTTCGGAATCGCATAGGGCGCGGCGTCCACGATGACGACCTCGCAGTTCGTTCGGCGCGCGGCCTCGGTGATCAGGGCAAAGGCGTGAACTCGACGTCGTGCACGATGAACTCGACCTCCTGCTCGTCGGACGGCGCGCTCGCACCTTCGATGAGCCAGAGGTTGAGGATGAGCAGCTCGTCGTCGGCCACGGGATTGTCGTCGCCGGTGTAGACCCACTCGTTGATGAGGTTGGCGGAATTCGTGCCGTGGCCGTGGTAGCTGCGGAAGGTGATCTTCGTCGGCTCCCACAGGATGGTGTGGGTGGTGTAGGTGCCGCTCTGCGCGAAATCGAAGCGGTGAAGATTGCCCGGCGTGGCGAAGGGCTGGACGACGTATTGCGAGGAGTCGGCCGAGGCGTTCCCCCAGCGACCGAACTCGATGTCGATCTCCTGGCTGTCGTCTTCGTAGAGGAAGATTCCGAGCACCACGTTCTTGTCGAGGAGGTCGGTGCGTCCGATGAGCTTGAAGGTGTAGAGGCCGTAGCCGAGCGGCTCGAGCGCGGAGACCTCGGTGCAATACCAGCCCTTGGCGTCCTTCTTCACGGTCAGATGGAGACCGTCTTCATCGACCCAAACGGACGAGGAATTGTTGTTCCAGGCGTTGCCGCCGGGGTTGCCGTAGGTGGTCCGCACATACCAATCGAGCCCGGCGAACTCGATCTGGCGATAGGCGTCGTCCGCGGCGGACTCGAACCTCACGCCGCAGATCGCGGGGTTCGAGAACCACTGCGACTCGTTGTAGTCGTAGGCGCCGTCATACAGCTCGAAGGCGAAATCGAACACGCCCATGCCCGTGCCGGCGACCGTGAAGCCGTTCCAATCCACCGCGGAGCCGGTGATCGAAAACAGCGGCGAGGAGAACGCGACAAACTCGGTGTTGGTCGTGCCCGTGGGCCGACGATAGAGCGCGAGCGCGGCCTGACGCGAGGTCGAGAGCGCGGAATCGACGTTCGCCTCCACCGTGGCGAAACTATACCAACCGTCGCCGTCCGCGTCGACGAGGCCCGCCAGGCGCGAGGCGGCGATCTTGAAGCCGCCGTCGTGAACGCGGTTCCAGTCGTGGTCCGTGNTCGGCCCGTTCGCGTTGGAGGTGTCCATCGCCCAGGCGGACAGGTCGACGTCGTTCGTCGCGGGCCAGCCCGCCCCGATGGTGAACTCGTAGGTGACGCGATAGCCGTTGGTGATCGCCGTCTTGGTCGCGAACAGGTTCTGGAGATGGTCGCCCTCCCCGCTCCACTGCACCGGCGTAGTGAGATTATAATACAGAATGGTCTGGTCGGCGCCCGCGCCTTTCACGCGCAGATAAGTGTGCTGGAGCGCGGAGGCCCCGGCGGGGTCGGTGTAGTCCACGATCACTTTGTAGGGACCGTTGGGCGCGTCGGGATAGAGGAAGACGGGCGCAGGCTGAGGGGAGACGAAAACCGGCGCGGAGGGTGCGGCGAAAAGGGAGGCCGTGGCAAAAAACGTCGCGGCGAAGATCGCTCGGGCGGCGGAACGGAGGCAGGCGGATTGCATGATCGAGGAACGGTGGGGTGGCTGTCCAAACAGAGGCGCACGGACGAAACGCAGGGGATGACGGGCGGCGCTCGCGAAGGAGCGCCCCCCGGAGAAAGCGAAACGATTTTGGCGCGGCGCCGAGGGCGCGGCGGAAAGCCCGGGACGATCAGGACTCGCGCCGACGCCGTGTGGAGACGAAGCCGAGGAGCACGGCGCCCGCGACGCAGGCGAAGCCCGCCGGCTCGGGCACCGCGGCGGGCGTCACGTAGGCGCGGAGGTTGTCGAGGGTGAACGTGCCGGCGACGCCCTCGCCGAGGTTGTAGATGATCACCGAGATCTCGCGGATCGCGGAGAGGTCGATGTTCTCGCCGGCCTCGTAGAGAGAGAGGCTGCTCGCCGCCACCGAGTAGGTGGTGAACTCGGTGGTCGGCGTGAAATACTGCGCCTCGGCGGTGCGAACCATCGTGGCGCCGCCGACGGTGCCGATCCGGAACGCGACCAAGGGCTGTTTGCCCGTCAGATCGACGCTCGACTTGATGTCCACGGCGATCGTGCCGTTGGTGAGATCCACGCCGATGCCGTCGGTCGTCGGATTGTAGTCGATGTAGCGCGAGAAAACCACGCCGAAGGAGCCCGCGTTCGCGCCGGTGAAGTCGACCTGCAGCGCGACCGCGTTGGGTCCGGAGACGGAGTCGCTGTCGATCACGGTCGCGGCGACGAGTCCTCCGAACGCGGCGTAGGGATATCCCGGAAGCGGTCCGGCCTCCAATGCGTCAAAGTTGTCGACATACAGGGTCTGCGCAAAACCGAGGGATGCGGTGAAAAGGCCGGCGAGCGCCAACCCGAGCGTAGGGAGGATGCGAACGGTGTTCATATGGCTGGTGGAATCGATTTTGGGGTGGGGAAAGAGCTCGGGCGGCGGATCTCCGGGATGCGGCATCCCGCATCAAGCGGGGGCGTTGATCTCGACGCGGTCTCCGGCGCGCCGTCCGGCGGAGACGCACCGCAGTTTGGCGAGGCGTCGGGTGAAGGACGAAAAATCGCGCCGCGCGGAGGGCGTCCACCCGATCTCGGCGATCGCATGCGCGCGGGGAAACGCCATGCGGGCCACATCCTCCGCCGACCACATGTATTCGGTCCAGAGATTACCCTGCACGCCGATGACGTGCGCCGCCTGCTCGGGGGTCAGCGAAGGATCGCGCGGCTCGAAGGAGTAACACTTTTCCAAGGTGGTCACGAGGCCGTTGGGCGCGCCGATCACCTGCCCCGGCGCGTCCGACTCCCGGTAATCGAGATAGCAGTGGGTGAAGGGACACATGACCACGTCATTGCCCGCCGCCGCGGCCTTGATGCCGCCCTCGACGCCGCGCCAGGAGGCGACGATCGTGTCGGCGCTCGGTCCCTCGTCCAGGATCTCGTCCCAACCGACGGCGCGTTTGCCCCGCTCGGCCAGGAAGGCCTCGACCGCGCGGGTGAAAAGCCGCTGAAGCTCCTTCGGGCTCGCGAGGCCTTCGCGGCGCGCGGCCTCCCGACAACAGGGACAACGCATCCAGCGCTCGTGCGGCACCTCGTCTCCGCCGATGTGCACGAAGGGCCCCGGGAACAAATCGCAGATCTCGCCGAGCACATCGCGGACAAAGTCGAGCGAGGCTGGGTTGCCGAGACACAGGACATCCTCCTCGATGCCCCAGGTCGTCCGCACCGCATAGGGACCGCGCGTGCAACCGAGTTCGGGATAACAGGCCAGCGCCGCGCGCACATGGCCCGGCAGATCGATCTCCGGCACGACGAGAATCGAACGGGCTCGCGCGTAGGCGACGACCTCCCGGATCTCCTCCTGGGTGTAGAAAAACGGTCCGTAGGGCGTGCCGTCCATCACGGTCGCGTCGCCTCGCGACGGCGACTCCGCGCGCATCGACCCGATCCGCGTCAACTCGGGACGCGACAGGATCTCCACGCGCCACCCCTGGTCGTCCGTCAGGTGCCAGTGGAAGACGTTGAACTTGAGCCGAGCCAGGCGATCGATGAAGGCCTTCACCTCCGCGACGCCGAGGAAGTGCCTCGCCACATCGAGCATGATGCCACGCCAGGCGAAGGCCGGCGCGTCCTTGATCTCGAGACAAGGCAGCTCGCAGGTCGCTCCCCCACCCGCCCCTCCCGCCGAAACGGTGAAGCCCTCGATCAGCTGCAACAAAGTCTGCAACCCGCGAAACACGCCCGCCTCGGTGGCGCCGCGAAGCGAAATCCCTTCCCGCGTGACCGACAGCGAGTAACCTTCGTCGGTCTCCTCGCCCTCCACGCTTCCCTCCAGCGCGACGACGATCGTCGCCCCGGAATCCACCTCAACGAGCCCCGCCAACGCCTCGCCGAAAAATTCGAAGAACCGCCCGAGGCGGGCCGGCAGCGAAACACATGTATCAGATCCAAGGATACACTTTCCGCCCAACATGCGGCCGGCCGCCGGAGCCGGCACCAAAGGAAGCGAGTCAAAGTCGGTGACCATCGGGAATGGCCCCACTTTCTATAGTTAAAAGATTAAGTCAACCATTTTCTATTTCTCCCACGCTGCGGAGCGCTCGACCATGACGCCCAAGCCACCCACGACAAACGCTGGCTCAACTCCACCTTGCCTTTCTATAACTACTATACTTAATGGAGCCGGTATGCACCACCCACCCCGTCCCCTCCCCCTGCCCCGTCCCGATACCCGGCCACGCCGCCTCCCCCTCTTCCGATGGGCGGCATCCGCGCTCGTATCGTTGACGCTCGCCATGGCGTCCGCCGTCCGCGTGGACGCCTCCTCCGCTCCGGAGAAAATCGTGCCCCTGCTCCCGGGGGCCGAGGGCAACCCCACCGTCGAGACGATCACGTTCTCGGACGCCGACGAGGTGAGCGGTTCGGATTCGGTCGTCGCGGCGGAGCCGATCACCGGAGGCGGCCTGCGTTTGCGCTACAAGATCAACGGCTACGGCGGCATCGTCCTTCGCGGAGGCGATCTCGACATCGCCCGACTCGCCGCCCTGCGCTCGAGGGTCCGCCAAGTCGAGGGCGAGCCCGCCCGACTTTCGCTTCAGTTCACGAGCCGCGCCGGCGAGCGCGTCTACTTCCCGGTCGACGCGATCCCCGCGGGAGCGGCCGACGACGAGATCCGCGTCACGCCCTTCGGCCATTTCACCGCCTTCAACGCGCCGCTGCTCGCCGACGCGCGCCAGGTCGCGCTGGTGTTGTCGGCGGGCGTGGGCGCGATCGAGATCGACACGCTCGAACTCGTGACCGGCGGGGAGATTCCCGTCTCCGCGCTGCCGCCCCACCCCGCGAAATCCAAGGTGCCGCTGCCTCCCGGACTCGGCGCGTGGACCTACGGCTCGCCGCGCTTCGTCGCGGGCGAGGTCGCGCGCTACAACAAATCCGTCCCCGCCGATCGCCGGCTGCGTTATCTGTTCCAGCACAGCGGCACGATCGACATCCCGTCGGGCGGCATCCCCCGTTTTCGTTGGAACGCCGGGCGCGCCGCGGCGCTGCGCGAGGCCTTGCGCGCCGTCGGCCAGAAGGAGGTCCGCGTGCTTCCGATGATCGACGGCCTCACCGCCAACGTGAGCCGCGTCCCCGACGCCGAATGGCGGCGCCTCGCCGGGGAAATCGGAGCCGTGATCGAGCCCGATCCCGAGAGCTTCGGCGTGCACTTCGATCTCGAGCCGCACGATCCCCACGTGTATTTGCTTTTCTCCTACATGCGGGATTTCACGGCCAAGCCGGTGACCGCCGCGGTCGCCCACTCCTCGCCCGATCTCTTCCGCTACACCGACATGGCCGTCCTCATGGGCTACGACTACGCCCGCACCCCGGCCGACTTCCGCGCCGCGATCTCCGCGAAGGTCGCCGATTTTCTCGCCCACGCGCGCGAGGGTCGCGGCCTCGCCATGATCGGCCTTCCCGCCATCGCGACCCATCACGAGATGGAGGCCGTGGCCGACACGCTCCACGGGCCGCGCACGGCGACCGGTTTCACGATGTCCGAGTTCGTCGAGACCGGCCTGGACGCGACCGAGGCGGGCTTGCGCCGCGCGCCCGCCGCCCACGGCCACTTCTCCGGCTACGCGATCTGGGCGATCCACGAGCCCGAGGCGCTGCACGCGCCGTCGGACACGCACCACTATTTCCCCGGCCACGTGGCGCCCGAGGTCTGGCGGCTTTTCGAAAAGCGCGGACGCCCGTAGGAGACCGCGTCCCCGCGCGCGAGGCTCACTCGGCCTCGCGCACCTGCTCCAGCTCGGCCAGAAAAGGCAGCGCGGCCCCGTGCGCCGCGGCGGTGCTTTTGAGCACCTCGAAATCCACCCGCGGCGCCTCGGGGCCGCCCTCCAGCTTGCTCATCGCGCCCAGCACGGTCCCCGCGGCGATCTGCTCCCGGATGCGCGCGCCGATCAGCTCCTCGAGCTCGGGCAGGTCGGAGCAGATGATCGTCAGGTCCGGGTTGAGCAGATCGATCGAACGCGAGGCGATCATAACGAGGTTCCGGCAAAACTCGTCCCAGACGCGCGTCGCCGCGGCGGGCTCGTCCCGCAGCCGGGCCAGCAGATCCCGCATCCCGTTCGCCTTGGGCAGGCCCGCCTCCACCGCCAGATTGATCGGGTGCGGCAACCCGATGGCGATCTCTCCCGCCATGTGGTGATGCCCGCCGTAGACCTCGCCCTTGAGAATGATGCCGCAACCAAGATTGGTCATGCCGGTGCGCGGCAGCGGGTGGAAGGTGACGAGGAAGATCAGGATGCCGTCGTAGCGCATCCCGCCCTTGAGATGGCTGTAGTAGTTCGAGATCGCCTGCGCGTTGTTCACCATCGCGGTCCGCGCGCCGAGCGCCTCGTCGAGGAGCGCCCCCAGCGGCTCGTTGGTCCAGCCCAGCGGCATCGAATAAAGGACGCGACGCCCGTCGGGCGAAACCACGCCCGGGACCGCCACGCCCACGCCGAGCAAGCGGTCCTCGCGCACACGCTCGCTCCGCAGGAGACGCTCCACGAGTTCGCGCATGCCGGCGACGACCTTCTCCGGTTTCATCGTCTCGGGTTGCACCAACGCGGACGCCACCGCGTGACCGGCGAAATCGACCAGGGTGGCGCGCACCACACGCTCGCCGATCTCGACGCCGATCACCGAATGTCCGGAGGCGTCGAGCTCCACCAACACCGCCGGACGCCCGCCGCCGGAAGGCGCCTCGCCGACCTCGCGCACCAGGCCGGCCTCCATGTATTGGGCGACGATCGTGGAGATGGTGTTGGGATTGATGCCCGTCTCGCGGGCGATGTCCGCCCGCGAAAGCGGCCCGAGGCGGCGAATCGCCCGCATCACCAAAGCCTTGTTGATTTCACGGTTCAGCCTCGGGGAACCGCCACGCGACAGAAAACGAGCCATTTCGCCCTACTACGCCGCGAAAAGCCCCGCCTTGTCAAAAAATCCTCCCGCGCCCCGGCCGACCGCCCCCTCGCCGCATGCGGAAAAACGAAACCGCCCGCCAGCTCGCACGCGACACGCGGGGTCACGCGTCATCCGTGTCGCGACCGCCGGCACCGGACGGCGATCGCGGTGGCGACGGACGCGACGTCGACGCGCCTCAGCGCGCGGCGGGACGGCCGGTGAGCGTGGTCCGGTCGAAGACCTCGCCCTTGGCGTCGATGGCCTCGACCTGCGCCGTGCCGGCAGGATCGAGCGTCACCACGAAGACGTGCCGGCGTGCTTCCGACCGCGCGAGATACCAGGCCTGCTCGGGCGTGACGACCGGGCGGGTGCCCACGCCCCAGGCGCCGTCGCCGAGATAGACCACGCCGGACGCGTCGTCGCGCCGACCCTCGCGGATCGGATGGGTGCGCTTGTAGGCGTGGTGGTCGTTTTCGAAGACCGCCGTCACCGCGTGTTTTTCGAAGAGCGGCGACCACTCGCGGCGGATTTTTTGCGCGAGCGGATGGTCGCTGGGCAGACCGTCCTTCGGCCCCTTCGTCGTGCCGTAGGCCGGATAGTGATACACGGGAAACACGAAACGTTGCCCGTCGCGCTCGGCGAGCGTGGTCGCCAACCACTCGGTCTGCGCGCCCTCGACCCGCTGGGTGTGGTCGGTGTCGAGCATCACGAACGAGAGGTAGTTTCCGAAATCGAGCGCATAGGTCGATTTGCCCGCGTGGGGAAAGGCGAAGAGACCGTAGAAGTAGGCGGCGTCCTGCGGCACGCGGCCGTTGTAGTAGCCTTTGACCTCGTGGTTGCCAATGCCGACGACGAGCGGGACGAGGCGGCCGTCGGGCGTGCGCAGGGTTTGGTGGACGGACTGGAGCCACTCGACCCAGCGGGAGGCGGAAACGTCGTTGGCATAGGCGAGGTCGCCGCCGATGACGGCGAAATCCGGGTCACGAGCGCCCGCCGCACGGTTCATGGCGTCGAACCAATCGCGGCGATGCATCGTGTCTCCGCCCGAGATGAACCGCACCGGGCGGCTCAATTCCTTGGGCGGGGTGCGGAAGCGTTCGATCCCGCGGGGCGAGGTCGGCGCCGCCTCCCCCAGGGCAAACTCGTAAACCGTGTCGCCACGGAGCCCCTCGATCTCCACCCGCCGCACCTGAAGCACCGAGGGCGTGTCCGCGCTGTGCGTGCCGTCGACCGATCTCCATTCGTCGCCGCCCGCTTCGCGGACCCACACGCGGGCGGGGCCCTCCCGATGGAGGTCGACCCAGTTCACGACCATCGTGGAATCGGGGTCGCGCAGCCAGGTGAGATAGATGCCGATCACGTCCGGAACCTGCGCGCGGAGCGAGGTCAGACCGACGACAAGAAACAGAAACAGCGGGAGGATACGTGATTGGAGGGGCATTCGGGCAGGTTTTGTCATTTCCGTCTGCTCCGGCAATGCCGCGTTTCCCGCTTTGCGCGCCGTCGTGTTTCCTCCCACGGTTCGCCTTCCGTTCCCACCGCTCCGTCTCCGCCCTCCCGCGCATGTCCAGCACCGCCCCCTTCATCGGCCGCATCCAGAAGCACGCCCGCGAGCGTCTCGATTTCGCCCCGGACACGCCCCGCGACCAGCGCCTCGCCGCCTGCAAGACTTTCCTCCGGCTCGAGAGCGCGATGATCCGCATGCGCCACGACGGCGGGGAGTCGGGTCTCGCCGTCGCCCAGGCCCGCGCGGCGATGGTCGACGTGATGCTCGCCCACCTCTTCGACCACGCCATCGCGGAGTTCGAGCGCGCCCAAGGCAAGCTGCCCGCCGCGTGTTCCCTGGTCGCCATCGGCGGCTACGGCCGCGGCGAGCTCAGCCCGTTGAGCGACATCGACATCATGTTTCTTTTCCCGTCGAAGGTCCGCCTCCCCGCGATCCAGCCGCTGCAACAACACCTGATCGACGAGGTGCTCTACGTGCTCTGGGACTGCGGCCTGAAGGTCGGTCATTCCACGCGCACGATCGACGACGTGTTTTCCGAGGCGAAAAAAGACATCCAGACCAAGACCGCCCTGCTCGAAGCCCGCCTCGTCGCCGGCGCCCAGCTCCTCTTCGACGGCTTCGCCGCCGCCTACCGCAACTACTACACGCAGGAAGACGCCAAGGGCTACATCAAGGCCCGCCTCGAGGACCAGGCCACCCGCCGCGCCAAATACGGCGATTCGGTCTTTCTCCAGGAACCCGACATCAAGAGCGGCGTCGGAGGCCTCCGCGATTACCAGAACACCCTCTGGATGGCCCGGGTGAAGCTCGGCCTCGACTCGATGGACGAGCTCGTCGACCAAGGCTATCTCAAGCGCAACGAGCTGCGCGACTTCAAGCGCGCCTACGAGTTCCTGCTCCGCGTCCGCAACGAGCTCCACTTCCAAAGCAAACGCCCCACCGACCTGCTCGACCTCGAGGCCCAGCCGCGCATCGCCCTCGGCATCGGCTACACCAACCACGACCCGCTCGGCCGCGTGGAGCAGTTCATGCACGACTACTACCACGCCGCGCAGACGATCTTCCGCACCTCCAAGCTCGTCGAGAACCGCCTCGCCCTCACCCTCGACGCGACCGCCGACAAGAAGATCTCCTTCCTCGAGGCCGTCCGCGCCCACCGCCACGTCCGCTCCAAACGCATCGACGGCTTCATCCTGCGCGGCACCGAGCTCATGGCCGAAAACGCCAACGTGTTTCGCGACGATCCCTCGCGCCTCGTGCGCGTTTTTCGCCACTGCCAGTCGCTCGGCGCCCAACCCGAGTTCAGCCTCCAGTCTCTCATCCGGGAATCCCTACCCCTCATCACCCGGCGCGTCACGGAGAACCGCGACGCCAACGTCAGCTTCAAGGCCATCCTCGACACCGCCGGCTCCGTCCACCCCACCCTCGCGTTGATGCACGAGCTCGGCGTGCTCGCCCGCTTCATCCCCGAGTTCCAGGGGCTCACCTGCCTCGTGCAGCACGAGTTCTACCACCGCTACACCGCCGACATCCACACGCTCAACGCCATCCGCGAACTCGACCAGGTGTTCTCCGGCGACGACCCCGTCGCGCAAAAATACCGGAACATCCTCCACGAGACCAACAACCCCACCCTCCTCTACCTCATCCTCCTGCTCCACGACATCGGCAAGGCCCGCGGCATCAAAGGCCACGCCGACTTCGGCGTCGAAATCGCCCTCCCTCTCCTCGCCCGCATGGAGATCGACCCCGCCGAGCAGGAAATTGTCACCTTTATCATCAAAAACCACCTCATCATGGCACGGTTTTGGCAAAAGCGGGACGTCGATGACCCCGCCTCCGCCGCCGCCTTCGCCGAACTCGTTCCAGATCCCGACAAGCTCCGCTACCTCTGCGTCCACACCTTCTGCGACGCCCGGGGCACCGCCGCCGGCCTGTGGAACAGCTACAAGGACACCCTGCATGTCACCCTCTACCGCGCCACGCTCGACCACCTGACCCACGGCGCCGTCCGTATCGCAGATCGCAATACAGCCCGCATGCAGTCCACCTACCAGGATCTCGTCGCCAAAAAGATCCCCGGCATCAACGCCGACGAGATCACCGCCCATTTCCATCTCCTGCCCGAGCGCTATTTCGCCCACACCGACGCGGACGAAATCGCCCTCCACATCCGGATGGTGAACAAACTGCTCACCTCGATCACGCAGGCCGATGCCGTCGGCAGCCTCAAACCGGTCATCGAGTGGCACGACGACCTCAACCGCTCCCTCACCGTCGTCCAGATCGTCACCTGGGACCGCGCCGGACTCTTCTACAAGCTCGCCGGCGCCTTCTCCGTCGCCGGCCTCTCCATCCTCTCCGCCAAGGTCATCTCGCGCAACGACCACATCGCCATCGACACCTTCTACGTCGTCGAACCCGGCCGCGGCGTCGTCCAGTCCGCCAAGGCCCAGGAGATTTTCGCCAAGACCGTCGAGGATGCCCTCGTCACCAACAAGGACCTCTATCCCGACATCCTCGCGCAGGCCAAAAAGGTCCGCAGCTCCCGCTACGGCCTCGACAAGCCCCTCGCCCCGCACGCGAGCTTCCCCCCGATGGTCGACGTCTACCACGAGCTCTCCATGCAGCGCACCATCGTCGAGGTGCAGGCCCGCGACGAGATCGGCCTCCTCTTCCGCCTCGCCCGCGTCATCAGCGAACACGGTTTCGACATCACCTTCGCGCGCATCGGCACCGAACGCGACATCGCGATCGACAGCTTCTACATCGAAAACGCACGCCCCGAGGTTCCCGCGGACACGCCCCGCCTCGCCGACCTTCGCGACGCGCTCACCGCCATCGTCGCCCCGGCCCCCGTCGAGGCCGCCGGTTGAGCCGCCACCGCCCGATCGGCGCGCAAGCGGTTGCGGTTTCCCGCCTTGGCGCGAAAGCTCCCGCTCCGCGCCCGCGTTTCGCATGTCGCGGTTTTTCATTCACCCTCCCCGCGAAGACCAAACCGGGATTGAAAAGCCCGGAACCGGGTTCAACTTTCCGCCGTTTTACCGTGGCCACCAAATCCAACGCCGCCTCCGCCTCCGGCACTCCCGAACCTTCGTTCGAGGATGCCATGCAACGCCTTGAAACCATCGTCGAGGCCATGGAAGCCGGCGACGTCCCTCTCGCCGACCTCCTCGCCAAATACGAGGAAGGCAGCCGCCTCCTCGCCCAGTGCGAACAACGGCTCAAGGCCGCGGAACTGAAGATCGAACAGCTCAAGCGCCGGAAAGACGGCTCCCTCGCCCCCGCGCCCTTCCCCGCCGGCGACCGCTCCGATCTCGGCCTCGCCTGACCCGTCGGCCGTCGCCCGTCCCAGGCCCACCGTTCCTCGTTTCCCGATCCCTTCCCGTGCCCGACTCCGCCGCCCATTCCTCCGATTTCCCGGCCGCCGCCCGTCTGCTCGACCACGTCCGCTCGCCCGAGGACGTCAAAGGCCTCTCCGCCACCCAGCTCCCGCAGCTCGCCGCCGAGATCCGCGACGAGCTCATCCGCGTCACCGCCCGCAACGGCGGCCACGTCGGCCCCAACCTCGGCGTCGTCGAGCTCACCATCGCCCTCCACCGCGTCTTCTCCACGCCCAAGGACAAGTTCGTCTTCGACGTCGCCCACCAGGGCTACGTCCACAAGCTCCTCACCGGCCGCCTCGCCTCCTTCCAAAAGGTCCGCCAGACCGGCGGCGCCTCCGGCTTCCTCAGCCGCGAGGAAAGCCCCCACGACGCCTTCGGCGCCGGCCACGCCGGCACCGCCCTCTCCGCCGCCCTCGGCATGGCCGTCGCCCGCGACCTCGCCGGCACCGACGAGCACGTCGTCGCCCTCTGCGGCGACGCCGCCTTCACCTGCGGCATCACCCTCGAGGCCCTCAACAACGTCGTCTCCTCCACCAAGCGCCTCGTCGTCATCCTCAACGACAACGAGTGGTCCATCGCCCGCAACGTCGGCGCCATCGCCAAATACCTCAACAAGCTCTCCACCAACCGCACCTACAACCGCGTCCACAACGATCTGGAGAAGTTCTTCCGCAGCCTTCCCGGCGGCGACGACATGCACGGACTCTGGATGAAGTGGAAACGCGAGACGAAGGACTTCTTCGTCGGCTCCTCCCTTTTCGAGAAATTCGGCCTCCGCTACGTCGGCCCGATCGACGGCCACAACCTCGACGAGTTGATCAAAAATCTCGAGTTCGCGCGCGACGCCGACACGCCCGTCATCCTCCACGTCATCACCGAAAAGGGCCGCGGTCTCGACGCCGCCCGCGCCCACCCGGAAAAATTCCACGGCCTCGGCGCCTTCGATCCCGTCACCGGCGAAAGCAAGGCCTCCGCCCCCGGCTCCCCGCCCAACTACCAGGACGTTTTCGGCCACGAGCTCGTCCGCCTCGCCAAGGCCGACCCCAGGATCGTCGGCATCACCGGCGCCATGCCCTCCGGCACCGGCCTCAACCACCTCGCCGCCGCCCTCCCGAAGCAGTTCTTCGACGTCGGCATCGCCGAGGAACACGCCGTCCTCTTCGCCGCCGGCCTCGCCACCCAGGGCATCCGCCCCGTCGTCGCCATCTACTCCACCTTCCTCCAGCGCGCCTACGACAACATCATCCACGACGTCGCGCTCCAGAACCTTCCCGTCACCTTCTGCATGGACCGCGCCGGCCTCTCCGCCAACGACGGCCCCACGCACCACGGTCTCTTCGACATCGCCTACCTCCGCTGCGTGCCCCGCGCCGTCGTCATGGCGCCCAAGGACGAACACGAGCTCCAGGCCATGCTCCGCACCGCCCTCGCCCACGACGGCCCGGCCTTCATCCGCTACCCGCGCGGCGCCTCCACCGGCGCGCCCGCCCCCGCCGAGCCCGCCGCCACGCTGCCGATCGGACGCGCCGAGATCGTTCGCCCCGGCGCGGAGGTGCAACTCTGGGCCCTCGGCCCGATGGTCGCCGACGCCCTCGCCCTCGCCGACAAACTCGCCGCCGAGGACGGCCTCTCCGTCGGCGTGGTCAACGCCCGCTTCGCCAAACCCCTCGACCAGGAACTCCTCCTCTCCCAGGCCGCCGACGCCCGCCTGATCGTCACCTTCGAGGACGCGGTCGTCACCGGCGGCTTCGGCGGCGCGGTTCTCGAAACCCTCTCCGAGGCCGGTCTCGCCACGCCCGTCGAACGTATCGGCTGGCCGGATACCTTTGTCGGCCACGCCAGCTCCGTCGCCGAGCTTCGCGCCGCCCACGGCCTCGCCCCCGAGCAGATGCTGGCCCGCGTCCGCGCCCGCCTCGGTCTCGCCTCCCGCGCCCCCGCCCTCGCCTGATCGGGAGCCTCGCGTCGCGCCGCCGAGGCGCGGCGCGCGGCCCGCCGGTTCCACGAAGCGAAGCCCGCGGGCGGCGGAGTTCGCCGCCCCCCCGCCCGGCGCGCACGAAAAAACCCGGCCTCGCGCGAACGCGGAGCCGGGTCCGGAAAACGAGGTCGTTGCGCGCGTCGCGCCTTACTCGGTCGGGGCACCGCCGCCGACGATCTCGAGGAGCTCGACGTCGAACACGAGCGTCGCGTTCGGCGGGATCATGCCGCCGGCGCCCTGCTCGCCGTAGCCGAGCTCGGAGGGGATGTGCAGCTTCAGCTTGCCGCCCGCGCCGACGAGCTGGAGGCCCTCGGTCCAGCCGGGGATGACGCCGTTGAGCGGGAACTCGGCCGGTTCGCCGCGATCATGCGAGCTGTCGAACTTCGTGCCGTCGACGAGCTTGCCGGTGTAGTGAACCTTCACGGTGTCCGTCGGCTTCGGCTTCGGGCCGCTGCCCGCCTCGATGATCTCGTAATGCAGACCGGACTCGGTGCTCTTTACCGCCGGATTCTTCTTCAGCTCCTCGAAGTAGGAAGCGGCCTCGCCCTTCGCCTTCTCCGCCGCCTTGGCGAAAGCCGCCTGCTGACGGCCGCCGAGCACGCGCTGGATCTCGGGCCCAAACTCCTCCGGGTTGAACTTGCCCTGCTCGCCGCTGAAGGCCGCCTCGAGTCCCTTGAGCACCGCGGCCTTCTCGGCCTCGGACACCCCGAGCTCGGTGAGATTGAAACGCTGTCCGACAAGGTAGCCGAACGCCTCGAACACCTGCTCATCGGTGTGCTTCGAGGCGGCGGGGGCCTCGGCGGAGGCCGCGGACGCGGCGTTCTCCTGGGCGGAGACGTTGACGAACGACACGGCGCCGGCGGCGACGATGGCGGAGGCCTGCAGGATGCGGACGAATTTCATTTGGGTAGGGTGGGTGATGGGTTCATGACGACCAACAGGAAGTCCCGCCGGCCAGACAGGGGCCCCACGCTGCGCGGACCGGCTTCCCGCTGGCAAACCCATACTTTCCCGCGCACGGGGCCCCTCGCTTCCCGCGCTTGAGCCCGCCCACGACGCCGTTTTGATCCGCGCCCGATGAATCCCCACGCCTTCTGGTCCGGCGACGACGGCCATATCCTCGCCCTGCGCCGCAAGAATCCCCGCACCCTGGTTCTCACCATCGCCTTCGCGGCCCGCACCTCCGCCGAGTGGGAGTTCATGCGCCTCCACGCCCCCGCCCTCCGCTTCACCGAGCGCTCCACCCTCGCGCGCATCGGCATCGAGCTCGTCCCCCACGGCGCCCCCCGCGTGAAGGGCAAACGCCTCCTCCTCGAGGCCGACGCCTTTCTCTACGACAACAACTTCCCCAACGCCCCCTACTGGCAGCAACTGCTTCGCCCCGGCGTCCCCGTCGGGCGGCTCTTCCACGCCCCGAACGAGGCCCGCCTCACCTCCACCCAGATCTGGGCCGCCATCCAGACCAACCGCCTCAAACTGCCCGACTCCATCAGCATCGACCGCGACGGGCAGGTCTTCCTCACCCCGCACCCCCTCACCTACACGCTCAACCCGCGCCTCACCCGCCCCTCCTTCGAGCGACTCGTCTCCGGCGACGCCGGACGCGGTTTCCTCGACAAGGTCCAGGTCCGCCACGAGGCCACCCCCATCACCGTCGCCCCTCGCTCCGGCATCCTCACCAGCTGCTCGATGTATCTGAAAGAGCACTACGTCGTGCTCAACCCCGGCGAGGGCAACTTCGGCATCCACACCGGCGCCGTCCTCCTCGACCCCGTGAAGACCGCCGGGACCAACATCATGCTCGAGATCTACAACCACGGCGACCACCCCGTCGTGAACCCGATGGTCTCCGTCGCGGTCTACCGCGCCCCCGAGCCCGACGCCGCCCCCGCCCGCCAGCAGGCCCGGCGCCGGCGGCAGGACATCACCGCCGCCCGCGCGCTCTATCACGCGATCGACACCACCCCCCTCGATCCCGCCTCCCGCGCCGCGCGCCCCCGCACCCACATCACCGTGAAGGGCCAGTCCGCCACCATGCCGAACCACGGCATCGTCGTCGACTCCGCCACCTTCGCCGCCCTTCGCGACAAACCCGCCTCGTCGCTCGTCGCCCGCCTCGCCGGCCACCCCACGATGATCCAGGCGCTCGACGCCGCCCCCGAGGGCGCCGACACCCTGCTCATCGATTATTTCCCCAACCTGCTCGAGCACGCCGAACTGCTCACCCGGCTCGGCAAGATCCCGCTCAAACGCATCGTCTTCCGCAGCCCCTCCCGCACCCACGGCTTCTTCCTCTCGAGCAACGCCCACGCCCGCCTCGACAGCCTCTCCCACCTCGGGATCAAGGTCTACTGGTTCAACCCCGAGCTCGGCGACCTCTACCTCCACGTCTACAAGAAGGGCCACGGCTTCTTCATCCGCGAGGAGCTCGTGAAACGTTTCCAGGAATCCACCATCCTCGCCTTCTACGGCAGCGCCGTCGGCCTCGACTCCGCCCAGACCGCGCGCATCTCCGCCCTCATCGACAAACTCTCGGGCTTCATGGGCCCCAACGTCGGCGTCCTCACCGGCGGCGGCGGCGGCGTCATGCGCCTCGCCACCGACCAGGCCCGCGACAAAGGCGCGCTCACCGGCGCCTGCTACCTCGAACTCGAGGCCCAGCCGCCCGAGCTCGGCGTGGACTTCTTCAACACCTTCCAGGAAACCTCCCGCCACTTCCGCCAAAAGTGGTTCGAGGTCGCCGACTTTTGCGTCTTCAACGTCGGCGGCGTCGGCACCCTCGAGGAGATCGGCATCGAGCTGTGCAACCTCAAGCTCGGCATCCGCCCGCGTGTGCCCTACGTTTTCCTCGACCGCGCCTTCTTCGCCCCGCTGCGGCAGCAGCTCCAGCGCATGATCCACGACAAACGCGCCCCGGCCTGGATGCTCGACTACATCCTCTTCACCGACGACGCCGACGAAGTTCTCGAGTTCTACCGCAAAAAACTCCAGGTGCTGTAGCCGCAACTGTGGCCACGGCCGCGTCGGCCGTGCCTAAAACGGGAGAGCCACCAAAAGTCCAAAAGACGCAAAACGAACCCTCCGTTTTGTGACTTCCGCGCCTTTTGTGGCCATCCTCGGAGTGTCGGAATGCGGCTGGAGCCGCCCAAACTCCGTGCTCGTCATTGATCATTGGTCATTCGTCATTGGTCATTTTCACCGATGTCTCTCCCTAGCTCAGTCCTCGTCGTCGGCTCCGGCGGCCGCGAACACGCCCTCGTCCAAGCCCTGATCGCCTCGCCCGCCGCCCGCCCGCGGGTCATCTGCGCGCCCGGCAACGCCGGCATCGCCGCCGAAGCCACCTGCTTCCCCGTCGCCGCCGACGACATCCCCGGCCTCGTCGCGCTCGCCAAACGCGAGCACGTGCAATTCGTCGTCGTCGGCCCCGAAGTCCCGCTCTCGCTCGGCCTCGTCGACGCCCTCGCCAAGGAAAACATCCCCGCCTACGGCCCCCGCGCCGACGGTGCCCGTCTCGAGGCCTCCAAGGTCTTCACCAAGCAGATTCTCCTGAAGCACAAGATCCCCACCGCCCCCGCCGGCATCTTCACCGAGATCGAGCCCGCCCTCGCCTACCTCCGCCAGCGCGGCGCGCCCATCGTCGTCAAAGCCGACGGCCTCGCCGCCGGCAAGGGCGTGATCGTCGCGCAGACCCTCGACGAAGCCGAGGCGGCCGTGAAGGACATGCTCGCGGGCAACAAATTCGGCTCCGCCGGCTCGCAGGTGCTCATCGAGGACTGCCTCGCCGGCGAGGAGACCAGCATCCTCGTCGTCGTATCCGGGAAAAACTACACCATCCTCCCGACCTCGCAGGACCACAAGCGTATCGGCGACGGCGATACGGGGCCCAACACCGGCGGCATGGGCACCTACTCGCCCGCCGAGGTCGTCACGCCCGCCCTCCTCGACCGCATCGAAAACGAGATCGTCGCCCCCTCCGTCGAGGCCATCGCCGCCGAGGGCATCGACTTCCGCGGCACGCTCTTCATCGGCATCATGCTCACCCCGCAGGGCCCGAGCGTGCTCGAATACAACACCCGCTTCGGCGACCCCGAGACGCAGGTCGTTCTCCCGCGTCTCCGCGACGATCTTCTCGCCCTCCTCTGGAACGCCGCCACCGGCCAGCTCCACACCCGCGGCCGCGCCGCCGAACGTGACGAGCACGCGCTCTGCGTCGTCGTCGCGACCAAGGGTTATCCCGATTCCTACCCGAAGGGCGACCTCATCACCCTGCCCTCGTCCCTGCCGCCGGGCGTCCGCGTCATCCACGCCGGCACCGCGCGCAACGCGTCGGGTCAGCTCGTCGCCTCCGGCGGCCGCGTCCTCGGCGTCACCGCATTGGCGCCGACGCTCCGCGAAGCCGCCGACGCGGCCTACGAGATCTGCGACCGCGTGGAGTGGAAAACCAAATACTACCGCCGCGACATCGGCGCCAAGCAGCTCAACCGCCGCTGAAGTGTGGTGTAGCCACGGTCGTCCCCGGCCGTGTCCTCCACCGTAGGCCCGGCCGCCGATCGGGCTTTTCATTTTCCGTCCCCGCATCCTCCGCCCCTTCAGGTCCCATATCTATCAATCGCTGAAAGTATTCGGACTTTAACCACAGATGCTACAGATCGACACAGATGCCGCCCCCACGCATAGCGGCCCGGATCCTATCTGTGCATATCCGTATAATCTGTGGTCCAGATGCCTGATTCCTAAAATCTAGTCCGCAACCACCGCCCCCTCAGATCTCCCCCTTCAGGTCTCCGCCTTCCCTTCTCCCCCATGCTCACCGGCGAAATTCGCAGCAAAGTCGACGCCCTCTGGAACGCCTTCTGGACCGGCGGCATTTCCAACCCCCTCGAGGTCATCGAGCAGATCACCTACCTGCTCTTCCTCAAGCGCCTCGACGACCTCCACACCCTCGAGGAAAACAAGGCCGCCCGCCTGAAACTCCCCAAGCTCGAGCGCCGCGTCTTCCCCGCCGGCAAGGACCCCAAGGGCCGCCCCTACGACGACCTCCGCTGGTCGCGCTTCAAACACCTCGGCGACCCGAAGGAACTCTACACCGTCGTCAGCGAGCACGTCTTCCCATTTCTGCGCACCCTCGGCGGCGACGGATCCACCTACGCGCACCACATGAAGGACGCGCGCTTCACCATCCCCACGCCCGCCCTCCTCGCCCGCGTCGTGGACATGATTGACGCCGTGCCGATGGAGGACCGCGACACCAAGGGCGACCTCTACGAATACATGCTCGGGAAGATCGCCGCCGCCGGGCAAAACGGCCAGTTCCGCACCCCGCGCCACATCATCCAGCTCATGGTCGAGCTCACCGCGCCCACCCCGCGCGACGCCATCTGCGACCCCGCCTGCGGCACCGCCGGCTTCCTCGTCGCCGCCGGCGAATACCTCCGCGACCGGCATCCCGAGATCCTCCGCGACGCGAAGCTCAAAAAACACTTCCACGAGGAGGCCTTCCACGGCTTCGACTTCGACAACACCATGCTGCGCATCGGCAGCATGAACATGCTCCTCCACGGCGTGGAAAACCCCGACATCCGCTACCGCGACTCCCTCGGCCAGGACCACGCCGGCGAAGAGGAAAAATACACTCTCATCCTCGCCAACCCGCCCTTCGCCGGATCGCTCGACTACGAAAACTGCGCCAAGGATCTCCTCACCGTCGTCAAAACCAAGAAGACCGAGCTCCTCTTCCTCGCCCTCTTCCTGCGTCTGCTCAAACCCGGCGGTCGCGCCGCCGTCATCGTGCCCGACGGCGTGCTCTTCGGCTCGTCGAAGGCGCACAAGACGATCCGCCAAAAACTCGTCGAAGAACAAAAACTCGACGCCGTCATCTCGCTCCCCGGAGGCGTCTTCAAACCCTACGCCGGCGTATCCACCGCGATACTACTCTTCACCAAGACCAACTCCGGCGGCACCGACCACGTCTGGTTCTACGACGTCGATGCCGACGGCTGGTCGCTCGACGACAAACGCACGCCGCTCCTGCCCGAGGAAAAACTCGGCCCCGTGCCCGCCGTCGCGCTCACCGCCGAGGAACACGCCAAGAACAACCTCCCCGACCTGCTGCGCCGCTGGCGCTCGCTCCGCGCGGCTGCCCCCACGCTGGAGGGCGCTGCTCCGTCAGCGCCGTTTGGTTCCGACCTCCTCGCCGCCGAAGACCCCGCATCCTACCGCACCGGCGAACTCGCCCGCCCGCGAACGGCGCAATCCTTCTGCGTGCCCAAGGCCGACATCGCCGCGCAGGGCTACGACCTCTCGCTCAACCGCTACAAGGAAGTCGTCCACGAAGAAGTCGCCCACCGCCCGCCCGAGGAAATTTTGAAGGCGCTCGAACAACTGGAGGCCGAGATCCAGCAGGGCATGAAGGAGCTGGAGGGGATGTTGCGGTGAATGACCAATGTCCAATGACCAATGCCCAATGGCGGACGGTGGCGCTGGGCGATGTAGCGGAGTTCGTGCGCGGCATTAACTTCAAACCCGACGACGTCGTGCCTGCGGGAACGCCGGGCTCGGTCGCGTGCATGCGAACGAAGAACGTGCAGGCCGAGCTGGACCTATCAGATGTCTGGTCGGTCGGTGAGCAATTCGTGCGTCGCGATGATCAGTTCCTCCAAACGGGCGACATCTTGGTTTCCAGCGCCAACAGTTGGAACCTCGTCGGGAAGTGCTGCTGGATTCCCGAACTCCCCGGTCGATCGAGTTTCGGAGGATTCGTTTCGGTCCTTCGTCCACATCGCACAAAAGTGGAGCCGCGTTTTCTGTTCCGATGGTTTTCGTCCGACCGTATTCAAACCACGATTAGGAGCTTCGGACAGCAGACGACGAACATTTCCAATCTTAACACGGACCGTTGTCTCAAACTTCCCATCCCCCTGCCGCCGCTGGCGGAGCAGCGGCGGATAGCGGAGGTGCTGGACCGGGCGGAGGCGTTGCGCGCCAAGCGCCGCGCCGCCCTCGCCCAACTCGACTCCCTCACCCAATCCCTCTTCCTCGACCTCTTCGGCGACCCGGTGGCGAATCCCAAGAAGTTGCCGACAAAACCGCTTACCGAAGCCTGCTATTGCTACAGCGGCGGCACTCCGTCGAAAGCGAACACAGCATTTTGGACGGGTGACCTGCCATGGTTCAGTGCAAAGGACCTCAAGCAGCCTGACCTATTCGATTCTCAAGATCACATTTCTCGCGAAGTGCCTAAGGTCTCCACCTTGAAGCTCCTTCCTGCCAATACCGTTGGTATTGTCGTTCGCGGCATGATCCTCGCGCACTCGTTCCCTGTGTCTGTATTTCGTGTGCCCTGCACGATTAACCAAGACCTCAAAGCTCTGCTTCCGAATCTACCGCTCGACGCCCAATTCTTAGCGGCATGCCTTCGCTGCGGATCGAGTTATGCACTTCAGCAAGTCTCGGAAGCGGGACACGGCACAAAACGCCTCGATTCTGAAGGACTCAGCAAGATCCCAATTCTTCTGCCTCCCATCGAACAGCAGCGCGAATTCGCCCGCCGCGTGGCGGCGGTCGAGAAACTCAAAACCGCGCAGCGCGCGTCCTTGGCGGAGCTGGACGCGCTCTTCGCCACCCTCCAACACCGCGCCTTCACTGGAGATCTATTTTCTTAGTCCTCTTGTCACCCCAAAATACAATGAGCACGGCAACCCAGCAGATACAAAGTGCCAATAATGTAATCGTTAAAAATATTGAGACCCTAGCAGATCGCCGGTCCCTCCTTTCCCAAAATATTCTCGCTCAACTTCGCAATCTAGTCGAGGGAGTGGCTGTTTTAATCCACGCTGGTGCCCCTAATGCCGAATTTACATACCATAAGGTAGAGCCTGCCCTCGGCTTTATTCGCGGCAAAGCCAAATTCAATTTCATCGGAAAGTTTCATAAGCTGCTTCAAGCAAGCGCATCTCACTATACCCTCGATGGAGATGCTTCGGAGCGATTAATGCTCAAATACTACGAATACCTCCATCGCCTACGCGGCCTGCTTAGCGAATATAACATCCAAGCACTTGAGAACTTAGAAAAATTCCCCATCGATCTTGATCTATCCCTTCGCGAGTATCACGAAAAGATTGCAGATCGAATCGCAGCCCATCGCCGAACGGCCTCGCCTCGCGGACAGAACAGCAGATATTACATCCACAAAATCGCGCCTTTCTTCGTAAAGGGACATATTTATTATGAGGTCACGTTCTACCCCGTCGCTAGCAGGAGTGAAAAAATCGATCGAATCATAGGATTCACCGACGTCGACATAAACGACAAATACACGGCTTCACTCACACTTGAGCCAGACTCGATCGAGGTGTTTGGCCAGCGAATGCCAATTATGCTTATTCTTAAGTGGGAGGTGTCAATTCGTCCCTGCGAATTTGACAACTTCGCCCGACTCTTAGGGATATCAACGAGGGCGCGAAGCAATTCCGAGGAATATCGCTTTCTTATGCGATTCCTCACCGAAGGATCGAGAAGTCTGCTCGATTTAATGGAAATGCCGAATGAGCAATATACTCACCTGAAGGCGAGCTGTATTGAGGCAGCAAATACCTCAGTGATATTCCCCGTGCTGGACAGAGTTCGCGATATTATCCGCTCCGCGTCGCCCGGTCACAACGTGCTCCGCTATCTCATGCTTCGCCTGCGCAACCAACTCCTCAAGCAGGTGTATAACCCGGACAGTTGCGGACGCCTTTCCTACCTCCGCCTCCCTTACGCATGCATACCATTTGACGAGATGCCTTTTTGCACCTCACTACCTAGGCATAACCCAAGGTATTGGGATCTTGCAGAGTGTATTGACGCAAGCAGTCATTCCCACGAATTGCTTGTGCGTCGAGTAAAAAACAATGTAGAGCGACACGGAAAACTCTACACATCCATTGACGAACTCACGGTGCTTGGTGACTTTGAAGCATTGGCCAATGAATACAATTCGCGCCTATATTACAAACACAGGCCCCGCAGGGATCTGGCCTGTGATAAAAACCACGCATTCATAGTCGGCTACGAAGATGACACCGACGAGATCATAAAAAGGCTTAAGCAATTGGCATTAAGGGGCATCTCCGGATACACTCAATCGGTCGAGCGCTGGCTAACTGAGGCTGCTCGTGACATAGACGACCAAGTAAAAATAGATGCCCTTAAGACGTTATTCAGCCAGTCCCACATTGCATTGATCTACGGTGCCGCGGGAACAGGGAAGTCGACGATGGTAAACCACATCGCTCATTACTTTAATGACAAAAGAAAGCTATTCCTCACCCACACGAACCCCGCTATTGATAACCTAAAGCGCAAAGTAACCGCCCAAGGCTCCGATTTCAGAACTATTAGCAGTCATATCCATAAAGCCCCATCCGAATATGACATTCTGATCATCGATGAATGCAGCACGGTAAGCAACGAAAGTTTCCTGAGTGTTCTAAATCACACGTCATTCAGGCTGCTTGTGCTGGTTGGCGATCTTTACCAAATTGAATCAATAGAGTTCGGAAATTGGTTCAGCATCATCAGGGAATTCCTGCCCTCCACGTGTGTATTTGAATTAAAGACCCCCTACCGGACGAAAAACCAGGCCCTCTTGGAGTTCTGGAACAAAGTGCGCAATATGGAGGACGATATCGCCGAGGTGATAGTGCGCAATAGCTACGCAACGGTGCTCAATGAATCACTTTTCAAGCGAGAGAGCGAAGACGAGACCATCCTTTGCCTAAACTACGATGGACTCTACGGCATCAATAACATTAATCGCTTCTTACAAAGCAGCAATCCAGCGCAGGCCATACAATGGGGACCCTACACATACAAGATTGACGATCCCGTGCTGTTTCACGAAACCGAGAGATTCAGACCTGTCATCTACAACAACCTTAAGGGATGGATACGAGGCATTATAAAAAAGCCTGGACATATTCAGTTCGCGATACAGCTGGATCGCCCGCTTAACGAATTCGACGTCAATACCAGCGAACTTATTTGGCTGGGTGATTCAACTGTTGGATTTTCAGTCTACGAGGTCGGCAACACGGATGACGACAACGATGACACGCTAAACACAACAGTTCCATTTCAAGTCGCTTACGCCGTGTCCATTCATAAGGCACAAGGCCTTGAATACGACTCCGTCAAAGTAGTAATTACCGACGCCAACGAAGAAGACATAACCCACAGCATTTTCTACACAGCCGTCACTCGAGCGCGCGAAAAACTGCGTATCTTTTGGACTCCCGAGACTCAGCAAAGAGTTTTGGCTCGTCTTAAACTTAGGGATGGTTCGAAAAAGGATGTGCATTTGCTGGCCGCTCGGCGGGGCCTCACTCCGGTTAGAAGATAAGGACAACAACACTTCCGAACTCGCCCCCTCCTTAAAAAATTCCGTTTTTGTCCCCCATGCAGCAGCAGAACAGCCCTCCCCACACACTCGTTGACATGTAAGCGCGGGGAACTGCGTCTACCGGAAATCCAGCATCACTACGTGTGGCGCGCCACCCCGCGTCCGCGACCTGCTCGACTCGCTTTATCGCGGATGAAAACGCGTTCAATGCGCCCCAGCGATCAACCCCTCAACCATGCCCGCTTCACACTCCAGCCTCGGCAGTGGTATGCGATGAAGTGCAATTTCCTCGCCGCCGACCTCGACCATGGAACCGGCCGCGCGGCGCGTGGGTAAGCCGCGATCGCGCCTGGTCCGACATGAAGCATTGTCACCGATCACGTAAGACACTGTTTAAGTGGAACCCCAAAGACAGCCTCCGGGGATGTGTCTAACCACTCACCCAACACTTTTTTAGGAATTTCACGGCTGAACTTTATTAGCGTCTAATAAAGTCAGCGAAGGCCGAAATCTTAACCATGTGGAACGGCAAGCCGTTCCACATGGTCTTTCGATGCGCGTGCGCGCGCGAGGGATGATACTCACGAGCTGCGAGTGCAGCTCGTGAGGTTATCGTCCATTTGCGTCAAGAAAGAAGACTTGTCAGGCCGTATTATCTGTGGGAAATAATACCCCCTTTTTCCCACAAGATTATCGTGCCAGAAAAGACGCAAAGCGTAGAAAAATCAGTAGCTAGCCGAATTTATGGGCGAGGCCGGGGTTGCGTATTCTCCGCGAATGACTTCCTGGACCTTGGCAGCCGCAAGTCCGTGGATATGGCGCTCGGCCGCCTCACCAAGGCAGGAACGATTCGGCGGCTGACCCGCGGGCTGTATTACTTCCCCAAATCCAGCGCCTTGCTGGGTGAGCTCTACCCCACCGTTGAAGCGGTCACCAAAGCGATCATGGCGCGTGACCACGTGAAGCTACAGCCGTTCGGCGCCTACGCGGCCAATCTGTTGGGGCTCTCTGAGCAGGTGCCGGCCAAAGTGGTGTTTCTGACCGATGGTGCGGCACGGAAGATTAAGCTGGGAAAACTCATCATTGAGCTGCGGCCCTCGACCTCACGGCAGATGGCCACCGCCGGACGCACCAGCGGCTTGGTTATCTCCGCCCTGCGCTACCTAGGGATAAAACACATCACCCCCGAGCGTATCGCCCATCTGCGTAAGGTTCTTTCGTCCGAAGATCGAAAGCAGCTCATCCGCAACCTTCGCTATGCGCCCGAGTGGATGCATGACGCCCTGCGGCAAATCGCCGCCGACTGATCTCCCATGAAAACTTTTGCCACCCTGGACGCACGGGAGCGTCGGGCTGTGTTTGAAGAGTTTCAGCTACGGGAAGGGGTAAGCGCGGTCATCGTCGAAAAAGATTTCTGGGTCGTGTGGCTGCTCGCGCAGATCTTCAAGACTCCCGCATTGGGCGGCCATGCGGTGTTCAAAGGCGGCACTTCCCTGTCGATGGTCTTCGGCGCTATCTCGCGTTTTTCAGAAGACATCGATTTGGGCATCAGTCCCGAAGCTTTGGGTTGGTCGGACATCCAACTCGAAACCGCCTCCAAGAATGCGTGGAACGAACGCATTCGCCCGAAATTGGAAGCCGACTGCGCCCGCCACGTCGAACAACACTGGCTGCCGATCCTGGCACAGGTAGCGGTTCGCGAACTGGGATCGCCTTCCGGCACCACAGTATGGCTGCGTTACCAACTCGACGAAACGAGTCGTTCGCCGGTGATCTTTTTCGATTATCCCGGAGCCCTGCCGAGCGGCATCGATTACATTGCCCGTTCCGTTAAAATCGAATTCGGCTCCCTTGCCGACCAACGCCCCACCGGCGCGCATCCGGTCCGTGCGATGGTTTCCCGGATCGTGCCGGTGGCCTTCTCCGATTTCCGCGCCGAGGTCGTCGCCTTGGAAATCGAACGCACGTTCTGGGAGAAGGCCACGATCCTGCACGCGGAGTTTCATCGTCCGGCGGAGAAACCTCAACCCGCCCGCTACGCGCGGCACTACGCGGACTTCGCCGCGCTTTGGCGGCACCCGTCCGGTCCCGCGTGCGCCCGCCAGCTCGATCTGCTCGCCCGCGTGCGGTTGCACAAATCGCGCTTCTTCTCCTCCGGCTGGGCCAACTACGCCACCGCCGCGCCGGGCACGTTCCGGCTGCTCCCGCCCGACTCGCGGCTGCCCGAGCTGCGCGCCGACTACGAGGCCATGCGGCCGATGTTCATCAACGAGCCGTTGTCCTTCAACGAAATGCTCGCCGTCCTGCGCGAAGCCGAACACACCATCAACCGCGCATGAGTTCGCAGTTCGCATTCCTCCACCTCGAATGGCCCGACGTGCACGAAGCCGCGGCCAAGGCGGAGGCCATGGCGATTCCCGATCCGCGCACGGCGTGTTTCCACGCCCGGCGCGCGTTGGAGTTGCTGGTTCACTGGCTCTACAAATACGAGGCCAGGCTCAAACTGCCGTATGACGACAACCTGAGCGCATTGCTGCACGAACCGTCGTTCAAACAGCTGGTCGGCGAGGCGGTCTTCGCCAAGGCGCGCGTCATCGTCACTCTCGGTAACCGCGCCGTGCACAACCGCCCCGTGGCTCCGGCCGACGGCGCGACCGCGGCCAGGGAATTGTTTCACGTCGGCTACTGGCTCGCCCGCACGTATGCGCAGGGAGCCAAGCCCGCTCCCGATCTCGCCTTCGATCCGACCGCGCTGCCCAAGACCACGCCCCTGCCCAAGCAGACGGTCGCCCAGCTTCAGGAACTCGAAGCCCGACTCCGCGAGCGCGACGAAAAGCTCTCGGCCCTCCTGCGAGAAAAAGAAAACCTCGACGCCGAACTCGTTCGCGTGCGCGCCGAGGTGGCCGCCGCCAAAAAGGCCAACGCCGCGCAGCCCGACACCCACGATTATTCCGAGGCCGAGACGCGCGACACCTTCATCGACCTGCTCCTCAAGGAAGCCGGCTGGGCGCTCGATCAACCCCGCGATCGCGAGTTCGAAGTCACCGGCATGCCCAACACGCAGGGCAAGGGCTTCGTCGATTACGTGCTCTGGGGTGCCGACGGAAAACCGCTCGCGGTGGTTGAAGCCAAACGCACCAAACGCGACCCGCGCGTCGGCCAGCGTCAGGCCGAGCTCTACGCGGATTGCCTCGAAAAGCAGTTCGGGCAACGCCCGGTGATTTTCTACACCAACGGCTACGAGCACTGGCTCTGGGACGACACCCAATATCCGCCCCGCCCTGTGCAGGGTTTCTATAAACGCGACGAACTGGAGCTGCTCATCCAGCGCCGTTCGTCGCGTCGTCCGCTCGCCACCGCAAAGATCAACGAGGCCATCGTCGAACGTTACTACCAGACGCGCGCCATCCGCCGCATCGCCGAGACTTTCGCCCAAGACAAGGATCGCAAGGCGCTCGTCGTCATGGCCACCGGCGCAGGCAAGACGCGCACCGTCATCGCGCTGTGCGACCTGCTCATGCGCTGCAACTGGGTGAAGCGCGTGCTCTTCCTCGCCGATCGCGTCGCGCTCGTGAACCAGGCCGTCAACGCGTTCAAAAAACACCTGCCCGAGTCGTCGCCGGTCAACCTCGTCACCGAAAAGGACGCCGAGGGCCGCGTCTTCGTCTCCACCTACCCGACGATGATGGGGCTCATCGACGAGACCAAGGACGGTCAGCGTCGTTTCGGACCGGGACACTTCGACCTCGTCGTGATCGATGAGGCGCACCGTTCCGTTTACCAGAAATACAAGGCGATCTTCACCTACTTCGACTCGTTGCTCGTCGGCCTCACCGCCACGCCGCGCGACGAAATCGATCGCGATACCTACGGCCTTTTTGAACTCGAGAAAGGCGTTCCGACCGACGCCTACGACCTCAAGGACGCCGTGGGCGACAAGTTCCTCGTTCCTTCGAAATCCGTCTCGGTGCCCCTCAAATTTCTCCGCCAGGGCGTGAGCTACGACGACCTTAGCGAGGAGGAGAAGGAAGAGTGGGACGCCAAGGAATGGAGCGACGACGGCAGCGTGCCCGATCACGTCGAAGCCGAGGCCGTGAACAAGTGGCTCTTCAACATCGACACCGTGGACAAGGTCCTGGCGCACCTCATGACGCGCGGCCAGACCGTGGCCGGCGGCGATCGCCTCGGGAAAACGATCATCTTCGCCAAAAACCAGGCCCACGCCGATTTCATCCAGGAGCGCTTCGACAAGAACTATCCCAAGCTCGCCGGAAAGTTCGCGCGCGTGATCACGTTCAAAACCGAATACGCGCAGAGCCTGATCGACGATTTTTCGCAGAAGGACAAAGCCCCGCACATCGCCATCTCGGTGGACATGCTCGACACCGGCATCGACGTGCCCGAGGTGGTGAACCTCGTGTTCTTCAAGCTGGTGCGTTCGAAGACCAAGTTCTGGCAAATGGTCGGGCGCGGCACACGGCTTTGCCCGGATCTCTTCGGCCCCGACCGGCACAAGGCGTTTTTCTACATCTTCGACTACTGCCAGAACCTCGAATTTTTCAGCCAGAATCCCGAAGCGGTCGAAGGCTCGCTCGGCGAATCGCTCGGCAAACGTCTCTTCAAGGCGCGACTGGAGCTGATCGGCGCCCTCGATAGCCGGGACCAAGGCAGCTTGCTCGAAGCGTCTCCCGTCGACGCCGAACTACGAAGCGGTCTCGTATCCACGCTGCACGACGAAGTCGCGGCGATGAACGTCGACAATTTCGTGGTCCGTCCCAAACGCCGCCTGGTCGAAAAATACGCGCGAGCGGAAGCGTGGCTCGATCTCGGCGTCGAGCAGCGCGCCGAGCTGGCGTCGGAAGTCGCCGGCTTGCCCTCCGAACTCGATCCCGAGGACGAGGGGGCGAAGCGCTTCGATCTGCTGATGCTGAACCTCCAACTCGCGGTGCTGCGCGCCGAGCCGGCGTTCAAGCGCCTGAGCGAGCAGGTGAAGACCATCGCCGGACTGCTGGAGGAAAAAGCCGCCATTCCGATGGTGCGTGCGGAGATGGTGTTGATCCAAGAAATCCAAACCGACGAGTGGTGGCAGGATGTCACGGTCACGATGCTCGACACCGCGCGCCGCCGGCTGCGGTCCTTGATCAAGCTGATCGAGAAGAAACGGCGGAAACCGGTTTATACGGACTTCGAGGACGAGATGGGCGCGGAGTCGGAGGTCGCGCTCCAGGCCTTCGTGTCCACGGACGGCTTTGAACGCTTCAAGGAGAAGACCCGCGTTTTCCTTCGCGATCACCTGGATCACCTCAGCATCCAGAAACTCCGAATGAACCAGCCGCTGACCCCGCTCGATCTGACGGAGTTGGAGCGGATGCTTGCGACCAGCGGCGTCGGCGCGCCGGAGTTTTTCGAGAAAGCCAAAACCGAGAGCGAAGGCCTCGGACTTTTCGTTCGCTCGCTCGTGGGACTGGATCGCGAAGCCGCCAAACAGGCGCTCAACCGCTTCACCGCGGGAAAGACCCTCTCCGCAAACCAGATCGAGTTCGTAAACCTCGTGGTCGATCACCTCACCGAAGACGGGGCGATGAAACCAGAACTGCTTTACGAAAGCCCCTTCACCGATCTGACACCGCAGGGCCCGGATGGTCTCTTTGCGCCCAAGCTGGTCGATGAGTTGGTGACGCTCCTCGCCGAGGTCCGCGCACGTGCGACCGCGTAGACTGTCCGGGCAATGAACCGCTACTGGAGCGCCGAAAGAGTCATCGCCCAGTTGACCCGCGCGATCAAGGAGCACCTCCCCGTCAACGATCGGAAAGCCCTTCGCCCCCTGCCTGAGCCTCGGCGAGGCCATCTTCCTAAATTTCATCAATGAGCCGGTCTGCTTTCGCCGCCACCTGCTATCCTGTCCGCACCAAGCGAGCGCTCCGTCCACAAATAGCGTCCAACACATCGCCGGCCGAATAGCTCGCCGCGCCCGGGCGCAAAAATCGCGCGATGTCCGCCGTCTCCGCTCCGGCCGTGACCAGCGGCGGCTCGGCGATCACGTTCGATGCTCCGCCGCGCAACTGCCCCAAGCCCACCGCCGCGAGCAAACCATTGCACAGGCACTTGCGGCCCTCGGTGTCCTCCCGCTTGCCGCCCTTCGCGATGTATTCGCCCACCGGCTCCGCCGCGCAGCGGTAGCCGACCGTCCCGTCCGGACGCACAAACGCCTCGCGCAGGTAGCCAAGATCGCAGCGGCGCACATGCCCCGCATACACCGACTCCTCCGACAAACTCGCGTCGAGTTGCAGCACCTTGAACGGAAACCCCGTCGGCGACGCCTCCGGATCGGTGAAAATCCGCACCGCCCGCTCGCGGCTGAGTTCGCACACCCGCGCCTTGATCTCGGGCGCGAGTCCCGACTCCTCGCAAAACGCGAAGGCGCTGCCTACCTGCACACCCGCCGCCCCTTCCGCCAGGGCCGCCTCCACACGGCCTTGCGTGGCCCGCTCGCCCGCCAACCAGAACGGCAAACCAAGCGCGCGAAACTTCGCCAACTCCGGCTCGTCCCGCGGCCCATAGACCGGTTGCCCGTCCGTCCCCGGCGCGCCGCCACCGCGCGGCGGCGCGTTGTGACCACCCGCCGCGTGGCTCTCGACCACGAAGCCATCCACTCGTCCGTTCGACTTGCGCGCCAGGCTCGTGGCCAGCGTCGCCGAACTCACGATGGCCAAAAAAGCCGGACGCCGCAGCGCACCTGGCTCCGCCGCCAACCACTCCCGCGGATCAAAGCGTAGTTTTATTCCCGATACATCCTCCGCTCCCGTCGCATCGAGCGCGATCTCCGCGGCCTCGCCCGCGGCAAATTTGTCCAGGGCACCGGGAATCGCGCGCGGGATGCCCGCGCCCATGAGGACCACATCCACGCCGGCCAGCATCGCGCCGTAGAGCGAGGCCAGCGTGCTCGTCTGCAATTTTTCCAGGAGGTTCATCCCCACCGGTCCCGCGTGGCCCTCTTTGGCCAGCCACACCTCGCAAAAACAGCTCAGCAGCGCGAGGTCCACCCAGGCGCGCGACGGACGCGCCGAAGGCATCGGCACCGCCGCGAATGGCGCCTTCTCCGGTTTCCCGCCTTCCACGAAATAACGCTGCCACACCCGCGCCACCAAGGCTTGGTCGGGGAAATGCGCCGCCGCCCGCCGAAGCGCCCCGTCCGCGTCGCCGAGTTGCAAGCGACGCGCCAGCACCACGGGCAACAAGGTGCCCGACACCACCCCGAGTTGACCTCGCTCCGAGACGGCCCGCGCGAGTCGCCAGTTCGACACCGCGACGCCCATGCCACCTTGAATGATCCGAGGAATTTCCATCCCACAGGAAACTCCGCCCGCTCCGCCGGGCCTAGGTCAAAGCCACCGCGCATCTTGCCAAAAACACGCCGCTATCGCCCTCCCCGGCCTGATGTCTGCGGCCGATGTGTGTCCACGGCAGAAAGAGGCGCGGAATCATATGGCCACAAAAAGCACAAAAGACGCAAAACCGGCCCCTCCCTTTTGCGCCTTCTGCGCCTTTTGTGGCCATCTCTACACCAACTCAAAAGCCAGCACGCGTTCACCCGGCGCGAGGCCGTCCTTGGCGCCGCGCCGCGCCAGCTCCGCCTCGATGCGCGCCGCGTCAAGCGTCTCCCCCTTCTCCACCGCAATCGTCACACGCCGAGTCGTCTTCTCCCCGACCGCGAACCAACCACGTCGCAAAGCCGCTTCTCCCGTCGGCGACAAACGCGCCGCGGTAAACGCGTCCGCGTCCGTCGCACGCCACGCGACCAACTCGCCCCACGCCTGCGCCAAGAACGCCGGCTCGCCGATGCACAACCGGCGCGTCAACTCCTCCAACTCCGGACGCCGTCCCGGCGCGAAGGTCTCCAACACGCGCCCGAGCACGCGGTGAAAGGGATTCACCGGCCGCGCCTGCGTCACCGTCACGATCACCGTCGTTTCGCGCGCACCGCGTTTGTTGTCCGCGTTCATCCGCGTGCCTCCTTCCCTTCGTTTCCACGCGCCGCCCACACGTCCGTGCCCACGCAGGTGCCGAGGCGCACCGCCATCTCGCCCACCCGCCGATACGCCGGACGCGTCTCCGTCGTGCCCGGCCGCGCTCCCGGCACGCGCACCTCCGCCGCCGCAAACGTGTCCGCCGCGCCGAGCACGACCAGCAGCCGACGCGCGCGCGAAAAGGCCACGTTGATCCGTCGAAAATCCCGCACAAACTCGCCCGTCAGCCGCGCGTCCGCGCGCACGAGGCTCACGATCACGATGTCGCGCTCGCTGCCCTGGAACTGGTCGACCGTGTTCACGTCGCGCGCCGGATCGAACCACTCCGCCGGCAGCCGCTCCGCGCGCAGCCGCTCGCGCAACAAGCCGATCTGCGCCTTGTAGAAACTGATCACCGCCACGCTCAGCCCGCGCGACTCCGGCTGCGACGCCAGTTCGGACAACACCCGCGCACACGCCTCCGCCTCGACCGCGTTGCGCCGCGAAGTGCCCACGCGTTCCTCGCGAGCCACGCGTCCGTCCGCGCCGCGCGTCGTGTCGATCCACGCGAGATGTTGACCCGGCCGCAGCCACGCGCGCCCCGTCGTCCCGCGCAGTCGCAGCCCGTGTGCCTTCGCGCGCGCCAACTCCGCCTCGCCGTCGCCCGCCAACAGCGGCTGGTCCGCGTAGAACAAGTTCACCGCCGCCATGATCTGCGGATGCATGCGATACTGACGCCGCAGCGCGCAGCGCGTCGACTCCGGCACGCGCCGAAACGCCGAGTCGAACCACGACGCCGTCACCAGTTCGCGGAAACGCTCCACCTCGGCCTCCGCCAGTTCGCCGTTCTCCACCGCCGTCTCGAAATGCTCGTCGCGAAACAGCGGCGGCAACTGCCGGTGATCGCCCACCAGCATCACGCGCCGCCCCAGCAGCAGCGGCGGCAACAACTCCGGCGGCGTCGCCTTGCTCACCTCGTCCACCACCACGAGATCGAACCGCGAGGCGAAACGCGGCGAGGCCACGAAGTCCGGTTTTCCCGCCTCGTTGCAAGTCGCGCCCACCACATTCGCCTGACCGAGATAAAACGCCTCGTCCTCGCCGGAAAACTCCTCCGCGCGCGCGTTCTCGCACCAGCCCGCCCACTCGCCGAGCACGCCCCGCCAACGCGCGTCCTGCTCCGCATCCGCCTCGCGCCGCGCCGCCGCACCCACGCTCCCGAGCCACGCGCGCAGATACGTTCCCACCTCACCCGCGCGCCCTTCACGACGCCGCGCGCTCGACACCCAAGCCGCGCGCACCCGCGGCGTCGCCGGCAGACGACTCAGCGCCTGCTCCACCGCCAGATTCGCCTGCGAAGCGACGAGCACGCGCCAGCCCCGCGCCGTCGCCAGCGCGCAGATCTCCGCGATCACCGTCGTCTTGCCCGTGCCCGGCGGCCCCCAGAGTAACAACATCTCCTCGAGCGCGAGCGCCCGCTCCACGCACGCGCGCTGCTCCGGATTCAGCCGCGCGTCGCGCGCCCACTCTAGCCGCGCCGCGTTTTCGATCGGTTTCACCTGCGCCGGATCGAGCAACCAACTCGCCAGCCGCGGATTCGCCGCGCGCCCTTCGTGCAGCCGACGCAAGCCCTCGAGCTGCACGTCCAACGCCGCGAGCTCCCCCTCCATCGCCACACGCAGCCGCCCTTTCTCGGGCAAACGCGGCGCCGTCCGCGCGCCGTTCGCACCCGCGGAAAAATCCACCTCGACCACCAGCCGCCCGCCCGCCGCGACCGACAGCCGCCGAAACAAACCCTGCGGCGCGCGCGTGTCCTTCGGGTCTTCGCCCACGCGCAGTTCCTCGTCGCGCCAGCGCCGACGCAACCGCTCCGCCTCCGCCGGCCCGCCCTCCGTGTCGGCCAGATAAAACTTCACCGCCCGCGGATCGCGCGCGTCGCACTCGATGTAGGCGTGGCTCGCATCCGCCTTCGCCTCCGCCACGCGCCGCCGCCAATCCAGATACTCGCGCCAGCGCGTGAACATCGGGTTCGTCCCCGCGCCCTCCGCGCCCGCCTCGCGCCCCTCCCCCGCGCTCCCCGGCGCCGCCGGCAACACGCGCAAAAACGCGACCGCCTCGCCGTCGCAGTAGCCCGCGCTCACGCGTCCCTGCATGTAGCCGATCTCGCCCGAAAAAATTTTCTCCCGCGCGCCGAGCGGCCCCGAGTCCACCGCCTCGCGGTCCACCACCACGAGCGCGCGCGTCGCCTCGTTATACTCGCACACCAGGGCCAACCAGCGCCCGTCCAACGGCCCGGGGGTGCGAATGCTCGCAAAAGGCCGCAACGCGTAACGCGCCCGCCCGCCCGACTCCTTCGTTTCGCGTCGCCACATCACCGTGCGACGCACCGTGGAAAACTCGCGCGCGAGATAACCCATCACCCGCGCCAACTCCGCCGCCTTGCTCGCGCCGCCCGAGCCCACGCCACCGCCGAGCAACGCGGCCCAGCGAGCGGGCCGCGCCTCCACCATGCTCAGATCCAAATGCAGTTTCATCGTCGGGCGTCTCGCGGAAAAAGCCCGCGACTCAACGCCTCCGCAGCAGCCCTGCCAACCGTGTTTCGCTTTCCGGCGAAAATCCCATCGCGCGCTTCAACATCAGATCGCGCGCCATGATGCCCTCGAACCGCCGAGCCGCCACCTGGTCGCTCCAGCCGACCATGCCCAGCGCCGCCATCACAAGGCCGCTCGCCGGCACCGGCACGTCGCTGCCGTAAAGGATGCGCGCCGCCAGCTCCTCGTCCTCGCGAATCGCGCGCAGTTGCCACGGCCGAAAACGCAGGCTCAGCCCCGCCAAGGCGCTGTTGTCGCCGTAGAGATTTGGGTAACGCTTCGTCATCGCGACGAACTCGCCGAAGTAATCCGGATCGAGCCCGATCATGCCCGTGCCGCAATGCGCCGCGATACAGGTCACGCCGAGCTCCAACGCCTGCGTCAACACGCGCGGGCTCGCCAGCTCCGGCCGCAGCACCGGCATCGTCCGCTCGCTGCCCGTGTGCGCGAGCAGGATCAACCCGCTCTCCGCCATGCGCTCCAAAAACTTCCGGTAACGCCGCGCGTTCCAGTCGATGTTCTGCACGTTCGGCAAACATTTTAGCATCACCGCACCGCCCTCGATCGCGCGCTCGAGTTCGTCGAAGGCGTCCCGCCGCGCCGGATGAATCGACACCGCCGGCAGAAACTCCCGGTGCCTCCGCGCCAGCCCGAGCACGTGCTCGTTCGGCACGTAGAACGATCCGCTGTCCTCGATCAACGTGCCGTCCTCGCGATAGGCCTGCTCGTGCGCGAGCAACACCGCCGCGTCGATCCCCGCCTCGCGGATCTGCTCGAGCAGCGCCGCGGTGTAGAGCGTCTCGAAATCCTCGCGCAACGCCGAGGCCGGCATCCGCATCGCGCGCAGCAGAAACGGCGCGCCGATCCGCGTCAGTCCCTTCGGACGATACCAGCAACCGGAACCGCCAAAACCCGTGCCGATCGCGTGAACGTGACAATCGATCCGCATCGGGGCGCTCATGTTGTTCCGGATTCCAAATTTGTAGGCCAGGCCACCGGCCTGGCTGCCCGACCAGCGGTCGGACCTACAGCATCGGCCGACGTCGGCGCCTGCATGATCAACGGCATCAATTGATCCAAATCGCGTAGCCGAGGAAATTGCCGCCAAAGACGCGCATCAGCTCGCGCCAGGTCCCGACCGAAGTCGTCGGACCTTCCTCGAAATAAGGCGCCGCCGCCGCGCCCTGGATGTAGCCGATCAGATCCGTGCGGCGATTCTCCTCGAAGAGTCGACGCAGGTTCATGCCGTAGCCCTCGCGCGGGAAACGCCAGTGCGGCAGCAGCTTCTTGCCCTCGAGCAACGCCTCCAGCTCGTCGAGCACCCCGCGCCATGCCGTCGTCTGCGCCTCGTCGAGACGCAGGTTAAAAACGCTGTTCTGCTTCGGCGAAGGCAACCACTCGCGGTCGTCGTCCGTCTCCGTCGCCGCGCTGTCCAAGGTCGCGCGGCTCAGGCGGATCATCTCCAGCAATTCGCCCCGCGCCCGCGCCAACCGCTCCGGTTCGCTCACCGGCAAATCGAGGCCGTGGATCGTCGCGATGATGTCCGCGATCGAGCCAAAATCACGACGCGGCTCCTTTTCGCCCCGCTCCGCCAAGAGCCGGGCGAAAGCGGTCTCGGCGCGCGCAAAATACAGATGCCCCGTCGTCGCGAACAGTTCTCCGCCATCATGCGCGAGCAACACGTCCGCCAGCCCGCGCAGCAGATTCGTGTAGGCGCGCAGCCAGAGCGCGTCGGTCTGGTCGAAGGCGACCGCGAAGTTCTCAGCCGCGCGTTGATCCTCGTTTCGCGCCGGACCACGCGTTGCAAGCTGCGCGAAGAAAGGACCGAAGCTCACGCGGTCCTCCGGTTTCCCCGTTCCCTTGAAATCGAAACCCGCCGCGCCGAGCGGAATCACCGTCTTGAACTCCCTGCCCTCGATCGCGACGAGCCGCGCGTCGATCGCCGCCAGCCGAGCGTGAAACGTGTCGAGCACGCGGCGCACATCCTTCGCGCGAGTCGGCTTCGGGTCGGGATTCACCGGCACCGGCAACCGCAGAAACGGCACCGGCAGCTCGCGTCCCGCCTCGAAACGCAGTCCGTGCGCGGAGAAGTCGCGGCCCAGTTCCTCCACCGCCGCGAGCATCTCGACCGCGGCGCGCGCGAACACCGCCTCGGGCGTTTCCGCTTTTTCCGGCAGTTCGGCGAGCGTCGCGGTCGCTCCGCGTCCATCGAACAATCCGGGGTTCAACTCCAGGGGTTCCGCCGCGGCAAAGGTCCCCGCGCTCGCGGCGCAGAGAACGGAAAGAAATGTCCGGGTGATCGAGTTCATGGGGAGGTGGTGGTTGGGTTAAAGCGCTTCCGTCGCGAGCTGCTTGGCCGCCTTCAGGTCGAGTTTTCCCGTGCCGAGCACCGGGATCGCGTCGACCTTCTTCACGACCTTCGGTATCCAAAGATTGGTGACACCGGCCGCGGACAGTTTTTCGCGCACCGAGTCGACCGTCACCTCGTCGCGCGTCGTGATCAGGACGAGTTGCTCGCCCTTCGCCGGATCGGGCAGGCCGGCCACGAAGACCACGTATCCGTCGGCGCCTTCCAGCCCGAAGGTCTCGACGATTTTCTGCTCCACCGTGCCGTGCGGCACCATCTCGCCGCCGATCTTCGAAAAGCGCGACAAGCGTCCCTCGATGAACAGGAAGCCGTCCTCGTCGAAGCGCCCGAGGTCGCCGGTGATGAACCAGCCCTCGTGAAACGCCGCCGAGGTCTTTTCGGGGCTGTGGAGATAACCCGAAAAAATGTTGGGACCGCACAGCACGATCAAACCGGTCTCGGTCTCCGGTTTCGGCTCCATCGTATCCGGATCGAGCACACGCGCCGCGATGCCCGGGAGCAGCCGGCCGATGGAGCCCGCGCGCTGGCCGACCTGCGCGTCCCCCGTCTCGGTCACGATCGGCGGATCGGGCTGATTCACCCCGGCCACCGGCGTCGTCTCGGTGAGCCCGTAGCCCTGCATGATCTCGAGGTGGAATTTTTCGCGGGAAAGTTGCGCGAGGTCCTCCGGAAGTTTTTCCGCGCCGGTCACAAGGATATCCAAGGTGCGCAGATCGGCGGGCGTCGCTTTCCTCAACACGGGGCGCGCGAAGGTCGGCGCCGCCACCCACACGGTGCATTCCTCCTCGCGAATCGCGTCGATGATCTTTCGCGTGTCGAGCGGGCTCGGCACCGTCACCACCTGGCATCCGCGAAGCATCGGATACCAGATGCCGACCGTGAAGCCGAAGCTGTGAAACACCGGGAGGCACGCGAGGATGCGCGCGTCGGCGGGCAGAATCGAAAGCGACGAGATCTGCCAGCAGTTCGACAGCAGATTGCGGTGACTGAGCACCACCCCCTTCGGCTCGCCGGAACTTCCGCTGGTGAACAGGAGCCCCGCCTCGGCTTGGTCGCCAACCTTCGGCAGACGGAGCAAGGTCGCCGTCCACTGGTTCGGCAACACCCAGGCCGCGATCAACCAGGGCAACATCGCGCGCTTGCCGCCCGCCTCCTTGATCGTCGCCGCGAGATCCCGCGTATCGTCGGGCCACGGAAAATCGGCCACTTTTCCGCGAACCGCGTCCGCGCTGAGCACGGTGCGGATGCCCGCCGTGCGCAGGCTCGCCTCCAACGCCGCGCGGCCCGCGGTGAAGTTGAGGTTCACCGGCGTCTTGCCCGCGACGAGCACGGCGAGATTGGCGATCGTCGCGCCCGCTCCGGGCGGCAACACGATGCCGACGCGCGGTTCCGCCACGGTGCGACGCAGATGGCGCGCGAGCACGGCAGCCGCAGCCACGAGCTGCGCGGCCGTCACCTCACGGCGTCCGACCACCCGGTCGATCACCTCCAGGCGCCACGGACGTTTGCACAACGCGCGCACGACCTCGCGACCGAGGTGGCGGCGCAGATGCGGACGCATTTCAAACGCGACCTTGCCCAGATCGAGCAACGCACGCCGCACCGTGGCCGCGTCGGCGGACTCGGGCGGGATCGGATCGCCCCACGCCACCGCCACCGGCGTCGGCATCACACGGGGCCACTTCAAAATGTAGCGATGCCCGGAAAACGAAAACACCGAACCCCAAAGTCCGTCGTGAAATACCGGCACCACCGGCACGCCGGCCTTGCGCGCCATCAGCTCGAAACCGCGCTGGATCTGCATCAGTTGCCCCGTCCGCGAAATCGCGCCCTCCGGGAAGATCAGCACATATTCGCCCCGGCGCAGGCACTCCGTCACCCGGCGCGTGGTCGAGAGCGCGTTGTCCGACGACACCGGGATCGTCCCGGTCAGCCGGAAAACGAGCCGGAAAAACCACGACGCCTTCTGCAGCGCCTCGTGTCCCACGAAACGGATCGGACGCGGACAGGCCATCTGCAACACGACCACGTCGACATACGAAAGGTGGTTCGCCAGCAGCAGCGCCCCGCCCTCCGGCAGCCGTTCCGCACCGATCGTTCGGATTCGATACAGGCAGCGGGCGATCAACCTGACGGGGGCGGCGATGATCCAAGGGGCGTATTGGGCGCTCATGTTTTCGGGGAAGTTTCGGGGCGGGGTTCGCGATCGGAGACGAGGTGTTTGAAGCGGTGGTAGGAGAAGCCCACCCACATCAACACGACGCCGACGACGATGAAGGCCACGATCCGATGCAGCGCCGAGTCGAGATCAACGATGAACATCCGCGGCAGACATAGCGCCAAGCCGACCAGCCCCAGCACGCGATACGGCGCCGTGCGACGAAACAGCCCCGTCATGAAGAAACAGATCGAAACCAATCCCCACCCCGCCGTCGCATAGGGCGCCAGCCCGCCGCGCTGCGCGGCGAAAGCGTAAAACGCCAGCGTCAGCGCCAGGCCGCCGCCCATGTAGCGAGCCACGCCGGAGGCTTCGCCACGTCGCGCGCCCAGCCACAGGGGCAACACCGCCGCCACCAGCGACGCCGTCAGCACCGAGCCCAAGCCCGCGCCCCAGCCTTCCGCGCCGCCGTTCGCGATCAGCATCATGGCCGACCAGCCGAGACACGCCGTCAACGCGCCCGCGGCCGCCTTCGCCGCATCGACACGTCCCGGACGCGCCACCATGGCCGCCACTCCCGCCGCGCCCGCCAGCACGAACACGCGCGCCGCTCCGGCGAACGCCTCCAGCGCGACGAGCCACGCGAGCAGGGTCGCAAGCGTCGCTTGCACCGGCACCGCATGCGAGCGCCATCCGGTGCACTCCGTTTTCCATCGCGCCGGCGCGCGCACCCAACCCAGAGCCGGAACCCAGGCCAGCAATCCGGCCGAGATCCACCACGCCGCCCCTCCATGTCCGAGCGCCGCCCAGAGAGCGCACACGCTCCAAAAGATCCACGAAGCCGCCAACGCCGGCCGCACGCCCGGGCGCAACGCCAGGGTGAACACCGCCACCGCCGCGACCGCGAAACCAAAGCCCAGCTCCGCGCCGTGCAACCACACCGCGAGCGCCCGCAGGCCCAGCACCGTCGCGGCCAGCACCTGCACGCGCTCCATCGTCTCGGGCAGCGCCTCAGCCCGCCGCTCCACATCGGCCCGCGGCCAGGAGCGCAACCACACCGGCAACGCCCACGCGAGCAACGCCGCCGCGCCCAGGCTCGCCGCGTCGCCGACCAGCCCGCGGCCGAGCCAGCACGTCACGCCCAAACCCAGCGCGAGCGTCGCCACCCAAGCCAAGCGCCGCCCCGGGGCGAAGGCCGTCGCCACGCCGAAGACCAGCGCGACCACCGTCGCCACCAGCCCCGCCCGCTCCTCCGGCCACAACGCGAAAAACGTGAGCACACTCCCCGTCACCGCCAGCGCCCACGCGCCGCCCGACACGGCTTTCGAGCGCGCAAGCAAACCCGTCGCCGCCATCGCGCCGGCCATCACGAGCGCGTTCCAGCCGAGATTGTCCGGTGCCGTCGCGCCGACCGCCGCCCACCACCACCAAAGCTGCGCCGCCGCCGCGAGCACCACGGCCGTCCACGCCGTCGCCCGCCCTTTGCGCCACCACGCGACCGCGCCGAAGAGCCCCGCCAAGCCCAGCGCCAAGGCCGGCTCCCAATGCGCGGGCGTCCAACGCGACACCGCCACGAGCAGACCTCCGCTCGCGATCGTCGCACCGCAGACCTCCGCCACACGTCGCGCCGAGGCGCCCGACAACAACCAGCGCCTGCCCTCGCCTACCAGCAGGACCAGGCCCAACGCGAAGGCCACCGTCTTCGCCGCCGCCGCGGACCAGATCGGCGCCGCGCCCAGACCGTGTCGCATGAAAAACCAGCTCGCCGCCAGGGCCACCACGCCGGTGGCCACCGCCAGCACCCTCGAGCCGATCCGACGCGCCGTCCACGCCAGCACCCATGCCTGCACCAGCAGGGCGATCGCCGCGTCACGCGCCCCCGCCACCTCGATCACCGCGAGCGTCAGGGCGCCCGCCGCCTTCGCGAGCAAGACCGCGGCCACCACGTCGTCGCGACCGTTCCGGCGCATCCGCATCCACGCCCCCAGCGCGAACAGCGCCGCCGCGCCGCCGTAAAACCATTCCAGCTCGGCGCGCGCCCAGCCCAGCGCCGCCCACAGCCCGCAGCCCAGCGCGAGCGTGGAGTTCGCCCCCTGGAACCACAGTTCTTCCGCCGTCGCCCGCTTCGTTCCGTGCCGATCGCCATTTCGGTCGCGCAGAAAAAACAGCACCGCCACGCCGACCAGATAGAACCAGGTCGCGGGCCCGAGTCGTGTCACGCCGCCGGCCCAGGCCTGATACAGCCCGGACGCGAAGACCGCATACGCGCCCGGCAACGCCGCCACCGACGGCCCATCCCAACCGCGCGCCCGGCGTAGTGACACCGCCACTACCGTGAGCAGGGCGCCCGCGCCGAGCGCGCAGCCCTCCAACCCGCCGCGCACCGACACGACCGCCGTCACGTGGCCGAGCCCCGTCGCCAGCGTCGCGATCATCGGCGAACGTCGCCGCAAGGCCGCCATCACGATACCCGCGACCGCGAGCGCCTGCGCCACGACCGACATCCACAACGCCGGAAACACCCGCAACGCCGGCACCGCGTGCCCCGCGTAGGCCGAGAAAAAAACGAGCGACAAGCCGCCCGCGAAAACCACCTCGCCAAAGGCCGCCATCCGCCGGCCCAGCCGGAGCCCGAGCGCCGACACGCCCGCCGCCACCGCGAGCAGTTCCGCGAACTTCACCCACGCCGGCGTATGCCGCGACACATAGACGCCGAAAAACACCACGCCGACGACCGCGATCAAGGTGCCCACGCGCGTCGCCCACCATGCGCCGAGCCGAGCCTCCGCGCCTTCCTCGCCGTCCGCCGACGGCGGCCAGAGGTGCACGCGCTCCAACCAGCTCCGCAAGGGAGTCTCGCGCGGTTTCGGCTCCGATCTCCGCCCCGCCACCTTCTCCGCGACGGCCCGCTTCACGGACCCCGCGGGCTCCGGCGCAGCCGGTGCCGGCTCCGGCACTCGCTCGGGCCTTCGCGGCGTCATCGGGATCTTCACCGGAAGCGCAGACGGCAAGGGCGGCGGCGCCGACTTGATCACCCGTTGCTCGTTCGCCACCGCCGTATCCGGCTTCGACGCGATCCCCCGCGTCTCCGCCGCCAAACGTCGCTCCAGCGCGTCCAGCGTGCGACGTGTGTCGTCGAGTTCCGCCTCCAACCGCTCCACCCGCCGCCGCACCTGCTCCAGCTCGTGGGCCGTGATCATGGGAAAGCGCCTCCGGAAAGATCAGATCTTCGGTGTCATCCAGCGAGTGGCTTCCTCGCGCAGGATCGCGAGCAAGGCCACCGACTCGCGCATCTGCCTTTCGCCAAGCCCCGCCGTCACCTGGCGCACGACATCCTCGTAGGCCGGAGCCATTTTCCGGCGCAGCTTCCGGCCGGCGGCCGTGAGGCGCACCCGATACACGCGACGGTCCGAGGGATCGTCCGCGCGAAACACCCAGCCCGCCTTCTCCATGCGGTCGACGAGTCCCGTCACGTTGCTGCGGTCAACCACGAGCCGGTCGGCCAGCTCGCGCTGACTCAGGCCGCCCTCCGATTCGGCGGCGTCCAGCAGGTTCAGCACGTTGAATTGCGCCGCGGTCAGCCCGTGCGGACGAAACAGACGCTGGCTTTCCCGGAGAAAGAGGTCGGCGGTCGAGATGATGTCCTGGATCAGCGTCGGCGCGATGTCGGAAGCCATGACGGCGAGGGCGTGAAAACTAGTTAATATGTCAACAGTTTATTTTTCATCACTCCGCGTGGGGAAAATGCCCGTCCGCCCGCGACCGGAAGTCAGGGCAAAGCGATCTCGGCGTAGACCGGCCGGTGGTCGCTCAGCCACGAACGCACGATCTCGCAGCGCCCGACGCCGAGTTCGGACGGCACGAGGACGAAATCCAGCAGGCGGGTGGGCAGCGGCGAGGGGAAGGTCCGCCCGCTGCGCGGATGCAGCCCGTAGCTGCCGAAGTATTCCAGCTCCGCGAGCAGGCCCGCCGCGGCGTCGCTCGCCTTGCCCGAGGTGTTGAAGTCGCCGCAGACGAGCGGCGGCACGCTCCAGTAGGGCGAGCGCGCGTTGTGCCGCTGCGCCAGGTAGCGGAACACCTGCCCCACCTGTTCGAGCCGCGCGGTCCGGGAACGGTAGTGCAGGTGCAGGTTGATGAGCGGCACCCGCCGCCCGGCGACCGAGATCTCGGCGAACAAAAAACCCTTCTCCCCCAGGGTGCGCTTCCCGAAGGCCACCGCCTCGCCTTCCTCCAGGGCGTGACGCGACAAAAACGCGTTGCCGTAGCAAAGGTTGAAAATGCCCTCCCTCCGGGTGGTCACCCCGTGCAGTGCGTGCGCGTAGCCGGCGTGTTCGCGCAGATAGGCGAGGTGGTCGAAATTTCCCGCCCAACTCGACTCCTGGTCGATTTCCTGGAGCGCCACGATGTCGGCGTCCCACTTGACCAACAGCGCCGCGATCCGCCGCAGATGGGCCTGCATCGAGCCCCTCGTTTGAAAGCCCTGGATGGGGCGCAGGCCGCGCCCGTGGGCGATGTTCCAGGTCAGTATTCGCAGACGATGGCTGCCGCTCATTGCGCCAAAAAATCGTCCAAATCTTTCTGGTCCGCAAATCGCGCGCGCTCCGGATCGGGATGCACGCGGCGGATCCAGACGCCCTCGATCTGGTCGGGGAACTTCCGCCGCAGCTCCGCGTAGATTTCCGGATCCTGCTCGCCGTCGTCTCCGAGAAGCGCGAATCGGACGTCCGGGAAGGCGCGGAAAATCTCCTCCAACGTGCGTCGCTTGTAGGCGAGCTGCTCGCCGGTCAGCGAATCCTCGCTCGTCTCGGAGAGCTCCTTCATGCGCAACACGCCGCGCGGAAATCCGTTCACCCGAAGCAAGGCGCGCAGGTTGTCGGTGAGTTGTTTCGGCGAGGCGGACACGTAGAACACCGGCGCGAACTCCGGCGCGGGGTTCCTCTCCAGCAGACGCCGGCACGCGTCCGCGACGCCGGGCACCACCTCCCGATCCTCCGGCGGCACCACTAGGCTGTTCTTCAGCAGCGTGCGTTTCTCCAGCACGTGGCTCACCACCAGAGTGTCGTCGAAATCCGAGATCAGACCGATCCGGTTGGCGGGATCCGGCACCAGCAAACCCGCCTCGCTGCTCCGCGGCGGGTCCGTCTCGATCTCGTGCCAGCCGGCCGGGAAAGCCGGCGCGGGGCGCATCGCGAGCGTCCAGTAGCCGTCGTCGTCCACGCGTGTCGTCCATTCGTGTCCCGCCGCGCGCCAGGTGACGAATCCCTCCTCCCCGCTCGTCATGAGCAGACGCGCGTTGTGATACAAGACCCTGGCCGGTCCGCGCCGCCCCTCGCCCGCCACGCGCCGTTCGACCAAGCGCCCGGAAAAATGAAATCCCGTCGCGCCGCTCCACGCGTCGTCGACGATCACATGCAGTCGATCCGCCGCCCACGCCGCCGGTCCGACGAAAAACGCGACCGCGGCGAGAAGCCCCGTCGTCCGCGCCCCGGCGGAGGTGGCGCGGCGGCCGTCCGACGCGGACATCGGCGTGATCGCGTTCGTTCGCATCGCGGTTTTCGCCGGAAGGCCGTCGCACGAGGCCTGCGACACGGTGGCGTGCGAGCGGCCGAGTCGGTGCACGAGCCGACGAAACGAGGGGAAAGGCATCGGGAAACCGGGGCGTTGCTTTGCCGCCAAGAACTGCGCCGCGCCGCAGGCGGCGACAAGCGGATTATCCCCGTTTCGCCCGGGACTCCGGATCGCGTCCCCCGCCCCGGGGGCTTCCCGCCTCCCCCTCCGCCACACGCTCGCGCCACTCCCTCGGCGAGCAACCCATGCGGCGGCGAAACTGGCGCGCGAAGTAGTTGCTGTCGTTGAAGCCCGCCTCGAGCGCCGCCTCGGTCACGGTGAGCTCCGCGTCGCGCAAAAGCTCGCAGGCCCGCGCCAGCCGGGTCTGCAACACGTAGTCGATCGGCGACGTGCCGGTCACCGCCTTGAAGGCGCGTTTGAACCCGCTGGCCGACATCCGCGCCTGCCGCGCCAGCTCCCCGAGCGTCAGCGCCCGCGTGAGGTTTTGCTCGATGTGCCGCACCGTGCGCTGCACCGCAAGCAGACGCCGCCCGTCCGGCGACGCGTGCGCCCGGTAGCCGCGGGCCAGACGGACGAGCAACTGCCGGAAAAGCGCGTCCACCAGCGTCGCCCCGCCCGCCGCGTAGCGCGCCGTCTCCGTCTCGAGTTCGCGCAGAAGCGACAACACGCTCTCCAGTTCCTCCGCCGGCAGACGCAGATGCCCCGCGAAGCCCTGCGCGTCGCGATAACGCGGCTCCGTCTCGAAAAGCGCCTGGTAGCCGGGCAACGCGGTCAGCTCCGCCGACGGCGGCGGCATCCGCGCCGGAAGAAACAATACGTTGCAAAGACTCAGCCCGCGCACCTCCGCGAAGCCGTGCGGTCGCTCCGCCGGGATGAAAAACACGTCGCCCGCCGCGATCGGATAGGCGCCTTGCTCGGTGAGGTGCGAGGCCGAGCCCGCCCGCACCACCACGAGTTCCGCGAACTCGTGACGGTGCAACGGCATCTCCGTCTGGTCCGGTTCCGCCCACACGGAAACCGCCAGTTCGGGCACGCGGAAAAAATCGGCGACACGCAGGCGCTGCACGTCGCCGACCTTGCCGGGGGCCCGCGCCGGGTCAACCGGCGCCGCGCCCGGCCTTTCGCTCAATCCACCGTCTCCGCGCGGGACAGCGTCAGACGGTAGCGTCCGGCGCGGAGCCGCAGCGCGGGCCGGCCCTCGTGTTCGATCGCCGCCGCCACGCCCGCGTGCCCGCGCCAGGGAGCGCCGTCGATCCGCAGCCCGGTCAAGGTCGGCGCCGGCGGCACCGCCACCGCCCCGACGCCGGGAGGAACCTCGATCTCCCAGTCCAGTTTCCCGTCGCGCCCGCGACGCCACGCGCTGCGGATCCGGCCGTAGGGCGACTCGAGTTCCGCCCGGGCGTGTTTGAGGCGCTTCGACGGCTTCGGCCGCAACAGGACGCTCCGGAAGGCGGGCGCGAGTTCCTCGATGCCGCCCACCGTCGAGTAGAGCCACTCGCCGATCGCGCCGTAGGCGTAGTGGTTGAACGAATTCATGTTCGCGTCGCCGAAACCGTTCTCCGGCGTCCAGCTGTTCCAGCGCTCCCACATCGTGGTCGCGCCGTTTTTCACCGGATACAACCAGGACGGATAGTCGTCGTTGAACAGCAGACGGTAGGCGAGGTCGAAGCGACCGAAGCGGCTGAGCACCGGGCAAAGCAACGGCGTGCCGACGAAGCCGGTGCAAAGGTGGTAATTGCGCCGCTTGAGCACGCGTTCGAGATGCGCGAGCGCCGCCGGCCGCTTCGCCGGGGGCAGGAGGTCGAAACCGAGCGCGAGCAGGTAGGCGGTCTGCGTGTCGCCGGCCAGACGCGCGTCGGCGGTGACGTAATGGCGGTTGAAGGCGGCCACGATCCGCCGATGCAGCGCGGCGTGACGGCGCGCCTCGGCCGCGCGACCGAGCACGGAGGCGATCTTCGCCAGCAGCTCGGCGGACCGGGCGAAATACGCGGTGCCGATCAGATCGCAGGGGGTGGCGGCCCAGTCGGGACGCGTCGCCTCGGGCGACAGCCAGTCGCCGTAGCGGGTGTCCGGGCGGATGAGCTTGTCCGAGGTCTTTTCAAGATGCGCGAGGTAGCGCGTCATCGAGGGGTAGTTCTCCTCGAGGATGCGTTTGTCTCCATATTTCCGATACACCACCCAGGGGCAGATGATGCCCGCCTCGGCCCAGGCCGCGTTGGCCCCGGGGTTCAACGGCCAGAGGTTGAAGAACAGATCGGGCGCCGTATCGGGATAGGCGCCGGTGGCGTGCTGGCCGTCCACGACGTCGCGCGCCCATTTCCGGAAAAACGCGGCCACGTCGTAGTTGAAGGTCGCGGTCGGGATGAAGACCTGCGCGTCGCCGGTCCAGCCGAGGCGTTCGTCGCGCTGCGGACAGTCGGTCGGGATCTCCAGGAAGTTCCCGCGCTGGCCCCAGCGAATGTTCGACTGGAGCTTGTTCACGAGCGGATCGGAACATTCGAACACGCCCGTCGGGGTCATCTCCGAATGCCAGACCAGTCCGGTGACGGCGTCGATCGACGGCGCGGCTTTCACTCCGGAGATCTCGACGTAACGAAAACCATGAAAGGTGAAGCGCGGCTCGTAAACCTCCGGCCCGCCGCCGCGGCAGACGTAGACGTCGGTCGATTTCGCCTGCCGGTAGTTCTTGGTGTAGAGCGTGCCGTCCGCCTCGAGCATCTCCGCGTAACGCAGCGTGATGCGGGTGCCGCGGGGGGCGCGGACGCGCAGACGGATGTTGCCCACGATGTTTTGGCCGAAGTCGAAAACGTGACGGCCCTTCGCCGGCCGGGTGAGTTTGACGGCCGCGAGCTCCTCGATCGTGCGCACGCGTCCGAAGGCCTTGCCCGCGAGCGGCAGCCACGGGAAGGACAACACGCGCGCGGGCCGCTCCTTTTCCCCGAAGGAGAGCCGGGCGTCGAAGGTCTCCCCGTCGTAGAGGTCGGCGTTGAGGATCGGTCCGGTCGAGGCGCGCCACGAGCCGTCGCTGCCGATCCAGCGCACCGTCCCGTCCTCCTCGACGATTCGAAGCACCGCGAGCAACGCGGGGGTGTCCCCGTAATGGTCGCGCATGCGCTTGAAACCCAGCCAGCCGCAATACCAGCCGTCCGCGAGCAACGCCGACAGGGTGTTCTCGCCGGCGCGCAACGCGGAGGTGACGTCGTAGCTCAGGTATTCGAAACGACGCCGGTAGTCCGTCCATCCGGGCGCGAGGTGGTCGCGGCCCACGCGCTCGCCGTTCAGCCAAGGCTCGAAGATGCCGCGTGCGGTGATGTAAAGCCGCGCCTCCCACGGAGCCGCGTCGAGCCGGAAGCTTTTGCGCAACTGCGCCGCCGGCCGGTCGGCGGGAACCTTCGGCAACGCGGGATGCGCGATCCACTCCGCCGCCGGCCACGGGGTTTTCGGTGACAGAAAACCCGTTTCGAACCAGGCCGGCTCGCTCCACGCGGTCGCCTCCCCCGTGTGATCCCACACCCGCACCCGCCAGTGATAGCGCGTATGCGCCCGCAGCCTGGCGCCCTCGTAGGGCACGAGCACCGACTCGGGCGACTCCACCCGCCCGCTGTCCCAAACCATCCGGTCGCCCGCCGACACCTCGATCTGCCAGGCCGTCTGTCCCGCGCCGATGCGCGGGTCGTTCAGACGCCAGGAAAACCGCGGACGCGGTTCGTCGAGACCGAGCGGATTGATGAGATGCTCGACACGAAGGGCGTCGACGCGGGGCTTGGACTTCAGGCGGGAACTCATGAGGTGTCGGAAAATTCGAGCGACGAGCCTACACCAAGTCATCGCCCTCCGGCCATCACCGCCGGACCTTTCTTTAGCACGATCAGACCATCTCCGCCCCGGATTCGTCGGCGGACCTTCGAAAACCGGTCCCTCCTCCCCTCGCCTGCCCTTGCCGGCTGGCCACGCCACCGCCGGCGGTTGTCGAAACCGGAAAGGCGGCTCGGCCGGATGGCCTCGATAGGCGGAATGGAGGCTCGAACTGGAAGGTGGCGTGCGGAAGAACGGCGTTCGGACGAGCTGGAGCGGACCTGGGCGGTCCATCAATGCGCGGTGCGGTCGGTGGTGCGACACTCGCGGTCATTGGCCGCCCTTCGACGACGGTTCCGGCCCGAGGAACGCCCTTGGGGTGCGGTCCATTAATGTTTTCCTCCCTCCCGCCGCCCGTCTTCGGGCCTTCCGTCTTCCGACCTCCGGCCCTCCGACGTGTAGCCACGCCCGTGTCGGGCGTGTTCGCCCTCGCCCACGCGGCCGACACGGCCGCGGCTACATCACAGATCCGTCCCCGCCACGATCATCCGCAGCGAATCCAGCCGCAGACGCGCCTGCTCGATCGCGGTGCGCGTTTGCAGCACCTGACGCTTCGCCAGCTCGATCTCCTTCGGGCTCACGTGGTCGTTCACCTTCGACAGATCGACCAAGCGCTGCAGCTCCGCGGTGAGCGCCGCCGCCGCGGCCTCGCGCGCCGCCTGCTTCGTCGCCTTCGCGCGCTCGGTCGCCTTCTCCGTCGCGGCCTCGACCATGTTTTTCAGCAGATGCGCGTTGAAACCCGGCTTCTCCAGGAAGCGCGGCAACGGCGCGTCCTCCGCCATCTCCAATTCGGCGTCGAATGCGTCGTCGTCCGTCAGATCGCGACCGTGGATGTCGAGCAACACGCGCACCGGCGTCGGCGCCAGGAAACGGTCCACCTGCCACTTCGCGTCCGCCACCGCCTCGAGCACGAAGACCGCCTCGAGCAGCAGGTTCGGCTTCTTCGACTCCAACGTGCAGAAGGCCGTCGTGCCCGCCGGCGAATCGATCAACAGGTCGATCGTGTCCTGCACCAGCGGATGATCGGCCGAAATGAACCGGATGTCCTCGCGCGCGATCGCGCGCTTGCGATCGAAGGTCGCGAGCATGCCGTCGCGCGGGATCGTCGGGAAACCTTCCACGTAGGCCTGGCTCGCGTCGAGCGTCACGTCGCCCTCCTCATGGTCCTTCACCCGCACGCCGAAGTGATCGAGCAGTTCGCCGAGGAAACGCTTCAGAAACGGATCCGAGTCCGCCGCGCGCACCTTCTCGAGCACGCGCTCCGCCACCTCGCGATTGAAGGAGTTCAACTCCAGCAGGCGGTCGCGCCCCTGCTTCAACTTCGCCGTCAGCTCGGTATGGAAGGCCTGCGTATCCTTCACCAGAGCGTCGAGCTGCGCCTTCGTCGTGCGCTTCTTGCCGTCCACGCAGTTGACCGCGAGCGCGAGCAGCCGGTCCTTGAAGGCCGCGTGATAATCGTCGCCCGCCTGCAGCGGCGTCTCGAAGGCGCCGATGCCGCGGTGATACCATTCGGCCACGCACTCGTCGGCGCCGCCGATCATGTAGGGCACGTGCACCTTGATCGTCTCCGTCTGGCCGATACGGTCCAGGCGCCCGATGCGTTGCTCCACCACGCCGGGATTGAGCGGCAGGTCCCAGAGCACGAGATGATGCGCGAACTGGAAGTTGCGCCCCTCGCTGCCGATCTCCGAGCACAGCAACACCTGCGCGCCGTCCGGCTCGGCGAACCACGCCGCCTGACGGTCGCGCTGCACGAGCGGCAGGCCCTCGTGGAAGAGCCCGATCTTGAAATTCACGCGGTCCTTGATCGCCGCCTCGATCGCCAGGAGCTTCCGCTCCGAGCGGCAGATGAGCAGCACCTTCGCCGGCGAGACTTTTTTCAAAAACTCCACCAGCCAGTCGATGCGCGGGTCGTCCTTGAACTGATAGCGGATCGACGAGATGTCGCCGCTCTCCTCCGCCTCCAGCTCGCGCGCGATGCGTTCCAGCAAGGTCGGCGTCGCGCCCTCCACCGGCGCCGCGAGGTATTTCCGCTTCGGGAAACCGCTCATCGCCGCGCGCGTGTTGCGAAACACCACGCGCCCCGTGCCGTGCTGGTCGAGCAGCGTGCGCACCAAGGCCTCGCGGGCGCGCGGTTTGCCCGCCTCGACCGCGTCGAGCAGCTCGGTGAGCCGCTCCGGGTCCTTGTCGAAAATCTCCGTCAACGTCTTCTGGTCGCGCGCCGTCAGCGCCTTGCCCTCGACCAGCTTCTCCGCGACCTCCGCCACCTTGGCGTAGTCCTCCGCCTCCTCGAGAAAACTCTCGTAGTGGTCGTAACGGTTCGGATCGAGCAACCGCAGCCGCGCGAAATGTCCCATCTGCCCGAGCTGCGTCGGCGTCGCCGTGAGCAGGAGCAGGCCCGGCGACTTCGCCGCCAGCTTCTCCACCAACGCGTATTCCGGGCTCGCCGCCTCGGGCGTCCAGCCGAGGTGGTGCGCCTCGTCGACGATCACCAGATCCCAGCCCGCCGCCACGACCTGCTCCGCGCGTTTTTCGTTGTTCGCCAGATAGGTCGTCGCCGCCAGCCCGAGCTGCGCCGATTGGAAGGGATTTTTCTCCGGCTCGGCCGCCTCGCAATCGAGACAACGCTGCTCGTCGAAAAGCGTGAACCACAGATTGAAGCGCCGCAGCAGCTCCACGAACCACTGGTGCATCAACGCCTCCGGCACGAGGATCAGCGCGCGGCTCGCGCGGCCGGTGACCAGCAGACGCTGCAAAATCAAGCAGGCCTCGATCGTCTTGCCCAGGCCCACCTCGTCGGAGAGCAGCACGCGCGGTATTTGCCGATTGGATACCTCGTTGAGGATGTAGAACTGGTGCGGAATCAGGTCGATGCGCCCGCCGAGGAAACCTCGCACGTCCGACTGACGCAGCCGCGCCTGCGCGCGCAGCGTGCGCAGACGCAGGTCGAACACCTCGGCCGGATCGGCCTGACCCGACAGCAGGCGCTCAACGGGCGAGCCCACGCTCGTTACATCCGAGATCACGTCCTCGCGGACGCGTTTCCCGCCGCCCACATAGACGAGCAGGTTGCCCTCCTCGACGACCTCCTCGATCGCGAAAGCCGCGCCGTCGCGCGCCGCGACGGTCTCGCCGACGCCGAAGCGCACGCGCTTCAGGACGGGGGTGCCCCGAGCGTAGATGCGCCGCTCCCGCGTGGCGGGAAACTCCACCGTGATGCGCGCGCGGTCGATTTCCGCGACGATACCCAGCCCGAGCTCCGGCTCGCGCTCGCTGACACAACGTTGTCCGACGTGATCGAGTGACATGAACCCGCCGAAAAGGCTCTTTTCCGCGCCGGTTTCAACCTCCGCGTGAATGCGGGATTCATGGTAGCGGGAGCGTGCCGCTCCCGGCGCCGCCGTCGCCCTGCGACAAGCCCCCGTGCGCAACCATCCGAATTTAGACGCGAAGATCGCCAAGGACCGCGAAGAAGGAATCGCCTCGGCCACCGCGACATGCCGCCGCCCCAACGGGCCAAACCCATTTGGCCACAAAGCTCACAGAGACCGCAAAAAGAACCACGCCAACCGATCCGTCTCTGCGCTCTTTGCGTTCTCTGTGGGCAATGATCTGTGCCCCGTGACGTGGCCCCTCTCCAGCTCTCCCGATCGCTCACCGCTCGTTTCGATCCCCTTTCGCCCATGGTTCTCTCCACCCAGCAAATCACCGACGCCGCACTTCATCCCCCCGAGCGCGAACGCTTGGCATTGCGGCCGCCCTCTGGCGCAGCTTGGGAGGAAACGAGGAAGCCTTGGCAAACCTCGATGCACGCGCACGCACCGACGCACTCGATTCCGAGGCCGTTACACCCAAGACGCAGGAAGAAGTCTTCGCCAAAGCTCGCGCCGCTCTCTAGCTCTCACGTCAAGGCAAGCCAAGCCAGCCCGGCAGAGGTCGTCGTGCACGGCACGCATCACTGCGCATCGATGTTCTCGAACAACACTCACAGCGTGTTCAGACGACTACCGATCACACCCACTCGACCAACCCATACCCCGTGAAACGGGGGCGCTTCACAGGCGAAATCTCAGCGCACACCTGTGCCACGCTAGCTTGGCACTCATATCCAAGTTTCTCGGCTCCTCCTTTTGCGCCCTTTGTGCATTTTGTGGCTCATCCTCAGATGAGCCTCTCCCGCTTCCTCGACGCCCAAGCTCCGATCTACGCCACCGCGCTCGCGGAGCTGTGCGCGGGGCAGAAACAGACCCACTGGATCTGGTTTATCCTCCCCCAACTGCGCGGACTCGGGAGCAGCCGCAACGCCACCTACTACGGGATCGAAGACGCGGCGGAGGCGGCGGCCTACCTCGCCCATCCCGTGCTCGGCGCGCGCTTGCGGGAATGCGTTGAGGCAATCCTCGCTCACCAGGACAAAAGCGCCCACGCCATCCTCGGCTCGCCCGACGATCTGAAGTTCCGCTCGTGCCTCACTCTCTTTCGTGAAGTCGCCGCGCCCGACGACACACTCTGGCAACGCGCCCTCGACCAGTTCTACGCCGGCGAAGCCGACGACGCCACGCTGCGCCTGCTCGGGACCTGATCGGTGAGGCCCCCCAAGCCACCTCCACGCGCCGCATGATCTCGCAGCTTTACTTGCCCTTGGAATCGGACCGGCCCACGGGAACGCTCAAGGCGCCCCGTCCGTCGATCGCCTTCTTGGTCATTCTCCACGGGCTGATCTTTTTCGCGAGATCTACTGGCGCTGGGACGACGCGCATCGGCTGTGGATCTACAACAGCGACGACGGCGGCGTGCATTACCTTGAACCTACCGGGGCCGAATGGACCTGCCGCCAGTGGGGCTGGGGTCACCACGCCGAGTCCGGCATGAGTTCGCTCACGCTCCCAACGGAGCTTTACCCGGACTACGCTCGCGAAGATCGCTGATCAGCGGAACGCCGTGGCAGCACGGCCGCACGCGCCATGATGGGTTGATCGTCTCTCGGTCGCCGAAAAAGCGCCTCGTGTGTCTCCCCTCCGCCATACGGGAGCGCCATCCCCCTGCATTTGAGGGGATAGGCGAAGGGGGAAGGGTTCCCGTATATGTCCGTGCGTCACCTTTTATCCACACACATCGACACCCATGAACTGGCTTCGCCCACTCCTCGTCCTCGCCGGACTGCAGACCACCGCGTGGTCCGCCAGTCTGCTGACTTTCAGCCTCCAATTTCCCTCGGAGGAACTCGAAGTGGGCGCGACAGTCTCGTTCAACCTCTCCGGGCAATTCACGGTCAACAATCCCAGCACGCACATTGATTATCCCGACCGCTTCACCGCCCAGACTCCGATCTACGAGGGCTCCGTCGTCTACGCACAGAGCTTCAGCCTGCGTATGGAAAGCGACAGCCTCGCCGGTGGCATCACGCTGAGCAGCGGCGGCCAGAGCGTCGAAGCCGATCTCCTCTCGCTGGACATCCGGCTCGGCCGTCAGCCGATCAACCCGCGCGTGGCCATCTGGACCATCACCTTTTACCCTCGATTCGAAGGACTACGGCTTCGTCGACGATGCCATGACGAACGGCCAATATGTCTTGGCCGATATCGATATCTCCGGTCTGGCCACGATCATCTTGCACGACAATCCGAACGACCTCGACCTGCTGGACGTGATGAACGGCTCGTTCGCGAGCTTCACCGGCACGCAACACCTGCAGACGGAAGCCTCGGTGATGATCCCCGAGCCCGCGAGCGCGGCCGGTCTCGCCGGTCTCGGCGCCCTCGGTCTGGTCGCCACGCGCCGCCGCCGGGCCTGATGTTTTCGCGACGCTCTTTTGTCCAGCCAAACGAACCGCGGTCCTCGAGGGCCGCGGTTTTTGTTTTCTCTCCACACAAGGACACCGTGGCCGCGGAGGGAAAAACCACGGCGTCGGCAGACAACCACCGGCCAACGACGCGGGCGACAATGCGACACGCCGGAGGCGACGCCCCGCCCCGGCGCGAATGATCGCTCCGGTTTGACCGCCTCGCGCTCCGCTCGCAGGGTTCGCGTCAGACGCACCCGATCAGACGATACGCGACGTATCGCAGGAACCGCCCCCCGCTCAACCCATCCACACCCCATGAACACCCCGATCCCCAAAAACACGATCTGCCTGTGGTTCGACAAAGACGCCGAGGAGGCAGCACGCTTTTATGCGGCGACCTTTCCCGACAGCCGCGTGACGGCGGTGCGTCACGCGCCGGCCGACTATCCGATGGGCAAGGAAGGCGACGTGATCACGGTCGAGTTCACCGTGCTCGGCATCCCCTGCGTGGGACTCAACGGCGGACCGATTTTTCCGCACACCGAGGCGTTTTCCTTCCAGGTGGCGACCGACACGCAGGAGGAAACCGATCGTTACTGGAACGCCATCGTCGGCAACGGCGGCGAGGAAAGCGCCTGCGGCTGGTGCAAGGACCGCTGGGGCGTGAACTGGCAGATCACGCCGCGCACGCTCATCGAGGCGCTGGCCGCTGGCGGCGCGGAGGCGAAACGCGCCTTCCTCGCGATGATGGAGATGGGCAAGATCGACGTCGCCAAGATCGACGCCGCACGACGCGGCCAGGGAAGCGGGACCCCGCCCGTCACGTAAGCGGCGCGATCGCGCTGGCCCGCAACCGCGGACCGCGCGCCGCCTCAGCCCGCGTTGACGGACTCCAGTTCCTCCCAGCGGGCGAAGGCTGCGGCGTGCTCGGCCTCGATCTCGCGCAAACGGGCCTCGGCGGCGCGCACCGCGGCGGGGTCGGATTTGAAAAACTTCGGATCGGACAGCTTCGCGACCAGCTCCGCCTGCTCCGTCTCCAATTTCTCGATACGCGCAGGGAGCTCGGCCAGCTCCCGTTGCTCCTTGTTCGTGAGCTTGCGCGACGAGGATTTTTTCGCCGGCGCCGACGCGGTCGCTCCGGCCACGGACCCGTCGGCGGCGCGGGCCTCGGCCTTCGGCGCGGCGGCGGCCGCCGCCTTGGCCTGCTTCGCCTTCTCCGCCACCCAGTCGCTGTAGCCGCCGACATACTCCTCGATGCCGCCGCGGCCGTCGAAGACGTAGGTGCTCGTCACCACCTCGTCGAGGAAGCGGCGGTCGTGGCTCACCACGAGCACCGTGCCCTCGAACTCGACGAGCAGGTTTTCGAGCAGCTCGAGCGTCTCGGCGTCGAGATCGTTGGTCGGCTCGTCGAGCACGAGCACGTTGGCGGGCTTGGTGAAGAGGCGCGCGAGGAGCAGGCGGTTGCGTTCGCCGCCGGAGAGCACGCGGGCCGGCGTGCGCGAGCGGGAGGGCTCGAAGAGAAAATCCTGGAGGTAGCTGATGACGTGGCGCGAACGCCCCTGCACGGTGACGTGCGAGTTTCCGTCGGAGACGTTGTCGGCGACGGTCTTGTCGTCGTCGATCTGCGCGCGGAGCTGGTCGAGGTAGACGACCTCGAGCCGCGTGCCGTGCTTGAGCGTGCCGGAGGTCGGCTGAAGCTGGCCGAGGAGGAGCTTGAGGAAGGTGGTCTTGCCCGCGCCGTTCGGGCCGATGAGGCCGATCTTGTCGCCGCGCGTGATGACGCCGGAGAAGCCGCGCACGATCGGCGTATCCGCGCCGGGATAGGCGAAGGTGAGGTTCTCCGCCTCGATCACCTTCACGCCCGACTCCTCGGCGACGGAGACGCGGATGGTGGCGCTGCCCGCGCGTTCGCGGCGGGCCTTGCGTTCGGCGCGCAGGGCGTGGAGCGCCGCGATGCGCGCGCCGGCGCGCTTGCGTTGGGCGCGAACCCCGCGACGGATCCACTCCTCCTCCTGGGCGAGCTTCTTGTCCGCGGCGGCGCGCTGACGCTCCTCGGCCTCGAGCCGCTCCTGACGACGCACGAGAAACACGTCGTAGGGACAGGCCCAGTTCGTGAGGACGCCGCGGTCGAGCTCCACGATGCGCGTGGCGAGTTTTTGCAGAAAGGCCCGGTCGTGGGTGACGAAGAAAAGTCCGATCTTCTCGCCGAGCAAAAAGTCCTCGAGCCAGAGGATGCTCTCGATGTCGAGATGGTTGGTCGGCTCGTCGAGCAGGAGCAGGTCGGGCTTGCTCGCGATCGCGCGCCCGAGGAGCACGCGACGCTTGAGGCCGCCGGAGAGGGTCGAAACCTCGGCCAGCGGATCGAGTTGCAGACGCGAGATCAGGTCCTCGACGCGCACGTCGATCTCCCAGTCCTCCTCGTGGCCCACGTCGCGACGAACGCCGCTCGCGACGACGTCGTGCACCGTGCCGGCGAGGTCCTGCGGCACCTCCTGCACGAGACGGGCGAAATGCGCGCCGGGCTGACGGAAGATCTGGCCGCCGTCGGGCTGCATGTCGCCCGCGATCAGTTTCATCAGCGTCGATTTTCCCGCGCCGTTGCGGCCGACGAGGCACACGCGCTCGCCCGGATCCACCTGGAAATTGACGTGGTCGAGGATCGGCGCGCCACCGAACGCATGCGAGAGATCGAGAAGACTGAAAAGGGCCATGAACCGGCCAAAGTGAAAATCACGCCGCTTGCATGCAACCTCTCATACCGCAGCGTTACCCATAGTCTCATGCTTACCTCCCTGCCCTTCCTGCGCCGCGCGTTCCCGCCCGGCCTGATTCTCGCCTTCCTACCCATGTCCGCCTCCCTAGCCGCCCCCTCCCTTCCCGTCTTCTTCGGCAACTACGCCGACGCGATCCGCGCCGCCGACTTCGATCCGGCGACCGGGTCGCTGAAAAACGACCGCGCCGCCGCGCCGCTCGCCAAGGCCTCCTTCCTCGCCCGCTCCGCCGACGGCCGTTTCCTCTACGCCGTGGCCGAAAACAAGGAGGGCGCGATCCACGCCTACGCGGTCGACGACCGTTCCAACCTGAGCCCGCTCAACTCGCGCCCGAGCGAGGGCGCCGCCCCCTGCGACGTGTCGCTCTCGCCCGACGGCCGCTTCGTCGCCGCCGCCAACTACACCGGCGGCAGCGTGATCGTCTACCGCGTGGAGCCCGACGGAAGCCTCGGGGGGAAGGCCGCGTTTTTCCAACACACGCACGCCACCGACGTCTTCCCTCGCCGGCAAACCGGTCCCCACGCCCACGGTGTCACCTGGGCCCCCGGCGGTCGTCTGCTCCTCGTGCCCGACCTCGGCGGCGACCGCGTCTACCTCTACGCCTGCGATCCCGCCACCGGCGCGTTCGCGCCCAATCCTCCCCAGGCCTGGCTCGATCTGCCCGCCGGCGCCGGCCCTCGCCACGCGCAGTTCTCCCCCGACGGCCGCCATCTCTACGTGATCAACGAACTGGGCAACAGCGTCTCCGTCGCGACCTTCGACGCGAAGGCCGCGATGCTCACGCTCGAGGAAACCGTCTCCACGCTGCCGCCCGAGGGTTTCGCCGGCTCCACCAAAACCGCCGAGATCGTCGTCCACCCCGCGGGCCACACCGTCTACGCTTCCAACCGCGGCGCCGACACGATCGCGATCTTCGCGCGCGACTCCCGGACCGGCCGCCTCGAATCGCGCGGACACGTCGCCGTCCCCGCCAATCCGCGCCACTTCACGCTCAGCCCCGACGCCCGGTGGCTGCTTTGCGCCGGGCAAGACGCCGACACGGTCGCGGTGTTTTCCGTCGACCCGAAGACCGGCGCGCTGACGCCCTCCGGCGCTCCCTTCCCCTCGCCCAAACCGGTCTGCGTGCGCTTCTGACGGGACCCGTCTCCCGGTCCGCCGCGGCGCGTGACAACTCCCCGGGGCGGACCGGCGATTTCCGGCCCGTTCAGGCCCGGGAAAATATCTGACGCCCGCTCCGGAGTATCCGGCAGGAACGCCGCGCGCGTCGCTTCGGTCCATATCCGTATGGCCGAACAAATCCCGCCCACCACCGCCACGCTCACCCTCGAACGAACCGACCTGGGACACAGCGAGGAAATCGCCCCGGACCTCGCCTACAAACGCACGCTGCTGGTGAACGTCGTGTTTTTCGGCCCCGCCGCCGAACGCGGTTGGGTGCTGGTCGACGCCGGCGCGCCCGGTTCCGCCGACGCGATCTTCCAAGCCGCCGCGGAGCGTTTCGGCGAAAGCATCCCCCCGTCGGCCATCGTGCTCACTCACGGGCACTTCGACCACGTCGGCGCATTGCGCGAGCTCGCCGCCGAGTGGGAGACGCCGATCTACGCCCACCGCCTCGAGCACCCCTACCTCAACGGCACGCGGTCCTATCCCGCGCCGCATCCGGGTGTCGGCGACGGCGTCATGGCGCGCGCCGCCGCCCTCGATCCACGCCGACCGACCGACGTCTCGCGATGGCTCGGTCTCCTCTCCGAAAACCAGGAGGTGCCCTTCATGCCCGGTTGGCGTTGCATCCCCACCCCGGGCCACTCGCCCGGTCACGTGTCGCTGTGGCGCGAGGCCGACCGCACGCTCATCGCGGGCGACGCGCTCATCACCACGCCTCATCGATCCGCCTACGCTTCGCACCGGCAAAGCCCCGATCTCAACGGACCGCCGCAATACTACACCGCCGACTGGGACTCCGCCCGGGAGTCGGTCCGCCGCCTCGCCGCGCTCGAACCGGAACTGATCGTCGCCGGTCACGGCCCCGCGCTGCGCGGCGCCGAAATGCGCGAGGAGCTGAAACTCCTCGCCCGCGACTTCGACAAATTAGCGCGCCCCCCGCGGTATTGAACGGCGGCTTTCGCCGACGGAAGGCGACGAGCGTTCACCACATCTCCCGCCCCCGTCGCCGCGGTTCCCGTGTCGCACGGGAAAAACGCGAGGGGCGTGTGCTGCATTTCCACGCGTTCAGGAAGACGCTTCAGTCGTGGGGCGCGATAGCCGGGGTCGGTCAGCGCGCAGGAAATGCTTGGGCGTTCCGATCCGTCGCTGACGGCTGAGGTCTACACCGATACGGCGGCGCTGCAGTTGCATCATGAGGTCGCAAAGCTGCCTTGGGTCGACGCTACGCGCCATAGCAGGAGACGCACAAACTGAGGTAAAAACCGCTACACCCTCCCGTTTCTGCGCTCTCCTCGGCGAGTTGATCAACCTTTCTCAAATCGTTGTGACGGAGGGCAAATCCGCTCCGGATGCGGTCTCTTACACTGGCTGCCCGATGACGCTGTAAATCCGAACCACCGTGAGGCAAATACGCATTTCCCCTCTGGGCTTCCCAGTGGAGAAAGCGGTCTGCGGAATTCCAGTTGAGCCAAGTTCCGGCCTCTCGAACTGGAGAAAGCCGCTCCGATTCGCCTCACTTGCCTCACGTTACTTCGAGTCGCCTCCGCTCGAATCCAACTGCCGCTTCGCGTCTTTGAGCAAGAGCACCAAGTGCAAGGGATGCTCCGGCAGTCGCTCGAACCCGAAGCGTTCGTAAAAGACCCGCGCCTTCTCGTCTTTGGCATGCACCAACAAAGCGCGAATCCCAATGCCGTCGGCTGCGGCCAGAACTCGAAGGATCGCATCTTTAAGCAAACCATGTCCGAGCTTTTTCCCCTGCCAGCGCACATCCACCGCCAGCCGCGCCAGTAGCACCACCGGAATCGGATGCGTGGCGAGTCCTTTCTTCAACCGTTCCGTAGCCGATGCGTGAAAAATTTGGGAGGCCGCCAAGCTGTAATAGCCCACCACCGCCCCCTCAGACGTCGCGACAAACGTCTTCGCCGAACCGGCCTGATGATTCGGCAATGCGTGCCGAACCAAAAAGACGTTCAGCTCCGCCACTCCGCAATCAAAGTCCGCCAGCAGGTGACGACTGTGAATGGGTTCAGGCTTCTGAAGAAACCGCGTCGAAGACATCCGGAGAGTTCAGCAAGTCACGCAAGGCCGGCAGGTCGCGCGCAGGCGCATCCAAGCGTTGTTCGAACTCAGCCCACGCCTCGTCACCGAGCGCAAACGTGCGATGCTCCGCCATATCCTCATGGGCACGTGCAACGGCTGCCCGAAGGATGTAATCGGTCAAATTGGCGGCCCCCGAAAGTTCGGCAGCCATCTGCAAAAGCGACTTCGTCTTCGGAGGCGCCTTCAGGTGGATTTGTGCAAGCGTAGTGGCCATAGACTAAAATCAGAGCTACACAGAAGCTACACCATATCACCTGATCGTCAAGCTACCCTTCCGGACGCGTTAGTCTTTGCCTCAGGCCGGCATGCCTCAAACGTCACTGCGCAAAGAAAACATGAGCGTCTCCAGCCAACTGAAATCACGCGCCACCCAATATCGCCCATCCGGCGCGTCCGCCTCCGAGATCAGCCGCTTGGTAAAACTGGCCGCTGCCTGGTTCGCCCGACTTGAGCCCGCGTTACGAAACATCAAGTCCGATGCATTCATCCTGACTAAGGATCAACGCTTGGAACTCGCCCTGGCCATGACCGAAATGGCTGACGATCTCCACGCCGACTCCGGCATTTGGCGCGCGCTGGAGTCCAGCAACCTCGCCCTCTTCCGCACGCCGCTGCCCGGTTTGCGGGAGCCGACCGACCCGCCGCCGACACGTCTCGACGCCCGCCGGTTTCACTTCTTCCTCGATGGCGTCTGGCGGCACTTTCAACCCGACGCCATCGTCTCGCCCCGCCACCTCGGCTTCGCAGCCATCGCGGCTGACGCCTCCGACTTTTTTTCCACTCACCTTGGCGCCTCGCCGCCCGAACCGAGCTCCGTCTCCACGTTCCTCGACTCCGACCACTCCCGTGCCTGGGACGTGAAACGCAAACTGGTCTGGCTGGGCACGCGTTCGTTCCTCCTGCGCTTCGCCCATGCGGATTACGTTACGCGCGAAGCGGCTCAACGCCGGGAGCCCCCAACCATAGCCCTCACCGATGATTTTCTCAGTCAGGAATGCACCGCGTGGTCCGGCCTGGGTGCCTTGGAACTGCTGGCCGAGCGCCTCGGATTATTCGCAAAAGACCGCGCCGAGCTGCTCGGTTGGCACGCCCGCCACATCGCCTTTTATCGGATCGATACCATCGCCGAGAATAATGACGTGCTCATGACGATGGGCCTGAAAAATCTGGTCAACGAGCAACCCTACCTCGTGCGCGTCGAGATGCCCCGCGCCCGGCTTCCGTTTCAAATCGGCAACATGGTCTTCGGCGGTCTCGTGCCCTGGCGCGGCGAATGGTATTGGTCCGGCACCCAACAACGCTGGCCCGAAGTCCCCGGTGATTTCCCGAACATCAAACGCGAGTTTTTTCACCGCAGCGCCCTCATCACCTACCGCTACTGCCCGGACCGCGCCGCCAAAGCCCGCACGTATTCCGCGGAGCAACACGATGCCTTCGTGCGTTTTCACGGCACCGATCTCGCCGTCTTTCCCGATGGCCTGACGATGGCTGCCGCCGAACAACGCCGCACCCGGCACTACAACCAAAGCCGCGCCGCCGAACTCGACGCGCGCTACGCCGACCTAGATCACGTGAAAAACGGCCCAAGCCTACCCTACCCGCCGGAGATCATCGACTGCACTCGGGGCGTCGGGCTCTTCTCCCAGCCCGGTGAGAGCATCGAGATATTCCGTGAGTTCGATGTGCTCTGCGCCGCCCTGCGCGCGTCCGAAACGCCCCTGAGCGAAGACCAGTCCGCCTCGCTCCAAGGCTTCATCGAAAGCCCCGCGATCAGCCCCGCTTTCGTGCGCCGCGTCATCGCGCGCCACGGCTCCGCCGGCCTTTCCTCGCTCTATCATCTGCCGCCCGGCGATAGCGTGGCGCTGGATCACCTGCTGCGCCGCCACAAAGGTGCCTACTATCGCCCCCGTCCGCCCGACATCACGCTCGTTGACGACTGACCGGACCGGCTTGATCCACAAGCCATCCGCTCGTTCACCCATGCCCAAATCACCCAAATCCACCCGCCCTCCGCGCGACGATGAACGTGAGGAACGCATCGAGATGGAGATCGTGGTCGATTGCTACAACGAGCACGAAGCCCGGTCAGGCTGGCAGTGCTACCTCTCCGCCCGGCTCACGTTTCCATTCCAAGCCGAGGGCCTTGAAACCCGCTGCGGTTCGCCGCTCAAGGCCGGCGAACGCGTGACGGTGACCGCGTTGTTCGATGACGACGACGCGGCCGACGCCCTCGCGCCCATGCAGGTCGAGATCGTCTGGCAAGGACGCTCCCTCACAGTCCCGTTGAGCCAACTGCGCGGTGTCGATGTGGACGAGCAAACCGCCGAAGCCATCGCCGACTGGCACTACTGGATCGCCCAAGGCCGCTGTTTTTAGACGCCGTCGCGACTTGCCCCCGCACGCCCCATGAGCAGCGACTCAGAAACCATCGAAGTGCTCCGGGAGAAACTGCATCGTCTTCGCGAAGAATCACTGCACATCGAAGCCGAGATCGCCGCCCGCGAAACCGACCGACAACTCCGCCTGGACTCCGCACCCGATGTCGCCGCAAAGGACGCCAGCTCCGTCCCTACACCCACGACGCCCGCCGCCAAAATCGCCCTCTTCCTCGACCTGTTCTGCACGCGCCGCTCGGTGTTTCCCAAGTTTTGGGAGAACGCCAAAACAGGACGGAAGGGATATTCGCCCGCCTGCGACAACGAGTGGCGCTCCGGCATTTGCCAGAAGCCCCGGATGAAATGCAGCGAGTGCCTGCATCAAAAATTCCCGCCGCTCGATGCCCGTGCGGTCGAATCTCATTTGCGCGGCCAACACACACTCGGGGTTTACGCCATCGGTGAAGACAACACCTGCCGATTTCTCGCCGCCGATTTCGACGGCGAAGGCTGGCGCGGAGACGTCGCCGCCTATCGCGATGCCGCCGCCCGCGCGGGGATCGTCGTGGCGGTGGAGCGTTCGCGTTCCGGCAACGGCGCGCATGCCTGGATGTTTTTCTCCGAACCCGTTTCTGCCGCCCTGGCCCGACGCCTCGGCCTGCTGCTGATCGCCCGCGCCTCCGCCGCCCGTCCCGCGCTCGGCCTGGCGGCCTATGATCGCCTGTTCCCCAATCAGGACACCCTGCCCGCCGGCGGCTTCGGCAACCTCATCGCCCTTCCTCTGGCCAAGGAACCTCGCTCGCGCGGCAACACCGTCTTCCTCGACGCCAGCCTTGAACCCATCCCCGATCAATGGGCCTTCCTCGCCAATCTCACCCGCATGCGTCGCGAACAACTGGATACAGCGGTCGCACGCCTCTCTCCCCCATCCGCCCTTTCGACCAACGCGAGCCATCACGACGGTGCGCTTGGCGACCACGACCGGGACTGGATTCCCTTCGTCCTCTCCAGCGATGAGGCGGTGTTGGATATTTCGCACGCCCCCGTGAAGCCGGGCCTGCTCACGGGTGAAATCACAGTGCGCCTCGATTCCGCCCTGCATCTGCCGCGCAACTTGCCCACGGCCTTGCTCGCCGCACTGCGCCGCCTGGCCACCCTGGCCAATCCCGAATTTCACGAAAAACTCCGCCTTCGTTTCGCCACCTATGACACGCCGCGTTTTCTCTTTGCCGGCGAATGGCACGCGGATCGGCTGGTGCTGCCGCGCGGCGTTCAGGAGCCTGCGATCTCGCTCCTTGAGACGGCGGGCGCCACGGTGGCCGTGCAGGATGCTCGCGCTCCGGGTGCACGAGTCGCGTGGAAGTTTTCGGGCGAACTTCGCCCGGAGCAGACCCAAGCGGTGAAGGCGATGGCCGCCCATGAAAACGGCGTGCTGTGCGCCCCGCCCGGCGCAGGTAAAACCGTGATGGGCTGCGCTCTCGTCGCCCGCGCCCGCGTGTCGGCGCTGGTATTGGTGCATCGCTCCGTGCTCCTCGATCAATGGCGGGACGCGGCGATGCGTTTCCTCGGACTGAAGCGCAAAGAAATCGGCGTATTGCGCGGAAAAGCCGCGCGCCCCACGCATCGGCTTGATCTCGCCATGCTACCCTCGCTGGCGCGCGCCGAGGATTATGCGTCGCTGTTTTCCCGCTACGGCGTGGTCATCGTGGATGAATGTCACCACCTTCCCGCTGCCACGTTCGAGGTCGTGCTCAAAGCCTGCGCCAGCCGTCGAATCTACGGCCTGACCGCCACCCCGGCGCGCAAAGATCGTCTGGAAAAACTCATGTTTTTCCAACTCGGTCCGCTTCGTCACACCATCGTAGCCGCACTCTCGGAAACACGCCGCACGGTGCGCATCCGGCACACCGCCTTCGCGCTGCCTCCGGATCTGACGACCACCGCCGCCCGTGCCCCGATCCAGAAAGTGTGGGCCGCCTTGATCGCGGATGAAGCCCGCAGCGATTTGATCGTTCACGATTTGCTGGCGTGCATTCGTGCCGGTCGTTCGCCCCTCGTGCTCGCCGACCGCACTGCCTACCTCGACACGTTGGAGCACAAATTCGCTTCGCTCTCCCCCGAGACCGCCCGCTATCGCCTCGACGGCAAAACCGGGAAAAAAGCGCGTCAAGCCATCCTAGAATCCATCGCGCGGCACCATGACGAAGGAACGCCCTTTGTGCTGTTTGCGACCGCGTCCCTGGTTGGCGAAGGCCTCGACATTCCCCGACTGGATACGCTCTTCCTCACGATGCCGCTGTCATTCAAAGGTCGCTTGGTGCAATACGCGGGCCGCCTGCACCGCAGCCATGAAAGCAAAACCGAGGTGATCATTTACGACTACCTCGATTCGAGACATCCGCTGACCCAGACGATGTTTCGGCGACGGGCGAACGCCTACGCACAGATGGGGTATCTCACAGAAGAGGGCGATGACCCGCACACTGCCGCGCCTCTTTTGCAAGCCAACTCGACGTTTAGGTTTTGAATCGCGCAAGGCCATCAAGGCCCTACGGCGCCGCGATTTGACAAACTCGCGAATCGAACGGTTCTGATGCTGGAGAAAAGTGCCCAGCCACTGCGCCCTTCCTTGGCTGCCCGACATGGATTCGAACCATGACTAGGTGAGTCAAAGTCACCTGTGCTGCCATTACACCATCGGGCAGTGAATGGATGGACGGGAAACCGTGGGGGCCGCTTTATCGTGGTCAAGGCCTGAGATTAGGCCCGCGCAAAGATTCCCCTCAACCGGCGAACGCAAATCCATGGAAGGCCGCCTGCTGGTTCGGCGGGATGCGCACCTGGAGAAACACGCCTTCGTCGCGCTGCTCCTCCTGTTGCACGTGGCCGATCTGGTGCGCGCGGGCGATCAGATCGTAACGCGCGTGCGGGATGAGCAGCTTCATCTGACCGAAGGCGTCGGCGATCAACTCGAGGCACTGGTCCTCGAGCGCGGCGAGGCCCTCGCCCGTCCGGGCGCTGACGAAGATCGCGTCCGGCGCGAGCAAACGCGCGCGCATCAACTGCGCCTCGTCGGCCGCGTCGACCTTGTTGAAAACCGTGAGCATGCGCTTCGTGTCCGCGCCGAGTTCGCCGAGCACACCGAGCGTGGTGGCGTGGTGCGCGGCGACGTTGGGCGCGGTGACGTCGAGCACGTGTATCAGGAAATCCGCGACAATCGCCTCCTCAAGCGTGGCCTTGAAGGCTTCGACCAAACCGTGCGGCAGGCGTCGGATGAAGCCCACCGTGTCGGTGACGAACAGCTTCTGGTTGCCGCGCAACAGGAGCTGACGCGTGGTGGGATCGAGCGTCGCGAAGAGTTTGTCCTCGGCGAGCACGCTCGCGCCGGTGAGCGCGTTGAGGAGAGAGGATTTGCCGGCGTTGGTGTAGCCGACGATCGCGGCGGTCGGCACCGGCACGCGCTGGCGTTTGTGACGCTGCACGCCGCGCTGCTTGCGCACCTCGACGAGCTCGCGCTTCAGGCGCGTGATGCGGTCGTTGACCAGACGGCGGTCCTGCTCGAGCTGCGTCTCGCCTTCGCCACCCATGCCGCCCTTGCCGCGCTGACGCGAAAGGTGGGTCCAGGCGCGGGTGAGACGCGGGAGCGAATACTCCATGCGCGCCAGCGCCACCTGGAGCACCGCCTCGCGGGTGCTCGCGCGGTCGGCGAAAATATCGAGGATCACCTCCTCGCGGTCGATCACCGCCATGCCGGAGAGTTTTTCCCAATTGCGCTGCTGCGCGGGCGAGAGCGACTCGTCGATCACGATGAGATCGGCCCCGGCCTCCTTCGCCGCCTCGATAAGCTCCTCGGTTTTTCCGCTGCCGATGAGCGTGGCCGGCGTGGGCTGACGCAGGTTCACGAGCTCCTTGGCGACGACCTCGATGCGCAGGTTTTGCACGAGCTCCTCGAGCTCGGCGAGCAACTCGGCGGCCTCGCCGGGCTGCATCTCGTGCGTCTGGATGCCCACAAGAAAGGCGCGGTCGCAGCGCTTGCGTTCGGTTTTCGGAACCTCGTCGAGAAAGTCGGCCATTAAGGGAGAAAGAGACGGGGGAGTTTGCGCGGCTTTTTCGGGAACGCGAGCGCGCAGCCCAAATCGGCGACGCGCCCCCGGTCCGAGGGGCGGGCGGCGTTCAGCGGCGGCTAGGCACGTGGACCACCTGCATGCCGGCGGCGCGGGCGGCGCGGATGCCCGCCTCGGCGTCCTCGAACACGAGGCATTTTTCCGGCGCCACCCCGATGCGGCGCGCGGCCTCCAGGAACATGTCGGGGTGCGGTTTGCCGCGACCGGGCGCGACGTCGTGCGGCGTCACCACGATCTTGAAAAGCGTGTCGAGCCCGGCGGCCTTGAGCGCCGGAAGGGCGATGTCGGGCGTGCCACCGGTCGCAATCGCCACCGGGTGCGTCTTGGCAACCTTTCGCGCGAAGGCCACCACGGGCTCGATCGGTGTGATCGTGTGGAGTTGTTCGAGGTAGATGCGCTCCTTGCGGTCGGAAACGCTCTCGGCGCTCGGGATCTTAAGGCCGTGCCTTGCCGCCATCAGCTCCGCCACCTCGAGCGAAGGCACGCCGCCGAGCGCATAGAAGTAGTCTTCGTCCAGCGGCCCCACCAGCCCCTCGTGGCGCAAGGCGGTCTCCCACGAACGGAAGTGAACCGGCATCGTGTCGATGAGCGTGCCGTCGAGGTCGAAGATGTAGCCGGCGAAATCTCCGGCGGGGATGTCCAACTGCATAAACCCGACACGTTCAAGCGGGCCCCCGCCGTGGCGCAACCGAAACCGCCCTCCGCGGATTTCCCCAATCCAGATCCTCCGCGGAAACAAAAAGCCCCGCCCTGGAAAGAGCGGGGCCGTGGAGAAGTTGGGCTGCGTGAAGCGAAGAGAAATCCCGGGACCTCGCCCAATCCCGCACCTGCGACTAGGCCTTGGTGTCGTCCACCCGAGTGACCTTCGTCGCTCCGAGTTCGGGGATGAGACCGCCCTTGCCCAGATCGAGTCCGAGCTCGGCGATCATCTTCTCCACGACCGGCACCTGCAGACGATATTGCAGCAGGGCGTTCACGAGCTGATTGGGCAGGCCGGCGCCGTTGCCCGCGGCGCCGTTCGAGGTGTCGGTCGCGCCGCCGACCACACCGGCGCCGCCCGCGTTGCCGGGCATGCCGTTGATGTGGAGCATGCGGATCGAATCGATCTTCTCGGCCGGCTTCATCGCGGCGGCGATGACCTGCTCGAGCTTCGCGACGAGTTCCTTCCGGACCTCGAAGGACATGATCGCCTCGCCGAGGAGATTCTTCGCTTGGTTGATCGCCTGGAGACCGACGGCCTCGACCTCGAAGCGTTTCGCGTCGGCCTCGGCGACGATGCGCACGCGATCGGCCTCGGCCTGCGCCTGGGTGCGGAGCGCCTCGGCCCGGTCCTCGGCGGCCTTGCGATCGGCCTCGGCGGAGACGACGACCTTCACGGCGTCCTGCTCGGCCTGCTCGCGCGCCTTGATGACGACGATCTCCTTCGCGCGCTCGGCCGCGGCGACTTGCTGCACGGTTTTGACCTGTTCCTCGGCCTTCACCATCACGGCGCGGGCGGCGGCCGCCTCGGCGTCGGCCTTGGAGAGTTCCTCGGACTTCTTGGCGACGGCGATGCGCGCCTCTTGGTTGGCGATCTCGATCTCGCGGTTGCGCTGAATCTCGCGCGCGGCGACGGCCTTCTCGGCGTTGATGTTCGCCTCCTTCACCGCCTGCTCGGAGAGAATCTGCGCTTCGCGACCTTCGCGCTCGCGCTCGGCGCGCTCGCGGGCGATTCGGGCTTCCTGCGCGGCCTTGGCCATCTGGATGGCCTGCTCCTGTTCGAACTGCGCCTGCGCCTCGATCTGACGCACGGTGAGCGACTGACGCTCGACCTCGAGGTTCTTCTGCTCGATCGCGAGACGGGTGTCCTGCTCGATCTGGTTGCGCTCGCGCCGCTTGCTCTCGGTGATCTCGGTGAGCTTGGCGAGACCCTGCGCGTCGAAGGCGTTGGAGTCCTTGAAAAACTCGCGCGAAGTCTGGTCGAGTTCGGTGAGCGAGACCGACTCGAGTTCGAGACCGTTTCGGCTGAGGTCCTCGGTCACGGCCTTCTGCACCTGCATGACAAACTCGACGCGTTTTTCGTGCAGCTCGTCCATCGTGAGCGTGGCGGCCACGGCGCGAAGGGCGTCGACGAACTTGCCCTGAAGTTGGCCGGTCAACTCGTCGGGGCGGAAGGTGCGATGGCCGAGCGTCTGGGCGGCGACCATGATGCTTTCGACGTTCTTCGCGACGCGAACGTAGAACTCGGCGCGCACGTCGACGCGCAGGCGGTCGCGCGTGATGAGCGCGTCCTGGTTGCGACGCTGCACCTCGAGGCGGAGCGTTTGCAGATTCACCTCGGTGATCTGTTGGAGGAAGGGCAGCACGATGGTGCCGCCGTCGGTGATGACTTTGCCGCCGCCGAGACCGGTGCGCATGAGCGCGCGCTCGGGGTTGGCCTTGCGGTAGAGCTTGGCCAGAAGGGCACCGAGAAGCACCACGAAGATGAAGACGCCGACGGCGCCGAGAACGAGGGGGAGTGATAGATCAGCCATGGACGGAAAAGTGAGATGGGTTGAGGCGAAGGTGACAGCGCGAGCGCGGAGAACTCAGCGGACCGTCGCGCGCGAAGGATTGGGATGGGCGATCACGGTGTAGAAGGCGCCGCGTCGTCCGACGATGAGAAGAATTTCGCCGGCCGCGTAGCGTTCGCCCTCCCGGTCGGAGTAGGCCATCGCGTGGTGCGTGGTGCCGGCGGAGTCGCGGAACTTGATTTGCCCCGGCTCCTCCGGACCGACCGCGCCGAGCACCACCTCGGCTTCATGGCCGATGAAGGAGTCGGTGCTGACGGCGCTGCTCTCCACGTCCTTCGGCCAGATGCGGCCGAGACCGTAGTTGAGCATTCGCACGACCGGCAACGCGAGGAAGACGCAGCCGCCCATCACGAGCGGCCAGAACACCGCGATGCCCATCGTCTGGAGCAGGAAGGTCTGCACCGCGATGCCGAGCACGGAGATGAAGAGCAAAAAACCCGCGACCGAGATCAGGATCGGCACACGACCGAGACCGAGCCAGTCGAGCACGCTCCAGTGCGAGGAGACGTCCGGCAGGTCGATGTCCGCGCTCAAGTCGAGCCCCATATCCGCGCCCGCGCCGGTGAAGACCATGAAGATCTCCAGCAGCGCGATGAGCAGGAACAGGAGGAAGACGACGCTGAAGGGCCAGACCTGGGCGTGGGTCAGCAACTCGACGAAGCTCATGTGTTAAAGGAAGTGGCGCGAAGCCGGGAAAAAGCCGAGGCCAAGTTTCGGCCCGGCCCGATCCCCGCCTGCGCGCGGCTCAGTTGTCGGAGGGCGGAACGGAGGGCGCCGCGGGATTCAAGCGGGCCTTGAGCTGCTCGAGACGGAGCTGCACGCGGTTGTCGCGCGAGACCGCGCTGAGGTCGCGCAGCTTCGCCTGCTCGGCCTCCTTCGCATGAAGCGTGGAGCGATCCGTGCCGGTGGCCTTGGCATAGCGATCGTTGAACGCGTTCTCCGCGCGGTCGGCCTTGCGCTGCGCCGAGGCGCCGGGCGCGGCACCGCCGGAGGACGGCGTGATGGCGCGGGCGCGACGGAGCGCGAGCAGATCGTCCGCCATCTGGGCGCGGCGGGCCTTGAGGCTCTCGAGCGACTGGCCGAGGCGCTCGGCTTCGGCCTTGTGGTCGAGCATCTGGCTCTCGAGTTCGGGCAACTGGCGCTCGATGTCGTCGATGCGCGCGAGGCCGGCGACGGTGAGGTCTTCGCGGCCGGCGCGCAGCGCGGTCTCCGCCTCTTCCTCGAGGCGGTTGCGCTCCTGCGTGAGGCGCTCGATGGCCTTCGTGACGTGGTGCTTGCGGGCGAGCGATTCGCCCTGCGCGGTGTGAACCTCCTCGATCGCGCCGTCCACTTCGCGGATGGCGGCTTCGAGGATGCCCTCCTCGTTGAGCCCCTCGATCTTGTCGACAAGGGAATGGGCGGTGCTGGTGAGCACCCGGGCGATGCGGTCGCGTAGTCGGTTTTCCATGACGTTATCCTTGGTTGAGGGCGGAGGTTTCGGACGAAAGGGATGATGCGGAAGAAGTGGTGGACGCGGACGGCGCGACGAGAGCGGCGGTGGCGCCCGGTGCGGAGGAAGCGGCGAGTCGCGCCGCTTCGGATAAAACGCCCTCGAGTTCGGGGCGCGTCTGGGCTTGGTGACGGATCTGCCGCGGATCGAGCGCGGCACTGCGGAGAAGTTGGCGAGCCGTGCGGCTCCAACGACGAGCCAAACGGGCTTCGAGTTCGGGAAGGTGTTTTTCCGGAGCACTCGTGAGATTGTCGGTCTGCGCGAGCAGGAGCGCCGACATCTCGATGACGCTGCGGGCCAGCTCTTCGGCGATCTCGGAGCCCTGCCCTTGCAGACGCTGACGCTGCAAAGCCTGCAAGGTCGGCTCGAGCGCCGACTCCACCAGCTCCAGCGCCCGGGCGAGGTCGTGCCGCGACTCGAGCAAGGTGAGCTGCTGCCGAACCAGACGCGTCATGCGCTCGCCGTTACTCAAGCCCGGCATCGCGGCGACGATCCGTTCCCAATCGGCCTCGTCGAGACGAACGTTCACTTGGATTCCCATGATGCAAAAACACATCGCTACACTTCCGTAGCAAATCAAAACAAATCGGTAGGCATGGAATTTTTAGGGGCTTGTGTAACGCAACCCAAACATCCCGCCCCCGCCCCACCTGCGTTTCCCCCTGCCGCCCCTCACATCTCCGGCAGATGTAGCGCGAGGGCGGCGCGGAGGTGCTCGATCAGAGCCGGGTCGTCCTTAGCCGGATAATCGTCCGGCACCCGCAGCACCACGATGGGCAAGCCGGCGCACTCCTCGGGAAACTTTTCCCGGATGCGCTCGGCGTGTTTGCGCTCCATACAGAAGACGCGATCCGCCCAGCCGAGGTGGCAGGCGGTCACTTTTATGCGCGCGCCGTTCTCCGTGCCCGCCGAGCGGACGTCGTAGCGCGGGTGGCCTTTGAACAACCCCTCGGCGGTCGGGCTGCGCCAGCGGTTGCGCGAGCAGAGGAAGAGCAGTTTCTCGCGCGGCATCGCGATGGCTCAGGCGCGCGGCGCGGAGTTCGCGGGGCCTTCTTTGGCGCGCACGAGAATCTCCGCGTGCAAGCGTTCCAACTCCGGCACGGGCACGCCGAGCCGACGTGCGCGACGTAGCGGTTCGCCCCAGATCGGTTCGAGCTCGAGCGGACGGCCCGCCAGCCAATCGAGCATCGTCGAGG
>Ga0065721_10003770_pt1 | contig 105613 bp, 102 predicted proteins | sample Mesricmetagenome_FD_59108 | JGI IMG/M metagenome (GOLD analysis project Ga0065721, IMG submission 59108) | Mesophilic microbial community from rice straw/compost enrichment Sample: eDNA_1 v2 (version 2) | ecosystem: Engineered > Solid waste > Grass > Composting > Bioreactor | place: USA...
CCGGGTGACAACATCCAGATGACCGTTACGCTGATTGCCCCGATTGCGATGGACGAAGGTCTGCGCTTTGCGATTCGCGAAGGCGGCCGCACTGTTGGTGCTGGCGTCGTTGCCAAAATCATCGAGTAATCGTTCGCAGATAACAAAAAGGGGCCATTAAGGCCCCTTTTTTATTGTGCTAATGCCGCGTTTTGAAGTTGTGTTGAAAGGTCGCAAGAAAACAGCAAAAAACTCATTTTGTTGTGTTGACAGCCCCCAAGACCCCCATTAGAATTGCGCCTCCTTTGACCGACCCCCTTTCAAGAGGTCGGGTTCTTTAAAAATGACTGGAGTTTTGGTTCCTATGCAGAATCAACGTATTCGGATTCGCTTGAAGGCTTTTGATCACCGTTTGATTGATGCCTCAACGCAAGAAATAGTTGATACGGCTAAAAGAACAGGCGCGCAAGTGCGTGGCCCGATTCCCCTGCCGACCCGCAAAGAGCGTTATACCATTTTGATCTCTCCGCACGTTAACAAAGATGCGCGCGATCAATATGAGATTCGGACTCACAAGCGTCTTCTGGACATCGTAGAGCCGACCGAAAAGACTGTGGATGCCCTGATGAAGCTGGATTTGGCTGCGGGCGTAGAAGTTCAAATTAGTCTTGGCTAAAACTCCAAGCCAGACCACTGATGATCAATATGATCAGTGGGATGTGTAACGCTCTGTAATGGGCGGCCATAGCGGGTAAAAGCCCCGTACACTGAGAGGTTAGAAAAATGACGATTGGTATAGTCGGCCGCAAAAGCGGCATGACGCGAATTTTTACAGATAGTGGTGTCTCCGTTCCTGTCACTGTGGTTGAGGTAGAGCCCAACCGCATCACCCAGGTTAAGAATGTAGAAACCGACGGTTATAGTGCTGTTCAAGTTACCGTAGGGTCTCGTCGCGCCTCCCGTGTTGTTAAGCCTGCAAAAGGTCATTTCGAAAAAGCGCAAGCAGAAGCCGGTCGCGGCATCTGGGAATTGCGCAATGATTCGCAAGAATCATTTGAAGTTGGCGGTCAGATTACGGTTGAAGCCTTTCAGGCTGGCCAAAAAGTCGATGTAACCGGCACTTCTAAAGGTAAAGGTTTTGCCGGCGTAATTAAGCGCTGGAATTTTGCCGCTCAGGATGCCACTCACGGCAACTCGCTTTCTCACCGCGCGCCCGGTTCTATTGGTCAGAACCAAAGCCCCTGGTCGTGTATTTAAAGGTAAGAAAATGGCGGGTCACATGGGTGACGAGCGCGTGACTGTGCAAAATCTTGAAATTGTTAAGGTTGATGCACAACGCAATTTGTTACTTATCAAAGGTGCCATTCCTGGTGCCCCCGGCGGTGATGTCATTGTTCGCCCCGCTGTAAAGATACGTAACAACGGTTAATGTTCCTGGGGGTCACGATGGAATTAAATATTGCTACACCCGAAGGTTCAAAAGGCACGATATCCGTATCGGAGCTGACTTTCGGTCGAGAATTCAATCAGGATCTTGTTCACCAGGCGGTTGTTGCTTATATGTCCGCTGGTCGCCAAGGTACCAAAGCACAGAAAAACCGTTCTGATGTTTCCGGTGGCGGTCGCAAGCCCTGGAGACAAAAAGGTACTGGTCGCGCTCGTGCCGGTAGTATCCGCAGCCCGCTGTGGCGCTCAGGTGGTACTACATTCGCCGCACGTCCACGTGACTACGAACAGAAACTCAATAAGAAAATGTACCGCGCTGCACTGCGCTGCATTTTGTCTGAGTTGAATCGGCAGGAGCGTTTGATTGTGGTGGAATCCTTTGAAGTGGATTCACCCAAAACCAAAACTCTGGTGCAGAAGCTGGCTCAGTACAATCTGAATGATGTTCTGATTGTTTCTGAAAATGTTGGTGAAAATCTCTATCTTGCCGCTCGCAACCTGCACAAAGTTGATGTGCGCGATGTACAGGGATTGGATCCGGTTAGTTTGATCCGATTTGAGAAAGTTGTCGTGACTGTCTCCGCCCTCAAACAAATTGAGGAGGCCCTGGCGTGAATCAAGAACGTATTTACAAAATTATCTTAGGACCCGTCATTTCCGAAAAGTCTGCCCAATTGGGCGAGGCAGCGGGTCACGCCGTTTTCAAAGTTGTGAAAGATGCTGAAAAGCCGGAAATCAAAGCCGCAGTAGAAAAACTTTTCAATGTAAAAGTGAAAAGTGTTCAGGTTTTGAATGTAAAAGGCAAAACCAAGCGTACTCGCTATGGCATTGGCGTTCGCAACGATTGGAAAAAAGCCTATGTGCGTCTTGAGCAGGGTCAAGACATTGACTTTGCCTTCGCAGAATAAGGAGCGCATACATCATGGCTATTGTAAAACGTAAACCTACCTCTGCTGGCCGTCGCTTTGTTATCAGCGTCGTAAATGCAGATCTTCATAAAGGCGAGCCCTACGCTCCACTTTTGGAACGCAAAACCAAAACTGGTGGCCGCAACAATAATGGCCGCGTAACTACCCGGCATGTCGGTGGTGGCCATAAACAGCATTATCGAGTTGTGGATTTTCGTCGCAATAAAGACGGCATTCCGGCAAAAGTAGAGCGCGTAGAATACGATCCGAACCGCACTGCACATATCGCATTGGTATGTTATGCGGACGGTGAGCGCCGCTACATCATCGCGCCGAAAGGTCTGAACGTTGGTGATCGAATTGAATCTGGTGACGCTGCCGCGATTAAAGTTGGTAACACGTTACCTATCCGCAACATTCCGGTTGGTAGCGTAATCCACTGCTTGGAACTCAAGCCTGGTAAAGGTGCGCAATTGGCGCGATCTGCCGGTGCATCCGTTCAGTTGGTTGCACGCGAAGGTCAATACGCAACTGTGCGTCTGCGCAGTGGTGAAATGCGTAAAGTTCTGACCGAGTGCCGCGCAACTATCGGTGAAGTTTCCAACAGCGAGCACAACCTGCGCTCTCTTGGAAAGGCTGGCGCCAAGCGTTGGCGTGGTGTTCGTCCGACCGTACGCGGTGTGGCTATGAACCCGGTTGATCACCCGCACGGTGGTGGTGAAGGTCGCACCTCTGGTGGTCGTCATCCTGTGACGCCTTGGGGTGTGCCGACTAAAGGTTATAAGACGCGTAAGAATAAGCGTACGAGCAAAATGATCGTGCGTCGTCGCACCAAGTAATTCTTACGAACAACTGATAAAGCGAGGAATTTGCAGTGCCACGTTCACTGAAAAAAGGCCCCTTCATTGACCACCATTTGTTTGCCAAGGTTGAAGCGGCCGTTGCTAAAAATGATCGTCGTCCAATCAAAACCTGGTCGCGACGTTCCATGATTTCTCCGCAAATGGTCGGTCTGACCCTGGCGGTGCACAATGGTCGTCAGCACGTTCCCGTTTTGATCAGCGAGGAAATGGTAGGCCATAAACTTGGTGAGTTTGCTGCTACCCGCACCTATCGCGGCCATGCGGCTGATAAAAAAGCGAAGCGTTAATACGCATCAGTTATCGAGGTAGAACGATGGAAGTAGCAGCGAAATTAAGAGGTGCTGGTCTGTCGGCGCAAAAAGCGAGACTGGTTGCAGATCAGATCCGCGGCAAAAGCGTTGAGCGGGCGTTGGACATTTTGGCTTTCAGCCCCAAAAAGGGCGCCGCCATTATTAAGAAAGTTCTTGAGTCCGCAATTGCCAATGCTGAGCATAACGAAGGCGCTGATGTAGATGAGCTCAAGGTGTCCACTATTTATGTGGATGAAGGTTTAACTATGAAGCGGATCAGACCGCGCGCTAAGGGTCGTGCAGATCGTATTAGTAAGCGCACTTGTCACATCACCGTTAAAGTAGCCGATCAATAAGAGAGCGCGCGTTATGGGTCAAAAAGTACATCCGACAGGAATTCGTCTCGGAATCGTCAAAAAACATACTTCGACATGGTATGCAGGCAAAAAGCAATACGCCGACAAGCTGCTGACCGATCTCAAAGTGCGTGACTATATCCGCACTGCTTTGGCGAGCGCCTCCGTGAGTCGAGTAGATATTGAGCGTCCGGCGAATACTGCTCGTGTGACTATTCATACGGCACGCCCCGGCATCGTTATTGGTAAGAAAGGTGAGGACGTCGAAAAACTGCGCGCTGAAATCAGCAAGCAGATGGGCGTTCCGGTTCATATCAATATCGAAGAAATTCGCAAGCCGGATCTCGACGCTGCCCTGGCAGCTCAGAGCGTTGCGCAGCAGCTCGAGCGTCGAGTGATGTTCCGTCGAGCCATGAAACGCGCCGTTCAAAACGCAATTCGTCAGGGTGCGGAAGGCGTGAAGATCCAGGTCAGTGGTCGTTTGGGTGGTGCAGAAATCGCCCGTACTGAATGGTATCGAGAAGGCCGAGTTCCGCTGCATACCCTGCGTGCGGATATTGATTATGCCACTGCTGAAGCATCGACCACTTACGGAATCATCGGTGTGAAAGTGTGGATTTTCAAAGGTGAAATCATAGGCGGTCTGGACGAAGTCGAGGCCAACCAAAAGAAAAAGGGCGCTAAATAAGGGGTACGCAAAATGCTGCAACCGAAGCGTACGAAGTTTCGCAAGCAACAGAAAGGCCGAAATCGTGGTTTGGCCCAGCGCGGGTCAAAAGTTAGTTTTGGTGAATATGGTCTGAAAGCAATTGGCCGCGGCAGACTCACTGCTAGACAGATTGAAGCGGCTCGACGAGCTATGACCCGTCACGTAAAACGCGGCGGTAAAGTTTGGATCCGAGTGTTTCCAGACAAGCCGATTACACAAAAGCCTTTGGAAGTTCGTCAAGGTAAAGGTAAAGGTGCTGTTGAGTACTGGGTTGCCCAGATTCTCCCAGGCAAAGTTCTCTATGAAATGGAGGGCGTGCCGGAAGAAACTGCGCGTGAAGCCTTTGCTCTTGCAGCGGCAAAACTGCCAGTTGAAACCACGTTTGTTAAGCGGACGGTGATGTGATGAAAGCGAAAGATCTACAAGAAAAAACCGTCGATGAGCTGAATGCAGAATTGGTCAATCAGCTTCAGGCGCAGTTCAAACTGAGAATGCAGGCTTCGACCGGCCAACTGAATCAAACGCATCTGCTCAAGCAGTCGCGTCGTGATATTGCACGCATTAAAACCGTGCTGCAGCAGAAAGCAGGTGCTTAATATGTCTGAGAATAAGTTGGTTCGTACTCTTACTGGCCGTGTTGTCAGTGACAAAATGAACAAGTCAATCGTCGTGCTCATCGAAAGACGAGTGAAGCACCCGATGTACGGTAAATACGTAAGCCGCTCGTCCAAGCTGAAAGCTCATGACGAGAACAACGAATGCCGTACAGGCGATTTGGTTACCATCGCAGAGTCTCGCCCGATTTCAAAAACCAAGTCCTGGACTCTGGTTAAAATCGAAGAGCGTGCTGCCGTTATATAAGCTGCCATAGCACATCAGGTTTTGGAGATTAGAAGATGATTCAGACTCAGTCCTATTTGGAAGTGGCAGACAACAGCGGCGCACGTCGCGTAATGTGCATCAAAGTTCTGGGTGGCTCTCATCGTCGCTACGCTAACGTGGGCGACATTATTAAAGTCACTGTCAAAGAAGCTATTCCGCGCGGCAAGGTCAAAAAAGGCCAGGTAATGAAAGCGGTTGTGGTTCGCACCAAAAAAGGTGTTCGTCGTAGCGACGGTTCTTTGATCCGCTTTGACGACAACGCAGCTGTCCTCCTCAACAACCAGGAGGCGCCGGTCGGAACTCGTATTTTCGGACCTGTGACCAGAGAGTTGCGCAGTGAAAAATTCATGAAGATTATTTCTTTGGCGCCCGAAGTTCTTTAAAGATTGCGCCGGATTTGAGGGTTAGGTAATGCGAAAAATTAAACGTAATGACGAAGTTGTCGTGATTACTGGTCGCGATAAAGGCAAGCGCGGTAAGGTCAATCGCGTACTCCCTGATGGGCGTTTGATCGTATCCGGTATTCAGATGATCAAAAAGCATCAGAAACCTAACCCACAGTTGGGTGTCGCTGGTGGAATCGTCGAAAAAGAGGCGCCGATACAGGCTTCCAACGTCGCCATTTACAATCCGGCGACTAAAGCTGCAGATCGGGTTGGGTTCAAAATACTGGAAGACGGCAGCAAGATTCGAGTCTTCAAATCCAGTGGCGAAGCGGTAGACGCATAAGACGCATTGAGAGAGCTATGGCCAGACTACAAGAAGTTTACAAAAAAGAGATCGTTGGAAAGTTGAAGAACGAGCTCGGTTTGAAAAATGTGATGGAAATTCCCAAGATCACCAAGATCACCGTTAACATGGGTGTTGGTGAAGCCGTTGGCGACAAAAAAGTTCTTGAGAATGCTGTTGCAGATTTGGAAAAAATCACCGGCCAAAAGGCTGTGGTGACCAAAGCGCGCAAGTCCATCGCTGGTTTTAAGATTCGCGAAGGCTGGCCAATCGGCTGCAAAGTTACTCTGCGCAACGAAAAGATGTATGAGTTCCTGGATCGTTTGGTTTCCATTGCGATTCCTCGTATTCGCGACTTTCGCGGAATAAGCCCCAAGCAGTTTGACGGCCGTGGAAATTTCTCCATGGGTGTAAACGAGCAAATCATTTTTCCGGAAATTGAGTACGACAAAATCGACAAGCTGCGCGGTCTGGATATCTGTATTTCCACCACCGCCAGAACTGACGATGAAGGTCGGGCCCTGTTGAAGGCATTCAATTTTCCATTTAAGGGTTGAGGCGGATAGCAAATGGCAAAGAAATCCATGATTGCACGTGATAACAAGCGTGCCCAACTGAACGCTAAGTATGCAGAGCTTCGTGCTGAGCTGAAAAAAATCGTTTCCAGTCCATCATCAACTGATGAGCAGGTCTGGGAAGCGCAGATCAAGTTGCAGAAGCTGCCACGCGATTCTAGCCATTCACGTCAGCAACGCCGCTGTAAAATCACTGGACGTCCGCACGGCGTTTACAGAAAGTTCGGCCTCTGTCGAAATAAGATCCGGGAGGCTGCAATGCGCGGTGATATCCCCGGGTTGGTCAAGGCCAGTTGGTAAGTTGGAGCAGATAATATGAGTATGCAAGATCCATTGGCCGATATGCTCACTCGCATTCGCAACGCGCAGATGATAGGCAAAACCTCCGTAGTAATGCCTTCATCAAAATTGAAGAAAAGCGTTGCTCAGGTCCTGAGGGATGAAGGTTACATCGCTGGTTTTTCAGCAAGCGAAGGCGCTAAGTCCGAGCTGACGGTTGAGCTGAAATATTTTGAAGGCAAGCCGGTAATTGCTCAGCTGGACCGAGTAAGCCGTCCTGGTTTGAGAAACTATGTAAATAAAAACGATTTGCCGTCAGTCCGCGGCGGACTGGGTATAGCGATTATCTCCACCAGTAAAGGTGTGATGACTGATCGTGCTGCCCGCGCAGTTGGTGTTGGTGGCGAAGTACTTTGTACCGTATTTTGATGCGGCAGAATTAGTGGGAAATTGTCATGTCTCGTGTTGCAAAAAATCCAGTTCAGCTGCCGTCTGGCGTTGATGTAGTAATCAAAGGCCAAAACCTGACTGTAAAAGGCGGCAAAGGCTCACTTGATCTCGTTATTAACAGTAATGTCATCGTCCAGCGGGAAGAAAATGTTCTGACTTTTGCTGCTCGTGACGGTGGCAAACAGTCCCGCGCTCTTGCCGGTACTACCCGTGCGCTCGTGAACAACATGGTGACTGGAGTAACGTCCGGTTTTGAGCGCAAGCTGCAGTTGGTAGGTGTTGGTTATCGTGCCAAAGCTGCTGGCAATGTCCTGAGTTTGTCTTTGGGCTTCTCGCATCCAGTGGACTACGAAGTTCCGCAAGGTGTTGTGGTAGAAACCCCGACACAAACCGAGATCGTATTGAAAAGCTCCAACAAGCAATTGTTGGGTCAGGTCGCCTCAGAAATTCGCGCTTTCCGTCCGCCAGAGCCTTATAAAGGTAAAGGTGTGCGTTACTCCGACGAAAACGTTCTGCGTAAAGAAGCGAAGAAGAAATAGGAATAATTTATGTCAGACAAAAAAGTTTCACGTCTTCGTCGCGCTCTTCGCCCTCGTGTCAAGATGCGCGAATTGGGTGCGGTACGTTTGTGCATTCATCGTACTCCACGTCATATGTATGCCCAGATCATTGGTGCCGAAGGTGACAAGGTCATCGCTTCAGCTTCAACCTTGGACAAAGACCTCCGCGCTGGTACAACCGGTAACGTAGAGGCTGCAAAAGCAGTGGGTAAGCTCATCGCTGATCGCGCTAAAGCGGCAGGTGTAGAAGCAGTGGCTTTTGATCGCAGTGGTTTTAAATACCACGGCCGAGTAAAAGCTTTGGCAGATGCAGCCCGCGAGGCCGGATTACAATTTTAAAGGTTTGAATTATGTCGATGAATGAGAAAGAAAAAGGCAGTAGTGCTGAAGGTTTACAGGAAAAACTTGTACAGGTAAACCGCGTAGCCAAAACCGTTAAAGGTGGACGTATATTCGCCTTCACGGCCCTGACCGTGGTAGGTGACGGTAATGGACGTGTTGGCTTCGGTCGCGGTAAAGCCCGTGAAGTCCCGGTTGCCATTCAAAAGGCTATGGAAGCCGCTCGACGTAATATGATCAATGTTGATCTTAAAGGTGACACCATTCATTATCCGACCCGCGGTCGCCACGGCGCGTCAAAGGTCTACATGCAGCCGGCTTCTCCCGGTACTGGTGTAATTGCTGGTGGTGCTATGCGTGCAGTGTTGGAAATCGCTGGCGTTCAGAACGTATTGGCCAAGTGCTACGGATCAACCAACCCGGTAAACGTTGTACGCGCCACTTTTAAAGCGTTGGGGGCTATGCAATCTCCGGAATCTGTAGCTGCAAAACGCGGTAAAAGCGTGGACGAGATCACCGCTTAATTTTCTCATTGTTTTGGGATACGAATACCATGGCAAATAAAACAATTAAAGTGACCCAGACCAAGAGCGTCTACGGTCGCTTGAAGGCTCACAGAGCTTGTATTTCCGGCCTGGGGCTGCGTCGCATTGGTCATACTGTGGAACTGCAGGATACTCCTTCAATTCGCGGCATGATCAATAAAGTTTCTTATATGGTTAAAGTTGAGGACTGACAGATGCAACTGAATACCTTGAGTCCCGCACCTGGCAGCCGTACGACTCGTAAACGTGTTGGTCGTGGGATTGGCTCCGGCCTCGGCAAAACCTGTGGTCGTGGCCACAAAGGCCAGCGCGCCCGCAAAAGCGGCAACGTGCGTCCCGGCTTTGAAGGCGGTCAAATGCCTTTGCAAAAGCGCTTGCCAAAATATGGCTTCACCAGCCGCGTTAGCCTGTCTGCAGCAGAAGTTCGTGTAGCCGAACTGAATTCTGTGGAAGCTGATGTGATTGATATCGAAGCTCTTCGCGCTGCCAATGTCATCGGCCATAACGTTAAAAGCGTTAAGATCTTCCTCTCCGGCGAGATCAAAAAAGCCGTAACGGTAAAAGGTATTGCCGTGAGCAAAGGTGCTAAAGCTGCGATAGAAGCAGCCGGTGGCAAAGTAGAAGACTAAGAGAGGCTTTCATGGCAGCTCCAGGCGCACTGTCTCTGGGCAATCAGAAAGGTTTAGGCGAGCTTTGGACTCGCCTAAAATTTTTATTTTTGGCCATTCTGGTTTATCGCGTTGGCACTCATATTCCGGTTCCTGGTATAGACCCGGGTCAGGTGCAAGCGCTGTTTGAGCAAAATCAGGGAACCTTCCTTGGCATGCTCAACATGTTCTCTGGTGGTGCATGGGAGCGCATGAGTATTTTGGCTCTCGGCATCATGCCGTACATTTCTGCGTCGATCATTATGCAGATGATGACTGCAGTAACTCCTTCTCTGGAAGCGATTAAAAAAGAAGGTGAGGCAGGGCGTCGTAAGATCAACCAATACACGCGTTATCTGACTGTGCTGCTGGCCCTGGTGCAGGGTGTGATCATGGTGGCCGGTATGGCGGGTCAGGGCATGTCACATACAGCTCTGCCAACTGTGAGCTTCTATATAGTTGCTGTGTCATCGGTGGTGACTGGTGCTGTATTCATGATGTGGCTGGGTGAGCAAATTACCGAGCGTGGCGTTGGCAACGGCATTTCCATGTTGATTTTTGCCGGTATTGTCGCAGGTCTGCCCGGAGCGTTTGGTACGGTTATCGAAAGTACGCGCCAAGGTAATTTGCACGCGCTGATGTTGTTGGTCATTTTGGTTGGCGTGTTTGCCATCACTTGGTTTGTTGTACGTATGGAGCGCGGTCAGCGCCGTATCACTATCAATTACGCCAAGCGTCAGCAAGGTCGTCACGGTTACGCTCAGCAGACCAGTCACTTGCCGTTGAAGATTAATATGGCGGGTGTTATTCCGGTGATTTTCGCCAGCAGTTTGTTGCTGTTTCCAGCGTCTATTGCGCAGTGGTTCGGCCAGTCCAGCGAAGGAAAATTCGGCGAGATTCTGCAGGACGTAGCCTTGGCACTGGGCCCAGGTCAGCCACTTAATTTTGTGGTATTCGGCGGTTTGATCATTCTGTTCTGCTTTGTTTATACGGCGATGATCTACAACCCGAAAGAAGTTGCAGACAATCTTAAGAAAGGCGGCGCTTACATCCCTGGTATTCGACCAGGCGATCAGTCGGCCAAATATATCGACACTGTATTGACCAGATTGACACTTATAGGCGCGATTTATATTGCCGGCGTCGCATTGTTGCCCCAATTCCTGGTGGCCTACACCGGTATACCGGTGTATCTGGGTGGTACATCTTTGCTGATCGTGGTGGTGGTGGTGATGGACTTTATGTCACAAGTTCAATCACATCTCATGTCCCACCAGTATGAGTCAGTATTGAAGAAAGCAAATTTGAAAGGTTATGGCAGCGGTAATACGCGCTAATTTGAGGGGAAACCATGAAAGTCCGAGCATCAGTAAAGAAAGTTTGCAGAAACTGCAAAATTGTTCGTCGCAAAGGCGTTCTTCGCGTAATTTGTGAAGTAACTCCAAAGCACAAACAACGTCAAGGTTGATAGTTGTTCAGGCGGAGTACATCCGCCTCTTCAAGGATAGAAGTCAGGGGATACTAACTGTCGGAGAAATTCTCTCCTATTGAATTCCGGTGTTCAAACAGCTATCATCCCGCGCCCTTGTCAATAGGGATTCGCGGGGATCTGTTTTTCGCCGTTAGTATCGCAGAATATAAGTAATTGGAGTAATCCGAATGGCCCGTATTGCTGGTGTCAACATACCAGACCAAAAACACGCTGTAATTTCCTTAACTTACGTCTACGGCATCGGTCGCACCCGAGCGCGAGCTATCTGCTCTGCTGCCGGTATTGCTGAAAACGCCAAGATCAACACCCTCAGCGAAGAACAGCTTGAAGCGATCCGTACCGAGGTTGCCAAGTACACCGTAGAAGGTGATTTGCGTCGCGAGGTTTCCATGAGCATCAAGCGGCTTATGGATCTGGGTTGCTATCGTGGATTGCGTCATCGCCGCAACTTGCCTGTGCGTGGTCAGCGTACCAAGACCAATGCTCGCACTCGCAAAGGTCCGCGCAAACCGATCAAACGTTAATTTAATCGCTTTAAGTTAGGAACATTACGATGGCTAAGCCTGCAAAAGCAGCCCCGCGCAAAAAGGTCAAAAAGACCGTTGTGGACGGCGTTGCTCATATTCATGCCTCTTTCAACAATACGATCGTCACTATCACTGATCGTCAAGGTAACACCCTGAGCTGGGCGACTTCCGGCGGTTCCGGTTTCCGCGGCTCACGTAAAAGCACACCGTTTGCTGCTCAGGTAGCTGCGGAGCGCGCTGGTCAAGCTGCTCTGGAATACGGTTTGAAAAATCTTGATGTAGAAGTCAAAGGTCCTGGCCCAGGACGTGAGTCTGCCGTTCGCGCACTCAACAATATTGGCTACAAAATCACAAATATTACGGATGTTACGCCGATTCCCCATAATGGCTGCCGTCCGCCTAAAAAGCGTCGTGTGTGAGGAGGTAGAGAACAATGGCTCGTTATATTGGACCAACCTGTAAACTCGCGCGTCGTGAAGGAACCGATCTTTTCCTGAAGAGCGGTGTGCGTCCCCTTGAATCAAAATGTAAGATCGACACCGGTCCTGGCCAGCACGGTCAGCGTCGCGGTCGCCTTTCTGACTACGGTGTGCAGCACCGTGAAAAACAAAAAGTGCGTCGCATCTATGGCATTTTGGAAAAACAATTCCAGAACTATTACACCGAAGCTGCTCGTCGCAAGGGTGCAACTGGTGAAAACTTGTTGCAGTTGCTTGAGTGCCGTCTGGACAACGTTGTTTACCGTATGGGCTTTGGTGCTACTCGCGCCGAATCTCGCCAGCTGGTCAGCCACAAGGCGATCATGGTAAACGGCAAAACTCTGAATATTCCGTCTTACCAAGTTCGTGTTGGCGACGTTATCGCCGTGCGTGAGAAGGCGAAAAATCAATTGCGTATCCAAAACGCCATCACCATCTCGGGTCAGCGCGGGGATGTTGAGTGGGTGGATGTGAACAGCGAGAAAAAGGAAGGCGTATTTAAACGTATTCCGGATCGTGGTGATCTGTCAGCGGATATCAACGAGAACTTGATCGTCGAGCTCTACTCGAAGTAAGCCAACTCCAATCTGTTAACAGGAATGCTTATGCAAACTGCTGTGAATGATTTTCTGACGCCAAAAAATATCGATGTCACGGAGTTGGGCCCAACCAGAGCAAAAGTGGTTCTGGAGCCGCTCGAACGCGGTTTCGGTCATACGCTTGGTAACGCATTGCGACGCATTTTGCTGTCTTCAATGCCCGGTTGTGCTATCACTGAAGTTGAGATCGACGGCGTACAGCATGAGTACAGCGCGATCGAGGGTGTTCAGGAGGACGTAATTGAAATCCTTCTGAACCTCAAAGAAGTGGCTGTGGTAATGCACGGTAAAGACGTGTCGGTACTGACACTGACCAAGCGTGGCCCCGGCCCCGTCACCGCCGGTGATATCAAGCTGGATCACGATGTTGAAATCAAAAATCCACAGCTTGTGATCGCCAATATCACTGCTGACGTCGAACTGAGCATGCGCCTAACCATTAGCCGCGGTCGTGGCTATCAGCCGGCGGATTCGCGCTCACGCGATGATGAGGAAACTCGTGCTATCGGTCGTTTACAATTGGATGCAAGCTACAGCCCGGTCAAGCGTCTTGCTTACACCGTGGAAAGTGCGCGGGTAGAACAGCGTACCAACCTGGATAAGCTGGTGATTGACCTCGAAACCAACGGCACCATCGACCCGGAAGAAGCGATTCGTCGCGCCGCTACAATTCTGCAGCAGCAGCTTGCAGTCTTCGTTGATCTCGAAGGTGAGAAAGAGGCTGAGCCGGAGAAGAAAGAAGATCAAATCGATCCGATTCTGCTCCGTCCGGTTGACGATCTTGAGTTGACTGTTCGTTCAGCCAACTGCCTGAAGGCTGAAAATATTTATTACATCGGCGATCTTATTCAGCGCACTGAAGTTGAGTTGCTCAAAACTCCTAACCTCGGTAAGAAGTCGCTGACCGAGATTAAAGACATTCTGGCATCACGCGGTCTGTCATTGGGTATGCGCTTGGAAAATTGGCCACCCGCCAGTTTGAAAGGTAATGATTAATTCACCTTAGGGTGAAGTTTGCTGAGATAGCAATCGGAAAAGGTATAGAGTCATGCGTCATCGTCTTAGTGGCCGTCAATTAAATAGAAACTCTTCTCATCGCAAAGCCATGTTTCGCAATATGGTCAATTCGCTGGTGGAGCATGAGTTAATTAAAACTACGCTTCCCAAGGCCAAGGAACTGCGTCGTTTTGCTGAACCTCTGATTACTCTGAGCAAGGAAGACAGCGTCGCTAACCGTCGCTTGGCTTTCGACCGTCTGCGCAATAAAAAAGCAGTCGGCAAATTGTTCGGCGAGTTGGGTCCTCGTTTCGGCAATCGTCCAGGCGGTTATTTGCGCATCTTGAAATGCGGCTACCGCACTGGTGACAACGCGCCTATGGCGTATGTTGAATTGCTGGATCGCCCGGTTCAAGGCAAGTTAGAGTCCGCTGCGGACGCGGAATAAGTTTTGGTGTTTGTTCGAAAACCGGGCAACGCCCGGTTTTTTTGTTTGTAGCGTCGCAATGACTGTTGAACTGCGTATTACCGAAATCTTTTTCTCCCTCCAAGGCGAAGCCCGGACGGTGGGATTGCCCACTGTTTTTGTTCGCCTGACCGGATGTCCTTTGCGCTGCGGTTATTGCGACTCTGCCTANGCGTTTTACGGCGGTAATAAGATTTCTTTGCAGGACATTCTNGCGCAGGTTGACGGCTTCGGCGCGCAATATGTNTGCGTTACCGGTGGCGAACCTTTNGCGCAGCCGGATGCGCGCCAGCTGCTTACAGCNTTATGTGACTCGGGTAAAANCGTCTCCCTCGAAACCAGCGGCGCCATGTCCATCGCGGATATAGATCCGCGTGCCAGTATTGTTATGGATATCAAAACGCCGGGCTCGGGTGAGAGCCACCGCAATCTGGCTGAGAATATTCCGCTCCTGCAGCAGAAAGACCAGGTCAAATTTGTGTTGTGCAGCCGGGAAGATTACGAGTGGGCGCGTTTCAGAATTAATGAAATGCAATTGGAACAGCGCGTGGGAGAAATTCTGTTTTCGCCGAGTTATGGTGTACTCAATCCGCGCGATTTGGCGGATTGGATAATCGCGGATCGGCTGCCGGTAAGGATGCAAATTCAATTGCATAAATATCTGTGGGGCGATGTCCCGGGGGTGTGATCATGGCGGAAATACGCGGCGAAAAAGCAGTTGTGCTGGTGTCTGGCGGACTCGATTCCGCCACTGTGCTCGCCATGGCGCAGGCGCAGGGCTACCAGTGTTACACCTTGAGTTTTGACTACGGCCAGCGCCACCAGGCGGAATTATTGGCTGCGGAGCGTGTGGCCCGGGATTTAGGCGCAGCTGCTCATAAAGTTGTCCGTCTCGATCTGGGCAGTATTGGCGGTTCTGCGCTGACCGATAGCAGTATCCAGGTTCCCGAGCAGGAAACCGACGGTATTCCAGTGACTTATGTGCCTGCGCGCAATACGGTGTTTTTGTCGATTGCTTTGGGCTGGGCTGAAGTACTGGGAGCATCGGCAATTTTTATCGGGGTAAATGCGGTGGATTATTCCGGTTATCCGGATTGCCGGCCCGAATATATTGCAGCGTTTCAGCATTTGGCCAATCTTGCTACCCGCGCGGGTGTGGAAGGCAAGCCTTTGCAAATTCGCACGCCGCTGATCGATATGAGCAAGAGCGATATTATTCGCGAGGGACTCGCACTGGGTGTGGATTACAGTAAAACCGTGTCCTGTTATCAGGCGACGGCGGAAGGGCTTGCATGTGGCCGCTGCGACTCCTGCCGTTTAAGGAAAAAAGGATTTTTGGATTTGGGTGTTGCCGATCCCACTCCTTATCAGAGTTCAGAGAAGCAAGCGTAAAAGACGCGCCAAAACATTCGCAAAAAAGCGCTTGTCTTTTATAGGCAAATCATTACTATATGCGCCTCTTTTGGGTCGTTAGCTCAGTCGGTAGAGCAGTTGGCTTTTAACCAATTGGTCACTGGTTCGAATCCAGTACGACCCACCATATTTAAACGGTCGCACACATCCGCGGTGTCGATTAGCAAGTTGCAGTAAAAGCGGGTCGTTAGCTCAGTCGGTAGAGCAGTTGGCTTTTAACCAATTGGTCACTGGTTCGAATCCAGTACGACCCACCATTCAAGAAAAGGGAGCCTTTGGCTCCCTTTTTTATTTCCGCGCTCAAGTTTCTTCTGGCGTTGGTTCTTCACTCTGCTCTATTTCAATTACATCCGCCTCACTCTCAGATCGATTTAAATCGGCTGGGAGATTGTCTGCAGGTGGTTGTTCTTCTGCTGGCAGTGATTCGTCAGGTGTCAGCTCATTATTCTCGTTCTCGTCAGGGATTGGTTGCAGTTCGGGAGATTCTTCCTGTTTGGGCTGTTCCGTCGATGTTGGCGATTCGGCCGGTGCCAAAGATTCATCGGATTCTTTTGTTGCAAACGGCTCTTCCTTCACTGCCGATTCTTCCTCTGTAGCGGGCATCGGCTCTGGTGGTGGTGCGATGGTCGGCTTATCGGATTTCACCACTTCGAATCGCAGAATGCCGATTACCTGATTCGCTTCCGTCAGAACGTGAACTTCCCATTTCCCGGCAGGATAGGGCGGGAAATTAAGTTTGTGAGTCCAGGCGCGGTAACCGGCCTCCCGGCCGCCATTAATGTCCAGGGCGATGCGATCCACGGTGCGGCCATTGCGGCGCCATTCGTGATAGATGCGCTCGCGCAAGCCGCGAGGCGCACGTATGGCGGTATAGGCGTAGAGCCCCTGGCGCAGTTGTTCATCCGTAATGACTTTCAATTCCCGCTCCGGGGCGCGATTGCGGTCGTCGATCTTATCGGTCACCGCCACTTTGGTGAGGCGCAAAGTGGCCGGCGGAATCCATGGGCGGGTGTAAATGCCGACGCCGATGGTCAGCAGTGCCAGCGCTATTGCGACGAGTCCGCGCCCCCACCAGCGCAGTGGCAGGGCGCGCACCACGGCCGGCAGCGACAGGATAAGGGCGACGCCGAGGGCCAGCAGGTAGGTTTTCGGTGTCGGCAGCTGAAAGATAATCGGCAAGGCGGTGAGGAGCACCGCAAAGAACGTCACGCCATGAAAAATGAAATACAGCCAACGCCGTTCCGCCCAGCGGTAGTAGATGGGATCCACAATAGAGATGAGAGCAAACAGCATCAGCAGCGAGGTGAAAACCAGCTGGCCGGTATTCCAGGCGGTGGTGATGGTGAAAAAGGGAATGACAAAGAATAGGCTTTCCTGATGCACCATCTGGGTAAAGAAGCTGAGTACCGGCGATGGCAATGGCGCGCCAAACCAGCGCTGCACCCCGCGGCGCAACAGCTTTTCCAGGGCGAGCCACACCCAGCTCGCCAGCATAAGAAACGCGATAAATTGCGCGAAAGCGTCTTTTTCCCGCTCCACCAGGAAGAAGCTGGCTGCGCCGGAGATAAAACCCACCAAAGGCATGGCCCAGGGGAAGCGTTGCAGCAGTCGGGTGACGAACCGAGTGGCCGCTGCCAGCTTTTCGGTGGACTCGGGGGAGAGGTGGTGGCGAAGGTTCACATTCATCGAAATTAAAGGCGGGAGTCCAGGTCGGCGGAGTTTAAAGTCATGCCTGCTGCGTGGCCATCTGGTTTTAATCGGCAGGCTGCGGTGGTCGCGCGCTGCAACCTCTAGTCAATCAAATGATCAAATATCGATATCCTGGCGTAGAATGCGCGTTTTTGTTTTTGAGGGTCGAGTTTATGGCTTTATATGAAGACGCCGCGACGGGAAATGACGCCATTGTGGTGGAACCGGCGCATATGAGCCCGCAAGAGCTGGTGCGCGCGCACCTGGATCGCATCCCAGCGCAGCATCATGCCAGTCCGGACGAGGTTGCGGAGCAGAAAGCCAAAATCAAAGCATTGTTGAAAGAGCACAATGCCGTGCTGGTCGCTCACTACTATACGGACCCCGAGGTCCAGGCGCTGGCGGAGGAAACCGGCGGCTGCGTTTCAGATTCCCTCGAGATGGCGCGATTCGGCAAAAACCATCCGGCGCAGACGTTGATCGTCGCCGGCGTGAAATTTATGGGCGAGACCGCCAAGATTCTCAGCCCGGAAAAGCGCGTATTGATGCCCACCTTGGAAGCTACCTGCTCTCTGGATATCGGCTGTCCGGCGGATGAGTTCAGCGCGTTTTGCGATGCTCACCCGGCCCGCACCGTGGTGGTTTACGCCAATACCTCCGCCGCGGTAAAAGCGCGGGCGGATTGGGTGGTGACATCCAGCATCGCCGTGGACGTGGTGGATCATTTGGATAAAGAAGGCAAAAAGATTCTCTGGGCACCGGATAAACACTTGGGCCGCTATGTGCAGAAAACCACGGGGGCAGATGTGCTCTTGTGGGACGGCGCCTGTATTGTGCACGAGGAATTCAAAGCGCGCGGGGTAGAGGACCTGAAGGCCATGCATCCGGACGCCGCAGTGCTGGTGCATCCGGAATCACCGGAGGCGGTAGTGGCGTTGGCGGACGTGGTGGGCTCCACCTCGCAATTGATCCGCGCCGCGCAAACCCTGCCGCAGAAAAAATTCATCGTCGCCACTGATCAGGGCATCTTCTACAAGATGCAGCAGACCTGTCCGGACAAGCTCTTCTATATCGCCCCCACCGCCGGCTCCGGCGCTACCTGCCGCTCCTGCGCCAATTGCCCGTGGATGGCAATGAGTTCGCTGGAGCTGATGGCGACGGCGTTCGAGCGCAATGACAACGAAATCTTTGTCGATCCGGATCTGGCCCGCCGCGCCATGATTCCGCTGCAGCGGATGTTGGATTTTCGCGTCCAGCGATAAAAGGGATAGCGCGTACAGCGTTAAATAGAAATAACGCATGCAGCGTTCAAGGAGAGCGCTGCAGTGGTTAAAGGCAGTTAGTTAAACGACGTCAGCAGGCAATGGCGCGATTGCGGCCTTTGCTTTTCGCCTGATAGAGCAGCTGGTCGGCGCGATTGAGCATGTCTTCAAAACAATCGTCCTGGCCGTTGCGGGTGGTGACACCGAGGCTCACGGTGAAATTGAACTGCAACTGGCCGTAACAGATGGTGCGCTTTTCGCAGGTGATGCGGATACGCTCGGCAATGGCGGTGGCGCCGTTGAGATCCGCATCGGGACAGCAGATCGCAAATTCCTCTCCGCCGATACGTCCCACCAAATCCGACTCCCGCACCGCCTCACGACAACAGTCGGCCAGAATGTCCAAAGCGCGATCACCGGCGGCATGCCCGTGGGTGTCGTTGATCTGTTTGAACTCGTCCACGTCCATCATGATGATCGACAGCGGCCGTTTGTGGCGCGAGGCCTTGGCGAATTCCGCATGGGCGAGGGAGAAGAAGTGGCGCCGGTTGGCCAGACGGGTCAGCGGGTCGGTGGTCGCTAAGCGGCGCAGCTCCTGGTTCACCACTTCCAATTCGAGCGTCGCCTGTTTTACCCGCAGCGCGGTGCGCATACGCGCGGCGAGAATGGGGTAGACCACGGGCTTGTTGACGTAATCGCTGGCGCCCAAGTCCAGGGCTTTGATGATGTTCTCGTCGGAGTTGCTGGCGGAGATGATGATGACCGGAATATCGGCAGTTTCGGCAAAGTCTTTTAATTTCTCCAGAGTTTCCAGGCCGCTCAGGCCGGGCATGCGCATATCGAGCAGAATCAAATCCGGTCGGCGCGCCGCCGCCGTGGTGATGCACTCGTCCCCACTCAGGGCGATCAGCACATCAAAGCCGTCATCATTCAGGTCATACTCCAGAAGTCTGGCATTATCTTCGGAGTCATCCACGACTAAAACTGTTGGCATAGCACCATCGCTGCTGTGGGAGTTCGGTCGCCGTCGGGCGCTTGGTATGAGTTAACTGTAGCCAAACTTCCTCCACTTGCCGCCGGACCGTGGGTTGTACGTTGAAAGCGGCGGCGAGTTGATTGGCAGCGTGCCAGTTTTTCCTGACAGGATTCAGCGCGCCACCTCACATTTGCCAGATTTGGGAATTTCCGGTGGCGCGGCGCAATTGCGCCATGGCGATTTCGGCAAAGTCGATCTTGCGCGGCTGCAGGCGGACACCGCAGTGCTGCATGCGAGACAGGAGGCTGAGGATGGCTTCCTCCCAGGTGAGTTCCAGCAATCCCGGGTAATAACTTTCCGCCACCCAGGTGCGGATGTCGCCATTCTGTGGCAGTGTCTGGGTGGGATTTTCCGCAGCCAGATCGTCGCGCAGATGGCAGATGATGTCGGCAAACCATTGCACGCCGCCGCTGATGGCGGCGCGGCTGCCGATGCATAATTCGTTCAGTGTCATGGTTCAGCTCCGCTCTGTACCCTGAAAGAAAAGAATGTGTTAGTGGATCGTTTCGGGTTTTTCCGTCGCCGGCGGGTTGTCCGGCTTGCTGCCCATGGAGCGTTGGAGCTGCAGGATCATTTTGCTCAAGTAGGCGATGCTTTGATTCAGCTCCCGGACGGCAACGCGCAAGTCATCGGCTTCCGCGTTGTCGAGGGAAAGTGAGTTGTGTGTTTTGCCACTCATAATCGGTCCTCCAGAGAGGCTGTCACCTGTGCCCCCAGGCACAGGTGTGATTGTGGTGAAAAGGCTTAGTCCCAGCTCAGTGCGCCGCCAGTTTGATACTCGATGACGCGCGTTTCGAAGAAGTTCTTCTCCTTGCGCAGGTCCATGATTTCGCTCATCCAGGGGAAGGGGTTCTGCGCACCGGGGAACGCCTCCGGCAGGCCCAGCTGGGCCAGGCGGCGGTTGGCGATGAAGTGGAGATACTCTTCCATCATGCTGGAGTTCATGCCGAGAATGCCGCGGGGCATGGTGTCGTGGGCGTACTGGATTTCCAGCTCGGTGCCTTCCAGGATCATCTGGCGCACTTCCGCCTTGAACGGCTCGTTCCACAGGTGCGGATTTTCCAGCTTGATCTGGTTGATCACGTCGATACCGAAGTTCAGGTGCATGCTCTCGTCGCGGAGGATGTATTGGAACTGCTCGGCCACGCCGGTCATTTTGTTGCGACGGCCCATGGAGAGAATCTGGGTAAAGCCGCAGTAGAAGAAGATGCCTTCGGTCACCACGTAGAAGCCGATCAGGTTGCGCAACAGCTCCTGGTCAGTTTCGGGAGTGCCGGTCTGGAACATGGGGCTGCTGATGCCGTGGGTGTGGGCGATGCTCCAGGCGGCCTTTTTGGCCACTGAAGGCACTTCGCGATACATATTGAACACCTCGCCCTGGTCCATACCGAGAGACTCGATGCAGTACTGATAGGCGTGGGTGTGAATGGCTTCTTCAAAGGCCTGACGGAGCAGGTACTGGCGAGCTTCCGGACAGGTGATATGGCGGTAGATGGCCAACACCAGATTGTTCGCCACCAATGAATCCGCGGTGGAGAAATAACCCAGGGAGCGTTTCACCACCCGGCGCTCGTCTTCGCTCAGGCCGTCGGCGCTTCTCCATGTGGCCACGTCGGCGGTCATGTTCACTTCCTGCGGCATCCAGTGGTTGGAGCAGCCATCCAGGTATTTCTGCCAAGCCCATTCGTACTTGAACGGCACCAACTGATTCAGGTCGGCGCGGCAGTTGATCATGCGCTTGTCGTCCACCTGAACGCGGGCGGCGCCCATTTCCAGCTCCTCCAGACCCGGTGCCGGATCCAGATCGCGCACCGCCTGTTTGGCGAGGTTGATGGCGTCCTGGTTGTTCAGGCCGGGTTTGACGGCTGCAATTGGTGCGGCGGCGGGCTTTTCCGCTTTTTCTGCAGCTGCGCTCTCTGCCGGTGCGGGCTTTGCCACCGCCGGGCGGATTTCTTCAACAGCGGGTTCGGCGGCCAGGGCCGCCTGAATGACTTCAGGTGCAACTTTTTTGTCGACGACAGGGGTAGGTTTGTCGTCGTAGTAATCATCCCAACTCAACATGTGGTGTTTCCTATTTGGTCGTAACGTTGGTGTTTAGAGTGCCGGTGGCTCCGCAAGTGCAGATGGCCGGGTGCGCCCCCGCGCACCCTTGTCCCCCGGCCCACTCCTGATTCCTCTGTGCTGACACCGATTCAGAGCTCCACCAGTTTTTTCCGGGACCGCCGCGAGTACATCCTTGTAGGCTCCCTCACCGACCTCCCTGTCGGTGAGGGTCCCGGAAAAATCTGCTGAATCTCTTGCGCTCAGTGCCTCAAATTACTGACAAGCCTCGCAATCCGGATTATCGATGGAGCACGCCTTGGGGACGGGCGCTGCTTCCAGCGTCGGGGTTTCGCCCTTGGCGGAAACCGCGTTCAGATTGCCGGTGCTGATGGTGGATTTCTCCGTGGTGGTGGCCGCCAATGCACGTAGGTAGTAAGTGGTTTTCAAACCGCGGAACCAGGCCATGCGGTAGGTGAAATCCAGCTTCTTGCCGTTGGCGCCGGCGATATAGAGGTTGAGGCTCTGGGCCTGGTCGATCCACTTTTGCCGGCGGCTGGCGGCGTCGACGATCCAGCGCGGTTCCACTTCAAACGCAGTGGCGTACAGCTGCTTCAGATCTTCCGGGATGCGGTCGATCTTCTGCACCGAACCTTCGTAGTACTTCAGATCGTTGACCATGACGATGTCCCACAGGTCGCGCGCCTTAAGGTCGTGCACCAAGTAGGGGTTGACCACGGTGAACTCGCCGGACAGGTTGGATTTCACGTACAGGTTCTGGTAGGTCGGCTCGATGGACTGGCTGACTCCAGTGATATTGGCGATGGTCGCGGTGGGCGCGATCGCCATGACGTTGGAGTTGCGCATGCCCTGGGTTTTGACCTTCTCGCGCAGACGCGCCCAGTCTTGGGTCTGGCTGCGATCCTGCTCGATGAACTGCTCGCCACGGTTGTGGGCCAGAAGTTCGATGGAGTCGATAGGCAGAATGCCTTTGCTCCACAGCGAGCCTTCGAAAGTGGAGTAGCTGCCGCGCTCTGCCGCCAAGTCGCTGGAGGCTTCGATGGCGTAGTAGCTGATCAGCTCCATGGAGCGGTCGGCGAATTCCACGGCCGCATCGCTGCTGTAGGGGATGCGCATCTGATAGAGCGCGTCTTGGAAGCCCATGATACCCAGGCCCACCGGGCGGTGGCGCAGGTTGGAGGTGCGCGCCGCAGGCACGGAGTAGTAGTTGATGTCGATCACGTTATCCAGCATGCGCACCGCAGTGCGTACGGTTTCGCGCAGCTTGGCTTCGTTCAACTTGCCGTCTTCGATGTGCTGAGCCAGGTTCACTGAACCCAGGTTACACACGGCGATTTCGTCGTTGGCCTTGGTGTTCAGGGTGATCTCAGTGCACAGGTTGGACGAGTGCACGACACCGGCGTGTTGCTGCGGGCTGCGCAGGTTGCAGGCGTCTTTGAAGGTGATCCAGGGATGGCCGGTTTCGAACAGCATGCCCAGCATCTTGCGCCACAGATCCAGCGCGCGAACTTTCTTGTGCAGTTTCAGCGTGCCGTTTTCCGCTTTGCGCTCGTACTCTTCGTAGCGGGCTTCGAAGGCTTTGCCGTAGAGATCGTGCAGATCCGGTGCATCGTTTGGGGAGAACAGCGTCCAGTGTTTATCTTCAAACACGCGCTTCATGAACAGGTCCGGCACCCAATTGGCGGTGTTCATATCGTGGGTGCGGCGGCGGTCGTCACCGGTGTTCTTACGCAGTTCGAGGAACTCCTCGATATCCAAGTGCCAAGTTTCCAGGTAGGCACAGACGGCGCCTTTGCGCTTGCCACCCTGGTTAACCGCAACAGCGGTGTCGTTGGCGACTTTCAGGAAGGGAACCACACCTTGGGATTTGCCGTTGGTGCCTTTGATGTAAGAGCCGAGGGCGCGCACTGGCGTCCAGTCGTTGCCCAAACCGCCGGCCCATTTGGACAGCATGGCGTTGTCCTGGATGGCACCGTAGATGCCCATCAGATCATCTGGAACGGTCGTCAGATAGCAGGATGACAACTGCGGGCGCAGAGTGCCGGAGTTAAACAGGGTCGGCGTGGAGCTCATGTAATCGAAAGATGAGAGCAGGCGGTAGAACTCGATGGCTTGTTCGTTTTTGTTCTTCTCGGAAGACGCCAAGCCCATGGCGACGCGCATGAAGAACACCTGGGGCAGCTCGATGCGCACGCCTTTGGTGTGCAGGAAGTAGCGGTCGTACAGGGTTTGCAGGCCGAGGTAGGTGAACTGGTTGTCGCGCTCCGGCAGCAGGGCTTGGCCGAGCAAATCCAGGTCGAAAGTCAGCAGTTCGGGGGAGATCAGCTCTAGTTCCACGCCTTTTTGCACAAATGCCTTGAGCGCCGGGCCGTAGTATTGGTGCATCTGGCGCTGGGTGGCCTCCTGGGCGATGCCAAGATAACGCAGGGCTTCACCGCGGAGTTTGTCCATCAACAGGCGGGCGGTGGCGTAGGTATAGTTGGGCTCTTTTTCCACCAGGGTGCGGGCGGAGATCACCAGCGAGGTGTTCAGATCTTCGTGGGAAACGCCGTCGTACAGGTTGCGCATAGCCTCTTTCAGAATGGCTTGCGGATCCACTTCTGCCAGGCCTTCACAGGCGTCGGTTACCAGAGTCAGCAGGCGCTCGACGTCCAGTTTTTGTTTCTCGCCATTGGGCATAACCACTTGAATGTTGGGCACATTCAGATTGGAGGCGACTTCGGATTTCTGGGCGCGGATGCGGGCGCGTTCGGTGCGATAGATGACGTAGTCGCGGGCGACTTTGTGCTCGCCGGCGCGCATCAGGGTCAGTTCGACCTGATCCTGGATTTCTTCGATATGGATGGTGCCGCCGGAGGGCATGCGGCGCTTGAAGGTTTCGCTGATCTGCTTGGTCAGTTTGGCAACAGTTTCGTGGATGCGGCTGGACGCGGCCGCAGTGCCGCCTTCAACGGCGAGGAAGGCCTTGGTCATAGCCACGGAGATTTTGTCGTCGGTATAGGGAACGACGGTGCCGTTGCGCTTGATGACGCGCAATTGGCCCGGGGCGGTGGCGGCAATGGATGCCGGCGCTTCGGCTTCAGGCGCCCGAGTCCGGGCGATTTGCGGCTCTTTGATATCCACGTCTGTATGCATTAGTGATTCCTCCGTTGGCCAATCTTGATTAGATCGATTGATTGATTGTGTTTGTTTCGGGTTGGTCCGTTTTATTTTTTGTGTTGTGGACAACCTTAACGAAGCGTAGTTGGCAAATTTGGTTTTTCAAGTCAAAAACCACTAGATCTAGTGGTTTGATTTATGTGGTGACGCAATATATCGCAGTACAAATAAAAAAACATGTGTGGATAAGTGGGAAAACCTGTTGGCAACCTGTGAGGCTAAAAGAGGAAATAGCGGATAAGCAGCGCGGGAACTAGGGGGACTCGGTGGATAAGATTTTTCGCCCTAAAAATAGACTTTTTTTTTATTTGAGGGGGCCTAGATATAGCGTGCTCTTTTGTGTTGGATATCCCACAAAAGTAATTCGCCTAAATTTTGCTCAAGGGTGGTGTCGGAAAGGATTCTGGAAGCCTCGCGTCAGGGAGACGCGGGGCAGCCTACATGGAGGTATCTACGGCGATTCCAGAATCCTTTCCGGCGCTGCCCGTTCTCGCTTACGGAGTTGTATTGAATGAGGAGAAGATTACTGGAGCTTTGTAAGATGGAGCAGCCGATGCGGGTGAGGGTTCTGAAAACGCATAAACCCATCCATGGGGCTGCCCCGCGTCTCCTGACGCGAGGCTTTCAGAACCCTCACCCGCACCGTCCTCGTGCAATTGAAAGAGTTGTACTTCTTTTGGGCTAAGAGAGCAGTGTCTTTAAGCTGCGGTTATCCAGCGTTCGAATTCCCGCGAGTGACAGCACTATATCCAGGAGGGCTTCCCAAGGGTCGCCCTGGGCCATGCCTTTTACGGTGCGATCGGTGTAGCCACATTCGCGCAACAATAGGCGCAGGGTGCCTATGGAGAGGCGTTGCAGGGCGCCGCGGATTAGGGGCAAGCGGGTTTCGAAGATGCCGTGTTTGCGGGCAATCAGTTCCAGGCGCTGGCCGTCGCTAAGGGCGAGCTTGAGGGCGATCAGGGCGCGGATTTCGCGGGTGAGGGCCCACAATACCGCCATCGCTTCCGTACCTTCCCCGCGCAAACCATTGAGGCTCGCAGCAGCGCCTTGGGCGTGGCCGGCGAGGGCTTTGTCCACTAAACCGAAGACGTCGTAACGCGCGCTGTCCACCACGGCGTGGGCCATGGTTTGGGCGTCGATCATGCCGTTTTCCGCCACCAGTTTGAGCTTTTCGATTTCCTGCACGGCCGCTAACAGATTGCTTTCAACACGTCCTGCCAATATGTCGATGGCTTGGGAGTCCGCGCGTATACCGGCGCGCTGCAGGCGTTGTTCGATCCAGCGCGGCAGTTGTTTGATGCCGATGGGCCAGACGGTGACGACAGTGCCGATCTTTTCGATAGCGCTGTACCATTTGCTGTTCTGGGTGGCTTTGTCGAGTTTCGGGCAGACCAGCAGTAGAAGATTATCGGGGGAGGGGGCGGCGCAGTATTCCTGCAGAATCTTGGTGCCGACATCGCCGGGCTTGCCGTTGTGGACGCGCACTTCGAGGAGTTTTTTGTCGGCGAACAGGCTGAGGCTGTTGGCGCTTTGCATTAACTGCGGCCACTGAAAGCCGGAGTCGGTGTGGAAAATCTCGCGCTCGCTGAAGCCCGCTTTGCGCGCGGCGGCGCGGATGGCATCGCAGCTTTCCTGCACCAGCAAGGGTTCATCGCCAGTGATCAGGTAGGCGGGGCTCAGGCCTTTTTGCAAAGCCTGGGGCAATTGTTCAGGGTTTATTTTGGCCATTGCCGATCGACACGTTGCGGGCTTGGCGCAGGATGCGCTGAGCCAGGTCCAGGCGCATTTCTTCCAGCAGAGTGTTTTCCTCTTCGCTTTTCGCCGCGGTGTTGCTCGGGTCGAAGTCGAATACCCGCTCGACGGACAAGGTCTGCGGCACGCTCAGGGTTTTGTCGCCGGCGACCTGATAGCGGAATTCAGCGGAGAGGGACAGCTCGTATTGGGCGGGGGAGCCGATGGAGGTGACTGCGACCACGCGCCGTTGCAGTTCTTCAATGCCGAGGTAAAGACTGATGGGGGCGTCGCTTTGCGGTTTGACGGCGCTGCGATGCATAACATCCAGCAGCGCCAGGGTCAGAGGCGCAAAGCGATCCGTCGGCACCAGATTCAGAGCGGGCGGGCCCTGATAGCTGCCAACCCCGCGCAGCTGCCAGCCGCACCCGGCGAGGATGAGACAGAGCAGCCCGGCATAAAACCAGCGCAACGGGTTCATCCTTTTACAACTATGTTGACGAGTTTGTTGGGCACAACGATTACCTTCACCACTTCTTTGCCGTCGATAAATCGTTGCACATTGTCATCCGCCAGGGCGAGCTTCTCCAGTTCAGCCTGCGGGGCGTCCGCAGGCGCTGCGAATTTGCCGCGCACTTTGCCGTTGACCTGCGCCACCACTTCGATGGTTGAACGCACCAGGGCGCTGGTGTCGCACACCGGCCAGCGGGCATTGAGTACATCGTCGCCATGACCCAGTGCCTGCCACAGGCTGTGGCAGATGTGCGGCACGATCGGCGCGAGCAGCAGCACTGCGGCTTCCACCGCTTCGCGCTCTACGGCAAGGCCGATGGGCGTGGAGCGGTCCGCTTGGCGGCTGACTTCGTTGAGCAGCTCCATCACTGCCGCAATGGCGGTGTTGAAGGTCTGACGGCGACCGAAGTCGTCGCTGACTTTCTGGATGGTTTCGTGGGTTTTGCGGCGCAACGCTTTTTGTTGGTCATCCAGTTGCGCGGCATCGAGGTTGCCCGGTTGACCGGCTTCCAAATGGATGGCGACGCTTTTCCACAGGCGACGCAAAAAGCGCGAGGCGCCCTCCACACCGGAATCCGTCCACTCCAGGCTCTGCTCCGGTGGCGCGGCGAACATGGTGAACAGGCGCACGGTGTCGGCGCCGTACTGTTGGATCACCGTTTCCGGGTCCACGCCGTTCATTTTAGATTTCGACATTTTGATCACACCGCCGAACTCCAGAGGCTCGCCGGTCGTTTTGTGGAAGGCGCGGATCATCTTGCCTTTTTCATCGCGCTCGACGCGCACGTTTTCCGGCGCAATCCACTCGGTGCGGCCGTCCTTGCGGCTGCAGAAGGATTCGGCGTTTACCATGCCCTGGCAGAGCAAGCGATTAAAAGGCTCATCGCATTGCACCAGGCCTTCGTCGCGCATCAACTTGTGGAAGAAGCGGGCGTACAGTAGGTGCAAAATGGCGTGTTCGATGCCGCCGACATATTGGTCCACCGGCAGCCAGTAGTTGGCCTTGGCGCTGTCGATCATGGTGTCCGCATTGGGGCTGGTGTAGCGCGCGTAGTACCAGGAGGACTCCATAAAGGTGTCGAAGGTGTCGGTCTCCCGCTCCACCGCTTGGCCGTTCAACTCGTCTTTGCGCCAGTTGGGATCGGCTTTGATCGGCGACTGCACGCCGTCCATCACCACATCTTCTGGCAACAGAATCGGCAGCTTGTGCGCCGGCACCGGAATTTCACCACCGTCCGGCAGGTTGAAAATCGGAATCGGCGCGCCCCAGTAGCGCTGGCGAGACACGCCCCAGTCCCGCAGACGGTAATTGGTGGTGACGCGACCTTTGTTGGCGGCGGCAAGGGTCTGGGAAATAGCATCGAAAGCGGCATTGAAATCCAAGCCGTCGAATTCACCTGAGTTGACCAGCACACCTTTTTCCACGAAAGCCGCTTTGCTCAGGTCAATCGCGTCACCGTTGTTCGGGGCAATCACTTGTTTGATAGCCAAGTTGTACTTCTGCGCGAATTCAAAATCCCGCTGATCGTGCGCAGGCACCGCCATCACGGCGCCGGAGCCGTAATCCATCAATACATAGTTGGCGACCCAGACTGCCACTTCTTCCCCGGTGATGGGATGGCGGGCTTTGATGCCGGTGTCCATGCCGCGCTTTTCCATATTGGCCATATCCGCCTCCGCGACGGATTGCACCTTGCACGACTCAATAAAAGCAGCGAGCTCCGCATTATCTTTGGCCAGATGCAGCGCGATGGGGTGTTGGGCTGCCAGGCTGACGTAAGTCACACCCATCAAAGTGTCGGGACGGGTGGTGTACACCTCGAAGGCTTTGTGCTCGCCGACCGGCTGCGCCAGATCAAAGCGCATCTCCACGCCGCGACTTTTGCCGATCCAGTTGCGCTGCATGGTTTTGACCTGCTCGGGCCAGTCCGGCAGCTTGTCCAAGTCGTTCAATAATTCTTCGGCGTAGTCGGTGATGCGGATAAACCACTGGGGAATCTCTTTGCGTTCCACCGGGGTATCGCAGCGCCAACAGCAGCCGTTCTCCACCTGTTCGTTGGCGAGTACGGTCTGGTCCTTCGGACACCAGTTCACCGATGACACTTTTTTATAGGCGAGACCTTTTTCGTACAGGCGAGTGAAGAACCACTGCTCCCAGCGGTAGTAATCCGGTTTGCAGGTGGTGACCTCGCGGGACCAGTCAAAGCCGAAACCCAAATCCTTCAACTGCTTGCGCATGTAATCGGTGTTGGAATAGGTCCACTTGGCCGGAGCGGTATTGTTTTTGATGGCGGCGTTCTCTGCCGGCAGACCGAAGGCATCCCAACCCATCGGATGGAGCACGTTTTTGCCCTGCATGCGCTGGTAGCGCGAGATCACATCGGTGATGGTGTAGTTGCGCACGTGGCCCATATGCAGGCGGCCGCTGGGGTAAGGGAACATGGCCAGGCAATAGAATTTTTCCTTGCTGGGATCTTCAGTAACTTCAAAGCTGCTATTGCGTTCCCAATAGGCCTGGGCGGCCTGCTCGACTTCCGCCGGGTTGTAGTGCTCGTTCATGGTGGTATGCAACTGGAAATAGGGGGTCGGAGGTAAAAAGGGAGTCATTATAGGCAGGACCAACCGCCAAGGCACCAGTAGGGGCAGAATATTTGCCTCGTAGAAATCAACTGTCAGTGGCACACGCATTGCGTATGTCTGCCCGTTCAGAACGAAACGTTCACCCCTTTTGGAGCTTTGCCGTCTCCGGCAATCACAATTCTGCACCATGATTGAACAAGCAACTTCTCTCCAGGCACCAAATACAGGCGTTCACTTCGGCGATTTCGATACCTTCTGCGCGCTCTACCGCCAGCGTCAGGATGGCCTTTCCTTGATCAAGCAGCTCAACCAGATGATCAAGGCCGTGCAGCGCCACAGAGGTATGAGCATGGCGATCCTCGCTGGCAGCACGCTTTTCCAGGGGGATTTTCATGTGCTGCAACGCCAAGTGGAGCGGCGGCTGATCTCACTGGAAGTTTTTGCCGCGCAGACCGGGCTGCTCTCCGTGCGCGACAAGGAAAATCTGCACAACGCCTGGCACACCATTCGCGCGGACTGGCAGGGCGACGATGTGATCGACAACTTTGAATTGCATTCGCATTTCATCGACCAGCTGCAAATCATGATCGCCGGCCTCGCCAAACATCTGGAAAAACCGGTGTCCGTCATAGTCGCCGAAAAAGCCAATTTGGAATTGCCGAGCGAAGACGCGGCGGCTTATCCGAAAATGTTCAAGCAGATCGAATTATTAAATTTCGCCGCGCGCCAGGTCACCACCATGGCGGAACAGGTCGGCCGCATTCGCGCCCTTTCAACTTACGCCGCCGCCAAAGGATTTTGCGATTACCACCACGACCGCAAATTACGCTACGCCCTCTCCACCGCTCGCACCGCTAACGAAAAACTCCGCCACCAGGCCGAACGCCTGGAATCCCTCCTCGCCGGCGCGCTGCCATCTTTAGCCATGATCAAAACCTACGAGCTGAAATTAATGTTTCTGCTCAACACCGTCGAATCCGACGTCCTCTCCGGCATGACCATCACCACCAACAGCTACAACCTCTTCAAACTCGCGACAGAAATTATTGATGTGTATTTGAAGGTAGTGGACGACTCTATGGATTTGGTATCGCGCTGGAACGATGAGGATTTGGAGGGGTGGTTGTGTTTGGTGTAGCAGTGGAAAAAATTCTGTAATAGCTGGTGAATTTGTTGAACGCTGATCACTGGCTCTTCACCTCCCCCGCCAACTCCCCAAACAACTTCACATAATCCTCAATCGTCTTATTCATATGCTTTCGTTGTCCCTCACTCATGCCATTCAATAAATCCGCAATTAGCTGATAACTCATCGCCTGGTTGCGGTCGAGGATGGCTTCGAGTTCGGGTTGCCAGTTGTCGGTGCGGTGGAACATTAGGTTTTGCAGGCCTTTGAGTAACACGGCTTTGTCCTGGCGTTGGGCGAGGAGGGTTGCGAGGTCTTTTTCCCAGATTTTTTGTTGTTCCAAATTCAGGGTTTCAAACGGCTCGATTTGTTCGCTCCAGGTTTTTACCTTTGCCTTTTGTGCTTTGGAGAGATGGCCGAGCCAGTCCTGGGCGTGTTTGATGAATTTTTTGTAATAGAGCTTTTGGCGCTTGCTGGTACTCGGATCGACATATTCCTCTTTGTATTCGTCGCGTTCTTCGGCGACGCTTTTTAGCAATTCTTTGACTTGCGCATCGCTGAGTGTAGAGAGAACTTCCGCCGCATCGGGCAGCACTTTTTCCACGGATTGATCCAACAGTAATTGAACCTTGTCCGTTTCCGCGTGAATTTCCTCTCCCGTTATCGGACCATCGTTCACGCGTGTTTGCAGTTGCAGTAAATAATCGGCGTATTGCGGCAATTGGGTGGTGCGATGCCACTGGTGAAAATCCTTGATGGCTTTTTGGGTGAGAATTTTTTGCTCGCCCTGCAGCTTGACCATGCGCTGCACTTTCCATTCGATGGCCCAGTCGAGAAAGTTGTAGGCCATTTTGGTGGTGCAGGCGGAGAGCGTGAGCAGCACCAGCAGCATCAGTCCGGCGCGGCTTAGCATTTTTGAGATTTTGGTGTGCAACGGCATCATCGAACTCTTGTTGTTTGTACAGCCGCCATCTGGCGGCCGGTGGTGAGGGTGGCATTGTAGAGCGCCGCCGGGCTCCCGCCTATTGGTGTACGCATCGGGAGACAGTACTCCAGACCTGTCTTCAGAGAGATTAGTTGCCGCGTTCAGCAGACTCTGTTCGGTAGGGTATGGTTCGTCCTCTGTCGTCTCCAATGCAGCCTGCCATCGCGTCCGATGGCGTTGCTGGAGACTTCCCATGCCTGTTGCCTTCAATACCGGCCGCTTGATAAAAGCGCTGGCCGTCGCTGTCGCTTTGACCGTAAACCACGCCGCCTCCGCGGAAACCCTCAATCTGCACACGGCCACCATTGCCGAGCTCAACAAAGCCTTTGCGAGCGGCAAGCTCAGTTCCGAGCAGCTGGTGTCCGCCTATCTCAAACGCATCGAGGCCTATGAGAAAACCGGGCCGGTGATCAATTCCTTTATTTATTTGAATCCGGAAGCGCTGGCGCAAGCCAAGGCGCTGGATGCGGAGCGCAAAGCTGGCAAGGTGCGCGGCCCGCTGCACGGTATTCCGATCGTGCTCAAAGACAATATTGATACCGTCGATATGCCCACCACCGGCGGTTCGCAATTACTGGAAGGCTCGGTTCCCCCCGACGATGCTTTTACTGTGAAAAAGCTGCGCGATGCCGGCGCGATCATTCTCGCCAAAGCGAATTTAAGTGAATGGGCCGGTGGTGGCGGCAGTGTCAGCGGCGCTACCGATCCAGCCACGCTCAAAGCCGGTGCTGTGCCCAACGGCTCCAGCACCGCTGGTGGCCAGACATTGAATCCCCACGATCTCAAACGCGGCCCTGCGGGTTCCAGTGGCGGCACCGGCGCGTCTATCGCAGCAGTGTTTGCCCAATTCGGTTTGGGCACGGATACAGGCGGCTCGGTGCGCGGCCCCAGTTCGGTTAACGGCATCGTCGGTTTGAAGCCGACCCACGGGCTGCTATCCCGCGATGGCATTATTCCGCTGGCACTGACTTTTGATACCGGCGGCCCTATGGCGCGCAGTATTTACGACATTGCGATCGCGTTGAACGTGATGACCGGCGTGGACCCCGCTGATTCGGCGACGCAAAAAAGTCAGGGCAAAATTGCGAAAGATTACACGACGTTTTTGAAAACCGGTTCATTAAAAGGTGCGCGCATTGGCGTGGCGCGGGATTTTACCGGCAAAAATCCTGAGGTGGATCGGGTATTTAATGAAGCGGTCGCCACTCTCACCAAGCTTGGTGCAACCGCAGTGGACATCACTTTTCCGGCCTATATGCTGGAAGGTCGCATGGGTGTTTCGTCGTTGGTGATGGCGTCGGAATTTAAAGCACAAATTACCGATTATCTACAAACCACCGCGGCCAAATATCCAAAAACGTTTGATGATCTGGTGCGTCTGGCCAACGATCCGAAAACCGATTATCGCAGTCCGGAAAAAGCCTTTGCCTTGCAATACACCGCTTCTGTCGCGCTGGATCTAAATGATCCGGTTTATCTCGCGGCAAAAAATGAAGGCCTTGCGATGATCACCAAAGCGGTGGAAGGCGTGATCAGCAATCATAAACTCGACGCGATTGTGTACCCGACTAATACCACTGCTGCATCGCTGATTAAACCCAGCGGTGATCCCAAACCGCGCACACCTACCGATTCGCCCACCAATATTGCTAACCAAACCGGATTTCCGGATTTGATCGTGCCCGCCGGCATGACCGCTGACGGCTTGCCTGTGACCATTTCCTTTTTCGGTCCGGCGTTTAGCGAAGGCAAATTACTGGGTTATGGCTACGACTTTGAGCAGGCCACCAAAGCGTTGCATTTACCCAAAAACACCCCCGCGCTGCCGGGCGACCTGATCAATCTTTAAAAATAAGATGCTAGAGGTGTTGATGTTATGAAGCCATTTAAATTGCGAACACTGGTTCTCGCCACCGCTATGGCGGCCGTTATGGGCACTGCCAAATTGGCGGACGCTGCGACCTTCGATTTGGAAACTGCGGGCATTCAGGAAATCCAGGCGGCGGTGGATGCCGGTGCCTTGACCTATGAGCAATTGGTGAAAATGTATTTAGCCCGTATAGAGGCCTACGATAAAAAAGGCCCGGCGCTCAACACGGTTATTACCCTGAATAAAAAAGCATTGCAGACTGCCAAAGAATTAGATGCGGAATTCAAAAAAGCGGGGCGGCGCTCACCGTTGCACGGGATTCCGATTTTGGCGAAAGATAATTTCGATACTGCCGATATGCCCACCACCGGCGGCACATTTTTGTTGGATAAATCCATTCCCTACGAGGATGCGCCCAGCATTAAACAATTGCGTGATGCCGGCGCCATTATTCTCGCCAAAGTAAATATGGACGAGTTTGCCCACGGTGGCGTGGGTTACAGTTCCCGCGGCGGGCAGACGCGCAACGCGCACGATCCGCGGCGTATTCCCTCCGGCTCTTCCGGCGGCACTGGCTCCGGGCTTGCGGCATGGTTTGCTCCCGTGGGGTTGGGTTCGGATACCGGCGGTTCCATCCGCGGGCCGTCCTTTGCCAACGGTGTGGTCGGCATTAAACCCACCAATGGTCTTATTTCCCGCACCGGCATAATGCCGTGCGTGCTTACCTTTGACACTGGCGGCCCTATGGCGCGCACAGTTTATGACGCGGCAGTGGCTCTGGGTGCGATGACCGGTGTGGATCCCAAAGATCCTCTTACCAGCACCAGTGCCGGTTTGTTTTTCAAGGATTACACGCCGTTTTTGAAAACCGATTCATTAAAAGGCGCGCGCTTGGGGGTGATTCGCGATTTTGTCGGCACAGATCCGGAAGTTGATCGCGTATTTAATGAGGCGTTAAAAGATCTGGTGGCGCAAGGTGCGATTCTGATCGACGATCTGCATTTTCCCGCCGCTGCACTGCAAAGTCGCGACACGGTGATGAATCCCATCCGCGCTGAGGTGAAAGATAATTATCTGGACTATCTCGGCACTCTGCGCCCCGGCTTCCCGAAAACTATTTCGGAATTGGGCGAGCAGGGTGCGAAGCTGACCAAACCCAAAGGAAATTTTTCGCCGCACCCGAGCGTTTTTACTCGCTTTTCTGATTTGGGCAAGCGACCGCCGATTACCAGTTTGAGTTACACCTCCGCAAAACAACACGGTATGAAATCGGTGCAAGGCGCGGTGTTGGGTTTGTTGGAAGAATATCAACTGGATGCTTTGGTTTACCCCACTCGTCCGACGCAACCGGAAATGATCAACCCGGAAACGCCGAATATTGTCGAGCGTCCGCGGGCACCTTCTTTGTCCAGCATCGCCAATGTCACGCAATTTCCTGACGTGATTGTGCCGGCGGGAATTACCAAAGAAAAAATGCCGGTCACCATTTCGTTCTTCGGTCCTGCGTACAGCGAGCCGCGTTTGTTGGGTTACGCCTACGCTTATGAACAGGCTACGCAAAAGCGCGTTTCACCATCCACTACGCCGCCACTTTCAGGAGAGAAATTCGATTATTAATGAGGTAAATATCCGCTTCTTCTCGCTTGGATAGAAATATCCCCTGTGTGCATTTTCGAACTTACAGTCCGTTTGCCGACAGCATTAAATGGGCTGAATATTCAAAATGCGACAGGGGATTTTTATGTTGGCGATGAATTATCGAGGACCCGGTCGGGTCCGTGCGAGCCATAAGCCGATGCCGGAAATTCTGCACCCGCAAGATGCCATAGTGCGGGTAACGCGCAGTTGCATTTGCGGATCGGATCTGCACCTCTACCACGGTAATGTGCCGGACACTCGCGTCGGCACCACCTTTGGTCACGAATTTACCGGCGTGGTGGAAGAAATCGGATCGGAAGTTCGCAATTTAAAAGTCGGCGATCAAGTCCTGGTGCCATTTAATATCGCCTGCGGCCGCTGTGTTTTCTGTCAGCAGGGTTTGTACGGCAATTGTCATGAATCCAATCCGGAAGCCACTGCTGTCGGTGGCATTTTTGGTTATTCCCATACCGCCGGCGGTTACGATGGCGGACAGGCGGAATATGTCCGTGTTCCCTATGCGGATGTCGGCCCAACGGTGATTCCCGCCGGCATGGATTTGGATGACGCAGTGTTGTTGACCGATGTGGTTCCCACCGGTTACCAGGCGGCGGAAATGGGCGGCATTCAGGTTGGCGATACTGTCGTTGTGTTTGGCGCCGGTCCGGTCGGTATTATGGCGGCTAAGAGCGCCTGGTTGTTCGGTGCCGGACGGGTGATTGTGATCGATCAGCTGGATTACCGTCTCGAATTTGTCCAGCGCTACGCGCAGTGCGAAGTGTATAACTTCGACTCCATCGAAGATCCCGTCCTGTTTATCAAAAAAATTACCGATCATCTCGGCGCGGATGTCTGCATCGATGCCGTTGGCGCGGAAGCTGCGGGCAGCGCTATGCAAACCATTACCGGGCGTAAAATGTTGTTGCAGGCCGGCTCGGCAACGGCGTTGCAGTGGGCGATTAATTCCGTGAAAAAAGGTGGAGTTGTTTCCATAGTGGGTGTTTACGGTCCCACCGGAAATATGATTCCCATCGGTAATGTGCTCAATAAAGGCATCACCATTCGCGCCAACCAGACTTCGGTTAAACGGCTTTTGCCGCGTCTAATCGAACACGTGCAAAACGGCGTTCTTAATCCGAAAGAATTAATTACGCACCGGATTCCTTTGCAGGATGTCTCCGATGCATACCGAATATTTTCGGACAAATTGGACGGCTGCATTAAGCCGCTGCTGATAACTTGAGCTGCTGGAGGTGAATATGAACGAGCACGATAATAACGGGCAATCGCTGAAGGATAAACTCAGTGCAAAAATGTCCCACATAAACGGTTGGGGCGTGGATGCCGATCCCAAAAATGATCCTACCTATCCCATGCGGCGCCGCACCGGCTCATTGGGTAACGCCCCCAATTGGGAGCGCCCGCCGCAGCAACCGGGCTATCGCCATATTTTGCATTCCAATGAGCGGCCGGATGTCACCCGGGTTTTTGGCACTTCCGCGCCGGCGGCGGGTTTAAGCGGCATGATTCGCCGTTGCGCCTTTAAATACAGCGAAGGTCGTTTTGCGCACTGGCTGTTATTGCTGGCGGCGGATCGTGTAAATATGGTCGAAGGCTTTGCCAACGACGTTCGCCACGGCAAAGGTTGCCATTATTTAACGGATAAAGGCATCAAGGCGCAGTGGAAATACGATCGTAAAACCGTAGTGACCAAAGCCGCGGTGGGCGCGGCGGTAGTAGGGTTGCTCGCTGGCATTTGTCTGCGCCGTCATATTCATATAAGGCCGGAAAAACGACATTTCTTGGGGTTATTGGATAAACATTCCAAATTGCAGAGATTTATCCACGACTATAAGAAGATGATGCAGCCGTAAAATAAAAACGCGCTGCAAGGGATGCGGCGCGTTTGGTTAATACCTATAAGCAAAACTCGCGGAAAACGCATCCAATACAATGTCGCGATCGTTGATATAACGCATTGCCTCCAACTTGCCGCAAAAGGGGCCACCGCAAATATCCAAGCCGACACCCAGGCTCATGCTGTTTTCCTTTTGCATTTCACGTACGTCCAGATACGACAAAGACGTTTGAGCAATGGAATAACCGCCCACGGCGTAAGGTGAAATAAACGATTCGAAAGGACTCAGTTTGACGTATATGCCCGCTAAGTAATCCAGATCGCGTCGCGCTTCCACAGTGCCGTCCGGCGCGATGGTGGACGAATCGAAATCGCGTTGAGTCAGGCTCGCACCAAAGCGGGTTTCAAAGGTAACTCTCTCGTTATAGTCGCGGCCAAAAGCCACTACCGCCGCACCCATGTCAACGCTGCCGGCGCGGCCATCATCGTACTCCACATAGGCGCCGCCGAGGCTGACGTAGTTTTCGTACTCCGCATGCGCGCTCTGGCTCATCAGAACGATCAGCAAGCATGGAATGAATTTACTCATATTGCGCACGACCTTTGTTCTTCCATTGTTAATTGCATTAACACTAGACCAAGGCCGGAAGCTAATCAAAAAGCTGCCGTAGAACTCTGTGCCATCGTGGCCATACGTGGCTTGACAAGCGCACCGGAGAATGAGTTTATGGCGCGCAAACCAAAAGGAGCATAAATATGAACAGGTTATTTGCGGGAATCGGCCTTGTCGTTGGGTTACTTCTGTCCGTCGGGTGTGCGCTGCACGCCGGCAAAGCACAGCAGGCGCGGGAAAATGCGCCGTTCTTAAGTAAGAGCGCGGCAAGTGCGCGCAGCGAGCGGGTGAGTCAGGTTACCTATCAGCTTTCCCTCTCCCTGCCGGAAGACAATGCGCCATTTACCGGCACCGCGCGTATCCACTTTAATCTGAGTAACGCCGACCAACCGCTGACGGTGGATTTTGTCGATGGCGAAGTACTTGCGGTACGGGTTAATGGTAAGAAAGTCGCGGCAGACTACAACGGTAATTTTATTACCCTGGCGGCGCAGGATCTGGCGGTGGGGCGGCAGAGTTTGGAAATTCATTATCGCCACCCTTATGTGCGCAACGGCCAGGGCCTGCATTGGTTCCGCGATACGGAAGACGGCTCCAGCTATTTATATACCCAGTTTGAAGTGTGGAGTTTTAATAAGGTTTTTCCGGGATTTGATCAGCCGGATTTGAAAGCCAGCTTCCGCCTGGATGTGGAAGTGCCTGCATCCTGGACGGTGGTGACCGCCGAGCGGGAAAATCGCATCGTCGATCTCGGCAATAACCGGTGGCGCTGGTATTTTCCCGATACCCAGGCTTTCAGCACTTATCTATTTTCTTTGCACGCGGGGCCATATCAGGTGTGGGAAGAACCAGAGCCTTTTCGCATCCCTCTGCGCCTGTTTGCGCGCAAAAGTTATGCGCAATATGTCAATGCGGAAGAGTGGTTTCGCGTTACGCGTCAGGGGCTGGATTATTTCGAAAATTATTTCGCCTACCCTTATCCGTTTTCCAAATACGACCAATTGTTAGTGCCGGAATTTAATTTCGGTGCTATGGAAAATGTTGGCGCTGTTACGTTTGGAGAATTTCTGCAGCCGCGGCGAGAACAGAATTATCACGACCGCCGCCGGATGGCGGTCGTGGTGATGCACGAAATGGCGCACCAATGGTTCGGCAATCTGGTGACCATGCGCTGGTGGGATGATATTTGGTTGAACGAAAGTTTCGCCGAGTGGATGGGCAGTTTGGCGACGGCGAAAGCGACGGAATATACCGATGCGATGGTGGATTTTTCCACCGATTCCAAAAGTTGGGGTTACGAAGAAGATCAGGCGGCTACTACCCATCCGGTGGTGCAAAACATTCCCAATACCGATGTGGTGATGTCCAATATGGACGGCATTACCTACGCAAAGGGCGCCGCCGTGTTGATGCAATTGCAATATTTATTGGGCGGCGACACATTTGAGCGCGGTATCGCCGAATATTTTGCGCGGCACGCCTGGCAGAACACCAGTCTGCACGATTTTATCGGCGCCTTGAGCGAAGTCGCGCAGCGCAATTTGGATGGTTGGACGCAAGACCGGTTGATGAAGGAAGGCGTCAATGCATTCAGCGTCGATTACGCCTGCGCTGAAGAGCGCATCGCCCGATTAGATCTGCTTCAGGCGCCAGCCAATATGAGCGGTGCCGTGCGCGAGCACAGCCTGGATTTGCTTTTACTGGATAAATCCGGTGAGCGCAGATTGGTGAATGCGCATATTACCAGCGCTAGAAATGCCATTGCAGACGCAGTAGATTTGCCCTGTCCTGCATTTATTCTGCCCAATGTCAGCGACCATACCTTTACCAAGGTATTGCTGGATAAAAATTCCATCGCTTTTGTGCGGGACAATCATGCCCTGTTCACCAGTGCGGTGGAGCGGGGGATGATTTGGCGCAGCCTGTGGGAAGCTGTACAGGCGGGACAACTATCTCCACTGGATTTTGTCGATCTGGCGACGACCTATCTGGCGGATGAAAACGAAGTATCGCTGCTGCGCGCGCAAACCTATTTCCTCCGCCGCGTATACGCATATCTGGAAAATCATGATGCGCTTTTTCCAGAGCGCAGTGCTTTGGCTCCGGTAGCGCGCCGTCAGCTGGAAAATTTTGCCTATCAAAATTACCTCGCCACTGACGGCGGCATTAAGCAACGCTGGTTTGAGGTGTGGCTGACCTATCTGCACTCTGCTGAGCAGCGGGCCAATCTGAAAAAGATCCTGCGCGAGAATAAATTGGCGTTGGACCACCAATGGTGGGCGGTCGGTGTTCTGGTGCGCATAGCGGACGAGGAAGCGCAATATTGGGTTGAGCAGATTAAAGCCCGAGATAAGTCTGCGGATGCGCAAGCGAGCGAATGGGTGGCGCTCGCGCAAAAACCGAATTTAGCGGTCAAGCAGGAGTGGATCAGACAAGCTCGCGATCCTGAGTCCAATTACTCCTTCACGCAAATGCGCAGAGTGCTTGATGTGTTGTTCCCGGTTGGACAGAAAAATCTGCATCTGCAATTGCGCGATGACATATTCTCACTCTTTACGGATCCGCCGTCGCCACTGAATTCTCAGGCGCTGGATCTTTACGCGTCGCGGCTTATCCCGGTTGTATGCGATACCGCATTTGCCGAACGTTTGAAAGCCACTGCGCGCGATTCTCGATTGCCGGGCGGTGTGGTTAAGGTGTTAAAAAAGAAAGCGCAGGAAGAAGAAATTTGTGTGCAGGTAATGACGACTCTTTGATGTGTATCAACAGGCCGGCAGAATTTCTGCTGGCCTGTTTCCCCCTGAGATTACTCCCTTGGCACCAGCAACAATAAATCCGTAGCGCCAACATCCTTTCCCATCTGTGATAACAAAGTCGTAACCTGTCCGCGGTGATGAGTCTGATGGTTGAAAAAATGCAGTAGCACGCCCGAAAACGGCTGGCTGGCAGCAATACCTTTCATCGATGAATAATTCAGAGACCGCTCCAAGTCAGCTTGGCTAAGCGAGCCAACCCATTCTTTGATCGATGCGTCGAGCGCTTCTCGGTGAGCGTGCATTTCCTGAAAGTTGCTAAAGAGGATTTGATCCAAGGCGGTGGAGCGCGGTAGCTGAGTTATCCATTCCAGGGCAGGGGGCGACGCGAAATTCTGGGCAAACCGTTGTAGCCAGATTCTATCGGCGACCATCAAATGATTTAAAGTGTCATGAATTGAGCCAAAGAACGCGCCTCGGTTCGCCGTGCGTTCCTCATCGGATAATTCGGCCACGGTGGTGTATAGCTTCTGGTTCATCCAAGCGTTGTATTCGGCCAGGAGAATAAAGTGGTTTTGCATAATCGTGACCCGTCAAAAAATGCCGTGAGCCAAATAAAAATCTGATGGCGCGAAAGCCAGTAATAAAAGTATCGAATTAATGCACGCAATATTACGAACCGGCCGCCTTAATTTATGTAAATTTGTAAGCCGTTAAGGCGAGGTGTTAGGTTAACGAATTTGTAGAACGAAAGATGGATCAGCGGAAGAAAAATGTGGCCTGGAGAGAGTTGAAGTTTTTATGAGAGGGAGGAGGGAGAGAAGATACCGGGGACTGATGTCCCCGGCAGGTAGTACTGACACGATTAGAGCAAAGAGCCAGTTCGGTAGTTGTGCAGTCCGGAGCCAATTTGACTACCCAATCCAAGCAGTTGAGCAGCGTCGTTAAAGGCTGCGGTGTGCTGCATGGAGGTAGCGCGGGCGCTGCTGGTAACGCCGCTGCCGGAGGCGATGACGATAGGTCCGTGCACGGGGGTATGGTCAACACCCTGACCCATTTCGCTGTACACAACGATAACGGTGTCCTGATACAGATTGGCTTGCTGCAATTGACGGATCAAGTGCGCTACACCTTTGTGCATATAGGCGATGACCTGAGGGATCAACGCCTGGCCGCCGCCGTGGTTGGCGCCATGGTGGTCACCGTTCAAGCCGGTTACGGCATCCGGGTCGCCAGGAGTATTGGGCAGCCAGCTCGCCTGAGTTTCGTTGAACTGGATAGAAATTGAGTTTGTCAGGCCGCAGGAGAGCGCCAGCACGGCAACTTCAGCCACGCCTTTGTATTCCCCGAGAGGAGTCAATTGGGCGTTGGATGCGTAATTCTGTGCGGTACAAGAACCGCCACCGCCGCCACCACCGCCGCCACCGCCGTTGGCGAGCTCCTCGTCGAAATCCAGGCGTTTTTCGAGCTCTTCGATTGCGCCCAAGTGGGAGTCCAGCTTCTCTCTCTCATCCTGACCGAACTTGTTTTTGTACTTGTTCAGCAGCATGCGGTTGGCGTCGAGCACTGCGCGCCGCATGTCAAACTGAGTGGGACCAGTTTGAACGCCACCGTCGTTAACCGGTGGGGCGCCAGAGAATATTTTGCTCAGAGCGCCGAGAGGACCACGACCTATGTCGGACTGCACACCACTGTTGATCGAGCACACATCATTTAGGTTGCTGCCCAGGTGGTCCATACGCACACCGAAGGAGTAATAGGGGGAAGGCGTACCAGCCTGCAGCACTTTACCCATTTGCACGTCGATGGTGCTGTTGGAAGGCTGATTGCCAGACCATTCCAGACGTCCGGCGGACCGGGCAATGTTGCCGTGGCCGCCCGGGTCGGAAATTGACGCTGTGCGCATAGCCACGCCAGGCAGATCAGCGTACACCTGGCGTGCCGGGCCAGTGATAAACCCAGTGGTGTCCCCGTTATAAGTGCCGTTGGGGTGATAAATGGAGATGAATTTTTTGCGGCCCGCAGTTTGCGCTTCCGCAAATCGGTTGGCGAACAAACCGGCAACCAGCGGGGATGTGCGCAGCAGCGGAGCTGACACGCCGATCTTACCCAGCATGTTTAAGAAAGCCCGGCGCTCGCGATTGCGTTGTTTTTCAAACAGATCAGTTTTCTTGCTCATGATATTTACCTTTATGCGTATGCCCGGGTCGAACTATTTACGGAACCGTACCAAATCCAAGGTGCCGATCTTGCGATAGACCTCAAGGGGTTTCTTGCCCGAGGCTGCGTAAGTATCCAGCAGCACTTCTTTGGCACAGGCAAAATCTTCCAGCTGTTCGTTGGTCAGTTCGTCCTCTTTCAGAGTAGCGTTACCGTTCTTCGCAACGGACTCTCTGTCGATCGGGAGACCAGTGGTGAAGCGGAAGCTATTAGCCACCATACACGCCGCGACGGCCGGCAGGGATGCCATTTTGTTGGCAAGGTCTTTGGAGCCGTTGTAGCTGATTGCGGCGGTGTCGCTCAGGCTGGACAAGCCGATCAACTGACCTGCCGCATCCACTGGCACGCCATTGTTACCAGCCTCATACAAGCCAGTGTTGTCGACCAAGCGCAAGCCGAGCTGGGTAGTGCGATAGCGACCAACTGGATCGAAGTCGTCAACACCGAACAGTGGGTTGATCTGGGTCGCGTGGCACACCTGACAACCTGCTGCGGTTGTGGCCGCTTCATAGTACTGGCGAGCTGTGGCTTGGCCGCCGCCATCGCGCAAGGTGGTCACGATGGCTGCTTGGTTCTCTGCGATCTGGGCCGCATCAGCCAGCGCGTTTTGCGGTGCACCTACGTGGTGACACAGCATCAGCTCGCGCACTTTGACGGCTTTCAGAATCGGACGAGAGTGCATGTCATTGGCATTGGCGGCGTGGAACGCGCCAACGGTCATGATGCCGCCGCGATTGGGAACATTAGTCACGCGCCAGTCATTATTGCCACCATTGAAATTGTTGGCGCCGTAGAACTGTGCCAAGCGGCTGTTCACTACAGTGAAGTCACCAGCGTAGAGGTCTTCGAAGGTGCGCTCGGGGTTGTACCAGACTTCGGCAAACAGTTTGCGCACTTCGGTCGCCATATCGCGAGCAACATCTGCGGTGAACTGCGGGAATGACGGACGAGAGGTCGCTTGGTTGATCACGTCGTTAGCACGGAACCAGGTGCCCCCAAATTGTTCCACATGAGCGCGTCCGGCGGCGCTGGATACCAGTGTCTCAATCGCCGATCTCACACCAGCTTCAGTGTCCAGCGCTCCACTGGCAGCAGAGTCCAACAGAGATTTGTTGGGGCCGGCGCCGGTGTACATAAACGCGAGCTGGCTTGCCAGTTCGTACGCAGTCAGCACGTAGGAGTCCGCATCAGCCTGTTGCAGCTTGCTACGGTCACCGCCGCTATTGCTGGTCAGCGCTTGGGCGACCGGGATACCCATTTCAGAGCGGTAGAGGAATTGTGGTGAGGTCAATGCAGCAGCTATAGCCACTTGCATACCGGCTTCCGCACCGAATTCGTTGAAGTAGCCGCGATAGAGCTGCTGCTCGTCCTGCTCTAACGGCTGACGGTGCAACAGGTAGGCGATCTCAAGGAAGCGGGAGGCGCAGTTATTGGCGTTGTTACCGCAGCTCTGGGCCAAAGAGGGAGCGGCCAGTTCGGCAACTTTGAACGCGGCTTTATCAAACGCGGTCGCGCGGGTGGCTTCAATACGCAGCGCTGTGTGTACCGCGTAATCGCTCTTAGTCCGCACTACGTCGCCCGGCAGATCGATTTCTGCCGCTTGAGAAGCATTGATCAAGCCCGCCGCCACAATACTGTTGCGGTACTCCTGACCGGTGAGAGGCCGCAGCGTACGCACACCGTAAATGATGGGATCTTCGGTGCTACAAGCGGCTGTCTCTGGGCCATCGTCCAACTCAGGCAGTTTGCTCGCCATATAAGCAGCGATATCCTCAGCACATTTGCCAACGCAAGCCGCTGGGTTTTGAATTGGCATGGCCTGATCGATAAAAGCGGCAAGTCCTGATACGGAACCATATTTGTCGAGAACGGCATCGATCGAAAGCGGATCCGGGGTAGTGGATTTAAATTTTCCTTTGCCTAAATATTCGTGACAAGAGTAACAGGCGCCGTTGAAAGACGTTTCTCCCGCTACTGCATCACCAGTGCCACCGGATGACGAACTCGAGGATGAGCTTGAGCTGGATGATGAGCTACTGGATGAGCTGGTACCGGTTTCCGTACCGCCACCACATCCATATAGCACCGCGGCTGTTAGAACTAAATATAAGTGTTTTCGCATGGGTGATCTCCACCTGATCTTAATGTGCAGCTTAGCCGTGCTGTATACCGCGATTCGTGTTTTTGAACTAGTCGTAGTGACTAAGAATGTAACCAAGATCTTCTATATATGATAAGAAGTGTGAGCAATTTGGCATATGAATATGCCGGGTGAAACAGGCGCTTGACTAGGTGAGTTTTCGATGGTCAAGCAGGCAGAATTGAAGCCGTTTTCTAGGTAATAAATGGTAAGCGTAGCTGCGGGGTACGGTGGCTGGACATTTATGTATGGCAGAAATTAATTTTGCTTAATTCTCATCGCTAACTTGGCCGCAATTAAGTAAAATTAATTTTTTGTTTACTTAATTGGTGTGTTTATGGGGTCTGGCAGCTTAATAAGATTGGTTCTCCGGCAAACAGGTTGTTCGCAAAAAGAGTTGGCTGCGAAGATCAATGTGTCACCGGCTCAGATTAGTAAGTGGAAGGCCGGAGAGTACATATCCTTTGACATGGAGCAGAAGCTCAAATCTTTGGCTGGTATCGGTGATCGAAATCCTGACGTCGTTTGGTGGACCGGAGGTATAGGGCAGGCTGATAAGTGGGCGCGGCTATTTAGGTATCTGACGGATTGTGCGGTCGATGCGGCGGAATGCTCATATCAAACGCCGCTTGAAGGAGATGTGGAGGATCTCATGTGGAGTGTTTTTCACGCTCTTAATAAGGCGGGAGCGGAAATTCCCAAGGCATTTCCGGAGGACATTGATTTCGAGTATGAGATGGAAGGCGAAGATGATGAAGAATCGTTTTTAAAACTGACCGAAGAAAATGCTTATTCGAGTTTAATTTATAACGTTCTGCAGGCATACGCGCAGCACTACGATTTTTATATTGCATATATCCATAACAGCATAGCAATTGATGGCGCTATGGAATCCTATTTCGATGAGGTCGCCGATATCGAGTCATGTTTGGTTGAATTGGCACTGGCAAAAATTGGCGACGAATCCACTATCCTTCCCAAATTTAGACAATTTAGGTACGAAACTTTAAGAAATTATCGCGCATGGGTGGAGTCTCTGAAGGAAACTGCATACAAAAACAAAATTCCACTGCGAGCGGAATTAATGCATCTGGTTTCCGAAGATTCCGAATTTTTAACGCACGAAGCAGAGGCAGAAGCTATGGGGTTTAACTCAACCCGAATCCATCCGGATATTTACATGAATGAAATATTAGAGGGCATGAGATTGGTACATCAGGTTTTGCCGGTAATTTGCAAAAAGCTTGGCATCACTGAGGAAGAATTGAAAATAGATGAGTCGACGTTGCGAGTCTGACATTTATCAGGTTTGAGTAAATTGAGCTGGGTTGTCGTTAAATTAATAGGCGTTGCGAAGGCAACTAAAGCGAAGATGGTGAGACCACTAGGATTTGAGCGGGGATGCATACCGAATAAAGCGGTCCTAGATTAATTGTTTTGGCTAGAAGGAATACTGCAAAACTTATTTATAGATGGTTGGCCCACCAGGACTTGAACGGGGATGCCTAGCTCTGGGGCCTGCCGAATAAAAATCGGTCCCAGGTTCACAAAATCAAATACGAAGTGGTATTGCGACCATAGTTTGGCCATTTTTTGGGACCATAGTTTGGCCGATTTGAATGATTGGCTTCCAGCCCGCCCGAGATGTGCATAAAATGTACAATCGGGCTCATTCCTTGAGGGCAAACTATGGCGATCCTTACAAGTACAGCAAAGATAGACCTTTCAAGCGATGCGCTTGAGTTGGCTGCGGGAAGATCGGCTTCGCTAGGACTAAGTCTAAACGACTATATCATCCGGTTGGTAATCGCCGATGCGCTTAGGGCTAATGCCTCGACCATTCATGTCAGTGAAGACGAGCTATCAAGGCTAATAGAGGGCGGTGAAAACCCGTCAGCAGTCAGCTCTCATATTAAGGCAGCAGCACTCAATCTAGACCAAAACGGATTTTAACAGGAGCTGCCATGAGTAGTCTCGTCTAAATACGCTATCAGGGAGGCCGCCAGTATTTAGAGCGTACCAAAAACGTCTATATCAAGATTTCCCCGGTACGCAAAAGCTATCTAATTGCTCATTTTCAAACTTAAAATTGTCAGCGACTTTTACAGGTCCCTTTTTGTCTTGAGAGTAAATGCACGTATTTCCGTCTTTGCTTGCAAAAACAAATGCGTTGTTTATTCTCATGAAATACCCATCAGAGTTCTGAAGCAAAATTTCGCCTCTAAGAGTTTTACCGTTGATAACTAAGTGCGTGCATTGCCTAAGCGTCTTTTCGGTCCCTATGTCTTTGTCCTGATTAAAGCATACGTCTTTTTTCGCTACCTTAAGTGCGTCATTTTTGCCGAGCTGATACCCAATAATAGAAGGGATAAGTAGTATGGCAAACAGTGCGAGCACGACGATTTTGAACAGCATGCTGAAAACTTTAAATATTACTGCAAATAAGGAAGAGGTGGCGACGACTAATGCGTAATTAACTGGCGAGCGCTCTAACTTCAATTTTCGAAAATACGATTTCGACTTTTCAATTTTTGAGCGAACAGCCATTCTGTTGAGAAAAACATAGATCCAAAACATGAGAGCCAAATAACTCAATGAGAAATAAATAATGAGGTGCTCATCGAAGAAGGTCTCGCTTTTTGATTTAAAAAGTGTGTCGAAAAGACTGTAGTAAGCGGATAGGGCCGAGCTGAAAACTTCCTTGACCTCATAGCTTCCGGACATGTTTCCCAATTGCATGGTTGCAATCATGCCTTTTTGATAGCAGACACCTAATACACCCGAAAGAACCGTAATCGATGCAAAAAATTTGGCAAGATTTCCGAAGCTAAAGATATCCCACATATCGTTGTTAGTGGTTTGCTTAACCGCTTTTTCCTGCTTAGGTTCTGCAACCAATCTAAAAGTATAAAGGGGATCCTCCCGATATGCGGTGGTGAATCGGTTTCGTCTGAATATAGGTCTTCTCATCCCACTTCGTCCTTTTCGTGCTGGTATACCGTCGCGCTTTTTATCAATGCTAAGGATTTTATCTACTATACAAAACAAAATATAGTACAAGTCTTTGAATTTTATATGGAAATTGACAGCTCTTTGGGCTGCTGTTTTAATCGAGGCGAGATGCGCGACTTCTTATAGGGGGGAGTTTTATGACCATAAACTAAAAAACCGAAATCAATTGCTTGATTTCGGCTTTCTAGGAAGAAATTCTTCGGCGTCGGAACCTTAGTATCCTTCCTCGATTTCCGTGAGTCAAGCCCATTTAATCAAAAATTCAGCTTTTGAGGTTTTGTTGCGCCTATTCGGCGCGCACCTTAGAGCATGAAAGGGGATGCTATGCTTTCTAAACTTGAGCTAGAAGAATACTCTGCACGCCACAATCTAACGCCCGCCGCCATCGCTTATATTCAATCCGCCCGTGAAGCGCCCTCCCGAATGATTGGTGAGCATGCCTCATCAAATGTATGCACTTGGCGGGAGAGTCAGAGGACGCACCAATACATAGGCGCGGAGAGCCATACAGTTGAACGTGCCTTTTTCATTTTAGAAGAGGAACGAAGTGACTGCCTCGAACTATGGGACCAATGCCCTCAAGAATTCTTCACGAGACATGATAAGAACGGAAGATCAATACGTTGTCCTTACACGCCAGACTATATAACTTTGAGAGAATCAGGTCCCGTTGTTATTGAGTGTAAAGATGAGGGGGAGCTGCATGGTCTGTGCGCTAGCTACCCCGACGATTGGGTAAGACAATCTGATGGCGACTTTCGGAATCTAGCAGCGGAAAAACATTTTCAGAATCTCGGATTCAAGTTTGAAGTATTCGCGTATACCAAGGAGCTACGGTTTCACGTCCAGAATCTTATTTTTCTTATCCGAAGTCGCTACGCAACAACAGAATCTCGAATTTCAAGTAAAATATCCGGGGTTTTCGCCAAGTCCTTCTTTTGGTCGATGTACGACCTCAAGGAGGAGTTAGATTTGAAGGACTACACCCCCCTATTTCACCTGATCGACCAAGGAGTATTATACTTTAATATCCACAAGGAGCTTCTGTCTTGTCCCACAGGTTGTTACCTTGTACAAAACAAGGATTTTTTGGGTCGAGTAAGCGAATTCATCTCAAGGAAAATGTATGATGGACAGCGCGTGGATTTGCCTACATCTAGAGTTGTGCCTTCAGAATCGGAAGCAAAACGTGTGCTTGATCGGCTAGATTCGCTTAAGTCAGGAGCTAGCAACCGAAGTATTCGCCGGTGGAGGAAATTAATTAAAGAGGGCGAGAAAAAAGGATTAAGCGAGTTTCAATCTCTCATTTTGTAGTGGCATAGTGAATTTGGCCACCTAATTGGAAGTGATATTATCACTTCATTCAACCAATAGGTGTCCAATGAGCAAGCGTAGAAGAGCAACATTTAGTCCCGAATTTCGCTATGATGCGGCGCAGCTGGTTGTAGCGAAGGGCTACACAATTCGAGAAGCGGCTGAATCTATGGGGGTGGGCCTATCCACCATGAACAAGTGGGTCAAACAACTTCGAGCGACACCGGATGGCCTGCCGGCAAAAGGGGTAGCAGTAACACCTGAACAGCAGCGTATTCGAGAACTGGAAAAGAGAATTAAGCGCGTTGAAACGGAGAATGAAATCCTAAAAAAGGCTACCGCTCTCTTGATGTCGGACTCGCTGAACAATTCGCGCTAGTCCAAAAACTCAACGAGAGCTATTCCGTCAAAACCCTGTGCGATTCCTTTGGCATTCATCGCAGCAGCTATAAATATTGGATCGGAAGACCCAACACCATCGACGCCAAAGATATTCACTTACGGAGTGAAGTTCGTGCTGTTCACGCGGAAAGCAACGGTTCGGCAGGGTCACGAACCATTGCAAACATGGTAACAGCCAGAGGTACGTCGCTGAGCCGTTATCGAGCCAGGAAGCTGATGAAACAGCTGGAATTGGTGAGCTGTCAATTGCCCAGACACACTTATAAGAAGGTGGATCAAGAACACGTTGTCATCCCCAATAAGCTGGACCGGCAATTTGCTGCGACGAAACCTAATCAGGTTTGGTGTGGAGACGTGACCTATATTTGGATTGGTACACGGTGGGCTTATCTTGCAGTGGTGCTGGATTTATTTGCGCGCAGGCCCGTTGGTTGGGCGCTATCCCTATTTCCTGATAGTGAGCTCACGAGGCGCGCATTGACCATGGCATTTGAAGCGAGAGGAAAGCCAATTGGGGTGATGTTTCATTCCGATCAAGGATGTCACTATACCAGCCGCAGTTATCCCCAATTGCTGTGGCGCTATCGCCTTGATCAAAGCATGAGTCGTCGAGGCAATTGCTGGGATAATGCACCAATGGAGAGATTTTTTAGGAGTTTGAAAACGGAATGGGTGCCGACATTCGGTTATCAAAATTTTAATGAGGCTGAGTGTTCAATTACGAATTATGTGTTGGGTTACTACAGCCAGACAAGGCCACACCAACATAATGGTGGATTGCCGCCAGTGTTGGCCGAACAGCGATATGTAAGTAACTCTTAAATTGTGGCCAAATTTACTTGACCACTACATTTCGAAATATGAAAATAGTGGAAATAGTTTCCGAAAGATTCCCGCAGATGTGGACAACTATTTGCTGGATTTCCTTCTTAATGATCATGCTAAAAATAAAGGAATAAATCTATACAGGAGCTATATTCGTTACCGCTTCTATGCAAAGGAAGCCCATCCGGCTTATGACCCTGTCGCACGAAAGACGTTTACAAAAAGGCTCGAATCACTTCCTAAGCATTTGATCGCTTTTTCGCGCGGAGGAAAAAGGCTAGCAAATGCCGCAAAAGAATCAACAGATCCAGAACAGCGAGCGTTATCCGCAAGTTTGCCATGGCAGCGATGCGCAATTGATCATTATTGCGCCGACATCTACTTGATATTTTTTGATGATGGTCATACACCAAGGGTGTTGCGCCCATGGGTAACTGCAATGATTGATTTGGCGACTCATCGTGTGATCGCATACTCAATTTCATTTCGCAGCCCGTCTAGACGATCTTTATGCATGGTGCTCCGGGACTGCGTACGAAGACATGGTCGACTTCCAGGTGAGATTATTTTTGACCGCGGCAGCGAATTTAAATCCGTCTATTTCTTCTCTCTACTAAGCCACTACCGCGTCGATTACATGTTGCGGCCTGCTTCATTCTCAAAATATGGTGGTGAAGTAGAAAGCCTATTCCGAGACTTTAAATCTATGTGGCTCTGCCAAAGAGAAGGCAACTTAGCGGACTATAGGGAAGCAAGAGCCGTTGACGGGAAATACAAACCTCGCAACTGCGCGGTCATGTCAATTCGCGACTTCTACATTGAGCTCGAGTCGTTTATTGCGTGGCGCGACTCAAGACCAAGGGTGGGTGAAATTGAATCGCCAACGGTTTCTTTCTTAAAAATTCAAGAGGAATTTCCATTTATTGGCGTGCAGGTTGAATACGACGGAACACTGATGCTTACCACAGCGGTGGAAACACAGGATTATTCAATCAATTATCAACGAGGAATATATTTGAATGGCCGCTGGTACTACTCTCCGGATATCAAAAAGATTAAAGGAAAAAAATCGGAGTTCTCCGTCAGGCTTGATCCTGAAAACCCTTGCCTAATATATGGATTGATCGACAAGCAGTGGGTCAACTTATCTAGCAGTCACATTAACCAGTTCTCAGCATATGACCTTCTGACGCAGAGAATTCAAGGCTTGTTGGTCACTGAGCTTTATAACGAGCAGAGCAAAATCAAACAGGAGGCTGATGAAAGCCTGGTTAAGATTATTCAGGATCTGTCTGAAACAAAAGGTTCTCTAGGAAAACCACAGTTTGCAGAGATATCGGTCTCTCAGGAATCAGAGGAAATGACGATATTCGAAAAGTTGAAGGGCAGTAAATTTCGTCGGATAGAGCCTGAGAACTGGGAGGTGGGCCATGCTTTTAAAGCCTGATTCATCCAAATTCAATAAACCCATACCGCATCTGATCTGGAAAAACACTTTGGCAGAAGCGTTTGCGATTTTAAGTTGCGCCTCTCCCGGAGAAGTGGTTTGCTTGGTGGGTCCCCCTCGAGTAGGTAAGTCATTGCTTATAAAACGCCTAATCGAAATTATGGGCCTCAATCGAGAGCCGGACGATCAAGGAAAGATAACGGCAGTCTATGTTGTCGCGGCGAATAGTGGTGGGAACGGCAGCTTTTCTACTAAGCAGTTTTCAATCAAGGTATTAAATGAGATAAAGCACCCGATTTACGCTCCAACTGGTAATGTATCATCGCTACTCGACCACTACAGGCGCCAAGACAGAACTACGGAGGGTGCGTACTATGCAGCTTTGGAGCGAGGTTTTATCATCAGAGGCGTAAAGTACTTTTTTATCGATGAGGCTCATCACATTCGTTACGCGAGATCGGCAAGTATGGCTCCGGTTGCGGTGATGGATCTTTATAAATCTTTTGCGCAGGACACAAATTGTGTGATTGTGTTTTCCGGTGGATATTCATTGCTGGAAGTCACACGAGAATCCGACCATATGATAGGTCGAAAAAATACAATTGAATTCCCTAGATACCGACAAACTGAGGAAAATATCAAAGAGTTTGGGGATTTAGCTTGGACATATTGTGGATATCTTGATCAAAGTAAGTTGGTTCTAGATCCTGAAGAAGTGATGGACGAGCTTTATGCCGGCTCCCTTGGCTGTATCGGGCATCTGCGAGCTTGGTTAAAGAGAGTTGACGCTATCGCAACTGTGTTGGATTGTCCTATAGATAAGAATTTGCTAATGGCGCAGCGATTATCGAGTGACGATTTACATATTCTCCACGAACAAATTCTGAGAGGTGAGTCACTGGTCGGATTGGCGAACCGCCATCAAGCCGGGCAGGAGAAGTCGAAACAGATCACCCCAATATCCCGAAAATCGGGAAAGCCTTTTCAGCGGAAGCCGTCTCGTCCAATGGTTGGCAATCGGACGGGAGGCATCGATGAGTAATTTATTATTTAGTATTCCCGTGGGTGGGCATGGATCGCAAGATATTGAATCTCTGCCCTCATATCTATGCCGCATCTCCTACTGGCATGGCATCTCCGTTGGACAGATGTTAACCAAGATTGCGTACCTTTCCAATAAATACGCTTTGTATGAGAGTCGAGATTTTAAGATTTCCACATCATTTAAAGCATCGGATTTGCTTCGCCACGGAAAAATTAACCGGAGATTGACTCAATGTTTGGCTTCGTGTAACGGAGTGGACTTAACCGGAACTTCGATGCCAATTTTTGGCACCATTTTAACTCGATCTAGAGGAGAGTTAGTTAAGGATATAAGGTGGTGCCCATTCTGCTTAGAAGAAATGGTCGTAAATGGCGTAGACCCGTATTTCAAACTTGCCTGGCAGTTTAATGCCATAAGCTTCTGTGATGTGCATAAAGTCAATTTGCAGCACCAATGTCTTTACTGTGGTAGTACACAATTTTGTTTTGCTCGAAACCAGCGGCTGGAAAAGTGTCAAAAGTGTAGCCGAAATCTGTATGAAATTACGGAGGGCAAGCGTCAACATCTCATAACCGCTAATCCAGAAGATGTAGCATACGACGTCTGGCGCTTAATAGGCGATGTTGCTACAAGAGGAGGCAATACAATTCTAAGTTATGGGGTTCACCGGTCATGCTGTGATTTGCAAAGTCATTTTTCCATGTATGATCGAGGCAGAGAGTTTTACAGATTGTTGAACCATCCGGAACTAACAGCAGTTATTTACTTTCAGCAAAAGCTATGCTTTAACTCAGTCAGAATATTGGCAGCAAACGCAGGTGTTCCTCTATATGATTTTTTGAATGGTGAAGCAAAGAGACACACCGCGAATTTAGATTTTGATTGTCCCGCTAAAATTTCAAATACCTTTCTTGAGACCCAAAGAAAAAATCATAGAGATCATCAGAAAATGATTTACCAGCTGAATGATCTAGCATCATCTGCCTCTCCTCCTCTGTCGTTAAAAGCCGTTGCGCGACGGCTTGCGGTTTCTGTCGGGTACCTAGAGTACCGATTCCCAAACCATGCCAAACTCATCGTTGATAAGTATCGAGCCTATCAACTAAGACTTAGTATGCAAAAGCGCTACCGAGCCCAGGTAGCTGCCCTGCGATACTTTGGTGACAACTCCAAGCTTCATTCGAGGAGAGAGGCCTATCGTGTTTTGAGTGATGAGACCGGTCTTCCCAAATGGGTTTTAAAGAGCGCTATTCAAACAGCATATGGTGCCATGCAGGCGGAAGGGGTATGGCGGCCCATCTAATGCGAGAAGTAGCTCGCTTCTGGTTCGTCTGGCTAAGTTGAAGCGAGCTTGTCTATAGCTGAATTGCTTAGCGGATTAGCCCAGACTTCAGCTGCTTCCGGATCAGAGTCTGTCATTTTGTTTCGCCTTGTTCTCTCGGTGGACTCCTTCTTGAGAAGAAATCACGCTTGGAGCGTTGCAAATCCCATCGGAAAGCGGGCTTCTCCGGAGAGTTTAATTGAACCAATTTCATTCGACATGAAAGGAAGGTTGGTACGTTTTGTTGCCTTTTCGGTCAAAGTCAAATTCATAGACGATGCACGGTGCAAAGCTCTGAAATTGCTGACCAAGGAAAAAGAGAAAACTATTAGGGCAAGCTGCAAAAATGTGGACTAAGGCGTCTGGGTTAGGGAATTTAAGGTTCCTAATAGTATTGCAAACGTGATTAGCCAATTCCAATGCATGACCCCCTCCCGCGACGGCTGTCTGTGTAGGCCCATTAGGGAAACCGAAGTGAACTACGGTGCCAACATTTGGAAGTCTCTTTGACGCATATTCAGCTACATGCTTTTGGACATCTTGTGTGACGCTTATTGCCAACACTATCTCCTCATTCGTGCTTATCGTCTGCTTGGAATGCGTAAATGAGGTTTGCGAAATTTCACTGCCATCTGTGGCGGTCCAGACTGTGGTTCCGGCCTGTCCTTTTTGTACCAGTTCAACGTTTATACCGGACTTAGAGTGCAAAATGAAGCCTGCAAAAAAGGCAATCGAAGCATGAGCATTTAGCGTAAGTCTAAGTCTTGATGATCTGGATATGACAGAAGCCAGGAAATCTTCTACTTTTGGCCTAATATCCGCTTGCCACTCTAGGTCATCCCTCAAGTATCGTTGACGAAAATCATCATTGAGAAGAAGGGTGTTCTCTATAGAGGCTTCTATTGTCTGAGCCGCTGGCCCCAAAAAGCTCTGTATCGCAACAGATAAAAAGTCGCTTTTTTCCTGAACCCTTTGAACAATAAGCCCTTCTTCATTTAAAACTTCGATAAGTTGGTCTTTGGTGAATCTATTTAATCTTCTGGCTTTTAGGCTTCTGGCCAATTCATCATACCTGAAATCAGAGTTGGTATGGTAAGTCGCCAGACCAAGTGCTTTAGCTTTTAGATTCACAGAGTCACGCAATTGATCAAGGCTATAATGCCCGTCAAAAATCCTTAGACCTGAGATTATGGCTCTTAAATCTTCATCATTTTCTAGGTTAAGGTGGGTTCGCCATAATTTACGTATTCGTCCCATTTTGCTGCGATCTGTTGTGCCATCAAAAAGTCTTTCTAGCAAAATAAACTTGTCATTGGCAGAAATAAGTGAGGAAAGGGGATCTCCGTCTTTAATTCTGTAGGTGGTGATAAACGAAAAATTGGCAGATGCCTGGCTAGTCACCTGAGCTTGTTGAAGCCGCTGCAACAAAGAGAATGTCGCTGCGCCGATAAATTCAGGATTTACCAAATCTTCGAAGCCGAACCTTCCTCCATGATCCATATGCCATTTCACTTGATGGTAGTCCACAGCCACACGTGATGAGCATGACCTGGGAATTGGAGGGTCATATCTGACTACAACATCATCAAAAGCCTTTGGTCCATTGGCCTCGAAGGTGACTTCGACCACGCATGTGTCGGGATTCAATAAGTTAAAAGCGTTTTCCCAAAATATGCGAGATTGGTAGTTATTGCCATGCCAGCTCGGTACTATCGCGTCAGTCATTGTCTTTGATTTAAATTAATTAGGAGAGTGGGAATTTGGCGCCAAATAATTCTCTCCATGCTTTTAGAGCCTCACCCGTGCGGCCTTGTCTAACCAAGTTTATTGCAAGAGACGCTTCCTTGGACGCTTCTCTTAACAGCCGTTGCGCCCGTTGTTTTCTCTCAGAAGTCATGCCGTTACTGATAGCAGGGCCGAGTCCGGCGGGATCAGGCCACTCGTCAAAGATTCGATCAGCAAGGGTAGCGAAAAAACTCTGGACCTCTCGGTCGAATTGTCCGCCCCATCCTCCATATAAGCATTCCAATGCCATAACTTCTATCAAAAACGAGGGTTTGATCGGTTTTTCATCACCATGCTTATTATTATTGTTCCAATATTTAATCATCCTTACCAAGCCTTTCCATTCGTTGCCGTAGTTTTGATGGGCAGTCACGGCTTTATCGGCATGAATTTTAGGGTTTGTTTTGATCCATTCGCCGATGGTGCAATCGGGTATCTCGAAGTTATTTCCGGATTTAAAAGAAGGGACTACGTCCACGCTAAGAATACGGTAATCGGTGTTATCTTCTGTGTCGACGACGACGCCGAAATTTATTCCTATGGAACGATCTTGCTTCTGAACAGCATCTTTGCCATATTCTTCGCAAAGAGCTTCGTAAATATCAGAAATAATTTTGTTGGTATTTTTTTTGTAGGTAGACTTTTCAGAGTCTTTTAAGACGAAGAATATGTCTACATCTTTTAAAGGTTTAGTTTTGGTGTGACGAGCATAGGAACCTGTCAAAAAACTATTTTCGAAATTAAATTTCGAGCTTAGGAAATCTCTTACTTCGGTGTGTCGTTTGGAAGCATTTTTCTGCTCCCGTTCATTGAGTTCTAGTCGCGATTTAAATTTTCGAAACGCTTCATCAATGGTCAACATTAACTCTTTCTCCAATATGCCGTGTCGGCTCCTAAGCCATAGTGCTCAACAGTCGATCCGATACTTTGTCTTACCATGCCTTCTGTTGATCGATACTCGCACTTTTCCCAATTATGGACATCAGGCCGTCCCGGCTTCGTATGCAGAATAAGATCATACTCAGCAGAAGAAGGACAGGCACCAGCCTTTTTTATAGCGTATCTTAGTTGTTCGGTATCGGTCCAAAACTGCCCGTCGCCACCGGACGCCCAGCTGTATTGTATTGCTATCTCCCATCGAATAATAAGTTTGTCTGTAGTTGGGGAATACACCTCGAGAACTACTTTTTCGAGATGGCCAGAGTCCAACCAGGTTCTCACCGCGAGTAAGTAAGAGCTCCAGTTATTCGCGAATTTTTCAGGGCTTAGCTCACTAAGCCTGATGATATCTTTCAAGCTTTTGAGTATGTTATCAGCAACATATGTCACTGAGTGCGTGTACGAATATGTAGCAACAGCGCTCATGGTTTTAAAAACTCCTCGAGGTTTAGTGAAAGTGAAGCAACCACTTGCGCCTTTTCATCTGCCACAGCTACCCCGTTTGAAGCGTCGCGAGCATAAATATGATCGGAGTGTCTTTTTAGAGCAACTTTAGCCCATTCTAAATCTTCCGCCGGACACGGGACCGAAATAGACCAGTCCCCATTAAGCGGATCGAAACCCAGGCTATCCTCATTCTCATTGCCTCCTTCAATGGCCTCTTCGTCGTAAATGCAGTAAATGCGAGTTCTGGGGCCGTTGCACGTAACGACTAAAGGAGAGTCTTGAAATGATTTTTCAGCAATTATGCTAGATACAACGCCCTTTACGCTCAACAGTTCATGACGTGCATTTGTTGATCCGCTATTACTGGTTAGCAGATCGACAATTGCAAGCCAGGTCTGGGTTGCATCACGGTGTGGCGAGCTTCTAAATGTACGGCTGTATACAGAGCTCAATGTGATTTCCCTCCGTAAAAAATTCGGTTTTGTTTTGCATAGCGAATGGCTTGCGTCAAGTTATCAATGGTGATCGCGTTAGGATCCATGGCAACTTGCGGTGTAGAGGCTATTGCGTTTGCAACCGCCTTGCGAATAGAGCGCCCATCCAGGCCTACGCATTCGCTTGCACAGTCTTTGAGCTTTTCTGGTTCTAATAGCTTGCCGAAACCAGTGAATGTTGATGAAAGTGATAAGAGGCAATTGTGTAGAATTTTTAAGCACGCCTCCTCTGCGGGGAGAGGGACATTCATTATAAGGTCGCACCTGGACATGAAAGCCTTGTCGATGGCCTCGGGGAAGTTGCTTGTTGCTATAAAAAGAAGGTTGGGGTGCTTTTCCGCTAACAAATCAAGTTGAACTAGAACCGCGTCTGTTGCCCGGTGTATATCGATTGGGTTCGCATCCATACTGAGTTTTGCTCTGTCGACCGCAAGCGTTTCAACCTCATCTAATAGGACTATGGTTGGCCCGGATACCGATGATTCAGAAATGGATTGGGCAAACAGATCTGAAACAGCTCTTTGTGTTTTTCCCATGGCAGAGCTTGCTAGCGAGTGGGGCTCAACCTCCAGCAGGCTGAATATCGTAGAGTTAAAAGACTTGGCGACCTTGTGGGCCAGCCCGCGAGCGAGTGAAGTTTTACCGGTCCCTGGCGGACCAACAAGAAGAATCACTCCGTGAAGGGGGAGCACTGAACGCTCGACCTTTGGGCGCACGGTGAAGTTAACAACTGCTTGACTCACAAGCTGTTGTTTGCGGGATTCGTCGATGATTATCGATTCCCAAAGCGTACCGAGCGTGTCGTCCGGTAGCTGCCACCGTCGGTGGATGCCTTTCGGTAGGACTTCAGATGTTAACTGCATAAATTTCAATCTCCCTTCAGTTTTGCTGCGGTGCGTCACTATTGAGCTGTCTGCAACATCTAAAGCCAAACCTAGGTACGTTTAGCGTAAAAATGAGCGCGTAAACGAGAAAATGTCACATTAGCCGCCATTTTGATCGCTTTTCGATCTTCTGTCAACAACTAAAGAGAAAAAGTCACTTTAAGTCCATTTTTCTATGCTAGAATTGGGTCTAGGTGACAATAAATAAGAGAGATTAGCTCAGATAAGGTGCTTTAAAGATGCTAGTAAGAATGCGGTTTGCTAATTTCTGTTCATTTAAGGATGAGGTCGAGTTTTCAATGGTTCCTACTAGGGAAAAAATCCATCGAGATCAGCATCTATTTAAACCATTCAAGTCTTCAATGGAGCTGCTCCGTGCAGGTGTGCTCTACGGCTCAAATGGGTCAGGAAAAAGCAATTTCATTCGGGCCATTGAGTTTGTAGAGCGGTTGGTTATAAAAGGGCGGCGCCCCAATAGATCCATGCCAAGTTACGCTTTTAAGCTTGACAAGGCTTGTCGAAAAGAACCGTCCAGATTTTACTTTGAAATCCAAACAGCAGAAGCGCTGTACTCTTATGAATTCCACATATCAGCAGAGGCTGTGGAATATGAAAGGCTAGCGGAGTTGACAAAGTCGTCGGAGAAGCTGGCATTTGAAAGAAGGCTTGTGGGTGATAATACTGATATCATTTTTGGTGCAATTATAGAAAGGCTCTCAAAAGACGATCAAAAAAATATACAGTTTGTAGCGAATGGAACGCGAAAAAACCAGTTATTTTTAACCGAGACTGTTGAGCGGAATGTTGGCGTATTTGAACCCGTTTATTTATGGTTTGCTGAGAGCATCAGAGTTTTTTCTCCGCAGAGCATTGGCCACGGCGTCGAATTTCGACTTGGTGATGATAAGGAGTTTACTGAATTCCTATGTGATCTATTGTCGGAGTTTGATCCGTCAATTGAAAATATTTCTACAAGTCTTATAAGTGCCGAGAATGCAAGAGGAATTCCTCAGCGTGTCCTATCTGACATTGACGATGAAATCGATGAGGATGGAGCTGTTTTTATTTCCAATGTTGTTGACGGAAATAGATCGGTGGTGATGAAAAAGGATGGTGAGCTTCATATTTTGAAAATTAATGTGGAGAGAAAGTCCCATGACGGAAAAGATTTAGTAATTTTTGACTTAGAGGAAGAGTCTGATGGAACGCGTAGACTTATCGATTTGGCGCCTTTATTTTATGAGCTCCTCTATTCTTCTGGGCCTGTAATTGCATTTATTGATGAGCTAGATCGCAGCTTGCATCCATTGGCAACAAAAAGATTACTTGAATTGTTTTTTTCGAAAAGCGTCGCTCGTAATATTAAATCTCAGGTGATAATTTCAACCCACAACACCGTCCTACTCGATATTGATCTATTGCGGAAAGACGAAGTTTGGATAGTTGAAAAAGAAAATGGTTCGTCGAAACTGCTATCGGTCCAGCGCGACTTCGCACCTAGATATGATCGAGATATTAGAAAAGATTATTTGTCGGGCATGTTCGGCGGAACTCCGAAATTAAATAAAAGTGCATTTGCCGAGTAGTCATGATATTGGGAATTGATACTAACGGGCTGGTAACAACTCAGTGGGTCACTGGTTCTCGCTTTTGGTTAGGCACACGGCTGATCCCTAGCCAATAATAAACATGTCTAGAAAACATATTTGTAACGGCAATGACATTTTCTACGAATGACGTCTTAGCTGGGAGCAGCAGAGAGCCTATTGCCGTTGCGAATAACACGAATCCCTAAGCGGCTCGCCAGTGGTTCCAGAGAGCTCAATATAACTGAGCGAAGCGTTTCATCGCTCACCTCGCTATACAGATGCATTAAGCTATTCGCTTCGGATTCGCTTCCACCCGCTGCGATCAGTATTGCAGCTCTAGCCGCCAAATTGTATGGGCTGCTTCTAACTAGTTGCTCGAGCTCAGCCAAGTTAAGCCCGTTTCCATCGGCATGCAGAATTTCGATTGCGCTACTGAGGATGGTGTCATTGTTATCGATAATGTCATTACGCGCCGCCAACGCCGTGTCGAGGGTTGGCCTGAGTTCTCGGTGCGCATCGGTAATACCTAGGCGTATCGCATCCAACATCATCTTCAGATGCTCAATCGTATTGTAGTCGTCGAATGTGAGCCACTTTTTTAAGAGCTCATGGGGTACGTTCCGGCCAGGGTGAAACGGGATCGGCTCAAGACCACCTGATCGCAATCCAAACATTTCCATTCGGTGGGTCAGACCGGTTGCAAATGCTGCGGCGATCGACACCCGGTCGTCCGCCGACCATGTGCGGCTAGCAATTGCTGAAACAATCCGTTCAACGCGACACCGCTCAGGAGCATGGCCAAGCAGCGATACCATAGTGCTCACAATTTCAGCGCTTAACTCGCCCAAACGATCAACTAATTCGTCTAGAGCATCGAGGTTCCCATCGCCAATCGAATAGAGTAGCGCCAGATCGCGAAGTGATGCTTTGAGCCCCTTTGTAGCGAGAAGCTCTCGGACATGGTCATAACGACCTGCGCTACGCCAATCGCAAATTAAATAATGGAGCATCTCTTCTGCTTTGGTCAGCGGAACTTCCGGAGCTCCCAGCATCTTTGCGACAGCCTGAACATCTACCGTTGGTGAAGAGAGAGCCTGGGCAGCTGACATTTGAAGATGGTGGTTTTCAGTTAGGACACCCTCGATAATGAGATTCTCAATCGTTTCGTTGAGCTCACGATTAGACTTGCTCCACGCGGCAAGCCTCACCTGTGATGGGAGCCCGTCTTCGATTGCAATGGAATACGCCGCATCGACATCGATACTGCCGAACCTCATGTGTCCAATCAGGCAGCTGATCGCGAACGCAACTTCCTCAACTTCAATGCTCTGTCTACACCGCTCCACGTAAAGTTCAAACGCATTGGTGCCAATTCGGTTAACCTCTTCTTGAAGCTCTCCAATGTTCAGCAGCAGATCAATGTCACCGGTAAGCAATTCGCGTAAAACCGACATCGTGAGTTCGGTATCTCTGTGCAACGCGACGATTGTTCCGGCGCCGTGGTGGATAAGCGGGCGCTCACCCAATCTTGCTCTTATTGCGGGGTGCAGCGGCTTGGAGAACGCATCCACGATGATCGCGTTGATTAGGTTATTCGTGCGCCACGAGCTTTTTCCCCAGATTGCAGCTAGTCGATCTCCTATAATTTTCCGCTGGTTTGGGGCAGCGGCCATGCCATTTGCTAGACAGCGTCCGAGGAGCCTGAGTCCGGTGTGGAACACATCGTCCTCCTCGGCCAAGATCTGCGCTACGAGTGACTCTGGACAACAATGTCGTTCAAGTGCGAACTGAATAGCCTGAGCCCAGGGCCGTTTGAAGATCATCGAGAGGCGCTGGACAAGAGCGTCCTCTGTTTGCTCAAGCAAAATTGTGGATGCAAGATATTCCTGAACGATTGGAAACGGAAATGTGAGTCGAATTAGTCCAGAGCGCCGCAGCACACCACGGCGTACGAGGGCCTCCTGTACTTCATCGGCAAAAGCGTTTGGTTCGATTTCTTTCACGCAGCGAGCAAACAATTGGTTCGTTATTCCGATTGAGTCTGTTTCGAGCGCCTCGAATGCTGCGAGCTCCGCGATGCGTCTCAGTGAAGTGACATTAATGGTCTCGCTTTCGGTACGCTTAAAGGATGCCGGACGGAAAAGAGTCTCGATGTAAGTATCGAGCAAGTCGCTGCGTCTCAGGTCGGCACTTTCGAGCCGCATTACAAGCATGAGTGCAAGAAAAATGGGAATCTGGGTCAGATACGCCAAATCAGTTCGAGATGAGATTCGTTCACTCAGTAGCTTGGTGACTCCTGGCTCACCAGGTCGATAGAAATCGACGTATAACGGGATGTCAATTTTGCGCAGCGGCGTGAGCTCGATCGTTGTTGCTCCGTAGGGTACTGCCAGCGCGGCGGCATCCCGCACGGTCAGTGCCCACTGGACGCAGGAATGCGTAGCACGATAAACATGAAGTCGCTCAAGTAAAAGCGTGCGTCGATCACTCGAAACTTCGTCCAATCCGTCAAACAAAAGCACCAGCTTACCTGTCGCTGCAGCCGCTCTCCAGTCAATCCGAACATTGAATTCCGCGTTAATTTGCTGCTCAAGATAATCGGCAATCGTGAGTCCCGAATCCGAGAGTTTGGTCATCGACACAACCGCGGGCACAAGACCTTTAAGTGCGGTCTTACACGCGATCGCGTTCAACAGAGTGGATTTTCCAAAGCCTGGTCCAGCAACAATAACAACAGCTCTTAGATCTACATTGGGGAAATCTTGTAAGTCTACTTCCTCGCTAGCGCTAAGTTCACGCCAGCCCGGTAGATCATCGTCGAAATCCGACCGTCTAACAGGATCATATCGGAGGCAGCGCGGCCATAGGAAATCCGCGTCCGGTGCAGGCCGAAAGCCCGTCCCTGGAACTTCAATATTCGCGAGAGCTGTTATGGCAGATCGGTAGCTCTCCAACCCCCAGCTTGGAGGAGCGCCGATAGCAATTCCCCAGTCAGCGCTCAGTCGCTCGCGTACCGCAGCACCCTCGAAGCGACTCCGGGTAACTGAGCCGGACCACGTTATTTCCACAAGAGCTTCAAAAAGTCGTAATGCAGAAGTATTCGCAACCGGCATCCAGAGAGGTACATAGTCGCATTCAAGCTCGTCAGCTGGCCACACGCTCAGATCAAGATGATTAAACATTTGCAGCACTTCGGCCGTGCCTTTCCCAATAGCCTCTGCGATCGATGTTGCAATCAGCCGTTGCCCTGCGGTCATACGCACAAACCACTCTTTTGCGTCAGCTCCATCAGTACGTGCGGCGAGTTCTTTGAGGTCGGAAGCAAGTGCGGACGGCTCGCCTATGACCAGGACGAGTCTGTCGTCGGGGGATAATCCTTTCGACAGCTGATGGTGAAATGCTAACCAAAGCGACTTCCACGCTTTACCCCTGCGCTGCAAGCTCAGCTTGACTTGGAAATACCGCTTTGATCCGTCATCAAAGCAGACGACGAAGTCGTCCACATCGTCTATTGTCTCGACCCGCACCTCAACCGGGCGATCCCGACGTGGGCGCTCGCGAGGATCCAGCATGCGACCTAAGTAAAGCGCTGCGACTCGATCCTGATATCTAATGCCGGCCTGTGTGGTAGGCCCTCCTGCTTCTGTCAATGTGCCGCCTGACTATGGTGAGTGGCGTGGAAGGAATTGCTATCCCATGATGGAGAAAACAGAACTTCTTCATTCCACACGATGGACATCAGGTGAAGATTCTAGCCCTGCCAGTGGTCTGATCGGAGCTTTTGCAGTTCCTCAATAGCCAAATCTAAGAACCGTTTACCACACTCCATACAGTAATTGCGTTCGCTTTGCCCCTCTTTGACAGTGAGTCGCTTGTCTCCCTTTTGTATTTTGTGCTTTGAATTTGACTTGCAGGCGTGTGCCCGTTTTGCCTCGGAAATATAGATATTTTTGAGAAGTGATTTTGGCCTACCCATTACCTATTTCTTCTTCTACAGAGGTCACATGTTCGTTTAGCGCTTCATGTGCAGCTTCCAGCTGTACAAGAGTAAAATTCTCACGGTTTGATCCTGTCTGATCTACGCTGTTATTCACTCTGCGATGCAGCTCAGTTACAACCCACTGAAAGTTTGTGCTCTGGCGCCGCGGATCCAAGCTGCGTCCACCGGGGTTCAAACCACAACGTCCAAGCAGTCTGCCTGCTTCATTTTGAATTCGTTCATTTAAAGCGATACGTCGTGCTATTCGCTGATCCTGTCTAGTGGGACGGATCCGGCGGATTCCCGCCGCAGCTTGATCTGGAGTGATGCCTCTGTCTACGAGCTGTTGAAGAAGGGCTGCGACCTCCGGGTCTCCAATTGGATCCATCTCGGCCGCGGATACTCCAGATTCCGATACGATATCAACTGGTAAAAAACCGCCAGCCCCAGTCGGTTCTCTTGCTGCTGTTCCATTTGGGTCGAAATCTACGTTGTCGGCTTCTGGTAAAAGATCCGCAAAATAAGCTTGGTCAGCAGAGCTGAAATCTCTAAAGTCGTTCCAGCGTTGCGCGACGTTAGCTCCAGCGTGAAACACTACCACTCCGCGGTTTACCGGATTGTTTGGCGCGTTTTGTTCAACGACTCGCATTATCCGCCCGACGAATTGAACAAACGGAGAAAGATTGGCGAATATACTGCCAACCATTGCTACCGCTAAAAACTTGTGGTCGAATCCTTCGCCAAGCATCTTCGATTGAACAATCACATCAAGCTCATGATTTTCTAACTGGCGAAAAACTCGTTGATTCGCATCTGTTCCTTCTCGCGAGTGTACATAGCCCGCTGTCATTCCTCGTGCTCTAAAGAACTCTGTAATCTGTATGCAGTGGTCAATATTTAGAGCTGAAGCGATGATTTTTAGTCGTTGCTCACCGGTTTCGTCTCTGAGTCGTCTCAGTTCAGCAATAGAGCAGTCTACAATTGATGCCAAAGTATGTTCAGACATTACTATGCCGCGCCGAAATTCGGCGTCTTGCTGACCGAGATCAATGACTTCTTGCAGGCCTATGGTGCGCTCTTCGCCATTACTCCGATCAATATACGTCAATTCTGATGGTCGGAGCATTTTAGCGGAAAGCCGCTTTACATAACCGGCCTGTATCGCGCGAATTACCGGAAACGAATATATGACATGGCCTTCCATCAGGCGCCCGTCTGATCGTGTTGGCGTTGCGCTGAAATTAATTACTCGAGCATTTGGAAAACGGTTGAAAACTTGTTGCCATGAAGTAGCAGCATTATGGTGGCCTTCATCGACAAGAATTAAATCGAAAAAGTTGTCTTCAAATTCATCAAGCCATCGATTCTCTTCTCCAGCAATCTGCTGAATATTGGATACCACAATATCAGCATTAGCGATGTCGTCGTGATTTACTGTGCCACTTGCTACAACAACTGTTTCGGGATAATCGACGCTGCTGGGTAAAACCGAGCACCGCTCGTAGAAGTTTGTATCGCTATTTGACTTCATATCCGCCCCAAGCTGATCCCTAATTCGAGTGCCAGGGGCAATGACCAATACTCTTTGGGCTTGAAGCGCATAAGGCGTTACAGAGATTAATCCAGATTTACCGCACCCTACGGGAAGAATAATCCCTACAAAACGTTCAGCACCGATATTGTTGTTATAGTAATCCCGAATTGCCAACCAACCTTCCTTTTGCGGCGCCCGCAAGTTTTGATTGTTTTCTATGTTGAACGGTTCGATAAATGTCACTGAGGGCCCCTGTGAAAGTTAGCTATCAAGCTTGTTTGAATTGGGTAATCTCCACGTCTTGCCCATCTGGGAATTTTGCATGGATTTCTAGTTTTCCGCCTAACGCTTCAACATAGGATGCGAGCGTGCTGATCATTGTGTCAGGCCGCTTTTCAATTTGAGAGACATTAGGCTGAGCTATGCCTAATGATCGAGCTACCATTGCTTGACTTCGGCCACGTAGTTTGCGGGTCTCTGCCAGTGACATTTCTGCAACTATGCCAACGGCTTTTGCTCGCGCAGCAGCCTGTACTTCAGCGCTCATTTTCTTACGAAGTTCGCTTAAAGGCTTTGCCATTTTTCTTCTCCCAGGCCTAATTGAGGCCTTCGCTTTTTAGGTGCTCCGCAAACTCTGCTTCAGCTAGCGGTACCATCTGTTTGTAGAACTGTTTATCTTTCGCCCCATCTTTGCGACCTCCACATAGAAGGACAGCTCGTCGCTTTGGGTCAAAGGCATAGAAAACCCTGTATGGTTTCCCGGCGTGCTGAATGACCAACTCCTTGAGATTTTTAACCTTCTTTGTACCTTTTATTGTATCCGCCTGAGGACGACCGAGATTAGGGCCTTTAATTTCCAGAACATCTATCATCGCTTGAACGTCAACTTTTTCATCATCAGTTAGATCTAGAAACCACTCCTCATATACATCTGTCACTAATATTTCCCAATTCATGTATGGTCCTTATCCCAAAATATACTCTACAGCTTATATATCGTCAAGCTTATAAATCTGGCTGATAGTAGATGATTTACGGCATTTTAGTAGTATAACTAAATCGGGTTGGGGGACGATTAGGGCGCAACCTAGTGTAACTCTGATGCAGGTGGATCTTGGTGCTGAAATAAGGGGGCCAGTAAAGACTGACAAGTAAGCCCTAGCGGACGTTAAGAAAATTGTGGGACTTATAACGCATTGATTTTATCGGGTTTAAAATGCGTTCGGGGTCATTTGGCTGCCGACCTAACGATGATTAGAGTTTTGCCGGCTGGGCTCTATTCGGTACGCTCCTAAGCTATAGGAGTATGCTGAAACTTTGGCCAAGCTCCTTAACAATTGCGACCATAGTTTGGCCAAAGCGGCCAAACTATGGTCGCAATACCACGAAGGATCAGATCAACTTGTAGATGGTGGGCCCACCAGGACTTGGACGGGGACGCCTAGTTCTGGGGCCTGCCGATAAAAAGCGGTCCCAGGCTCACCAAATCAAATGCGAAGGAAAGGTCAGATCTACTTGTAGATGGTGGGCCCGCCAGGACTTGGACGGGGACGCCTAGTTCTGGGGCCTGCCGATAAAAAGCGGTCCCAGGCTCACCAAATCAAATACGGAAAGGTCAGATCTACTTGTAGATGGTGGGCCCACCAGGACTTGAACCTGGGACCTGCCGATTATGAGTCGGATGCTCTAACCAACTGAGCTATAGGCCCTTGAGAAAGGTCCGGTGCTCGTGGCACCGGTGGCGGGTGGGAGTGAGTGGCTTCAATCGAACCCGCCTAGCTTTGAGAGTCCCGAGCCTTGCGCTTGTGGCGTCGTGGCCGGTTGTTTGACTGGCCCGTCGGGCGGGCTGTCAAGGCCGGGCATTATAGTGCCCGGCGATGCTTATGACCAGGGTTAATTTGCGCCGATTTTCCTCAATCGTCGAGGAAGCCGCGCAGGTGATCGGAGCGGCTCGGGTGGCGCAGTTTGCGCAGAGCTTTGGCTTCGATTTGACGGATACGCTCGCGGGTTACGTCAAATTGTTTGCCCACTTCTTCCAAAGTGTGGTCGGTGTTCATGTCGATACCGAAGCGCATACGCAACACCTTGGCTTCCCGTGCGGTGAGGCCGGCGAGGACTTCGCGAGTGGCTTCCATCAGGCCTTGAGTGGTAGCGGCGTCCACCGGAGAGGTGATCGATGTGTCCTCGATAAAGTCCCCCAGATGCGAATCTTCGTCGTCGCCGATGGGCGTCTCCATGGAGATAGGCTCTTTGGCGATTTTCAGCACTTTGCGGATCTTGTCTTCCGGCATTTCCATGCGCTTGCCCAGTTCTTCCGGTGTCGGCTCGCGCCCCATTTCCTGCAACATCTGGCGGGAAATACGGTTGAGCTTGTTGATCGTTTCGATCATGTGCACCGGAATACGGATAGTGCGCGCCTGGTCGGCGATGGAGCGGGTAATCGCCTGACGAATCCACCAGGTGGCGTAGGTGGAGAATTTGTAGCCGCGGCGGTATTCGAACTTGTCCACCGCTTTCATCAAGCCGATGTTGCCTTCCTGGATCAGGTCGAGGAATTGCAAACCGCGGTTGGTGTATTTCTTCGCGATGGAGATTACGAGGCGCAGGTTGGCTTCCACCATTTCTTTCTTGGCGCGACGGGCTTGCGCTTCGCCGATGGACATGCGGCGGTTGATTTCTTTCACAGTCGCGAGGTTGATGCCGACTTCTTCTTCGATGGCGGCGAGACGGCGTTGTACGGCGATGATTTCATCTGCTACGCCGCGCAGGGCGTCGGAGTAGTCGCGCTTTTTCTTAACGATGGCTGGGATCCAGTCTTCGTTGGTCTCGTTGCCCGGAAACTCCTTAATAAAGGTTTTGCGTGGCATTTTGGCGTTGCGCACGCACAGGGCCATGATCTCTTTTTCGCATTCACGAATGCTGGCCAATACATCGCGGGCGCGATTGTAGATGGGGTCAAACTGGCGCGGTGGCAGTTTGAAGAAGCGGAAGACTTCGCCCAAGGCTTCCAGCTCTTTGCCGGCTTGTTTGCTGTCGCGGCCGTGTTTGGCGATGGTGGCGAGCATTTTTTCCATCTGTGCACGCAGTTCGTCAAAGCGCTGCTTCGCCACTTCCGGGTCTATGCCGGAGTTGGTTTCTTCATCTTCGCTGTCACCGCTGGCCTCTTCGGCCTCTTCGTCATCGGCTACAACAGCGGGGGTGGCGGTCTTGTCTTCGTCTGGCAGTTCAATGTCCGCTTCCTGGACTTCCGCCTCGAATGGGTCGAGCCAGCCGCTGATCACGTCGGAAATGCGGCGCTCGCCTTTTTCGATCAGATCGAATTCATCGATAACGTTTTTAACCGCGCCGGGCCAGAAGGCGATGGCGTGCATCAATTCGCGCAGGCCTTCCTCGATGCGCTTGGCGATGGCGATTTCGCCTTCGCGGGTTAGCAGTTCCACCGTGCCCATTTCGCGCATATACATACGCACCGGATCAGTGGTGCGGCCAGCTTCGGTTTCCACCGCAGCCAGGGCGGCGGCGGCTTCGGCGGCGGCGATTTCGTCGGTGTTGTCGCTGTCGTTCATCAACAGCTCATCGGCGTCCGGGGCAACTTCGTACACGCGGATGCCCATGTCGTTGATCATCTGAATGATGTCTTCAACCTGATCGGGATCGGAGATGTCGTCCGGCAGGTGGTCATTGACTTCGTCGTAGGTCAGGTAGCCTTGTTCTCGGCCACGGTTGATCAAGTCTTTGATGCGAGACTGTTGTTGATCGCTCATTCAGTATCCTGCGAAACGGTGGGGGCTAAAGAAAAAGGCGGCGATTATAGCGTTTTATGGAGGGTCTATCCATAAAATCAAGCGCACAAAAACGCCGGTTTAGTGCTTCTCTCGGCATAAAATCGCGTACGTTTATGACATTTCGGCTTACATAAGGAAGTATTGGATTGAAGCGGAGTAAAAGACTTTGCTACTGCTTGGTGAGTCTAGTTTGCTGTTTGAGTATCAGCAATTCGCGCAGACGTTGTTTTTGCGCGTCGTTTAGTTCGTGCAGTTGGAGCCTGTTCAGCTCGGCAAGTTCCTCGGCCTGGCGGCGCAATTGCTCCTCCTGGCGGATACGGGAGAGGGCATCTTTGAGTTCCTGCAAACTGTCGTAGGTGGAGCGGCGGCGAGCCTCGTCGAGAAAGTGGTTGGCCACCAAGCTGGTGAGCTGCTTTTGCGCCTCCATGCCATAAACGCCGCCCCAGTAACCCAGGATGCTGTGAAAGCTGGCGTTGGGACGGTCGCGCAGCAGGTTGATCAGGGTTTTGAGTTGGATGAGTTCGCTGTTGCCACTGCCCTCCGGCAGGTCACAGTTGATCTCATGGCGATGCAGGAATTCCGGGTTCTCCAGCAAAATGGTCAGTGCCAGGCGGCAGGGGCTCAGTTTGATGCGGCCGCTGCTGTCGCGGGGCAGCTGGCTGGTCTGGGGTGCGCGGGGTGGTTCTGCCCGGGGGATTTCTGGCGGTCGCGGCGGCAGTCTTGCTGCCTTTATATCTATCTTGGTGTCGAGCTTCGGGTTCGGCTGCCGGTTTTCGCTGGGGGGCGGAGTCTCGACCAGGGTTGCCGGCTCGTGAATCAGCTCCATCAGTACGTCCAGGCTTAAGCCTGTGCGCTGCGCGAGCTGGCCGAACATGAGTTCGCGGAATACGCCGCCCGGCAGCTTGTTCAATAGTGGCGCCGCCAGTTTGCTCATGCGGGCGCGGCCTTCCATGGTGCGGGTGTCGATATTCTCCGCCACCGCCATAAAGAAGAATTCTTCCAGGGGGAGGGCCAAGTTCAGTTGCTGGTTGAAGCGCTCGGGGCCGATCTGGCGCACCAGGGAGTCCGGGTCCTGGCCTTCCGGCAGAAACAAAAATTGAATCTTGCGGCCGTCGGTCATGACCGGCAGAGCATTTTCCAGCGCGCGTTTGGCAGCTTTGCGCCCGGCGTTATCGCCGTCAAAGCAAAAAATAATGGAGCTGGTGTGGCGGAAGGCGAGTTTGAGATGGTCTTCGCCGCAAGCGGTGCCCAGGGTGGCGACGGCATTGCGAATGCCGAATTGCGCCAGGGCGATCACGTCCATATAGCCTTCCACCACCACCAGACTCTCCGGCCTTCGTTGCTGTTGCAGCGCCTGATACAGCCCGTACAGTTCGCGGCCTTTGTGGAATATGGGGGTTTCCGGCGAGTTGAGATACTTCGGGCCGGCGCCGCGCTGCTTGCCGCCAGGGGATTGCGGCTCTTTATCGGAGCTGAGAATGCGTCCGCCGAATCCAATCACCCGTCCGCGCAGGTCGAGAATCGGAAACATGATGCGGTCGCGAAAGCGATCATACAGGCGGCCGCTTTCCTCGTTGGTGATTGCCATGCCGCTCTCGGCGAGCAGTTGGCGGTCTTCTTCATTGAGGCCGAGTTTGACCAGCAGATTGTCCCAGCCGGGAGGAGCATAGCCGAGGCCGAAGTCGCGGGCGATGACTCCGGTTAGACCGCGGTTTTTCAGATAGCTGACCGCTTCTCGGCGCTGGGGGTGCTCCGCCAGCTGCTGCTCATAATAGGTCCGCGCCCGCGCCAATATGCTGTAGAGGTTCTGCTGACTTTTCTGTGGAGCGGCGGTCGCTTCTTCCCGCGGTACGCTGAGGCCCACGCTGCCGGCGAGGCTCTCCACCGCGTTGACAAAGCCCAGGTGCTCGTACTCCATGACAAAGCCGAGGGCGGTGCCAGAGGCGCCGCAGCCGAAGCAATAGTAGAACTGCTTTTCCGGGCTGACGGTGAAGGAGGGGGTTTTCTCTTTGTGGAACGGACAGCAGGCGCTGTAGTTTTTGCCGGTTTTGCGCAGTTTGACGCGGCTATCCACCACTTCGACTATGTCGATGCGGTTGAGCAGGTCGTCAATAAAATGCTGAGGTATGCGGCTCATGGATGAAATCTGGGAGTGGGCTCCGGCGCATCAAGCTTAAGGCAAAACGCTTGTGCCGGAGAAAGGGATTTCACCGCGTGAGAGGTGTTACTGCAGTTGCGCCTTCACCAGTTGGCTGACCAAGCCCATATCGGCACGGCCTTGAACTTTCGGTTTGATGGCGCCCATGAGTTTGCCCATGTCGGCAGGGCCGGTCGCACCGAGGGCTGCGGCAGTTTCCTGCACCAATGCGCGAATTTCCGCCTCGCTCAATTGCTGCGGCAGATATTCCTGAATCACGCTGATTTCGAACAGTTCCTGCTCCGCCAATTCCGGCCGGCCATTTTCGCTGTACTGCTTGGCGGACTCGCGACGCTGTTTGACCATTTTGTCGAGCACGGCCAATACGCGGGCATCGTCGAGCTCGATGCGCTCGTCCACCTCGATGCGTTTGAATTCGGCGGTAATCAGCCTCAGGGTAGACAGACGCTCTTTCGCTTTCGCGCGCATGGCGTCTTTTACGGCTTCATTGATCGCTTGTTGAATCGCGCTGGGCATGGGGACGGCACTTCCAAAAATGGTAAACACACCAAAAGGACTTTGGTGGGTTATGCGAAATGCGGTTATTGCAGACTGGCCAGGGGTAACAGAGTCCCCTGGTTGTCGAATCAATACATGCGTTGGAATTTGCGGTTTTCGCGTGACAGCTTCTTGGCGTGACGCTTAACGGCAGCGGCGGCCTTGCGCTTGCGAACTGAAGTGGGCTTTTCGTAAAACTCGCGACGACGGACTTCGGCCAGAACGCCGGCTTTTTCGCAGGAGCGCTTGAAACGGCGCAGGGCGACATCAAAGGGTTCGTTTTCTTTCAGCTTCACTGAAGGCATATATCTACCTGTTGGTTTTGGCTTTGGTTCGGCCATTTGGGCCAGACCGGACTTTTAGGGGCGTGGATTTTATACCCATCGGCTGCGCCTAGCAAGACCGTCGCTTACTCGCGGCGGTCTATCAGTGTAGTCGGGGTCTAAAAGATTTGGATGCCTGCCGGCCTGTGGGTAATATTGCCGGGTTTTGCCATCCAGGTCGGTTGCCGCTGGGCCGATATTGATTTGAGAGCGTGTTATGCGGGTATTGGGTATAGAAACCTCCTGTGATGAAACCGGAGTAGCCATTTACGACACCGACCAGGGCCTGCTGGCGCACCGGTTGTACAGCCAGGTCGCCCTGCACGCCGAATACGGCGGCGTGGTGCCTGAACTGGCTTCCCGCGACCACGTGCGCAAACTCCTGCCGCTGATCGAAGAGGTTATGCAGGGGGCCAATACCTCCCGCGAACAGATTGATGCCGTGGCTTATACCGCTGGGCCGGGGTTGATCGGCGCCTTGCTGGTCGGCGCCTGCTTTGGCCGCAGTCTCGCTTACGCCTGGAACGTCCCGGCGATCGGTGTGCACCATATGGAAGGCCACCTGCTGGCGCCGCTGCTGGAACCTGCTCCCCCGGAATTTCCGTTCGTCGCCCTGCTGGTCTCCGGTGGCCACACCCAATTGGTGGATGTGGAGGGAATAGGGCGTTACAAGATGCTCGGCGAGTCCGTCGATGACGCCGCCGGCGAGGCTTTTGATAAAACCGCAAAAATGCTCGATCTGGATTACCCAGGCGGCCCGCGGGTGGCCAAACTGGCGGAGCGCGGCACGCCGGGACGTTTTGAATTCCCGCGCCCTATGACAGATCGGCCTGGGCTCGATTTCAGTTTCAGCGGTCTAAAAACCTTTACCTTGAACACCATTGCACAGCACGCGGGGTCGGACGGTTTGCCGGATGATCAAACCTGCGCCGATATCGCCTGGGCATTTCAGGAGGCGGTGGTGGATACCCTGGTAATTAAATGCCGCCGCGCTCTCGAACAAACCGGCAAACGCACCTTGGTTATTGCCGGCGGCGTCTCCGCCAATCGCCGCTTGCGGGAAAAACTTACCGCAGGTCTGGAGAAAATTCGCGGCCAGGTATTTTATGCGCGCCATGAATTTTGCACCGACAACGGCGCTATGATCGCCTTCGCCGGCGCCCAGCGCCTGCTGGCCGGTCAGCAGGAGTCGCTGGAGGTCAGCGTATTTCCGCGCTGGAATATGGAAAGTCTTTCGCCCCTCACCCCCTGACTTCACCGCTGCAGGATTTGCTCATGGATATAGTGTTTTTCAACGATCTGCGCATTGACACCATCATCGGAATTTACGATTGGGAGCGCCAAGTGCGCCAGACGGTGAGTTTCGATCTGGAAATGGCACACGACATTCGCAAAGCCGCGGCGACAGACGATATTCAATACGCGTTGAATTACAAAGCTGTCAGCAAGCGCTTGATTACTCTGGTGGAAAGCGCGCAATTTTTATTGATCGAAACGCTGGCGGAAGAAGCGGCGCGCGTGATCATGACGGAATTTAATGTGCCCTGGCTGCGTTTGACCTTATATAAACCGGGCGCGTTGCGCGGCGCGCAGAATGTGGGGGTGAAAATCGAAAGGGGCAGCCTGACATGAAGGTGTTTCTGGGGCTTGGCAGTAATCAAAAGCCTGAACTTCATATCGTGAAGGCGTTGGATGCGCTTTATCTGCAGTTTGGTGATCTGCGTATTTCGCCGGTTTATGAAAGTGCTGCAGTGGGTTTTGACGGCGCCAATTTTCTGAATTTGGTTGTGGTAATTGAAACGTCATTGCCGGTGAAGGATTTACTGCAAACTCTGCGCGCTATCGAAAATAACAACGGCCGCGATCGTTCGGCGCCGCGATTCAGCGGCCGAACCCTGGATATTGATATTCTGCTTTATGGCGATGCGGTGGGAGAAGTGGATGGTGTGATCCTGCCTCGCCCGGAAATTCTAATTAATGCTTTTGTCTTGCAACCGCTTGCCGATCTCGCGCCGGATTTGCGCCATCCACAAAATAATCAAACCTTTGGTGATTTATGGCGGGATTATGATAAATCCCGCCAGAGTCTGTGGCGGGTTGAATTTGCTTGGCGGGCGCCGCTCGTTGCGGAGAAATAAATAACGCTTATTGTTGCAGTGAGCGGCCACCATCTACGGCAATAATCTGTCCGGTAATATAGGGCGAATCCTCAATTAAAAATGTCACTGTGTCCGCAATCGCGTGAACTCCGCCGAGAGTGCCGAGTGGAATCTGCTCCAGCTTATCGCGATTGACAATTTCTTCTCCCTCCGCATTTTCCGGCCACAAAATTGCACCCGGCGCTACACCATTGACGCGCACATGTGGCGCCATTTCCAGGGCGAGACTTTTGGTGAGCATGGCATTTCCCGCTTTGGCGACTGAATAAATCGTGTGGCGCGGCATTGGGCGCACCGCAAAAATATCGCCGATATTAATGATGCAGCCGCGCTGCTGACTTAATTCCGCAAACAGCGCCTGGCTGAGAAAAAATGGCGCTTTGAGATTGGCTCCGAGAAGATCGTTCCACTGGTCCTCGGTCGCTTCCGGAATAGGTGTTGGGAAAAACGTGGAGGCGTTATTGACTAAGGCATCCAATCTTCCCCAGGCCGCCGGCGCAGCGCTGGCGAGAAATTGAATATCCACCATTTTATTGAGATCCGCCTGTACGACTTGCGCACTGTGCTGGCGTTGCTGATTTAATTCCGCCGCAAGGGCTTCGGCTTCCGCCACTGATCGATTGCAGTGAATAACCAGGTTCCAATTATTTTGGTGGAGTGCGCGGCAAATGGCGGCCCCAATGCGTCGCGCAGCGCCGGTTACCAGCGCGACTTTATGCTGTGTCACTGACGTCATGGTTGGTTCTGTCTCTCCGATTGAAATTGTTTTACCGCAATAATCCGCTCGCGGTGCAACGCCTCTCCCAGGGCTGCACCACTCAAGCCTTTTTCCAATAATTCGGCGACGCGCACCTGTGAGCAGGCGTGGAGGGCGCCGGTAAAATATTCCGTCTGCGGGTAATCGCGCTCTTCCAAACCGGTGCGGCCGCGGGCATCGGCTTCACAACACAGAAGAAAATCGCGAAAGCGTTCCGGTCTGCGAAACGCGTCGAGCTTTTCCAGAGTTTTTACCAGTGTCGCCGGTTTTAATTCGAGGGCACGGTGGCAGTGAGTATGAAATTCCGCAACGGCAAGGGCCAGATCGCGCGCGCTTTTGGGTGTTGCCAAGCGCTGGCACACCGCGCGTACCAGCGGGAGACTGCGCCTTTCGTGGTCGTGATGGCGCGGCCACTCCTCAGAAGGCGTTTGCCCTTTGCCCAGGTCGTGCACCAGCACAGCAAAACGCACGTCCACAGATGGGCTCAGCCGGCAAGCCTGCTGCAGCGACATCAGCGTGTGCACACCGGTGTCCACTTCCGGATGATATTCCGGCCGCTGCGGCACGCCGAACAGGGCGTCGACTTCGGGAAGAATGCGGGCGAGGGCGCCGCAGTCGCGCAGGGTGGTGAAAAACACCTGCGGGTCGGTTTCCGTCAATGCACGGCTCATTTCTTTCCAAACCCTTTCCGCCACCAGGTGATCCACTTCGCCACTTGCAACCATGGTGCGCATTAGCTCAAGGGTCTCGTCGGCCACTTTAAAACCGAGATGGTGGTAACGGGCGGCAAAGCGGGCGATGCGCAGGATGCGCACCGGATCTTCAGCAAAGGCGGGGGAGACATGGCGCAGCACGCGGTTGCGCAAATCGGCGGCTCCGTCGTAGGGGTCGATCAACTCACCATTGGAATTTTCCGCCATGGCGTTGATGGTGAGGTCGCGCCGAATCAGATCCTGCTCCAAGGTCACATCTTCCGCCGCATAAAATTGAAAGCCGGTATAACCGGGAGCGGTTTTGCGTTCGGTGCGGGCGAGGGCATATTCCTCTTTGGTTTGCGGATGGAGGAATACCGGGAAATCTTTGCCGACGGGTTGATAGCCCTGGTCGATCATCTCCTGCGGCGTTGCACCCACGACCACCCAATCTTTTTCTGCGACTGGGCGTCCGAGTAATTTGTCGCGCACCGCGCCGCCGACCAAAAATATTTCCATGATTTGTGTTGACGCTCTAGGAAAGTTTCGCCACACTCTAGCGAATTCGCGGTTGAGTAATCAATTCATCCCGTCGCGAATATTTTCTCCTTCATCACTTTTTTATTTATGAGCCAGCCAATTTCCATTCTGCATTTTGTTGCTCGCATTGCCGCGGTGAAAGCCGTGCGCCTGCTGGCGCGTGCGCTGTGGCGTGTGATTCCAGCACAAGGGCGGCTGATGGAGAAGGGTGGGTAGGGTGAGACGATCCTGAATTTTCCAAAAAGCCGCAGCAAAAACTGCGGCTTTTTTTATGCGCCGCGGAAGATGCTGATGATTCTTTCAAGGGGCATGTCATGCAAGTCGCCAGTGCGTATTTGTTGGTTGTTTTAATCTGGTCCACAACGCCATTGGCGATTCATTGGAGCAATAGCAGTCTGTCCTTTATCAGCGCCATTACCGTGCGTATGGTACTGGCAACCTTGTTATGTTTTGGTCTGTTGAAAATATGTCGTCAGCCGCTCATTGTGCAGCGGCGCGATTGGCTGGTGTATGCCGCCAGTGCGCTGGGATTATTTCCCAATATGCTGTTGATCTATTGGGCCGCACAGACCATTCCCTCCGGTCTTATGTCCGTCATCATGGGAATTTATCCATTTTGTGTCGGCATTTTTTCTATTTTTGTGTTGCAGGAAAATCCATTTACGCGCAGTCGCATTCTTGCCTTATTGCTGGCGGTGTTTGGACTATGGTTGGTGCAGCGCGAGCAGTCGGCTGCCGACGGGGATGCTTTATGGGGAATTATCGTTATGGTGCTGGTGTGCGTTATCTGGGGTTTTAGCTCCGTGACCGTAAAAAAGCTGGGTGCCGGAATTGCGCCTTTGCGTATGGGAACCGGCAGCCTCCTTGTATCCACCCCATTTTTTCTGTTGGCGTGGTTTGGCCTGGATAGAGAGCTCCCTGAATTGATTGACCAAAAGTCCTTGGTCGGAGTGGTTTACCTGGTGCTCGCCGGATCCATCATCGGGCATATCCTTTGGTTCTATGTTTTACGCGTCTGCAGTGTTGCCAGTGTATCGCTTATTACGTTAATCACCCCGGTGATGGCGTTGACCTGGGGACATCTGGCGGGTGAACAATTTTCCGCCTTTACCTTAGTGGGGGCGGGCGTGATTGTGTTGGCGCTCGCCCTGTATCAGGGCTTTTTCTTCCGGCTGTGGCGGGAGAGCGGCAAATTGGCGAACGCAGTGGCGCCGGAATTCACCACGGCTGCGCTTGCCCGTCGACGCCGTTCCGATTGAGCGATAAAGTTAGCAGGCGAATCAACTAACCTCGATGGACTGGCGTGGATTGCCTAGCGTTCCGAGCGCCACGTCGTTTCGCTCGCCTGCGTTGCAGCCCACAACCAATAGCTGTTTGTTGCGGCCGCAAACTTTTTTGATCCCGGAAGGAAATCTCACCAGCGTGACTGATCTTGCGCGACAGCAGGCAATCCGCCTGACCAATACTTTACTTGCCGCCGCCGGAGGCATGGTACTTTCTGCGGCGCTGATGTTTGGCTCTGCACAAGGATATGTGGTTATTCCCATCCTTTGGCTGGCGGTAGCCCTGGTGCTTTTCTGGAGCGTCAATCTCGCTTTTATTCTGACCATTCGCAGCGGCTATAACCTGCGTTTTGACGATCCCGCCCTCAGTGTGCCGCAGATGTACTGGGCGACCACCTGCGCCATGGTGGCCATTCCTATTTCAACGCATCTCGACCTCGTGCTTTATCTGATGGTGTTGATCACCGTTGTGTTCGGCATTTTCCGCGCCAGTGAACGGCAGTTTAACGTGTTATGTGCCTACGTAATCCTGACCATACTAGTGATGCATGGTGTGCGTGAACTGGTGATACCGGACTCCTTCACCTGGGACACCTGGATGCAGTGGCTGGTCTTCAGTTTCTGCGCGGTCACACTTACCCGGCTGTGTCAGGCGTTGGTGAAATTGCGCAACCGTCTGCGCGAGCAAAATCAGGAGCTCAAAGAAGCGCTGCAGGCGAAAAATTATTTCCTCGCCAATATGAGCCACGAAATCCGCACGCCGATGAATGGGGTGCTCGGCATGTTGGATATCGCGCTCAATACAGATCTGCCCGACGACGCGCGGCGCTATCTCGGCATTGCCCAATCCAGCGCCAATGCGCTGTTGATCATCATCAACGACATTCTGGATTTTTCCAAAATGGAGGCGGGCAAGTTGCGCATTGAGCCCGTGGCGTTTGATCTCGAGCACTTGGTCAACGAGGTGGTCGCCGCTTTCAGTGCGAAAGCGGAGGCGAAAAAGCTGGAGCTGATTCTCGATATCGCCCCGGACACGCCCCTGCAGATCAAGGCGGACCCGGTGCGCCTGCGCCAGGTACTCAACAATCTGGTGGCCAATGCGCTGAAATTCACCGAGCAGGGTGAAATCGTGGTGGCGGTGGAGCCGCGCAGGCTGGACGGGCGCCTGGAGCTGCTCTGGTCGGTGAAGGATTCCGGCATTGGCATCGCGAAGGAAAAACAGCTCGAGCTGTTTGCCAGCTTTACCCAAGCGGACGCCTCCACTACCCGCTTATATGGCGGCACCGGCCTCGGCCTTGCCATCTGCAAACAGCTCTGCCAATTAATGGGCGGCAGTATCGGCGTCGAGAGTGAACCCGGGCGCGGCAGCCGTTTCTTTTTCACCTTGCCTGCGGAGACGGCGGAAGCCGAAGTGGCGGGCACTCTCGATCCTTATGATCCCAATCTTCTGGCCGGCAAACGCATTCTGGTGGTGGACGACAACGCCACCAACCGTTTGGTGTTGCGCAAACAGCTCGAACATCAGGGCGCGTCTGTGGTGGAAGCGGAGGATGCCGCCAAGGCACTCGCCCGGTTGGAGGAGGATCCCGCCATCGACATCACTCTTCTGGACATGCAAATGCCCAAGGTCGATGGCGTGATGCTGGCGCAGCAGATCCGCGCGCGCTGGCCTGCACGGGAGATGATTTTAGTATTGTTGAGTTCGAGTCTGCAGGAGATCGAGGCGGGTTTGCTGCGCTCCCTTGGCATCAGTGCCAGCCTCTATAAACCGGTGCCGCCGCAGCGGCTGTTGCGCGCCCTGGTTCTGGCGTTGGGCAATCGCGGCAAGCTGGTGCAAACCGGGTTGCTGGAAATTGCGGGCGATCGGTCTCCTGTCGGCGATGCCCGGCCTCGGGTTTCTCTGCCGGCGCAAAAGGTGAATCAGGAGGCGCGTCTGCTGTTGGTGGAAGACAATCGCATCAATCGCGACGTTGCGGAAGTGGCCTTGGAAACCCTGGGATATGAAATCCACATGGCATTTGACGGGCAGGAGGCGGTAATAGAGGTGATGCGGGCTTGGCAACAGCAGCAGCCCTACAAGCTCGTGCTGATGGATTGCCAGATGCCGGTGCTGGATGGCTATGAAGCGACCCGCCGCATCCGCCAGTGGGAGGCGCATCATTCCCTTGAGCCGTTGATCATCATCGCCATGACCGCCAACGCTATGGTGGGCGATCGAGAAAAATGCCTCGAGGCGGGCATGGACGATTACATGAGCAAGCCCGTCCAGCTGGAGGCGTTGCAGAGCAAACTCAATCAGTGGCTGCGCCCAGCAGGTGAAATTCGTGGGGACGAAGCCAGTTCCGCGCTGCGGCCGGCAGAAACGCTGGTGTGGGACCCCAGCGCCCTGCTGAAATTGGTGCGCCAGAAGGAGGAGCGCATGGTGAAGCTGCTGCAATCCTTCCTCTCCGGCCTCGATGCGGTGGAGCGGGAAATTGTGCAGGCGCTGCATCGCGGCGATCTGCCTTTTGCCGCGCGGCAGATTCACGGCCTCAAAGGTTCATCGGCAAATCTGGGCGCAAGAGCGCTGCCGGCGTTTTTGGCCGATGTCGAAAGTAAGCTGGCTACGGGCAAGCAAGTGAATCTGGAGCTGGAGGTGCAGACCCTGCAGTCCCATCTCATCCGTCTGCGCGGCGCCATGCAATCTTATCTGGATGTCAGTTACCGCCCGTCTGCCTGATCTGCGCGTAAGCTGCCAGCGCGGCTTGCCGCGCCTGATTATGATCCACAATCGGTAAGGGATAGGTTTCACCGAGCTTTACGCCGGCCAGCTGCAACACGGTCGCGGGCGCTGACCAAGGCTTGTGAATGTATTTTTTCGGCAGCTTGGCCAGCTCCGGTACCCAGGCGCGCACGTAGGCGCCGTCGCTGTCGAACTTTTCCCCCTGCAACACCGGATTGAAGATGCGGAAATAAGGCGCCGCATCCGCGCCGGAGCCCGCCACCCACTGCCAGCTGGCGGAATTGTTGGCCAAGTCCGCATCCACCAGTGTGTCCCAAAACCAGGTCGCCCCTTCGCGCCAATGAATCCGCAAATGTTTACAGAGAAAGGACGCGACGATCATGCGCACCCGGTTGTGCATCCAGCCGGTATGCCAGAGCTCGCGCATGCCGGCATCCACGATGGGATAGCCGGTGACACCTTTCTGCCAGGCTTTTAGCCCCTCGGTATTTTTCGCCCACGGAAAATGTTCAAAGGCCGGTTTAAACACTTTTTCCGGTATCTGCGGCCAGTGATGCAGCAGATAAAAACTGAATTCGCGCCAGATCAATTGGCGCAGAAATGGTTCGGCAATACCGCTCGGGAAGCTGCGGCTGTGGCTGACGGTGTGCCAGATCGCCCGTGGGCTAATCTCGCCAAAATGCAGATGTGGCGACAAGCGCGATGTGCCTTCCGTCGCAGGCACATCGCGGTGAGTTGTATAACTCGCGACACAATTTTTTATCGCCTGATCCAACGCCTTGTACGCGCCGGCTTCACCGGGTTGCCAATTACTAAATCCTTGCGCCCAATTCGGTTGGGTTGGCAATAAATTCCAGTCCTGAAGTCGTTCGCTGGTCAGCTTGCGGGTTGACCAACGCGGCTCCAGCGTCTGTGGAGTTGGCGGCAGGCTGAGCATTTTCATGCAGTGCCGGTAATAGGGCGTAAACACCTGAAAGGGTTTGCTCTGTTGATTGAGAATCTGTTCCGGCTCCAGCAGCAGTCGCCCCGCGTAGCGTTTGCAGGCGATGCCTTCATTTGTCAGCGTTTGAAAAACCTGCTGTTGAATTGCAGCCAGCCACGGCTCGTAGGCGCGGCTGAAATATAGCGCTTCGGCTTTGGATTGTTGGATGAGTTTGCGCAAGCAGGACAGAGTATCGCCGCGCAGCAAAATCAATCTGCCGCCCCGACTTGCAATATCGTCACTTAATTGCGTCAAGCTGTGATGCAGCCACCACTGGCTTGCGCGGCCGAAAAACCAGGGATCCTGCTGATCGAGAATAAATACCGGTACCACTTGGTCGTATTGCCGCATAGCCGCGGCGAGACCCGGAAGGTCTTGCAGGCGCAAATCGAGAGTGAACCAAAATAATGCGGTGGTCATAGCGCTTCCGGAAATACCGAAAGGGCTATTTTATGTGAGATGGCGGAACGCGGATGTGCGGTGGCGAATATGCGGCTGCCAGCGACAGCCGCATAAGGATTAATGATCTTCGGCGTTGGGATCGGGACAGCGAAAACTTTCCACAATCTCGTTATCGCGCAAAGAGTGCAGATGCACGTCAAAACCCCAAAGGCGGTGGATGTGCTTGAGCACCTCCTCTGCTGAGCCCTCGTCCAGCGGCTGGCGATTGAATTGCTGATGGTGCAGGGTAATGGAGCGATCACCGCGGACATCCACTTCAAAGATTTGAATATTGGGTTCGCGATTGCCGAGATTGTATTGCGCAGACAGTGATTCGCGCACCGCCTTGTAGCCGTCGTCATCGTGAATAGCGGTCACATCGATAGTGGGATTGTGATCGTCATCCAGAATGCAGAACAATTTCAAATCGCGCATTACCTTCGGCGACAGGAATTGCAGAATAAAACTCTCGTCCTTGAAATTGCGCATGGCAAAGTCGAGCGTTTCCAGCCAATTACTGCCGGCGATATCGGGAAACCAACGTTTATCTTCCTCGGTGGGATTTTCACAGATGCGTTTGAGGTCAGTGAAAATACTGAATCCCAGCGTATAGGGATTAATGCCGTTGTAATAAGGGCTGTCGTAGGACGGTTGGTAAATTACGCTGGTGTGCGACTGCATAAATTCCAGCATAAAACCCTCGGTCACCAAACCGCGATCATACAGCGTGTTGATCAACGTATAGTGCCAGAAGGTCGCCCAGCCCTCGTTCATTACCTGGGTCTGACGCTGCGGATAAAAATATTGGGCAATTTTGCGCACTATGCGCACGATTTCGCGCTGCCAGGGTTCGAGCAGCGGCGCTTTTTTTTCGATGAAATACAGCAGATTTTCCTGCGGCTCTTCAGGGAAACGCGCAGTTTTTTTCTGCTTCTTATCCTGATCATCTACCGGAATCGTGCGCCAGAGATCGTTGATCTGGCGCTGCAGATATTCCTCGCGCTCCTTCTGCCGCAATTGCTCTTCTTGCGTCGAAATGGGGTAGGGACGCTTATAGCGATCGACGCCGTAATTCATGATGGCGTGGCAGGAATCGAGAATCGCCTCCACCGCTTCGACGCCGTATTTTTCCTCGCACTGAGCGATGTACTGTTTGGCAAAAACCAGGTAGTCGATAATGGACGATGCATCCGTCCAGGCGCGAAACAGATAATTGCCTTTAAAAAAGGAATTGTGGCCGTAACACGCGTGAGCAATCACCAGGGCCTGCATCATCATGGTGTTTTCTTCCATGAGGTAGGCGATACAGGGATTGGAATTAATCACGATTTCGTAGGCGAGGCCCATCTGCCCGCGGTTGTAGGACTGCTGGACGTTAAGGAATTGTTTGCCGTAGGACCAGTGGCTGTAGCCGATGGGCATACCGACGGACGCGTAGGCATCCATCATTTGTTCGGAACTGATAATTTCAATTTGGTTGGGATAAGTGTCCAGGCCATATTCTTCTGCAATCTGGCCGATTGCGCGGTCGTAGGCCTGGACCAACTCGAAACTCCACTCGGAAGTGGTGGATATCGGAGATGCTGCCCGTGTCATTTACGCTACCTTTTTTTGGAACAGCTGGCGGAAGACCGGAAAAATATCGCTGGCGCTCACGAGCTGGCGCATAGCAAAAGTCTGCGGAAAATCCTCCAGAACTTTTTCGTAGGATGACCACAATGCCTGGTGGTCCCGCGAGGTAATTTCGATATAGGAAAAATATTGCAGTTTGGGCATCAGCCGTTCAGAAAGAACCTTGTAGCAAATAGTGGAGTCGTCGTTCCAGTTGTCGCCGTCGGAAGCCTGCGCAGCATAAATATTCCACTGCTCTGCAGGATAGCGCTCACTGATGATTTCGTCGGTCAATTTCAGCGCGCTGGAAACGATGGTGCCGCCGGTTTCGCGGCTGTAGAAAAATTCTTCTTCGTCCACTTCTTTCGCGCTGGTGTGATGGCGGATAAACACCACCTCGGTATGCTCGTAATTGCGCTGCAAAAACAAATAAAGCAGCAGAAAAAAGCGCTTGGCGATATCTTTGGTGGCCTGGTCCATGGAACCGGAAACGTCCATGATGCAGAACATTACAGCGCGAGAGCGCGGTACAGGATGTTTGACATGCAGGTTGTATTTCAAATCGAAATCGTCGAGCCAGGGAACGCGCTGAATCTTTTTACGCAGCTCGGCAATTTCCGCTTGGATTTCATTAAGTTTCGCCAGCTCGTCCGGGTGCGTCGCATTGGCCAATGCTTCCGCTCGTGCCTCCAGTTCTTTTAAGCGTCTGCGCTTGCCGCCGGTAAGGGCAATGCGGCGGGCGTTGGCGGCGCGTAGAGATCGGACGATATTGATTTTTCCCGGTGTGCCTTCGTTGGCAATACCTGCGCGGTGAAGTTTAAATTCGGTGTTGCCGGCGAGATGGCGTTTGACAAGATTGGGCAGCGCCAAATCTTCAAACATGAAATTGAGGAATTCTTCCTGAGTGATATTGAATGCGAAGTCATCCATGCCTTCGCCGGAGTTGCCCGCGCCTTTGCCGTTGCCGGAACCGCCGCCGCCCTCGGGGCGTTTGATCTGGTCGCCGGTGACAAAGTCGCGATTGCCGGGCAAGACCCGGACCTTTTTGCCGCCCTGGCCGTGATGAAAAATCGGCTCGCCTATATCTTTTGCGGGAATGCTGATTTTCTCACCGCTGTGAATATCGGTTATGGAGCGTTTATCGATAGCCTCGGATACCGCCTTTTTAATGTGCTGGCGATAGCGCTCCAGAAAGCGTTGCCGATTGACAGTGCTTTTGTTTTTGGAATTCAACCTGCGATCGACAATATAGGTCACTCGTGTCACCTCGTGGGTTTATTGCGATTTGCGAACGCGCAAATACCATTCAGAAAGCAGTCGCACTTGTTTCTCGGTGTAGCCGCGTTTGACCATGCGCGCGACGAAGTCTTCGTGTTTCTTTTGATCCTCTTTGGAGGATTTGGTGTTGAACGAGATAACCGGCAGCAGCTCCTCGGTGTTGGAGAACATTTTCTTTTCGATAACCGTGCGCAATTTCTCGTAGCTGCTCCACAACGGGTTTTTGCCATTGTTGTTGGCGCGGGCGCGCAACACAAAATTCACAATCTCGTTGCGGAAATCTTTGGGGTTGCTGATGCCTGCCGGTTTTTCGATTTTCTCGAGCTCTTCGTTGAGAGCAGCGCGGTCGAGAATTTCGCCAGTCTCGGGGTCGCGATATTCCTGGTCCTGAATCCAGAAATCGGCGTAGGTGACGTAGCGGTCGAAAATGTTCTGGCCGTACTCGGCGTAGGATTCCAGATAAGCAGTCTGAATTTCCTTGCCGATAAAGGACACATAACGGGGGGCGAGATACTCTTTGATAAACGTCAGATACCGCGTCGCGACTTCTTCCTGGAATTGCTCCTGTTCGATCTGCTGTTCCAACACGTACAGCAAGTGCACCGGGTTGGCGGCAATTTCGGTCGGATCGAAGTTAAACACTTTAGACAGGATCTTAAAGGCGAAGCGAGTGGACAAACCCACCATGCCTTCATCGACGCCGGCGCTGTCTTTATATTCCTGAAGCGATTTGGCTTTCGGGTCGGTATCTTTCAGATTTTCGCCGTCGTAAACCCTCATCTTGGAAAACAAGTTGGAGTTTTCTGGAACTTTAAGCCGGGAGAGCACCGAAAATTGCGCCAGCAGTTTCAACGTATCGGGAGCGCAGGGTGCTTGGGACAGCGAGCTGTGTTGTAACAGTTTGTCGTAAATTTTGATCTCTTCCGAGACGCGCAAGCAATAAGGCACTTTAACGATATAGACCCTATCGATAAATGCTTCATTGTTTTTGTTGTTTTTAAACGCCTGCCATTCAGATTCGTTCGAGTGCGCCAGAATCACGCCTTCGAAAGGAATGGCGCCTAGGCCTTCCGTGCCGTTGAAATTGCCCTCCTGGGTCGCCGTCAGCAGCGGGTGTAACACTTTGATGGGAGCTTTAAACATCTCCACAAATTCCATAATGCCCTGGTTGGCGCGGCAGAGGCCGCCGGAGAAACTGTAGGCATCGGGATCGTTTTGCGGAAAATCTTCCAGCTTGCGGATATCCACTTTACCCACCAGCGAAGAAATATCCTGGTTGTTTTCATCGCCGGGTTCGGTTTTGGAAATGGCGATTTGATTGAGAATGGATGGGTGGACTTTGATCACTTTGAACTGGCTGATATCACCGCCAAATTCGTGGAGGCGTTTGACGGCCCAAGGAGACATGATGGTTTTGACATAACGGCGAGGTATGCCGTAATCCTCTTCCAAAATTGCGCCGTCTTCGTCTGGGTCAAAAAGACCTAAAGGCGACTCGAATACCGGAGAGCCTTTGATGCAGTAGATCGGTTGTTTTTCCATCAGGCTTTTCAATTTTTCAGCAAGGGAGGATTTGCCGCCGCCGACTGGGCCGAGCAGGTAAAGAATTTGTTTCTTCTCTTCGAGACCTTGCGCAGCGTGACGGAAGAAGGACACGATTTGTTCAATCGATTCCTCCATGCCGTAAAATTCTTCGAACGCTTTGTAACGCTTGATGATTTTATTGGAAAAAATTCGGCTCAGGCGCGAGTCGCGGGAAGTGTCGACCAGCTCTGGCTCCCCTATCGCGAGCAGCATGCGCTCCGCCGCCGTCGCATATACCGACGGGTCCGATTTGCAGAGTTCCAGATATTCTTGGATGGTGAGTTCTTCTTGTTGGGTCGCAGCAAATCGATTGCGATAGTGGTTGAAGATCGTCATACAATGGTCCTCCTCAAAACGGCGTGATCCAAACCCAAAACAGTTCGCCAAGGCTTGAATATGTGTGGCAACGGACGTGTGTTCCTGCTCTCTAATCCCCTTTGCTAAGCATAGACCTTGGGAATCCCTGCGTTTGGCATTTTCGAAAAAAACTGCCAGCTTTCGACAAAAATTTGAACGCTTCGGTTCCTGAATGTTTTCGTTGCCAATCTAACTGTCAGGAACTTGGCGGTGCAAACTGAAACCCGCTTTTTCGGTATTTAACCTGAAAACTCTGTACCTCGCTATGGAAAATTCCGCGCTTTACTCGCGCGCCGGTTGCATCGACTCCAGCCTTTTCCCATAAGACGGATTATTCAAAAAGCAAGCCATGTCTCGTTAATTCATTTGGTTGATGCGACCGGTTTGGCAGCAGTTAAGAAATGCAGGACATTGTTCTCAAATAGCGTTCAGGTTGGCGGGTCAATTGATCGACCTTTTGATCCGATCGCCAAAGCTGCACTGAGTTCGTCGCCGATAAGAACAATTTCTACCGGCCGGTTTAGTTGAAGTAATAAGAAGAGGGGAGGGAATGATCAGTGGCACCAAAATGGTGCGGCTGGAGCCTAGGCTCCACGCTGAATGATGTAGGCGGACAGGTCTCGCAGCATATTGGCCTTTTCGTCGAAATCCTTGAGCGCCTCGAGGGCGGCTTCGTGAAGCTGACTCGCCTTTTGAATCGCGCCGTCCAATCCCAATAGGCTGACATAGGTGGGCTTGTTGCGCTCTTGATCCGCGCCCTGACGCTTACCTAGAGTGACAGTTTCTGCCGTGACATCGAGGATGTCGTCCTGCACTTGGAAGGACAGACCTATGGCCTTGGCATAGCCGCGCAGAGCGCGCAGGGTGCGATTGTCCTGAACGCCAGCGGCGAGCGCGCCCATGATCACCGCCGCTTCTATAAGGGCGCCAGTTTTGTGGACGTGCATGCGCTCCATAAGCTCCAGGGTGGGAGCCTTATCTACCGCGCCCAGGTCAATCGCCTGCCCAACCACCATTCCACCGGCGCCGGAGGCCTGGGCAAATTCGCGGGCAACCGCCACTACCTGAGCCGCAGGTGCTTCGCATTGCAAGAGAATTTCAAAAGCGAGGCACTGCAAGGCATCGCCGGCGAGGATGGCAGTCGCCTCGTCGTAGGCGATATGGCAGGTCGGCACTCCGCGGCGAAGGTCATCGTCGTCCATCGCCGGCAGATCGTCGTGGATCAGGCTGTACGCGTGCATACATTCCAGGGCGCAGGCACTGGCGTCCAGCAGCGGTGCTTGCAGATCCCCGCCAACCGCCTGGGCGCTGGCGTAGGCAAGGATGGGGCGGACTCTTTTGCCGGCGCCGAGCAGGCTGTAAGACATGGCTTCCAGCAACCGCTCGCCGCCGGGGATGCGCGCAGGTAGCGCGCGCTCCAGAAGAAGGTTGATGCGGCGGCTGTGCGCAGTGATGAACTGGCGGAGGTTTGGGGTCATGCGGGGTCTTCTTCGCTGTCGCTGAATGGTCTGGTGTCCGTACCTTTATTGGTGTTGAGCAGCAGCTCGACCTTCTGCTCTGCTTCAAGCAGCGCCTGCTGACATTCACGGGTCAGCCGGACGCCCTGTTCAAACGCTTTGAGCGATTCTTCCAACGGCATATTGCCCGCTTCCATGGCAACCACCACCCGCTCCAATTCCACTAGCGCCTGTTCGAAATCGAGAGCTTTCTTTTTAGCGGCCATACGTCATTCACCGGTATAAGAAATTGAGGCGCAACACTACCGGACCGACCTGAGGCGGTCAATTGACGTTCTACGCCCAGTTGCCGGGCAAAACGCCAACTCCACCTTTGCCGCGGGAATATCCGACTAGACTTAATTCGTTTGGATTCTTCCGCGCCGATGCTGGCGGAATAACCGGTTATCGATTGTTAAAAGTGAGGTTTAGTGTGGATCTAGCGACACTCGTGGGGATTGTCGGCTCAGTCGCCTTGATCATGATTGCCATGACCATGAGCGGCGAGCTGGGTATGTTTGTAGACGGGCCTTCGATCGTCATTGTGGTGGGCGGATCTCTCTTCGCCGTCATGGCGAAATTTGGCTTGGGGCAGTTTTTGAGCGCCGGCAAGGTGGCGGCGAAAAGTTTTGTCGTTAAGAACCCGGATCCGTCCGACGTGATCGCTGAAGTGGTCACCTTGGCGGATGAGGCTCGTAAAGGTGGGCTTCTGTCGCTGGAGGGCAAGGAGGTCAGCAATGACTTTTTGAAACGTGGGATTCAACTGCTGGTGGATGGTCACGACCCCGATGTCGTCAAAGCGCTACTGGCGAAAGACCGCAATCAGACCGTCGAGCGCCACGCTCGCGGCGCGTCTCTGTTTGGTGCCATGGCGGAGGTAGCACCTGCCATGGGTATGATCGGAACGCTGGTGGGGTTGGTGGCGATGCTCGCCAATATGGACGACCCAAAGGCCATCGGCCCGGCGATGGCGGTCGCACTGCTCACCACCCTATACGGCGCCGTCATCGCCAACTGTGTCGCGGGCCCCATCGCGGACAAGCTCAAGCTGCGGGCGGCGGAGGAGGCGCTGATCAAAAGCCTGGTAATCGACGCGCTGTTGGCGATCCAGAATGGTCAGAACCCGCGCATTATCGACTCTATGCTGCGCAATTACCTGCCGGAAAGTAAGCGCGAATTGGCGGAAACCTGAAGGCCTGACGCGTGAGTGACGAAGACGACGAATCCAGCTGTAAATGTCCGCCGAGCGCGCCGGCTTGGCTGGCAACGTTTGCGGACTTGATGTCCCTGCTGATGTGCTTTTTTGTACTGCTGCTGTCCTTCTCGGAAATGGATGCGATGAAGTTCAAGCGCCTCGCGGGTTCTATGGCCCAGGCATTCGGGGTGCAGGCCGAATTGAACGTGGTGGAGATTCCCAAAGGCATCAGCATCATCGCCCAGGAGTTCAGCCCGGGCCGGCCGGAACCGACACCCATCAATGAAATCTGGCAGAGCACCAGCAATACCACCAAGTTGTCTCTGGATGTCCAGTGCTCGCAAGAGTATGACGTGGAGCAGGGTGAAGAAGGCATGGACGCAGGTGTGAAACAGCGGATCAAACAGCGCCTGGAGGAGCTCGTCAAGGAAACCGAGCAGCAGGCCTACGAACTGGCGCAGGCGCTGCACGAGCAGATTGTGGCAGGGGAGGTGGAGGTCGAGACCCGCGGGCGCAAGATCATCATTCGTATCCGTGAAAAAGGCTCCTTTCCATCCGGTTCCGCTAACCTCAATCCCGAATATCGCGAGGTGATGAGCGAGGTGCGGTCGGTGCTGGCATTAAAGCCGGGTTCAATTGTGGTTCAGGGGCATTCGGACGATGTGCCCATTCACACCGCCCGCTTTCGTTCCAACTGGGAATTGTCCGCGGCGCGCGCGGTATCGGTAGCTCATGAACTGATGCTCGGCGGCGTGGTGCCGGCGAGCCGTTTTGAGGTGTCTGGCAAGGCAGACACACTCCCTCTGGTACCCAATACCACGCCCGAGAACCGGGCGCGCAACCGCCGGGTGGAAATCGTCATCCAACAGGGCCTCGCCGACGAGCTTACTGACGAAGACAAAGCGCTGCTACAAACCCAGGAAGGCAAGGACATATTGCGTGAGCTGGACATCGCGCCCAAATACCTGTTCGAGTTGGACCCTAACGAGATCTTCTAGCTATGTCCCAGGAAAAACGGCGTTACTTCCGCATCAATGACCAGGTCGGCTTGGCTTTCGAATGGCTTGATGCCAAAGAGGCTGCCGTCTATGGCGACAGCTCTCTGGATGAAGACAGCAACGCAAAAATACGCCGCCTGCTGGACGAGTTACGGCAGGAGTCGCCCAAGATTGCGGAGGTGTGCGCCGCCATCAACGCCAAGCTCGACCGGGTGCTCCAGCGTCTGGAATTGGAGAGCGAAGCTCTAACCAGAGTGTTAGGGCGGATCCGGGAGATCAATATCAGCGCCTGCGGCCTCGGATTTGTCAGCGACCAGATGGCCCAAGTCGGGCGCCATATGCGGTGTGAACTGGCGTTGACCCCCAGCGGCAAAACCATCGTCACCCGCGGCGTCCTCGTGGCGTGTGACACAGTCACCGGAGGATATTATTGGCGAGTCGACTTCTACGGTATGAGCCCCGCCAATCAGGAACAACTGATTCAGCACGTCGTCCAGCGCCAGAGCACGCAACTGAAGAACCGGCGCTGACGACGCGGTTTGTCCCTCCCTATCTCAGATAACGGCCAGCTTTTGTAGGCAATCTCCTACAAAACGTGGTGCTGGTTTCGTCTGTGCCTGAATGCGCGGATCATTAAAATACACTCTCGAAAGGACGCAATTGGATTGGCCAGGGATGAAGGATCGTGGCAGTCGCATGGAGGCGGCAAATCCTGTGAGAGTTCGCCGTGATGATAGCAGTATCGTCACGGTGTTTTTAGGAAGCTCTAGGACAGGACAAAGGACTGAAAGGATGTGAACGGAAGCGGATGGATCGCAAGGGATGCCGACGCAGGATGCAGAGGATGTTCCAGGAGGAAAGTTCACGGATGATGCGTAATGGATGACCGGCAGGAGGAGTTGGATAATCTCAGGGATGGTGCAGGGAAGATGTTGTTAGGGAATCTGCTTCATGGATGAGCAAGGGAAAGGGACTGATGATGACCGAAGGGAGATTTGAAAGGAGTCTAAGGCCGGGATGGCCAGGTTAACGGACCGAAACTGTTCAGGGATTTAGGACAGCGAAACATTTATCCGAGAGGCGGTGCCTGAACATCAGGTTCCGCTTTTTTTCTTTATTAAATTCCCCTTTTTTTATTCTTTGAATTCAATTAGACGAGCTGCGCTTGTCACAATTCCGATTTTTTTAATCCTAAAAATTATCAGTGCTTGCTTGACTCTGGCCTTCTTCGGCGTACTATTAAATTAAATTACTGCCTAATAGAGGAGATTCGTCTTCAACATTTTAAGCAGACAATTGGCTTCGATGCGCCAAAACAAATCCGCAAGGTCGATGTATTCGCCGCCGACCCACTGGACTCATCACCCCTACAAATTTACTGATTATCGACTTCTAAAACCCCGCTTGGCCTGCCAATGCGGGGTTTTTCGTTATGGGGGTAGAGTGGAGCCGAGTGTTGTTCGGTATAACCGTAAATTTTCCAGCGTTTAAATAGACAGCCGAAACACGCTGAATAAAACGAGGGCAATTTATGGAGGCGAGAATACTGCGCCTAAATTTGGCGGGTCAGCCCATTGATTGGCTAAATTGGCGGCAAGGCGTTTGCCTATATGCGCGCGACTTGGTGTCTTGGACGCTGGGTGGTGTCGTGCGGCAAGTACGCGGTGGTAAATCAAAAATCACAGGCCGTAATACCATTATCAGACTTCCGGCCATAATGGCGTGCGGAGGAGAACGTCTTACGCCGATTCGGTTGCGTCCACCTTTAACAAATCCCGCATTATTCCAGCGTGATAATTTTCAATGTCTTTATTGCGGCGATTATTTTGTGCCGGAACAGTTATCACGTGATCATGTGCATCCCACAAGTCGCGGCGGTGAAGATAAATGGGAAAATGTCGTCGCCGCATGCAAACGCTGCAATCAACGCAAAGGCAATTATTTGTTGTCGGAAATTAATATGAGCCTTTTGGCGCTGCCTTATCGGCCAAATCCTTATGAATATCTGGCGCTGATCAACAGCCAACGTATTCGCGGTGATCAAATCGAATATTTGCAACCACAATTTGATCGCTATACTGTGCCAAGCAAGCGGTACTGTCCCGCGTCTGCTTGACAACTCTCCTTGAGATCCTCCGCCACGGACGGCGGTTTTCCCTTCTTCCGGTTCTGTGCGATCATGAGCGCCCAAAAAATTCGCAACAGGCCAGATATTCCTATGAAAAAAGTCGAAGTTGCTCTGAAAATTCAGGCAAATCTGGGGGAGTGTCCCCGTTGGGACGAGCAGGAACAGTGTTTATATTGGGTCGATATTAATGCGTTTCAGTTGCACAAATTCGACCCGAAAAGTGGCAAAGACGAATATCTGCAATTCGATGAGGAGATCGGCTGTTTCAGTTTGCGGCAAAAAGGTGGCTTTTTGCTGGCAATGCGCAGCGGGTTCTACACCGTCGACGGTTGGAATACCGAAAGATCGTTTATTGCCGACCCGGAAGTGGGGATGGAGAAAAATCGTTTCAATGACGGCCGTGCCGATTCCATGGGACGGATGTTCGCGGGCAGTGTTTATCCGCCGAAAGATTACCGCGGCGCCAGCATCTATTCGTTAAATCCCGGCGGTGAAGTCAGAAAATGGGTAGGTGATCTTTTAACCGCCAACGGCATTGCCTTCAGCCCCAACTTCAGAACTTTCTACTACGCCGATACGCCGACGCACTCGATTCAGCAATGCGACTATGACGTGGAGAGCGGGGTGGTTTCCAACTGCCGTTTGTTTCACCAGTTCCCTATGGGCAATGGCCGGCCGGATGGCGCCTCTGTGGATAGTGAAGGCTGTTATTGGAGCGCGCTTTACGAAGGTGGCCGCGTGGTGCGCTTGAGCCCGAAAGGCGACATTCTGAAAGAGATTGCGGTACCGGCACGCTGTCCGACTATGGTGGCTTTTGGCGGCGAAGACCTGCGCACGCTGTTTATTACCAGCGTTGGCGCTAGGCCGGCGGAAGAATTGGAGCAGTACCCGGATTCCGGCTCGCTGTTCAGTGTCAGAGTGGATGTTCCCGGGTTACCGGAACAGAAATTCGGCGGCTGAGGTGAAATTCAGGCCAAAAAAAAGCGCTGTCGGTGACAGCGCTTGGTGGCTGGCTTCGTTGATCAATCGTCTCCGCCCATTACACCGAAAATGTGCAGCAGGCTGGTAAACAGGTTGTAGATGGAGACGTACAAAGTAACTGTCGCCATGATGTAGTTGGTCTGGCCGCCGTGGATGATATTGCTGGTCTCAAACAGGATCAGACCACTCATCAGCAGAACAAACATGGCGGAAACCGCCAAAGCCAGGGCCGGCATATTGAAGAAGTAGCTGGCCAAACCTGCCAGGAATGCCACCAGAATACCGACAAAGAGAAAGTTGCCGAGGAAGCTGAAGTTCTTCTTGGTCGTCAGCGCGTAGCCGGAGAGACCGAGGAAAGTAATCGCAGTCCCGCCGAGCGCATTCATCACGATCTGACCGCCATTCGCCGTAGACAGATAGGCGTTAACGATCGGTCCCAGGGTGAGCCCCATAAAGCCCGTCAAAGCAAATACGCTGAGAATCCCCCAAGCGCTATTGCGCAGATACTGAGTCAAAAACAGCAGGCCGAAATAGCCCACCATGGTGATCAGCAATCCCGGATGGGGTAGGTTGAACGCCATGCTGATGCCCGCAGTGAAAGCGCTGAACAGCAGCGTCAGTGAGAGCAGCGCATAAGTGTTGCGCAGAACCTTATTGACCTCGAGAGCGCTCTCTTGGCCATAGGTAATGGCTGTAGGTTTGGTATCAAGCATATAACCTCCGTTGGTCATGATTTGCTAAGTATAAGTAAAAGTAGGCGCCTGTTTAGACAGCGTAAGCACCGATCTGTCCTACGCGTTTGGTTGGGCTGGCAGTAGCTGAATTGCGCTGGCTGTACAGCCTTTCTACAGGCGTAACGGACATAAGTCTAGGAGAAGTTGCTTGTAAGTAATATTCGAATGATTTTGAAATCATCTTCGAAAAAGGCGAAAGTATCTCGATGTTGATCGAGGACCTTGTATGACGCCACTTAATTACAACCACCTTTATTACTTTTACCGCGTCGCTGTCGATGGCGGTATCACCGCAGCCAGCCGCCATCTCCATTTGACACCCCAGACCATCAGCGGCCAGATCACGGCGCTGGAGCAGCAGATCGGCTATCCGCTGTTCGAGCGCCAGGGCAAGAAGCTGGCCTTAACCCAGCGGGGAAGAGTGGTATTCAGTTACGCCGAAGATATTTTTCACTTGGGCGACGAGTTGAAAACCCTGTTGAAACAGCCCGAAGTGGTGGAGCGGCTATCTGTGTCGGTAGGAATTGTGGATGTGATTCCTAAGGCGCTGGCCTACACGCTGATCAAGCCCATTACCGCGTTGCCGCAGCCGGTTCATTTGGTGTGCCGGGAGGGCAATCTCGAGCATTTGCTCGCCGAGCTGGCGGTCAACAAGCTGGATCTGGTGTTGTCGGAACGGCCTATGCCTCCCGGAACACGATTGCGAGCTTATAACCATCTGGTGGTGGAAACCGACATTGCCTTATTTGGCACTCCCGCGCTTATCAGTCCGTATCAGCAGGAATTCCCAACAAGCCTTGCCGGCGCGCCCTTTCTGATGCCGAGTGCACTGACGATGTTGAGCCAGTTGTTGCTGAGCTGGTTTGATCAACACGACCTCAGCCCGCAGGTGGTGGGAGAGTTTGATGACAGCGCCCTGGCGTACGCCTTTTGCCGGGAAGGTCTTGGCTTGGTGGCGGCGCCGGCATTGATTGCAGATGACCTGCGCGAGCAGTTCGGCATCCATCCGCTCGGCATATTGGATGGAGTGCGGGCGCAGTTTTACGCCCTGTCACCTCAAAAGAAGATCAAACACCCCGCGATTGTCGCCATGGTCAATCGCGCGCGCAGCGGTTGAGCAAATCAGGCATCTCGCGGCTGGGTGAATGCAACCCATTCGACTGATTCAATTTCCGCATACCAGCGCGCTAGCGTGGGATTTTGCTCGCGCCAATTCAGATTCGGCAGACGAAAATCGAGATAACCAAGGGCTGCGACTGTGGCAAAGGTGCCGATATGGGGCTGAGCCGCGCTGCCGATATCTTGGCTTTCCAGCCACGCCAGACCGCTGGTAATCGCTTGGTGCCAGCGCCGCAGCCAGTGGGAGGACTGCTCGCTGTCCTGGCGTCGGCGCTCCATAACCGTAGCAACGGCGGCGTCCAAGACACCGTCGGCCAAGGCGTGGGTCCTCTGGATGAGGAAGTAATCGGGCTGGTGTTGGTGGAAAAAGCTCGGGTTGCCCAAAGCTATCGATTTGTCATCGAGGTATTCGCAGATCAGCGGGCTGTCGATCAGGGTCAGTTCGCCGTCCGCCAGTGCCGGTACTTTGCCCAGAGGATTCACCGCTCGCAGTGTGTCGTCCGCCAGCGGGTTTGCCCGCACCAGTTCCAGGTCCGGCAGCTTGGCGACCAGGGCGAGCATATGGACTTTGCGAACAAACGGAGACGTCGGACTGTAGTAGAGCTGCATCGGGTGAACTCCTGGTGAAAAGCCAGGAGTCTACACTCGCGGTTAAACGCTTGCAGCTGAAGGAATGGTCTCTCCGCGCAGCTCCCGCGCCGCCTGCACCATCTCGCGCAGAGCGGGAATCACCTCCTCCCAGCGGCGGGTTTTGAGGCCGCAATCCGGGTTCACCCATAGGCGCTCGCGAGGGATAGTGCGCGCGGCTTTTTCAATCAAGCGCGTCATTTGGGCGCGGCTGGGCAGATTGGGGCTGTGAATGTCATAAACGCCGGGGCCGATCTCGTTGGGATAGGCGAAATCGGTAAAGGCGTCCAGCAGCTCCATATCCGAACGCGAAGTCTCGATGGTGATTACATCGGCGTCTAGATCCGCTATGGCCTGAATGATGTCGTTGAATTCCGAGTAGCACATATGGGTGTGGATCTGGGTTTCGCTCGCTACAGCGGAAGTGCTGAGGCGGAACGCCTGCACCGCCCATCCCAGATATTCCGCCCACTGTGATCGCCGCAGCGGCAAGCCTTCGCGAAACGCCGGTTCGTCCACCTGAATAATGCCGATGCCGGCTTGTTCCAGGTCGAGCACCTCGTCGCGCAGGGCGAGAGCGATTTGCAAGGCGGTGTCGCGGCGCGGCTGATCGTCGCGGACAAATGCCCACTGCAGCATGGTAATAGGACCGGTAAGCATGCCTTTAACCGGTTTTTCGGTTAGCGACTGCGCGAAGCAGGTCCATGCCACGGTGATCGGGCGCGCACGACTGACATCACCGTAAATGATCGGTGGTTTGACGCAGCGGCTGCCGTAGGACTGCACCCAGCCAAAACGGGTGAAGGCATAGCCTTCGAGTTCCTCCCCGAAGTATTCCACCATGTCATTGCGCTCAGCCTCGCCGTGTACCAGCACATCTAGGCCGATTTCCTCCTGCACCTGTATCGCGTAGCGGATCTGCTCGCGGATTTCCTGTTCATAGGTGGCCTGATCCAGGGTCCCCTGGCGCCAGCTTTGCCGTGCTTTGCGGATTTCTGCGGTTTGTGGGAAGGAGCCGATGGTAGTGGTAGGAAACTCCGGCAACTGCCAGCGCTGGCGTTGCACTGGCGCGCGTTCGCGGTAAGGCTGCGAGCGTTCTGCATCCGTTGGAGTAGATGCCAGCCGCTTTGCGACGGCGGGATTGTGCACCCGGGTCGATACCCGCCGGCTGTGGCAGGCCGCGCGATTATTCGCCAAGCTGCTGGCCACGGCGCCGCGGCCATTATTCAGGGCGGTTTTTAGCGTATTGAGCTCTACCAGTTTCTGCCGCGCAAAGGCGAGCCAGTTTTTCAATTCGAGGTCCAATTGGTCTTCCACCGCAAGATCCACCGGAACGTGCAGCAGCGAGCAGGAGGGCGCCAGCCAGAGGCGGTCGCCCAAACGTGCGTGAATGGGTTCGAGCCAAGCGAGAGTCGCTTCCAGATCGGTCTTCCAGATATTGCGCCCGTCGATCACCCCCAGCGATAACACCTTATGCACCGGCAACAGATCCAGCAGGCGCGCCACGTCGGCGCGACCGCGCACTGCGTCCAGATGAATGCCGGCCACCGGCAGATTGGCGACCAGATGCAAATGGTTGTCGAGAGGACCGAAGTAGGTGGTCAGCAGCAGCTTGATTCCCGCTACCTGGAGTTTGTGATAGGTCGGTTCAAACTGCGCCCGCCATTGCTCCGGCAGATCGAGGGCGAGAATCGGCTCGTCGATTTGCACCCACTCCACCCCCAATTCCCGCAGTTGCGCCAGCAGGTCGCGGTAGAGGGGCACGAGTTGTTCGAGCAGGGTCAATCGGTCCAATCCTGCGGTTTTGCTTTTACCTAGCCAGAGGTAAGTCAAAGGACCAATTAGCACCGGTTTGATCTGACATTGCCCCGGCTTTTCCTGTGCGCGTGCAGCGCGAACCTTTTCCAGATACTCAGTCGCATTCAGCTGGAAATCCCGACCCTCCTCAAACTCCGGCACCAGATAGTGGTAGTTGGTATCGAACCACTTGGTCATCTCACAGGCGAATGTGGGGGTGCCGCTGCGGGATTTGCCGCGGGCCATGCGGAAATACAAATCGATGGGGTCAGCGCCCGCGTCGTCGCGAAAGCGCGCAGGCACATTGCCGAACAGGCAGCTGGTATCGAGCACGTGATCGTAGAGGGAGAAATCGCCGCAGGGCACCCAGTCGAGGCCGCTGTGGGCCTGCAGCAGAATGTCGGCGTTGCGCAGGCTGCGCGCTTGATTGAGCAAATGGTCGGAAGTGCTGTGTCCGTTCCAGTAGGCTTCGCAGGCAAATTTCAATTCGCGCTGCGGACCTATGCGGGGAAAACCGAGGTTGTGGGTGATGGCCATAAATCCTGCGCTCCAGTTGAGATGAGCAGGACTGTAACGGCATTAACTCATGAGGAAAAATGATATTAATTTCGGAAATGATGAGCTCAATTCATCACTTGTATTCCACCAAGCGGTGCTCTCGCCCGGACCGGCTGGTTTGGTGGGCGCGGAAAATCCCGACGGCCTGAGGAATCTTGCCGAGCATGACGAAGAGGGAATAGCGGAAAGTCGCCGGTTTGCCGTACTGCGCTTTGATGCGCGGCAGTGCCAGGGTCATCTTGGCGGCTTGGGACGCGATCAACAGGGCCAGCACAAACAGCGGCAGCGGCGAGCGCATCACTAAAGTCGCCAACACAAACGCCGCGTAAATTCCTGCCCAGATAAGAATGCTGCGGATCTGCTGGTACTGGAAACGCTCGGCGCTTTTATGACCGTGTTTGAGATAGTTGAGCAGATAGGCGTGGCCGCTGCGCTCGGTGCGCTTCCACCACTGGCCCAAGCGGGTCATGGCGGCGTCGTGCAGGGTCATCTCGGCGTCGATGCGGCGAATGGAATAGCCTTTTTCGCGAATACGGAAGCACAGCTCCGGCTCCTCGCCGGCAATAAAGCTGTCATCGAAGCCGCCCACTTGCTGAAACACTTCCACTCGATAGAGCGCATCACCGCCGCAGGACTTGGTTTCGCCAACCGGGGTATTCCATTCGATATCGCACATCTCGTTATAGATCGAGGAGGCGGGGTAGCGCTCGCGGCGGCGACCGCAGACCGCCGCAATTTTGGCATCGCTGTTGGCGATTGCCAGGGCTTTTTCCAGCCAATCTGGCTGCACCTCACAATCGCCATCGACAAACATCACCCATTGCAAATCCGGGTGCAGATCCAGCAGTGCGCGGAACCCGGTATTGCGTGCTCGCGCAGCAGTGAAGGGACGACTCATATCCAGCTCGACGCAGTGGGCGCCGACGGAGCGGGCGAAGGCGACGCTGTTGTCTTTCGATCCCGAATCCACATACACCAAAGGCAGGCCCTGCAGTGAATTGAGGCAACGCTCCAGGCGTTCACCTTCGTTGCGACCTATAGCGACAACACCAATTTTGGACAGCTCGACTACGGACACAGGAACCTCATGCAGACAGGTAAAGACGTGCCGCATTGTAATCCGTGGGGGATCGCTTGGGTGTTATTTCTCCCACGCTGATAAGTGAATAGAATCAGCAAAATTTTGCAGACTAATGAGATTCATTCATGTTAGAGCGCAGTCACCTTGCCATTCTGTTGGCTCTGGATTCCGCCGGCACCCTGGCGGAGGCGGCGGAGCGGCTGCATCTCACCCAGTCGGCCCTGTCCCACGCGGTGCGCAAGCTGGAGGATCAGGCCGGCGTGGCCATCTGGGAAAAGGAGGGTCGCCGGCTGCGGCTGACCCAGGCCGGGCAATATCTTCTGGAGGTAGCCCGGCGCCTGCTGCCGCAATTGGAGGAGGCCGAGGCCGTGCTGCGCGGTTATGGCGAGGGCCGGCGGGGCAAATTGCGCATCGGTATGGAGTGCCACCCCTGCTATGAATGGCTGCTCACGGTGGTATCACCTTTTTTGCGGCGCTGGCCACTGGTGGATCTGGATGTGGTGCAGCAGTTCCGCTTCAACGGTTTGGAGGCGTTGCTCAATCACCAAGTGGATATGGTGATCACCAGCGACCCTTTGGAAAACGCGGCTTTTCACAATCAGCCGGTGTTGGCTTATGAGCTGATGTTGGTGTCGGCGCCGGAATGGCGGGCGGAGCTCAAGGATTACGTCACCCCGGTGGATCTGGCGGACGCCACCCTGATCAGCTTCCCGGTGGCGCGGGAAAGGCTGGATGTGTTCACGCGCTTTCTTTTACCCGCTCACTGCGAGCCAAAAAAACACCACAAAGTTGAAGCTACGGAAATCATGGTGCAGCTGGTGGCGGCGGGACGCGGAGTGTGTACCCTGCCGGACTGGCTGGCACGCAAGTTCCAGGCCCAGTACCCGCTCGCCGTGCGCTCGTTGGGCGAGCAGGGGGTGAACAAATCCCTCTATCTGGTGTTTCGCGAAGCGGACGCCGGGATTGCCTATCTACAGGACTTTCTCAAGCTCGCCCAGCATCCCGACTGAGCCACTTTTTCGCCAATTTGCGTGCGAGCGGTTTTTCCACGCCGTAGGTGCTGACAATACCCAGGATGATGATGCCGATACTTGCCGCCACCAGATGGTATTGGCCGGCGGCGGGGCCGATGACGATCAGCGACATCCAGCAGAACACCATCACCAGGTTTTGCCAGATAAAAATCGAAAAGCCTGTTTCCCCGAGGAAGCCGGTACCCGGCAGGGAGAACAGTCGCGCGGCTAAACCGCGGCCGCGGGCGAGATCCACGATTGCGACCATATACAACGGCATGATCAAACCGTGGCGGAGGAAATATTTCAGCGGCTCCTCAATGCCCGGAATACAGGCGATCACAATCACCGCCAGCAGCGCCACATCTCCCCAGGCAAACCAGGTGGGAGCGGAGGGCGTGAAGCCGGTAAAGCGGCTGATGCCCAGCAGACGGCTGACCAGCATACCGGCGGCAAAGTGCGGCACCCAGAACAGCGGCGTGGAGCCGAGGAAAATCACCCAGCTTAAACCTGGGTCGGTGCCGGCGGGGACCAGCAGCGAGTAGATGATGGTGGGGATCAGGGAGATGACGGGCAGGCAGGCCAGCAGAATCCACTGCTGGCGGCGGCTGAGACGCGCCAGCCGCGGCATCAGCCAGGGCATGGCGAAGTAGAGAAACATCAGTGCCGACAGGGTCCAGGTAGGCCAACTCCACATGGGCACGGCCGGTGGTACCCAGGCCTGGGTCAGAGTGAGCGTCAATAGGGCGCTGCCCGCCAGCTTGAATGCACTGATATCGCCTTCAATATAGCGGCCTGCCATCAGCGTTATGGTCACTACCATGATCAACAGATGCACCGGGTAGATGCGGAAAACCCGCTTCAGCCAGAAAGTCTTTTTGCTGGTGCTCAAGTGACCTTCGGGACTCCAGTACAGGTAGGCGAGGATGAAGCCGGAGAGAAGGAAGAAAAAACTGGTGGACAGCCAGCCGTGGGAGAGAAAGGTAACCAGGGTCGGCGGCAGATCGGCAAAGCCCGACAGCAGGGTGCTGAATCGCTCCGGTTTATCCAGGTCGTACAGCGTCCACAGATGGAACAGGAAGATATGGAAAATCGCGAAAAACCGGATGCCGGTCAACGCGGGCATAGGCACAGCCAAGGGTTTGACCGCGGCGGCTGGCGCGGCAGGTACAGCAGCTTCCATAAACGAACTCCTTTCGAATGGTGAGGGAACAGCGAGGGGCAGACCCGCCACCTTACGCGCCTTGTCCCCGCCCAACAACTGGCCGCAGTTCAGCTCTTGCCAAATTGTTCTTTAGCGAACAGAAATTGACCGCCCCAGCCAACACCATGACCCCTATCGCGTGACCCGGCTTGCCGGGATTGCTTGATCAATAGCCGGTGCTGCGGACCATCCGCGCACTCGTTCACTCTCAGCCGCTTCAGCGCGGCGCACGGCGGAGGAATTAGCAATGGCAGAGGTCGGGGATTTCATTTGGCAGAGGCTCGCGGAATGGGGGGTTAAGCGCATCTTCGGCTATCCCGGGGATGGTATTAACGGACTGATGGGCGCGCTCGCCCGCACCGGCGACACCTTCGATTATGTGCGCGTGCGCCACGAGGAAATGTCGGCGTTTATGGCCAGCGGCCACGCCAAATTCACCGGCCAGGTGGGCGTCTGCCTGGCGACTTCCGGCCCCGGCGCCCTGCATCTGCTCGCTGGCCTCTACGACGCCAAAATGGATCATGTGCCGGTGGTGGCAATCGTCGGGCAACAGAAAACCACCTCTCTAGGCAGTGATTTCCAACAGGAAGTCGATCTGCACACGGTGTTCAAAGACGTGGCCGCCTATGTGGAAACCATCGCCACGCCCGCCCAGGCCCGCCATGTCATTGACCGCGCCATGCGCATTGCCGCCGCCGAGCGCGCGGTGACCTGCATCATCATCCCCAACGACGTGCAGATGATGGACGCGGTGCCCAGCCCGCCGCGGGCGCACGGCAGCAATTTCTCCAGCGCCAGTCCGGCGGTGCGCCATGCGCAACCGGCCGATGCCGATGTGCAGGCAGCGGCGGATATTCTCAACGCAGGCAAAAAAGTGGCGCTACTGGTGGGGGCGGGCGCGCTGGGGGCGACTCAGGAAGTCGTCGAAGTGTGCAACCGTCTCGGTGCAGGGGTGGCCAAGGCGCTGCTCGGCAAAGCGGCGCTGCCGGACGATCTGCCCTTTGTCACCGGCAGTATCGGCCTGCTCGGCACCAAGCCCAGTTGGGAGATGATGCGCGATTGCGACACCTTGCTGATGGTGGGCACCACCTTCCCCTATGCGGAGTTTCTGCCGAAAGACGGCCAGGCCCGCGCGGTGCAGATCGATATAGAGCCGCGCAACGTCGGCGTGCGCTATCCCACCGAGGTCAATCTGATCGGCGACAGCGCCGAAACCCTGCGCCGGCTGATTCCACTGCTGCGCCAGAAAGAGCGAGACAAGTGGCGCGAAACCATCGAGAAAAATGTGGCGGACTGGTGGAATGACATCCAGGACCGCGCCATGGAAAGCGCCAAGCCCATCAACCCGCAGCGGGTGTTCTGGGAGCTGTCACCCCTGCTGCCGGAGGGCGTCATCCTCTGCGGCGACAGCGGCTCGCACACCAACTGGTATGCCCGCAATATCAAAATGCGCCCGGGCATGATGGGATCGGTATCAGGCAAGCTGGCGAGCATGGGCAGCGGCGTGCCCTACGCCATAGCGGCCAAAATGGCCTATCCGGAGCGCCCGGTGATCGCCATGGTGGGCGATGGCGCCATGCAGATGAACGGCAGCGCCGAGCTGGTCACGGTAAAGCAGTACTGGAAGAGCTGGTCGAACCCCTGTTTTGTGGTGCTGGTGATCGTCAATCACGATCTCAACCAGGTGACCTGGGAACAGCGTGCGCTGTCCGGCGACCCGAAATTTCCCATCGCCCAGGACGTGGTGGATTTTCCCTACGCTCAATACGGCGAGCTGCTGGGCTTCAAAGGCATTCGGGTGGAGCGCCCGGAAGATATCCGCAGCGCCTGGCAGGAAGCGCTCAGCGCCGACCGCCCGGTGGTGATCGAATTCATCACCGACCCGGATGTGCCGCCGCTGCCGCCGCATATCACCAAGGACCAGATGATGGCCATGCTCAGCACCCTCGGCAAAGGCGACCCGGATCAGTGGGGCATCATCAAGCAGAGCGCCAAGCAGCTGTTCGCCTCGCTGCATATAGGGGCGGACAAATGACCTATATCGCCGATCTCGACAACACCGACTTTCCCCATGTGCAGGCTATCAATGTGGCCTGCTACCGCATTCCCACCGACGCACCCGAAGGCGACGGCACCCTGCGCTGGAGTGAGACGGAACTGGTGGTGGTGCATGTGGAGGCTGGCGGTATGACCGGCATGGGCTACAGCTACACCGCAGCGCAGGCGGCGGCGCGCCTGATCCTCGATAAACTGGCGCCGGCGGTGATCGGCCGCTGCGTCTACGACATCCCCGCCCTGTGGGGCGAGATGAACGAATGCCTGCGCAACATCGGCCGGCCGGGACTCGGACTCATGGCGGTGTCCGCGGTGGATCAAGCCCTGTGGGATCTGAAAGCGCGCCTGTTGGATATGCCCCTCTCGGCCCTGTGGGGCCGCGCCCGCGCCAGCATCCCCATTTATGGCAGCGGCGGTTTTGTCACCTATTCGGCAGTGCGTTTGCAGCGCCAGTTGGAGGGTTGGCTGGAGCAGGGCATGACCGCGGTGAAGATCAAGATCGGCGACGAGCTCGATCAGGCGGAGCAGCGAGTGCTGCTGGCGCGGGAGGTGATCGGTCCTAAGATCGATCTGATGGTGGACGCCAACGGCGCCTGCCGCCCCCGCGATGCTTTGGCGCTGGCGGAATGCCTCGGCGAACACCGCGTCTGCTGGTTCGAAGAGCCGGTGTCCTCCGACGATCTCGAAGGCTTGCGCTGGCTGCGCGACCGGGTGCCGGAGGATATGGCCATCACCGCCGGTGAATACGGCTGGGACAGTATTTATTTCCGCCGCATGCTGCAGGCGGGGGCGGTGGATGTCTTGCAGGTGGACGCCACCCGCTGCGGCTACACCGGTTTCCTTCACGCCGCCGAGCTCTGCGCCGCCTTTAACGTGCCCCTGTCCGCCCACTGCGCACCCGCGCTGCATACGCCTTTATGTGTCGCGGTGCCGGGCATTCGCCACGCTGAATATTTCCACGATCATGCCCGCGTGGAGGCGCTGTTGTTCGACGGCGGCGACAGTCTCCACGGCGGCGAGCTCTGGCCCGATCTGGATCGCATCGGCCACGGTATAGAGCTGCGCCGGGCGGATGCCGAACCCTACCGGATTCACTGATTGCCGGATGCCGCTATGACCGGCGCTCCCGCCAAAGTGGAACTGACCGATGCGGAAGTGCGGCGGTTGGCCGAGCGTTTGGAAAATCGCATTCAAGGGGAGGTCTATTTCGACCACGGCAGCCGCGCCCTCTACGCCACTGATGCGTCGCTCTACCGCCATCTGCCGGTGGGGGTGGTGATCCCGCGCACTTACGATGATGTCCGCCATACGCTGGCGATCTGCCGGGAGGCGCGGGTGCCGGTGTTGTCCCGCGGCGCCGGCACCAGTCTGGCGGGGCAGACCTGCAATACCGCCGTCATCCTGGATTTCTCCAAATATCTCAACCGTCTGCTGCAGCTGGACCCGGCGCGCCGTTTGGCGCGGGTGCAGCCGGGCTGCGTGCTCGACCGGCTGCGGGAAGCGGCGGAGCAGCATCACCTGACCTTCGGCCCCGACCCCTCCACCCACAACCACAACTGCCTCGGCGGCATGCTCGGCAACAATTCCTGTGGCGTGCATTCGGTGATGGCCGGGCGCACCGCGGACAATGTGTGTTCC